>Ga0187893_10011471_pt1 | contig 12855 bp, 11 predicted proteins | sample MA1701074metaG_FD_139574 | JGI IMG/M metagenome (GOLD analysis project Ga0187893, IMG submission 139574) | White microbial mat communities from a basaltic lava cave in the Kipuka Kanohina Cave System on the Island of Hawaii, USA - MA170107-4 metaG ...
CGAGGCCGGCTTTGCCTACAGTTCGCCGGGCGATTTCGACGCCATCAGCCGGATCGCGCAGGAGGTGGAGGGGCCGACCATCTGCAGCCTCGCACGGGCGCGACCGGAAGACATTGACCGCGCGAGAGATGCACTTAAAGGCGCGCCCAAGGCGCGCATCCACACATTTCTGTCAACCTCCGATATTCACCTCAAGTATCAGTTCCGGATCAGCCGGGAGGAGGCCCTCAAGCGGGCGGTCGAGATGGTCGAACGTGCCCGCGGCTATCTGGAGGATGTCGAGTTCTCACCCATGGACGCGAGCCGCTCGGACCCGGTCTATCTCTACGAAGTGCTGGAGGCAGTGATCGCGGCAGGCGCCGGGACGGTGAATATTCCAGATACGGTCGGGTATGCCACACCGCAGGAGTTCGGGCGCTTGATCCGGGGGATTCGGGAAAAGGTTCAGAACAGCAGCCGAGCGGTGATTTCGGTCCACTGCCACAATGATCTCGGTCTGGCCGTTTCCAACTCCCTGGCGGCAATCATCGAAGGGGCAGGGCAGGTCGAGTGCACGATCAACGGCATTGGTGAACGGGCAGGAAATGCCTCTCTGGAGGAGATCGTCATGGGGCTCCGGACCCGGAAGGACTGGTATGGAGCCGACACCGGCGTGCGCACGGAGGAAATCTCGAAGACCAGCCGGTTGGTCAGCAAGATCACGAACATGGTGGTACAGCCCAATAAGGCCATTGTAGGCGCGAATGCCTTCGCGCATACCTCAGGCATCCATCAGGATGGTCTCCTGAAAGAAAAGAGCACCTATGAGATCATGCGCCCGGAGTCCATCGGGTTGGTTCAAAGCAAACTCGTGATGGGAAAATTGTCCGGCCGCCACGCCTTCCGGCAGCGGCTCGAGGAACTGGGGTACAAGCCCACCGATGAAGAGATCAATCACGCGTTCGACCGCTTCAAACGGCTGGCGGACCAGAAGAAAGAGATCTACGAGGAGGATCTCGAAGTCATCATTTCCGAGGAGATCGCCAGGATTCCCGAGCGATTTGTGCTCAAACATCTGCACGTGGAGAGCGGGACAGAGCAGGTCCCCACGGCCACGGTGGAGTTGGAAATTGATGGAAAGGTGGTGAAGCAGACAACGACCGGGGACGGTCCGGTTGACGCCGCGTACAGAACCATTGCAGCCATTACGCAAACAAAGAGCCGTCTGCTGGCCTACGTGGTAAAGGCCATCACGGGCGGAACCGATGCCCAAGGGGAGGTGACCGTGCGGCTCGAAGAAGGGAGCAAGACGGTGACGGGCCACGGTGCGGACACCGATATCATCGTCGCGTCCGCGAGAGCCTACTTGAGCGCGCTCAACAAGATGGCGTTCTGGGCGTCTAAACAAGCCGAACTGACCCAGAAGGTCAGCTTGATTTGAAAGCGGGTGCCCGGATACAGTGACGTTGGCGCATCGGGGCATGGCGACTGACAGCCGTCGGGGGACGAGCGACGCGAACGCTTGCCAGAAACGGAGGGGATTGTTTGAAGGCAAAGATCGCAGTATTGGCGGGAGATGGGGTCGGTAAGGAGATCGTGCCGGAGGCGATCCGAGTGCTGAAGGCCGTAGCCGAGCGATTCCATCATACCTTCGAGTTCACGACTGGAGATGTTGGCGGGCATGCGATCGACAAGCAGGGGGTGCCGTTGCCGCAGGAGACCCTGGCCTTGGCCAAACAGAGCCAAGCCGTTCTGTTAGGGGCGGTTGGCGGGCCGAAGTGGGAAGGGCTCGACTACAGCCTCCGCCCAGAGCGGGCGCTTCTGGGGTTGCGGGAACAACTGGGGCTTTACGCGAATCTCCGCCCCGCCAAGCTCTACCCAATGTTGTCGGATGCGTCCACGCTCAAGCGGGAGGTCATCGAGGGCATCGACTTGCTGGTGGTCCGTGAGTTGACCGGCGGGATCTATTTCGGCAAGCCGAAAGGGATCGAGAAAACGGCGGAGGGTGAGCGGGGAATCAATACCGAGGTGTATACGACGGAGGAAATCCGCCGGATTGCGCTCGTCGCCTTCGAGGCCGCCAGAAAGCGGAGACGGCAGGTCACGTCGGTGGACAAGGCCAACGTGTTGGAATCCTCAGAGTTGTGGCGGCGAGTGGTCACCGAGGTGGGGGCGAAGTACCCCGATGTCGAACTGTCCCACATGTATGTCGATAACTGTGCCATGCAATTGATTCGGAACCCGAAGCAGTTTGACGTGCTGGTGACGACCAACTTGTTCGGCGATATCCTGAGTGATGAGGCGGCCATGCTGACCGGGTCCATCGGAATGCTCCCTTCCGCCAGCCTTGGCTCGCAAACCGCCCTCTATGAGCCCATTCACGGCAGCGCGCCTGACATCGCGGGCAAGAACATCGCCAACCCCATCGCGACGATTGCCTCGGCGGCCATGATGCTGGGTTACACGTTCCACCTTGAAAAAGAAGCGGCGGCGGTCGAGCAGGCCATCTTGCGTGCCCTCGAACAGGGCTACCGGACCAAGGACATCCATAGCCCGGGGACCACGCTGGTCGGGACAAGCGAGATGGCGGACGCCATCCTAAAGAACCTGTGATAGCGGGAAGCGGGCAGACGATGTTCGTTTCGATGAAGTCGGGAACGATCCGGACCGTTGCCGGATCCGGAGAGCCGGGATTCTCGGGAGACGGTGGACCGGCGGTTTCGGCCTGTCTGTATGAGCCGAAAGCCATCGCCTTGGACGCGGCCGGAAATCTGTACATTGCAGACTCCGAAAACCACGTGATTAGAAAGGTCGATTTGAGCACCGGGCTCATCGTCACGGTGGCGGGCCAATCGGAAGGCAGCGGGTCCGATGCGGAGCCGCTGCGGGACGCCGAGGAAGAAAGCCCTCGAGATGACGATCCCTTCGGCGGTCCGAGTCAGCGAACCCCGGACCGCTATGCTCAACTTGCGGACGTGAGCGGAACGGTTCGCTTCGTGGTCGGGAAAGCCCAGTCCGTCCGTTACGACGGGGATGGCGGTCCGGCCGTTCAGGCGAAGTTGAATTTTCCATCAGCCCTTGCGGTGGACCAAGGCGGCCATCTCTACATCGCGGACACCATGAACCACCGAGTGAGGAAAGTGGATGCCGTGAACGGTGTCATCACCACCATTGCCGGGACCGGGTCCCACCGGTATTCTGGCGACCATGGACCGGCTCTATCTGCGACGCTGAATGAACCGGTCGCGCTGGCGGTGGACTACAAGGGGCACCTGTATATCGCCGACCAGAGCAACAATCGCGTCCGCGTGGTGGACCTCGCGACGGGGACCATCAGGACCGTGGCAGGAACCGGTGAGGCGGCATACAGTGGTGACGGAATGCCTGCGACGGAGGCTTCCCTGGCTGGACCGAGCGGACTTGCCGTTGATGCGGACGGTGCCCTCTATATCGCGGATACCTTCAACGGGCGAATCCGCCGAATCGATCCGGAGACCGGTCTGATCGCCACCGTCGTGGGTGATGGGGGCGAGTACCGTTACCAGGGGGTCGGGAACGAGTTCTCCACGAGCCTGTCCCGGCCCTACGGCATCGCCCTGGACGGAGCAGGCCATATTCTGATCACCGACTCGGATAGCCATCTGATCAGGCAATGGGACCGAAAGAGGAAGATCGTGACACGAGTGGCGGGAACCGGCGTCGCGCAGTTCGGAGGTGATGGAGGCCCCTCGCTGGAGAGTAGTCTCAATTTTCCGTTCGGGATCGCCGCGGATGCCCGCGGAAATATCTACATTGCCGATACCTTCAATCATCGGATCCGGATCATCACGGGATAGGCGGCCCGCGTTATCACGGGTTTGTGGAGCAAGGAGCGCATGCTGAAGAAAAAGGCGGCCTACCGGGTGGCAGTGGTTGGAGCGACCGGTGCGGTTGGGACCGAGATGATCGAGGTATTGGAGGAAAGGAAGTTCCCGATCGAGACGCTGATACCGCTGGCGTCTGCTCGCTCAGCCGGTGGGACCGTGTCCTTCCGAGGCAAAGAACTTATTGTCGAGGAACTGAGCAAAGGTTCCTTCGAGGGCGTCGACCTGGCGCTGTTCTCCGCCGGCAGCGACGTGAGCAGGGAGTTCGCGCCGGTGGCCGTCAAGGCCGGGACGGTCGTTGTCGACAACAGCGCGGCCTGGCGGATGGACCAGTCGGTCCCGCTGGTAGTACCGGAGGTGAACCCTCATGATCTCGACCGGCACCAGGGCCTCATCGCCAACCCGAATTGTTCCACGATCCAGATGGTGGTGGCGCTGAAGCCGTTGCATGATCAGGCGCGCATCAGACGCATCGTCGTCACGACCTTTCAATCCGTGTCGGGCACCGGGAAAGAAGCGATGGATGAGTTGATGGAGGGCTGTCGAGACGTCCTCGGTTTCAAAGAGCCGCAGCCCCAGGTCTATCCCTACCAGATCGCCTTCAATTGCCTGCCGCACATCGATGAGTTTCTGCCGTCAGGCTATACGAAAGAAGAGATGAAGCTGCTCAATGAAACCAGAAAGATCATGGGCGATCATTCTATCGGGGTGACGGCTACCACGGTGCGGGTGCCCGTGTATGTGGGGCATTGTGAATCGGTCAATATCGAGACCGAGCGCAAGCTGACGGCGAATGAGGCCCGGGCGATTCTTTCCACGGCCCCCGGGGTGCTGGTCTATGACGATCCGGCCCACAGAATCTACCCCATGCCGTTGGATGTCGTGGGAAAAGATGAGGTTTACGTTGGCCGCATCCGCGAAGATGAAACCGTTCCCAACGGGCTGAACCTCTGGGTGGTGGCGGATAATCTGAGGAAAGGAGCGGCGCTGAACGCGGTCCAAATTGCCGAACTCCTTGTGAGATGAGTCATGCCGGACTGGAGCAGTCTCGGGAAAACGATGATCCTGACCGGCGCGTTCCTTGCGCTCATCGGCATTCTGGTGGTGATGGCCGGGAAGGTCCAGGGATCCGCCGGCGGGTCGGGCGGTTTCGGATGGCTGGGCAAGTTGCCCGGCGATATTTATATCAAGCGAGACAACTTCAGCTTCTATGCTCCCATCACCACCAGCCTGCTCGTCGGCGTCGGGGTGAGCCTGCTGCTCTACCTAGTCTCCTCCTTGTGGAGACGCTGATCGGCATGCGCGCCATGCTGGGTCTCAGTGTCCTGCTCTGGTCGCTCCTGCTGGACTCCTCGGCTGAGGCTCTCGATCGAATCAGGGTGCTCGTCTTCCAGGATGTTCAAAGCCTCCAACTCACGGCTGATCGAGGCGTGGTAATGGGGCTCCCGACGGGTGATGAACGGGTCCTTGCCGCTCCGGTGAACGTGACGCGAAGCGAGGCCGGTCTGCGAGTCAACGGCGAGGGGGTACGGGTTGGGACGGTCACGTTCCGTGGTCGTCCGGCGGATCTCACATTACGAGATCAGACCAATGCGTTCCTGGTGGGGGGGCTCGTGCGGGTCGTGCACGACGGGAAGGTCCTCCAGGTGATCAACGAGATTGACCTGGAAGAATACGTGAAGGGGGTGGTTCCTTCGGAAATGAGCGCCGGCTGGCACTCCGAAGCGCTGAAGGTCCAGGCAGTCGCGACACGAACCTACGCTGTCCACCAGCGGATGATGAACGAGGGCCGCGACTACGATCTCGTCGCGACGACCCAGGATCAAGTGTACCGTGGCCGCTATGGCGCCGACCAGCGGGTTCATCAGGCGGTGGAGGCGACACGTGGGCTGATTCTCACGTACCACAATGCGCCGATTTTTTCCGCGTTTTCATCGACCGCGGCAGGGCCGACCGAGGATGCGGCCAATGTCTGGGCGAAGGACCTGCCTTATCTCAAAGGGGTGGACTGCCCCTTCGATGCGAACTCGCCCCACTACCAATGGCAGACCGCTCTCAAGGTGGCCGATGTGGAGCAGACCCTAAGGGGCCAAGGTATAGCCGTGGGAGATATCACGGCAGCCTCAATCTTCTCCCGTAGTCGAGCCGGCCGAGTCACCCGGATCAGGATGCTTCATTCGGAAGGGGAACTGATCATCCGCGGGGAGGAGTTGCGGCGTCTGGTCGGGTACACGGTGATTCCCAGCACGCAGTTCGACCTCCAGCTCATCGGGCGCGAGATGGTTCTCTCCGGCAGAGGGGCCGGGCATGCCGTGGGGCTCTGTCAGTGGGGGGCGAAGGAGTTGGCCGAGCGGGGGTATTCCTATCGCGCCATCGTGCACTATTACTTTCCCGGCACCGAACTGAAAGACGCGCAATCCCTGGCTCTGGCGTCCCCCTCCGTGCCCTGATGCAGCTCTCAGATTTCGCCTTCCCCTTCGATCCGCTGCTGATCGCCGATCGTCCTCTTGAGCCTCGTGACCAGTCCCGGTTGCTCGTCGTCACCCGAGACGGCAGTCCCTCTTCCCATCAACGTGTAGCGGACTTGCCGACGCTTTTGGCGCCCGGCGACGTGCTGGTTGTCAATGACACAAAGGTCATACCCGTCCGCCTGAGCGGGCGGAAGCGTCCGGGCGGAGGACAGGTGGATATGGTGCTGGTGAGGTTCATCGGCGGAGATTGCTGGGAGATGCTATTCAAGGGGAGAGTCAAGCCCGGCCAAGTCATCGACCTGGGACCGGGTGCTACGGTGACCGTGGTGGAGCGAGGTCCTACTCGAACGACTGTGAAACTGGTCAGCGATGTGCCTATCGGCGACTTCCTTGCCACCCATGGGCAGATGCCCTTGCCGCCCTATGTCAAACGGCCTCCGAACGAGGCGGATCGCCGCTGGTATCAGACGGTGTTTGCGCGAGAGGAAGGGTCGATCGCCGCGCCGACGGCCGGCCTGCATTTTACCGAAGGGCTTCTGGACGCATTACGAGCAAGAGGAATCAGGCTGGCGGCGCTGACGCTTCATGTGGGCCCCGGTACCTTCAGGCCGGTGACGGCGGACCGGATCCAGGATCATAAGATGGAGCCGGAATTCTTTTTCGTGTCCGAGGAGACCAGCCACCTGATCGGGGAAGCCAAGGGGCAAGGCAATCGGGTGATTGCCGTGGGAACGACGGTGGTTCGGGCTCTGGAGACCGCGGCGGATTCCGAAGGGCGGGTGCGCTCAATGGCCGGCGAGACGGACCTCTTTATCGTTCCGGGCTATCGGTTCAGCGTCGTGGACGCCATGATGACAAACTTCCACCTTCCGCGCACCACCTTGGTGATACTGGTCGCAGCTTTCTTGGGACAGGAGCGGTTGTTGGAGGTCTATCGCGAGGCGATTAGGGAGCGCTACCGGTTCTACAGTTATGGAGATGCAATGCTGATTCTGTAGTGGGCTACATCAACTCTTTGTGAATCTGGATCGGCATCCGGGCCTTCATCGCTTCCTGGTATGCAGCCAGGGCCCGTTCCTGCTTTTGCAGCAGAAAGTCTTGCAGAATCCGCTCGCTTGCCGTGGGACCCGTTCCAGGATCGGTTGACGCTTGGCGGGCGATAAGGGATTGCGCCTCAGCGATCTCGGCAGGGGTCAGCGCAACAGAGTCCCGCACGACGATCATCGCCTTGTCGCGAAGCAAGTCCATCTTGTGGTCGGCTTCATACAGGGCCGGGGTGAGCCGGACGGACGTGAGCAGGCGGCGGTAGAGGTCCGGGTCGAAGGTGCCGTTGCGCTGGAATTCCTCCCGGCGCATGATGTCCTCCCGCAACTCTTCGGGCGTGACGGTCACACCGAGGTCCTGAGCAGCGAGGGTCCAGATCTTTGCGTCAATCAACCGGTCGAGAACCATCTGCTTGAGGACATCATCCTTGAAGTCCCCTTTCATCCTATCCTGGTAGAAGCGGTAGGTGTTCTGGTAACTGCGAAGATATTCAGCATGTGAAACCTTGAGGTCTCCGACCGAGGCGACGGCATCGGACTGCTGCTCACTGAATCCCCACCAGCCCATCGTAATGACAAAGGCGACGGCCAGAATCCCCATCATGGATTTGAGGATCCACGGGTACTTGTGGGCGCTTTCCCGCATCAGCTTGATCATGCCTTGCTCCTCCACAACATGACGGGCATTGTACCCGGCAGGCAGCACAAAGGCAAGGCGAGGACCCACGGGCTTTCTTAGGAGCATTGTTTGTAGTGCACCGGATAATTTGCTATACTTCTTCGGCGATTGCGAGGAGGATATGTGGCGGAGGAGGGGTGGGGGATTGACCCCTGGGGGCTGCGCATCTGCCCCAAGGCGCATGTACTTAACCGCTTCATCGCAAAGTTTGTGGATGTACTCATCGTCGCTGCAGCCGGTAAGATTGCTGCCCCTGTTGGCTGGTTGGCCGGACTGGTCTACATCTTGATTGCCGACGGGCTTCCCGGAGGCCGCAGCGTCGGAAAGCGCCTGGCCGGGTTGCAGACTGTCCTCCCACGTACCCGTGAAGCGGCCGGCTTCCGGGAGTCCATCATTAGGAATCTTCCCCTAGGGTGTGCCTACCTCATTTTCCCGGTGCCCTACTTTGGATGGGCGGTGGCGAGCCTCCTTATAGGGTTCGAGGCACTCTTGATTGTCGGCAACGATCAGGGTCTGAGAGTCGGAGATGACTTAGCCCACACGCAGGTGTTGGACGCGGGGCAATTGGATCTCCAGGATTGAACCTGCCCGGGGCAGGGTTGGGGCGGCGTAAGCCGGCCGCCAAGAAAGGATGGATGCGGTGGGATTGATGGGAGACGTCCTCGGCTGGTTTTCGCAGGACTTGGCCATCGATCTGGGGACGGCGACCACGCTGGTGTACGTGAAGGGCAAAGGGATCGTGTTAAACGAGCCTTCCGTGGTCGCAGTTGAGAAAAAAAGCGAAAAGGTCCTGGCTGTCGGGGTGGAGGCAAAGAAGATGCTCGGTCGCACCCCGGGGAATATCATCGCCATCCGACCGATGAAGGAGGGAGTGATCGCGGACTTCGAGATGGCCGAGAGGATGCTGAAGTACTTCATCACAAAGGCCCACAATCGCAGTACCTTTGTACGCCCTCGCATTATCATCGGAGTCCCGTCCCGCATTACTCAGGTGGAGCAGCGAGCCGTGCGGGATTCCGCCGAACTGGCCGGCGGGCGGGAGGTGTACCTCATCGAAGAGCCGGTCGCGGCGGCCATCGGTGCCGGCCTACCCATCACAGAACCATCCGGGAACATGGTGGTGGATATTGGGGGGGGGACGACGGATATCGCCGTCATCTCCCTGGGTGGAATCGTCTACAGCGAATCGGTCAAGGTGGCGGGTGATCGGATGGACGACGCCATCATGAACTACGTCAAGAAAAAATATAACCTCCTCATCGGCGAACACATGGCCGAGCGCATCAAGGTGGAAATCGGGTCGGCCTACCCGTTCGAGGAGAAGAAGAGCATGATGATCAAAGGGCGGGATCTGATCTCGGGCATCCCCCGCACCCTCGTGGTGGATGATGCTGAGATCCGGGACGCACTCCAAGAGCCCATCGGGACGATCGTGAATGCGATCAAGGTCGCGTTGGAGAATACACCTCCCGAGTTAGCCGGCGACATTATCGACCGCGGCATCGTGTTGACAGGGGGAGGCTCCTTGCTGAAGGGCATGGATACTCGATTCCGGGAGGAAACGAACTTGCCCATCATTACGGTGGATGATCCCTTGACTTCGGTCGTGCTGGGAGTCGGCAAGATACTCGACGAACTCGACCTCCTGCGAAAAGTCTCGGTGATGTCTCAGTACAGCAGTTCCCGCTGAGATTCCCATCCCGCCCGTGGATGGCTATGCTGCGTTCGACGTCCGGGACAACGCGGGTCGTGCTGGTCCTCTTCGCGCTTCTGCTTTCGGTCGTCTTCGTGCTCCCTACACAGAGCCGAAACTTCCTGCAGAGGGTCGGCCAACCTATGGCTCAGGTTCTTGCCGTCCCCATTCGAGCATTGGCCGCGCTCGATCGAAGCGTGCGCGAAGCGTGGGATGGCTATGTCGCCTTGCGTGAGGTCTATGAAGAGAACAGGGGGCTGAAGCAGGAGATTCAAAGGCTCCATCGTGAAAATAGCGAACTCAGGGAGCGTGCCGCCTCCAGCCAGCGCTGGGCCGAGTTGTTGGAATTCAAGCAGGGCGCCTCCTTCCAGACCGTGGCGGCCCAGGTGATCGGCCGGGATGCCAGCAACTGGTATCGCGGCCTCGTGCTCAACAAGGGTGAGCGGAATGGCGTGAACGTGGAGATGGGGGTTGTCACGCCTGCGGGCGCGGTCGGGCGCGTGGTGAAAACAACAGCCTTTACCGCCGTGGTGCTGCTGGCGACGGATCCTCACAATGCCATCACGGGGCTTATTCAACGGACGAGAGATGAAGGCATTATTGAGGGGTCACCCCATGGCCGCTTGCGCATGAAATACTTGCCACTGCTGTCCCCCATCCAGGTTGGGGATCGGATCGTCACCTCCGGGTTAACGGGCGGGTTTCCCAAAGGACTGGCGATCGGGACGATCACGCGCGTGGACAAGACGGAAGGCGATCTGTTTCAATCTGCCGAGATTATGCCGGAGGTGGATTTCTCCAGGCTTGAAGAGGTCATGGTCATCACGGCGGTGTCGCTTCCCATCGAAGGCGAAGGGGAGGCTGCGGGTCCGCTCGTCGATCCGACCCGGCAGGAAAGGCCGTGAAAGGCGTAGCCTATGCAGGGGCGCTGCTGGGAGTGGTGCCGCTCCAAGTGACGGTATTGCACTATCTGGCTATCGGTGAGGTCAGACCGGACCTATGCCTGGCGCTCACCTGCCTGGTCGGATTTGTGGTGGGTGAACGTCAGGGGCTGCTGTTGGGCGTAGGCTTGGGATTTATGCAGGATCTGGTCTCGGCGGGGGATTTGTGGCTGAACGTCATGACCAAAGGGGTGGCGGGGCTGGTGGCGGGCATGGTCGGGCGTCAGTTGGTCCAGACGACGCCGCTGTCCTTTCTGATCCTGAGCCTGAGCGTATCGAGCTTTTCAGGGCTGGTGTTCCTGTTCACCGGCCGGCCGGCCGAGACGCTGGCTGAGGAACTGGTGACCCTCCGATCCGTCCTGCTACCCCAAGCGGCCTACGACGCGGTCACGGCCGTGGGGTTATACTGGCTGCTCGTGAAGCGCCTCCGGAGTACCTTGCCACCGGATCAGGTTGAGGCTGACGGCACGGGTCCTGTGTGGGCCGTGAAGTAATTCGAAGGAGAAGCGTTCGCGGAGTTCGACGGCTCTGTCCGGATTCATTAGAGGAAGACCGTGGGGATGCCGGAATTCGGGACACAACAAGAGGATCTCCGAGACCTACAGCGACACTTGACCATTCTGAAGGTCGGGTTGGCGTTGGCGATGGGAGTCCTGGCGATTCGGGTGTGGAATCTCCAGATCCGTGAGGGGCCGTATTATCGAGATATGGCGGTCAATAATCGCACCCGTGCCGTGCTCCTTGAGCCGGCCCGCGGTCTCATTCATGACCGGAACGGCGTGCTCCTCGCCAACAATGCTCCCAGTTTCAATCTCTATGTCACGTTGGAGGATGTGAAGGATCGTGACCTTCTCGTTGACGGCCTGGTCAGGCTCATCGGGCTGGATGAGGCGCGGCTGCGCAAAAAACTCGCGGAACGAGGCCCTAAGGTAGTTCCCAGAAAGGTCAAGGGCGGGCTCACCCTGCGAGAGGCCGCCCTGGTGGAATCGCATCGACTGGACTTTCCTGGGGTCATGATTCAGGCGGAATCCCAGCGGAACTATCGACTGGGTCCGGTTGCGGCCCATCTCCTCGGCTACGTCGGGGAGATCTCAGCGGAGCAACTAGACCGGACAGACGACGAGGACCTGCATCAGGGCAGCATCGTCGGCCAGTATGGGGTCGAGAAGACCTATGACACCCACCTCCGTGGCCGCTCAGGGCAGAAAACGATTGAGGTAGACGCGTTGGGCCACGAAAAACGCGTCGTGGCCACCCAAAGACCGGAGTCCGGCGATGATGTCTACCTCACCGTTGATATCAGGCTCCAGCAACTGGCGGAGGATCTTCTCGGAGAGGAGGCTGGTGCGATTGTCGCGCTCGACCCGAGGAACGGGGAGGTGCTCGCCCTGGCCAGCCGTCCGGCCTTCGATCCGAATATGCTGTCGCGTGATCTTACCGCCAAGCAGTGGGACGAGGTGATTCGGGATGAGGGCCGTCCCTTGACCAACCGAGCGACCCAGGGCCAATACCCCCCGGGCTCGACATTCAAGATCGTCATGGCAGCAGCCGCGCTGGATACGAAAACGGTGACCACGGAGTCGAAAATCCGCTGCACCGGCGGTTACCAATTTGGCAAGCGACTGTTCAAGGACTGGAAGGCCGGAGGGCACGGGCCGATGGATATCAGGCAGGCCATTGTGCACTCCTGTGACGTGTTCTTCTATACGGTCGGACAGCGGATGGGCATTGATACCATTGCGTCGTACGCCACACAATTCGGCTTGGGTCGCGAGACGGGCCTGGAACTGCCATCAGAACGCGGGGGTATCGTGCCCTCGACGGCCTGGAAGGAGAGGATACGGCATGAGCCTTGGTGGCCGGGGGAGACCGTCTCCGTCTCCATCGGTCAAGGGTACGTCACGGTGACCCCGCTCCAGATGGCCTATCTGACAGCAACGGTTGCCAATGACGGGGCGGTCTTCCGTCCCAGGTTGGTCCGCGGCATCAACGAACGGGCGACGGGAATGTACCGAGAATCCGCGACGATTGAGGTCGGCCGGCTCACGGTCAAACCCGAGACGCTCACTCTGATCCAGGAGGCGATGGCCGGCGTGGTGGCGCACGGCACCGCGACCCGCGCCAAGTCTTCGCTGGTGACGATCGCGGGCAAGACGGGCACGGCGCAGACAGCCGCCCTGAGGCCG
>Ga0187893_10011472_pt1 | contig 12855 bp, 6 predicted proteins | sample MA1701074metaG_FD_139574 | JGI IMG/M metagenome (GOLD analysis project Ga0187893, IMG submission 139574) | White microbial mat communities from a basaltic lava cave in the Kipuka Kanohina Cave System on the Island of Hawaii, USA - MA170107-4 metaG ...
CGCCGTGGTACCAGCCGCCCACCACGCTCTGCCGACCCACCCACAGGCGCCGGACTAAGAGGCCTGAGAGCCGCTTCCTGCATTGCATCGAGCGGACGCAAGCACAAAAATCAAGGCGAACATTTTTCGATCAATCTTGACAAGCTTTGTTTTACCGTCTTTGCTTTAGATGCGCTAAAACCAGACCCAGATGCATGGCCCGATTGTAGCAACCTTTTCTAAAAGAGCGTTTTGCAACCGCTCTTTTGCCGTCTCTCGCGTTTTCATGGTCCCATTGGGTGGAGTTATCCACAGCCTTTAATTTTTGAAATGTAACGAATTCGTTACCTTCATGAAGACAAACGCATTATTTGCCGCGGTGCTCCTAGCTGGCTACGCCTTCGGGCTGCCCCTAGATGCTGCCGCGCTAACCCTCACGCGCGGCCCCTACCTGCAATTAGGGACTCAATCAAGCATCGTTGTGCGCTGGCGTACCGAGACGGCAACGAATAGTCGCGTGCGCTACGGGACTAACCCGAGTAACCTAAGCAGCGTAGTTGACGATTCAACCAGTGCTACCGAGCATGTAGTCAAGCTTACAGGCCTGAACCAGAGCACCAAATATTATTACTCGGTAGGCCATAGTGCAGCAACGCTTGCGGGTGACGAAAACCATTTTTTCATGACGGCACCCACCCCGGGGACCGAACAGCCCACCCACATCTGGGTGCTGGGCAACTCGGGGACCGCAAATGCTAAGGCTCGCGCTGTGCGCGACGCTTATTTGAAATACAAGGGCAACCAGTACACCCATCTCTGGCTGATGCTTGACGATAACGCCTTCCAAGACGGTAGGGACAGCGACTATCAGGATGCGGTCTTCAACACCTATCCGACGCTCTTACGCCAGACGACGCTGTGGCCTACCCTCGGTCACCGCGACGGCATTACGGCAAACTCCGCCTCCCAGAGTGGAGCCTACTACGATATATTCACCCTACCTAAACAGGGTGAGGCCGGTGGACTGGCCTCGGGTACGGAGGCCTATTATTCTTTTGACTACGGGAACATCCACTTAGTCGTGTTGGACTCTGTCGAGAGCAACAAGGCCCCTACGGGAGCAATGCTCACCTGGTTGAAAAATGATCTAGCGACCACCACCCAACCGTGGATCATCGCCTACTGGCATCACCCACCGTACTCTAAGGGTTTTCATGATTCCGATACCGAGACCGCACTGCGCGAGATGCGCGAAAATGCGCTTCCGATCCTCGAGGACGCGAGCGTGGACCTCGTGCTGAACGGGCATAACGGCTCTTATGAGCGTTCGTTCTTGATCGATGGACATTACGGAAAATCTGGTACCTTCGAGCCGAGAACCATGCTCGTCGACGGTGGTGACGGGCGCATCGATGGGGGCGGGGAGTATCAAAAATTGGTTACTGATAAGCCCATTCGCGGTGCCGTTTACACGGTGGTAGGCGGCTCCGGCGAGACCCAAGTCGGTTCCTTGGACCACCCCGTGATGCACGTCTCGCTCAACACCCTCGGGTCGATGATGCTCGATGTGCACGGGCCCGTCCTCGATGCCGTGTTCCTCGATGATACGGGCCAGGTCCGTGATCGCTTTCGCATGGTGAAGACGCCGGACACAGCCAAGGCAAGCATCTCCACCGCCGATGTCACGGCCACGGAGGTTAGTTCCCCATCCCAAACCGTCACGGTCAGCCCCACTGGAGGCACGGTAGGCGATGCCGCCGGAAACGTCTCTTCAGGCTCCTCCATCGCCGGTGCGGCGACACAGGACGTAAGCTCGACGAGCAACCTCGTGGCGCACTGGACACTTGATACGGAGAATATAGATGTTTCACAATCGCGCGCGGAAGTGCGCGATGTGAGCGGATATAAAAACCACGCCGACCTCAAAAACCACAGCGCAACGACTGTGCCTGGAAAGCTTGGACAAGCGCTTTCCTTTGATGGCGTGGACGATTATGCAAAAAAAACATCATTCTCAGGTCTCCCGAGCTCAGCGATCACGGCCTCAGCTTGGATCAAGCTCGATGCCCACAAGAACTGGAATCGCGTGCTCAATCATGAGTGGGTGAACAACGGCTGGCTGCTTTTTACCGACGCCTCTGGGACAGCGATATTCGGTGTCGGACAGTCGGGGGTCCAATACAATGCCACTAAAGCCGGACTGACTGTCGGCAGTTGGTACCACCTTGTTGGCGTCTATGACGGGTCGAACGTGCGGGTTTACGTAAACGGCGAGGAGGGTACGCCCAGGGCGAAAAGTGGGCTAATTCTCGACAGGAGGGGAAACGTTGATATCGGTGGCGCACAGGGCGATAGGTTCAAGGGGGCCATTGACGACGGCCGCATCTACGACAAAGCGCTTACGGCAAGCGACGTGACGGCGCTGTACAACGGTGGAGGAACTACTGACACATCCCCTCCCTCTCCTCCCACGAACCTCACCGCCAGCGCCGTCTCCTCGTCCGAGATCAATCTCTCGTGGAACGCCAGCACGGATAATGTGGGAGTAACGGGCTATAAGGTCTACCGCGGGGGCGTGCAGATCGCGACGACCACCAGTACCAGCTATTCCAACACTGGCCTCGCGCCTTCCACCACCTACACCTACACGGTATCCGCCTACGATGCGGTGGGGAATACCTCGGCGCAAGCTTCCTCCGCTTCGGCAACAACGCAAGGCGCTCTCCCCACAACCACCCTCTCCATCGCGAGTTACGGCGCTACCGGCAACGACACAACGGACGACACGACGGCGATCAACAACACCATTAACGCCGCCAAAGCCCAGGGCAAGAGCGTGTATATTCCTCCCGGCACCTTCTATCATAAGGAATTCACTTTGGACGGTGTCAGCATGACCGGGGAAAGTAACACGACCGCCATCCTGTATGCCTTTGACGCCGTAAACAACACCGTCTTCGTCAGAGGCAGTGGTGTTACCGTGTCAAACCTCCAGATTAAAAGCGCATCGAGCGTGCGTACCGCAGTGGACTGGCCACTCTTCATCGATGTGGCTTCCAACTTTACTATCGACGGCATCATCGTCGACGGGGGAAATTCTGGCGGCATCCTGAACTTTGGCGGCTCGAACGGCAAGATCATCAACAACACCGTCAGCAACACTCTGGCCGACGCCATCCACAATACCAACGCCGCTCACGACATCATCATAGCCAACAACACGGTCAGGAACGCGGGGGACGACATGATCGCGGTGGTGAGTTACGGGACCCCCGTCGTCAGGAATGTCCTCATCCAGGATAACGACGTGGCTGAAAACGATTGGGGCCGAGGCATAACCTCGGTGGGGAGCTCGGACATCACCATTCAAGGGAACAAGATCGGCCGCACCGGCCATGGTGCAGGAATTCTCATAGCGACCGAGCCCGCTTTCACGAGCCCACCTCTCTCTAACATCCTCATCATGAATAACCAGCTCTCCAACAACAGTGGCTCCACCGGCCATGGCGCCTTCCTCGTGAGCGGACTGAACGGCAACATTGACAGGGTACGCTTTGAAGGAAACAGCATCACCGATCCGGTGCATGACTCCATTATGCTTGAGGGGGATAATAGCAATACCGCTCTTATCAACAACACGACGAGCGATCCGGAGGGCAAGGGCATCTGGATCGTGAGCGGTTCAAACGTCTACTGTAGCGGCAACACGGTGAATGGCGGTACAACCAGTCACTCCAAATGCACTGGAGTCAACAACTTTACTGTGACGGGCTCGTCGCTCACATACACCCGCCCATGACGCCTTGCTAGCGCTGTTGCAAAGTTATCATCTCAGCGCCGATGAAGAAGCGCTTGCGTGCTGGCTTCGCCTGCCTCGACCCGATTCAGCTCCTCAAGGAGGTCCGCGTGGCGCAAGCTGCGCTAGCGGAGATCTCCCGGGAGGGATCGAGCCTATTGATCGATGCAAGAATTAATGTCTTGCGGCCCTAGGGCTGGACAACATAGAAGTTGTCCAGGGGCTGCGTGGATTCCACTTACGCAAGAGATAACCTGACGTCAAATCGCCTCCGATGGTGCCGCTATCGGATTCGGGCGCATCACAGGAATCGAGCGCCTGATCTGGATTGCTATTCCTTTGTCGCCCTACAGTGCCGCCAGCGCCATCTTCGGCTTGAAGCCCGGCCCGTGATTCTGCCTCTTGCCGTTCATCTTTCGCTCCTTTTCATAACCTCTTATCATAGAGCGGTCCATCTCATACTACTTAGCTCTCCCCGTCCAAATTTCCGGAGCCAGCTCTACTAAATCAAGACGACGCGAATATTCGCACCGCTTCGCACCCTGACTGACCCCGAACGCATGGCCAACCTAAGCTCGCTCCGCATTCTGCTCGTTACCGAGTCCTCTGGGAACGGGGTCGCCCGTCACTTGGACGAGCTGGCCCATGCGCTGCTGGATCGCGGCCACGCGGTGGATCTGTGGTACGGTACGCCACGCCTGATGCCCTTGTTCGCCAAGCAACTGAAGGGGCTAGCCGCCCGCGGTGTGCGCACCTGGGGGTTTGACACGCCTACGCGGCCGAGTCTCGGGGATGTGGGCACCGTGATCGCTTTCCGCCGGCAACTGCGCCGGAATGGACCCCACGATGTGCTGCACGGGCATAGCAGCAAAGGCGGTGCGCTGGTCCGTCTCGCTTTTGGCCGCTCCCATGGAGCACGCGTATACACTCCACACGCCTTGTACACGCTCAATGTTCATCTGAGTCGCAGATCCCGGTGGTTTTACTCCACCGTCGAGCGGATCCTGGCCTGCCGCGCCGAGATGATCATATGCAACTCAGAAAACGAACGGCGGAATGCCGTGCACATTGGCTTGCCCGAGCAGCGGCTCGCGGTGGTGCACAACGGGCTGCCCTCCATCGCTTATCGCTCGCGTAGCGAGGCTCGGCGTCTGTTGGGCTTGCCCGAGGTGGCCCCAGTGGTCGGTTTCGTAGGCCGGTTGTGCCTCCAGAAGAACCCTTTGCTCGCAATGCATACCCATGCTCGGATCCTGAAGCGCCTGCCCGACGCGGTGCTATGCATGATCGGCGATGGCGAACTGCAGGCGGAAACAACGCCCGGGTCTCCGAGCAACGTGGTGTTCGCCCACACGGAAGATGCGCCCGCTTTCATGAAAGCGTTCGACGTACTGCTGATCACGAGCGGCTACGAAAGCTTCGGTTATGTGCTAGTGGAAGCGGCGCAAGCAGGGGTGCCGGCGGTCAGTACCCCAGTAGGTATCGCCCCTGATCTGCTGGGAGATAGCGAGGCGGGTTTTATGGTTCCGGACGACGCGGCGGCTCTCGCCGATGCCTGCGTGCGTTTGTTGGCCGACGACACGCTGCGCGCGCGCTGTGGGGAGGTCGCACGTCAACGGGCGGTGGTTTTCACTACTGACCGAATGGCAGAAGAGACTCTTGCAGTCTACGGTAGAGCTTTGGGGACCAGGTAGGCCGCGCTACGGCGACCAAGGCGTCCAAACGCACGGCTCAATGGCCCAACCGCGCCGATCCTAGCGGGGCTTTTTAACCGACGTAATTCTTTGACGTGTAATAAGTTTTTATCGGCGCGTCCTTCGTGACGCCTACCATAGACATTACGACTCCAATAGAACTCGTAGATTGCGCGAGCTGCCGCAACGCTTGACGAACCGTAGCTTTTCGGGTGGTGGCCCAACGCACGACGAACAACGCCATGTCGACCTTATTGGCCAAGACTCGCGCTTCGGACACGGCCATAACCGGTGGAGAATCGATGAGTACTGAATCATATCGCCTTGCTAAGTCACCGAGAAGCCCGTCCATAAGATCTGTATCGAATAATTCCGCGATATCCATCGATTCCCATCGCCCCGCCCGAACGACATGGACTCCTGTTGCCTCGTCTTTCTTAATGATCTCATCAACCGAAACCTTACCCTCAAGGTATTCACAAAGACCAGGACTAGTAGGCAAATAGAAAGCGCTTTCCACCTTAGGCCAGCGCACGTCGGCGCTGACTAGGATCACCTTGTAGCCAGCTAGTACCTGACTACGCGCCAAACTAAGCGCAATGACCGTTTTTCCTTCTTTCGGCAAAGCTGACGTGATTAGAAGTTTTTTCGGCAACTCACCTTTACCCGCAAGCCGCACAGCCGTATTGATGCTTCGAATCGCCTCGCTAAAAGCAGACAACGGACGTGTCGCGAAATAGCGTTCCGCGGGTGTTCGAAACCCGGCCATTGGACTCAACTTCGGGATGAACCCTAAAACGGGTACTCCCGTCTCCGACTCTACGTCTTCGCCAGTCCAGAAGCCTCGATGCAACAGACCAAAGACAAACGCAATTCCTAACAATACCGAGGTGACCAATGACAACAAAAGGATTTTTTTCTTATCTGGATACACGGGTTTGATCGGAACAAGCGCAAGCGAGGCTACGTGCGCTTCGGGCGGTTGTATATCGGTATCCCGCTGAATGCTTGTTTCATTGAAGCGGCCAAGAAAGGTTTCTAGTAATGTGCGTTGTGCCGCGGCTTCCCGCTCAAGCGCACGTAGGCTCACACTGGCTTCGTTGTCTGTGGCGATCTGCTGTTTCAAACTCTCGACACTACTCTGCAGTGCAGTCTCGCGCGCTCTGGCCACTGCCACTTCGTTCGCGAGGCCCTTGACTATTTTACTAACCTCGGTTGCGATTTTGGCCTGGAGGTCTTTTTTCTCCGCTTGAATATTCACCATCCTAGGGTGTTTCGGGCCATACTCGGTAGAAAGCTCTGCTGCCTCGCGCTCGAGCAGCGCTTCTTGTTCCCGCAGCCTTCCTACCAGCTCTGATTGCAACACTTCCGGGGCAGACTCAAAGCCGCCTGGCTGGCTAACCAGCGTGCTGACTTGTCGCAATCGGGCCTCCGCTTCAAAGCGGGCTGCGCTGGCTAATGTCAACTGAGTATTGAGCTCCGCGATTTCCTGTGATCGCAGCGTTGTTCCTTCACCGCTTTGGAACAGTCCCAATTTTTCCCGGAATTTCTCCACCGCCGTTTCGGCCACCTCGACCTTGGTTTTTAACGAAGACAGCCGTTCGCTGAGCCAGTCGTTCGCGTGATGGACATTTTTGAATTTAACTTCCAATTGCTGCGCTATGTATACGTCCATGAGTACGTTCACGACCTTGGCCGCCAATTCCGGATCCCTCGACTTAAAAGTCACCGCGACGACGCGGGAGCGTCCTTCCGGCATCACTTTGAGATGATCGAGAAATTCATCAACGACGGATGTCCGTGCTATCTGTTGCCGCCGCTGCTCGGTAAGAACTGCTTCACGGGACGTGAACCAATGCCCTATGACCTCCGAAACGCGGACGAGAATGCTTTTCGGACGCAAGGTAGCGTTGAACTCTTCGTTACTTCGGAGCTTAAGGTGCTCAATGGTCTTACTGGCAAGGTTGGGCGAACGTAGGATCTCTATCTGGGTTTCTACCTTCTGATCTGTGGTCACCCCGGTGATAACTGGCTGGATGCCGGCGATGGTTTGTTCGCCGCTCTCAATCACAATGAGCCCCTTAGCTGAATAGATCGGTGTGATCCCCCACATAAGGACACCCAGTGTCGCCGTAGTGATCAGCACAACGATAGTTAAGATCGTCCACTTTCCCGCCCAGATCCTACTGAGCAACTCTTCTTGGCCCGTTTCGGTCGCACCCGAACGCACGAATCCCGCGGAAGGATAAGCGATTGCTGAGCGGGTTTCTGCGCCCCGATCCTCAGAGCGGATTAAGTCATACCCACTTTTTATTACCCGCCGTGTTGAAGCGATTGAAAGATCACCCTTTGCCCTCTCTACTCGCCATCTCCTAAGGAGGGATCGAGTAAGGTTTTCCCGCGCGAGTATGTCGTACACTTCTTCTTCGCAGTTGGTTTGTTCGATCTCTCTAAGAATGCGAAGCTTGTATTCAACGGTGAACCGCCGTGACTGCCCTCGCGGCGACACCACGTGATCCTGATCCGAAGAAGCAACATAGCGTTTGTCACGATCGGTGCCGTGAACATCCGCTATCTCAGAGGAGTTACCGGGCGAGTGGGGATCAGAGTCGTTCATTGGATGTTAGGCTCAAAAAAACCGCTCAGGAATAACGATGACATCGCCAGGATAAACCCGTGCATTTGTATCGAGCAGTTGCTTCTTTTTCTCCGGGTCAGCCGCGCGAGTTATGTAGGCTTGAACGGTTTTGGCCCGATATGTATAACCCCCAGCCAGGGCGACCGCGGTAACGACAGTCATTGCACTTACGTACGGATAGCTACCGGGCAATTTGACTTCCCCAAGGATATAAAACGGCCGGTAATTCATTACCTCGACGTTTACTTTCGGGTCTTTGAGATAATCGGGTTTAAGCTTTTTAGTAATCGCCCCTTCGAGCTCTCCAGTAGTTAGCGCACCAGCTTGAACCTCTTGTATCAAAGGCAACGCCACACGCCCTGTTGCGTCTATTTCGAATTCTCCCGAAAGGTCTTGATGGCCAAAGACAATGACCTTGATACGGTCGCCTGCGCCCAAGCGATAATCATCCTCGGCCCCGTAGACCGATGAAGGTGGCCCAACGATTCTTGATAAAACGAGCGTGGCTGTGGAGCATATTATCAACACTCGCCCTTTCATTCTTCTTGCCTCACTCGTGTTCCGCTCCAAAAAGCTTGCAGAGATTTCTGCCGATCAAGCTAAATCTGAACCCATACGCCAAGAGCGATCGTATCATCCACGAAATCCTGACTCTGAGCATCTGAACTCCGGTCAAGATGATCGTAGCTAAGCTCAAGACGAACGTATCGATTCATTAAGTAATTGGCCCCGAAACCTGCCCTGATGTAGGTGTCAGAGCGGTCGATGCCTTGGAAATCGTCGCCAACGACAGAAACTCGTGCTTGAAGCAACAAGTTTCGCAAGAGTTCATGGTCGAGCACCGCATAGCCGGCTGTCTCAAAAATCGCGGACGCTCCGTCTACGGTGGTCTCTATGATTTCTCGGGTGATGGAGGCAGAAAGTGTCGTTAGGCCGGTCGGGGTCCAAGTCAGTGATGCGCGCCCGGTGACATCCCCTACGGTGTCCAATCTGGGGTCGTCGTAGTCCTGGGATCTATAGCCGATTGCCACGTCTCCGAACAAGACTCCCGTAAGATCAAGATCGGTTCCGAGTTCGATCAGATACCCTTCCGAGTCCCGATCGAGCACTGTCAAGACGTCTAGGTTATCGTAGCGCCGGTGATCTACCGCTCCTCTGACAAATGCCGTGTATCCGGGGAGGAACTCAAAGCCCAGCTTGAGGCCACCGGCGATTATCGCGCGGTCCCGGTCATCGTTAATTATCGTTCCGCCATTTTCCGTTCTTACATCGTCATAGTCGAGCTGGTCTGCCGCTCCATCCAACTCCAAGAGGAAACGGCCAAGCCATTGTTGATATGTTAAAAACACCGACCCCACATCGAAGACCGTAGGTTCAACAGGCGGCGAACCGCCTTCTCTTCGAACGTCGTCTGGTGAACCGCGCCCCTCGTGCAACCGGTTATAGCTTACGCCGGCTCGAAGGTTAGCCCGTTGTGTGATATCCACGCGGCCATTGGCGCCAACCGCAAAATCCTCAAAATCCTCCTCCCCCTGATCGGCGTGACGCCCGATCGTGGCATTGGCGTTAAGGTCAAATGCGTGATTATTCCAATCGGATACTATGTCTAGAAGCGGGCGTACCAAAGTGATGAAATCGCCTTTTTCGTCGTTATCGCTGGCAAAGATATTAGTATCGTAGACTTCCCGCAACTCCAAGCCCGGATGGATTAGAAAGCCACCTGCGCGCGCACCTAGCGGGTCGAGTTCGGGGCGCGGCCGGTTGGTGACGGTCTCGCCGCGGTCGGGTCGAGGACGAACGACCGCCCGCTGATCTCGAACGAGTTGCTCCGTGGCCGTTTGGGCTAACACCACTTCATACCCCAGAAGGAGAGTGATGACACCGAAAGTGAAGATTCTTGTTCGTTGTTTCTGCGACATTTTTTCAGAGCCCGGCAAAATTTTAGACATTTCGCCCATTTAATATTCGAAGTGCCGTCGCTCTTGAGGGGCATTGGTAAACCGCCATTTATCGGCCCATTCGACTTGCCGTGTACCGCACCGACGCAGTGACCTTTCCCACCAGGGTCTACCAATGCCTGGTTTGGAGGACATTACCAACCGCTACCGACGATTTCTTTCGCTTAAGCACCCAAATGACTCCTAAAGTAACGACGAAAAGTACAAAAAACGGTGATAATCCGACCGTAAGAAGCCGGGGTATCTCCAGTACGCCTGTGTACCAGCATGGGTAGAGCAATAATCCAACGGCCGTGCCCTGTGTAAAGCCATGATACAGTCGGCCTGATACCCAACCAAAAACTCCCCAAAATATCATTCCACCAACAATGCCGAAGTCAATAAAAGGGACAAACAGTCCCGAGTTGTTGTTGAATTCAGGATTCGCATAGGATTCCAATAATCGCGAGTAGACACCCATGTCTACATTGAGTAATTCCGGCATCCCGCCTGGCACAAGCTCGATCGGGAATTTCCAAAACCATGTTGCTGTATAGAACGGCATATACAAAGGATCGAGCTTTTCGAACATCAAAGCCCCATTGTTAAAAGCGGTAACATAATATGCGGCCAATCGACTAAGGACAAAGCCCCAGAAGGAATCCCAACGATCCGCGTAGAAATTTAGCCAGGATCGGAAATATTCGTTGATGCCGAAAAACAGCACAAGCAAGACAACTAGAACCACTGGTAACAGCGCTATCAGTCTCGAGCGCTTTGCTGCGCCGCCAAAAGCGGCCAAAACAAATGGGATAGCCAGCGACACAAGCGCGAGGCGTAGTGAGTATATGAAGACGGTCACAACAGTGAGGAACAACAACAAACCCATTGCGAGCTTGTCCCATTTTTTAAGGCGTGCGCCAGTCACTTTCGAATACAACGTGAAAAGAAGAACGTACAAAGGAGCCACATTAGTGAAAGAGGTTATACCAGGCACCCGCTCTGCAATTTCTCTCGCAGCAGACACAGCGCCCAGGTCCCCTCGTAGGATCGGCACGATCAGAGAAGGATTTACGAGGTATCTCCATAGCCAAATGACGTAAGCGACCGATGCCAGCAGCAAAACCATGTACATCGTCTGGCGGTATGTGGTTTCGCGTACCGACAAACCGAAAGCGCTAGCGTGTATCGGCTGGAAGCGAGAAAAGGGCCGCGCACTCAACCACGCTCCGCCGATAAAGAATAGGAGTCCAAAAAGGCCGACCACGAAAGTCTCGAAATTGATAAACTTTGGTGTACCACCGATTTCACGATACCACTCGTCCGGGATCAAAGTCGCGATTAGCAAGAGGGGAACGGCCCATACACCGGTAACAATATGAGGTTTGAACCACCAATAGGAATGCACGATTAGAACCTTATCTTGGCTCCGAAATCAAGTGGACACGACCGACCCGATTGTTTCACCAAGGCTCGGCCGTCCCCTTTTTACAAAAATTGTTGTTGTGGATTTGCCGCCAAATCCTCACGACTCAAAAACCGCAGCACCAGCTGCGCCCGCTCCTCAGCACTCACCTCCACTTTCTTTGTCATCTCAACCTCCGCCATACGAACCTCATGTATCACTTTACCTCGTGTCCATAGAAAGCGGAGCAAGGCAAAAAGGCCAGCTTGGAAAGCACTGCTAAGACGTGCTGCGCACAAGCATTCCAGGTAAATTTGGAAGAATGTTGCTTGCCTAAGTCCTTCAGTCGAAGGCGTAGCGTCATGTCATTCCTGAGTGACTTTATTTGACCCGCAAGCCCACGAGCATCATAGGGATCACAGTAGAGTGCACAATCGCCGCAAGACTCCAGCAAAGCGGATGTTCTAGCCACTATGACCGGACAGCCACATGCCATTGCTTCCAGCGGCGGGATCCCAAATCCCTCATAGAGAGAAGGGAAAACAAAACACAACGCGTTCTCATAGAGCACCCGAAGCTGACTGTCTGAGACATAACCTAGGTCGTGCCGTCTGCGGTTTCGCGATATCCTGGGTTCTGAGAAAACCTTTGGGTCGGCTGCACCAACGGTGACAAGATCTAGATCTACATCATCGAGGAACCGCAGGGCATCCATGACAAGCCCGATATTTTTGTTGGGGCTGGAGGTTGCCACGCAGAGAAAATAGTTGCCCGGCTTGATGTTATGGCCTAACAAAAAATCCGGATCTGCTGGTTCGCGAATAATATGGTCTACGCCGTTGTAAACCACCTTTATCTTCGTCTCAGGAAAATTGCAATAGCGGATCAGCTCGCTCCTTGAGAACTCGGATACAGTAAGTATCTCCTTGGCACGTCGGCCAAGCCGCGGGAGCAGTAGCCGGTACCAGCTACGAAACGCCAATGAAAAATTCCCGGGATTCGCGAACACGCTCGCATCGTGAATCGTAATTAGCTGTCGCGGATGCCACAATGGCCCGGTATTCGCCAGCCCTACGAGCACTCCACCGGACGAGGCACCGAGAAGCTCCAGTTGCTCCCAAAGATGACCCTTGAGACGGCCAATACGTCGTGTCCGTATATAGTCCAACGAGAGTTGCTTGCGCGCATTTTGGGGCACTAACAATTGCACTCCCCCTTGAGATAAATGCGCCGTAGCGCGATCGCCGAGGAGCTTATCGAGGGCCGATACTACCTCGGCTGCGAAGCGCTGTACACCGGTGATCGGGTGAGATAAGAAACGCCCGTTGACATAAACCGGCAGCACTGAACCATCCCTTTCCACGCGCATGTTCTGTCCGCTGCAAAAGGCTTGCTCAGTCAACCCTGCC
>Ga0187893_10011473_pt1 | contig 12855 bp, 9 predicted proteins | sample MA1701074metaG_FD_139574 | JGI IMG/M metagenome (GOLD analysis project Ga0187893, IMG submission 139574) | White microbial mat communities from a basaltic lava cave in the Kipuka Kanohina Cave System on the Island of Hawaii, USA - MA170107-4 metaG ...
CGGCTCGCCGATGTCCTTGAGGTCGGGGAACTCCTTCTTCTCGACCTTGTGCTTGCCGAAGGACTGGCCGAGGAGCCCGGCCAGGACGAGGTCGCGCTTGCCCTCCACGGAGAACATCGCGCGCGCCATCACGGAGAAGTCCCCGGTGAAGACCGCCTTCCCGCGCAGCATCGCCGCGCCCGTCGGCTCCAGGGCCACGTCGAACTCCTGCGCGAAGAGCATCTCGTCGGGCGAGTTCCACGGGATGACGATCCGCTCGGCGCCCTCGGGCTTGACCACGAGGACCTCGGCGCCCCGGTCCATGGCGGGGACGTTCTGCAGCGAGTTGTACTGCGCGGTCCCGTCGAGGAAGAGGCCCTTCCCGGAGCCGTCGGCGTCGGGCACGTAGGCGATGCAGTGGTTGAACTTCCCGACCTGCGCGAGGGTCATGTCCTCCTCGGAGCGGCCCTGCGCGGCCATGATCAGCACCGGATAGGCCTCGACGCCGACCATGTCGAGCATGGTGCGCATGAGGATGGCCTTGTCCTTGCAGTCGCCCCACTTGCGGTTGAAGATCGAGGTGGCCGTGTACGGCTTGTACCCGTGCACGCCGAACTCCCACGCCTGGTACTGGATGTCCGTGACGACGAAGTCGTAGATCGCGCGCACCTTCTCGAGGCGGGACTCCTTGCCCTTCGTCAGTTCCGCGACCTTCTCGCGCATCCCGTCGTCCACGGTGAACTGCTTCTTGATGAGGTTCCACCACCAGGTCGCGAACGCGTCCCAGTCCTTGAAGGTCGTCACCTCGACCACGGGGTAGGTCTCCCCCGGGTCGGGCATCGCCGGCTCGAACCGGACCTTCGGGTGGTCCTTCACGACCCAGGTGTAGGAGCGGAACTTCCCCTCGTCGACGGTGCCGACCTTCGGCTCGGCCGTGCCCTCGGGCATGTTGCGCGAGTGGTGGCGGATCTCGCGCGACTCGGGCACGAGGAGGACCCACTCGCTGCGCAGGACCGGCGTGCGGTCCGCGAAGTACCAGGACTCGCCGTAGTAGTCGCCGAAGTAGGACTGCTCGGTCTGGTCGACCCGGTGCTGGACCTCGATGGCGTCGCCGGGCTGGAGCTGCGGCCACCGCACCGACGGGGAGCCGGCCTGCACCTGCGCCTCCTCGACGGAGCCGTCCTTCCGCCAGACGCGCGCGGCCCGCCACTCGAAGGCCTGCTCCTCCTCCCAGAAGGAGCCGGCCCAGTACCGGGCGTTGTCCTTCACGCCCTGGTTGTTGAGGATCTTGATGATGCGGTGCGTGAACGAGGAGTTGGTGCCGTCGGGGTTCACGCGCGTCACGCCCTTGTCGAGGACGACCATGGACGGGTCGTTCTCGGGGTTCGCGTCCTCGCGCCCCCGCACCGCGGCGAGGAGCGACGCCGCGTCCTCGATGTAGGGGAGTTCGAAGGGGCGCAGCGACGGGTCGAGCCACTCGACGTAGCGCTTGAGGACGGCGTTCTTCGGGTTGACCTTGAGCGCCTCGCGCCACCGCGCGACGGCGTCCTCCTTCTTGCCGAGCTTGTGCAGCACGCGGGCCTGGAGGTCGAGCAGGTTCTCGTCCTCCGGCGCGAGGGCGAGCCCCTTCGCGGCCGCGTCGGCCGCCTCGGCGAGGCGCTCGAGCCCCTCGAGGAAGTGCGCCTTGTGGCGGTGCGCGTCCAGGTCGAAGGGGTTGAGGCGCGCCCGCTCGTCGAACACGCCGACGGCGTCCTCGGCCAGCCCCTCCTTCTTCAGCACGTCGGCGAGCCGGGCGCGCGAGTCGGCGTCCTCGGCGTCCACGTCGAGGGCCCGCCGGCAGGCGTCGGCGGCGGCGGCCATGACCCCGTTGCGGTCCCCGAGGCGCGCCTTCTCGCGGAGCGTGGCCGTGCGCGAGGCGAACTCCGCGCGGGAGAGCGTGCGGTCGAGGTGGATGCCGGACTCCGTGGCGAAACCGCGCTGGCGGAGGATCTCGACGAGGAGGAGATGGGCCTCGAGGAACGAGTCGTTGACCTCGAGGGCCTTGCGGCAGAGCTCCTCGGCGCGGGGGAGGTTCTTCAGCGAGTGCGTGTAGTAGCCCGCGAGCGCGAAGTAGGCCTCGGCGTACTGCGGGTCGAGCTCGACCGCCTTCTCGCGGCCGCGCCGCTGCGTGTTCTCCTCCTTCTCGACGGTCATCTCGATGGGGCGGGCCGCCGCCTCGGCGGCGTGGAAGCGGTAGACCGGGTCGTCGGGGCGGAGCTTCGCGGCCCGCTCGAGGTACCTCCGGTCGACCTGGGCCTTCTGCTGGTCGTCGTACTGGCGCGAGCGGTGGAGCACGCCGAGCCAGAAGTAGGCGCGGGCGTCCTCGGAGCCCTCGTCGGCGCTGGCGCCGCGCGGCGCCGCCGGCTCGAGCGCGTCGAGGGCCCCGCGCGCCGCGGGGACGACCTTCGCCTGGGCCCCGCCGCGCGCGTCGGCCGCCGCGGCGCCCGCCTCCTCCTCGGAGCCCGGGGTCGCGGCGTCGCCGATCGTGTTCCCGGCGAGGTCGGTGACGCGCATCCGGAAGCCCCACCGCGGGCTCTTCTCGATGGAGGTGCCGCACTTCACGAGGACGCGGTTCCAGCCGGCCTCGAGCACCACGCCGACCGCGTCCTGGTCGAAGCCGCCGCGGCGGACGACCTCGCGGTCGAGGACCTGCGTCGCGTTCACCCAGACCTTGAGCGATTCCTCGGAGCCGAAGCGGAGGCAGACCTCGCGCGCGTCGTCGGCCCGGATCCAGGTGACCGCGTAGGCGAGGGCCTGGTCGTTCGGCCGCATCATTGCCTCGAAGTCGATCCAGCCGTAGGGGTGGACCGCGGGGACCGCGCGCCAGCCGACGCGGCGCTCCTTGCCGGGGTACTCCGCGGCGAGGTCCACGGCGATCGACTTCTCGCCCTCGGGGCCCATCTTCTGGCCGTAGCCGCGGCTGCGCTCGTTGTCGAAGGGGCCGACGACCCACCAGCGCGTGACGAAGCCGAGCCCGTCCATCACCTTCGCCGCCTGGTCGGCCTGGCCCGCCTTCCGCAGGTACGAGACGCGCTCCCAGTCGACGCGGCCCTTGAGGGACGGGCCCAGCTCCTCGGCCTTGAACTGCCGGAGGAACTCCTCGGCGCGGCGGTGGGCGTCGGCGCGGTTGGCGACGTCGTCGATCTTCTCGAGGTAGACCTCGGCCCGGGCGCGGAGCCGGGCGGCCTTCGGGTCGCCCCCCGCCGCGGACGCCTCCTTCACGGCGACGGAGAACGCCTCCTGGAAGGACTGGAGGGCCTCCTCGTACTTCGCCCGGGACTCCTCGCGGAGCGCCCTGTCCTCGAGCGCGTCGAGGGGGGAGGGCGTGTCGTCGGCCCGCAGCGCGGCGGGGGCGGCGAGCAGGGCGACGAGCGCGGCGGCGGCGAGGAATCGGGGACGGGGGGCCATGGTCTTCTCCCGGTTGCCGAGGGGTTCCCCACTATATACGCGCGGCGTCCGCCGGCCCCGCACCGATGGAGAGGCGCGGCCCGGAGCGGCCGGATCACTCGATGGTCGCGACCCGGTCGCCCTGGCGGATGGGGGAGTTCTTGAGGGGCCTGCCGTCCTGCTCCTTGACCACCACCGACGCCTTGTCCGCGAACGGCTTGTCCACCACGACCACCGCCACGAAGGTGTCCCCGCGGTGGACGGTGAGATCGTCGCCGGCCTTCAGCCCGTCCTTCGTCCCGAGGGAGACCAGGTAGATGCCCGAACGGTCGTCCGCGGCGAGGACCGTGCCCTTGAGCGTCCCCCTGGCGGGAGGAGGCGGCGGCTCCGGAGGGACGCCGGGATCTCCGGGAGGGGGAGCGGCGTCGGCCGGCCGCGCCGCGAGCGCGTCGACCTTCCGATGGAGCCCCGCGATCGCCTCCTCGATCCGGTCGAGGCGCTCTCCCAGGGCCCGGACCTCGACCTCGAGCGCGGGCGAGGGCGCCGCGTCCGTCGGGGCGGCCCCGCAGCCCGCGAGCGAGGCGACGGCGGCGATCGCCGTGGCCGTGACGACCGAGGCCGCGATGCCCGCCGACCGTCCCGCTCTCATGGCGCGCTCCTCCCGGACCCTCGTTCATTGGAGCCGCGCCGGGCCCCGGGATCAAGCGCGCGACCCCGGCCCGCGGGGGACTCTGGGCCGGCGTGCCATGGGGTCGTAGGATTCCGTCGCGGGCGACGACGCGGGAGCGGAAGGGGACCTGGTGGCCCCCCCGGTCTTCAAAACCGGTGAGACCTCCACAAGGGGTCGGGTCGGTTCGATTCCGATGCGCTCCCGCCAGCCGCGCGCTCCGCCGTCGCGCCATCGGCGATCCGCATCCGGGAGATGGCCCCTCCCGCTCCTCCCTTCAACGGGCCGTTGAAGGGTCGGCGTGGACGCGCCGATCCGGCCCCGATCCGCCCGGGAGGGGTAGGGTCCCGGCGGCATGTCGCGCAGTCACCTGTCCGCCTGGATCGCGCTGCCGGCCGCGCTCGCGGCCGCCGGCTGCGTCACGGTGCACCCCGGCTCCGCCGAGGGCGCCACCTGGGAGGGGCTCCGCGCCGAGGGGGGCTGGCTCCTCGTCGACGCGGTCCCCTTCGCGGCGCAGGAGTCCACCCGGGACTGCGGCGCGGCCTGCCTCTCGATGGTGCTCGCGCGCTGGGGCGTCGAGGCCCCCCCGGCGGCCCTCGCCGCGGAGTGCGGGGCCGACGCCCGGGACGGGATCCGGGCCGCGGACCTGCGCGACGCGGCGCGGCGCCGCGGGTTCTCGGCGTTCCTGTTCCGCGGCGGCGTCGAGGACCTGAGGCACGAACTCTCGCGGGGCCGGCCCGTGGTCGTCGGGGTGCTGAAGACGCTCGGGCCGATGACGCTCCCGCACTTCGAGGTCGTCGTCGGGCTCCACCCCGCGGGCGGGCGCGTCGCCGCGCTCGACCCCGCGCGCGGGCTGGTGGCCGACGCGCTGCCGGCGTTCGCGGAGGAGTGGTCCGCCGCCGGCGGCGTGACGCTCGTGGTGTTCCGAACCGAGTCGGCGGCCGCCGCCCGGGCGGGTGGCGGTCCCTGAACGGGAGGTGGGAGATGCGGTTCCTCGCGACGGCGTTCGGCGTCCTCCTCGGTGCGACGGTCCTCCTCGGGGCGGGCGCGTCGGAGGCGCGGGCGGATGCCGCGGCGGACGGACCCGCCGTCCCGGCGACCGTCGCCGCGCCGGACCCGGCCCCGGCCCGGCCGGGGACCGACGCGGAGGCGCGGGACTACGCGCTCCGCGAGGCGGCCTCGCCCGAGGCCCGGGAATTCGTCGGCGGGCACGGGACCGTCATCGGGCTCCTCGTGTTCGTCGCGCTGGTCCTGTTCATCGTGTGGCTCGCGAAGGAGATCTGAGCGGAGCGGAAAGGAGGCGGAAGATGCGCATCCTCACGGCGTTGCTGGCGCCGGTCCTCGGGTCGGGCACGCTGCCTGGCACCGCGGACGAGGCGCTCGACTACGCGACGCGGGAGGCCGCGTCGCCCGAGGCGCAGGAGTTCGTCGGAGGGCACGGCGGCGTGGTCCTCGCCGTCCTGATCATCGGCGCGTTCGTGCTCCTGTTCCTCCTCCTCAAGAAGGAGGAGAAGATCTGATCGCGCGGCGGCGGCCGGCGTCCGGCGGCGGTCGCGGACGCCGGGGCCGAGGGGGCTACTTCACCTCGGCGATCGCCCCGGCGACGACCTCGGCGCCGCCGACCTCCTTGCCGGAGCCCTGGTCGCGCACCCGGTACTTCCCGGGGCCCGCCGAGATCACGGCGCCGGCCTCGACGTTCTCGCGGAAGCGCTTCTGTCCCGTGGCGTCGTAGAGGGACCAGGCAGCGCCGGGGCCGCGGATCGCCCCGAGGGCGACGACGGTCGTGGCTCCCGCCTTCACCTCCACGTCCCTCGCGTAGGGGGTGTAGGAGGACTGGTCGAACAGCGTGTACTTCCCCGGCCCGGCGGAGACGACGCGGCCCGGCTCTCCGTGCTCGCGGAGCCGCTTCTCGCCGGTCGCGTCGTACGTCGAGTAGACGCCGTGGTCGGCGCCCTCGACGGCGACGACCTTGAGCGCGCCGATCGCCACCTCGGTCGTCTCGCCGGCGCGGACTTCGACGTCCTTCGCGTAGGGAGCGTAGGAGGCCTGGTCGAACAGCCGGTACTTCCCGGGGCCGGCGGAGAGGACGCGGTCGGGCTCGTTGTGCTCGCGGAGCCGCTTCTCCCCGGTCGCGTCGTAGAGCGAGTAGACCGCGTGCGCCGCCCCCTCGACCGGCACCAGCCTCATCGCGCCGATCCGGACCTCGGTCGTCTCGCCCGCCTTCACGTCGACGTCCTTCGCGAAGGGCGCGTAGGAGGCCTGGTCGAAGAGACGGTACTTCCCGGGCCCGGCGGAGACGGCGGCGCCGGGCTCGTTGTGCTCGCGGAACCGCTTCTCGCCGGTCGCGTCGTAGATCGAGTAGACGGCGTTCGCCGCCCCCTCGACGGGGACCAGCCGCATCGCGCCGATGCGCACCTCGGCGACCTCCCCCGCCTTCACCTCGACGTCCTTCGCGAAGGGCATGTAGGAGGTCTGGTCGGAGAGCCGGTACTTGCCGGGTCCGGCGGAGACGGCGGCGCCGGGCTCGTTGTGCTCGCGGAACCGCTTCTCTCCCGTCCCGTCGTAGATCGAGTAGACCGCGTTCGCGGCCCCCTCCACGGGGAGGAGCCGGAGCGCACCGAGGAGGATCGTCGTCGTCGCCCCGGGCTTCACCTCGGCCTCCTTCGCGTAGGGCAGGTAGGAGGTCTGGTCGACGAGCCGGTAGCGGCCCGGCGGGAAGGGGACGACCTCGTCGGCAGGCGCGTGCTCCTTCAGGCGCTTCTCGCCCGTGGCGTCCCAGACCGAGTAGGTGCCGTGCGTCGCCCCGGCGACCGGCTTCACGAGCAGTCCCTGGGCGCCCGGGGTCGACGTGCCCGCGGACGGGGTCGGCTCCGCCGCCGCGGCAGCGGGCGGGGGGGCCGCCGGCGCCGTCGGGGGCTCCGGCTTCGAGCAGGCCGCGGCGGCCAGCAGGGCGGCCGTGGTCGCGGCGACGGCCAGCGGACGGATTCCCGTCATCGTGCACCTCCCGGACCCACGACGGTCGTCAGCGGCCGGCCGCGGGGCCGGCGTCGCGTGCGGCCTCGGCGAGGAGCGGGGGGACGCGCTCGAGCTCGTCGTCGTCCCACTCGCCCATGAGGCAGACCTGGATCCACCGGCGCTTCGCGAGGTAGCCGCTGCGGCCGTGCAGGACGAGCCCCCGCGCCTCGAGGGCGTCGAGGACGGGCCCGCTCTCGCGGCCGGCCGGCAGCTCGACCGTGACGACGCCCGGCGCGGCGTGGGAGTCGGGGGCGACGAGCCGGAGGCCGGCCTCCCGCAGTCGGGCCCGCAGGCGCGACGACGCGTCGGCGATGCGCGCGAACCGGCCCGGCCAGTCCGGCCGGGCGACGGCGGCCAGCAGTCCCCGCAGGAGGTTCGACGGCACGGTGAAGGGGACGCCGCCGGCCTCGGCGAAGAGCCCGAGGTCGAGATAGCGCGGCAGCCGGCCCGGCGCGGGGGGGATGGGCGCGTGGTGGAGGACCATCGACAGCCCCGGGATCGAGCCGAGGGCCTTGCCGCTGACGCAGGTCGCGAAGGCCACGCCCCGCAGGTCGACCGGCACCGCGCCGACGCTGCTCACGGCGTCCACGCAGAGCGCGAGGTCCCGCTCCCGCGCGATCGCGGCGAGCGCGTCGAGGTCGTTGAGGACCCCGGTCGAGGTCTCGTGGTGCACCGCCCAGATCCACCGCGCCCCGGGGAGGGCCGCCGCCCGCGCGCGCACCTCCTCGGGGGGCAGCGGCTCGCCCCAGGGCGCGCGCACCGCCTCGAAGCGCAACCGCCACCGCGCGGCGTGGTCGAGGAGCCGCTCGCCGAACTCCCCGTTGGAGAGCACGAGGCCGGGCGCGTCCAGGAGGGAGATCTGACCGCCGACCGCGTCGTTCGCGAGCGTGCCGGAGCCGACGAGGAGCTCCACCGCGGGCGCGCCCGTCAGCGCGCCGAGCGCGCGGGACATCGCCCGGAGGTCCGCGGCGAACGCCCCGGAGCGGTGCGAGACCGGCTCCGCCGCGAGCGCGCGACGCACCTCCGCCCGGACCTGGACCGGCCCGGGCAGGAACGCGACGCGCGCGGCCCCGTCGCTGTCGGCCGGCGCCGCCAGGGCGCGGCCGTTCTCGACGAACCGCTCCAGCGTGAGGAACATCGGCTGGAAGCGCGCCTCGCCCGCGCCGACGACCGGCCCGAAGGGCTCGAAGCCGAGGTGCCGGTAGAGCCGCTCCTGCCGGAGCGTGCCGGAGATCAGGGCCAGGTCGCAGCCCTGTCCGCGGAAGTGCTCCGCCAGGAGCCCCACGAGCCGCGGGAAGACGGCCCGCATGCGGTAGCCCCGCGCGACGGACAGGAGGCGGATCTCGACCGGGCGCCGCCCCGGCGGCAGGAAGGAGTCGAGGTCGCCGACCTTGGCGTCGAGGGAGAACGGCCGCCGCGCCCGGCCCGCGACCATCCCCACCAGGCGCCCGCCGTCGCGGCAGACGGCGTAGGTGTTCTCCGGGTGGAACTTGTCCACGAGACGGCGCTCGGGGTTGGCAGCGTGCTGGGGGATCTCCTCGACGAAGGTCTCGTAGTTCAGGCGGTGGATGGCCTCGAACTCCGACTCCTCGGCGATGCCGTAGGAGAGCCTGCCGTTCGTGCCCATGGGATGGCGGGGGATCCTACTCTCCCCGGGGGGACCGGGATCAATCCCCCTTCGGGATCGGGGTGGATCCGGAGACCCCCCGCCGCGTACAGTCCGGTCCCCGGGCCCGGGGCGGGGCCGGGAGGAACGAGGTGAGGCATGCGCGGACTCGTGGGACTCGGGCTCTCCGTCGTCGCCGGATTCCTGTTCATCGCCGCCACGCCGAGGGGCGCGGAGTCGGGGCTCAAGGCGAGGGGATTCAACGGGAAGGTGACGATCCAGAACCGTCGCTTCTTCACGACGGACCTCTTCTTCACCTCGGCGCTGGTGGGGGGCAACGAGATGTTCTTCGGCGCCCGCTTCCCGCCGCGCTCCACGATCACCATCACCGGGCTCGAGCAGTTCCGGTCCTACGACTTCGACGCGGACTACGACCTGGACGGGAACCTCGACGACAACCTGGAGATCTTCCTCGCGAAGAAGGGCAAGGTCTTCGTCTTCGACCTGTAGCGGCCCCTCGCAGGAATTCGGCGGCCTCCCCGGCGGTTCCCGGGGAGGATGCGCACTTCCCAAGGAGGAACGCCCATGCGCGTCGCGCTCGCGTCGGGACTCGCCGCGATCCTGGCCGCCGCCTCCGCCGGCACCGCCGCGGCGCAGGACGCCCAGGACGCGCTCAAGAAGAAGTACGAGGAGAAGATCGCCGAGCCCTGGGTCGCCCACGGCGGCTGGCGGCTCGACTACGAGAAGGCGCTCGAGGAGGCCGGCAAGAGCGGGAAGCTGATCTTCGCCTACTTCTCCCGCTCCTACGCCCCCTGACCCCCCTGCAAGGCTCTGGAGAGCCGTGTGCTCTCCACCGACGAGTTCAAGGCCTTCGCCGCGGAGGTCGTCCCCTTCCTGCACGTCACCTCGCGCGTGGAGGGGGAGCACCACCCGAACCTGCTCGAGGAGAAGGGCGGGCGCGGGTTCCCCCACGTCGTCGCGCTGGACGCGAAGGGGGACGTCGTCGCCACCCTCCAGGAGCGCACGGTGGAGGGCTTCCGCAAGATGATGAAGGGCGCGGGGGACTTCGCCGCGCTGTCCGGCAAGGAGAAGCGGACGCCGGCCGAGGAGATGCGCCTGGTGCGCCTCCTGCACGACATGGACCGGATCGAGGCCGACGAGGCCCGCGCCCGGGCGAACGCCCTCGTGGAGCCCGACGAGGCCGTGAAGAAGGACCGGGACGACTTCCTCGTCATGCTGGACGTCGTCGGCGAGCTCGAGGGCAAGAACCTCCGCGAGCCGGCGGCGAGGGTCGAGGTCGGGAAGACCTTCCACGACTGGTGGAAGGCCGGCCGGGAGCCGAAGGACGAGGCGGCCGTGCAGCCGTTCTTCATCCTGATGCTCGACTACGCCGAGGCGGAGAAGGACGTCGCGCTGTTCGAGAAGGCCCTCGGGAAGCTGCGGGAGGCGTTCGGCAGCCGCCCCGAGACGGAGCGGTTCTTCAAGAACCAGGAGGGCCGCCTCGCGAAGCTGAAGGAGGCCGCGCCGCCGGAGCCGGGCGGAGGGAAGTAGCGCCTCCCGCGCGATCGGACCGGAGTTCGGCGCCCCCGGGGCCTCGGCCCCGGGGGCGCTTCGATTCCCCTCTCACTCGATGCGGACGGTGCCCCCGGCGGGAACCTCGAACTCCCGCGTTGCCGGCCAGCGGCGCGGGTCGGGGTCGCGGGCGAGGTTCGCGCCGTCCACGAGCACGAGGCGCGCGCGGCCCGCGGGCATCCGCTCGACGGTGAACGACCCGTCCGCCGCGGGCGCCGCCTCGGCGATCGCCCAGCGCTCGCCGGCGCCCTGCCAGAGGACGGCCCATCGCGACGCCGGGTCGAGCGTCCCCTCGATCCGTCCGAAGCGAAGGTCGAGCGCCCACGCCGTCTCCCCTTCGGCGAGGTCCGTCGCGTCCAGGATCCGGAACGACCCGCCCGGCGACGACAGCTGCACGCGCCAGGGCCCGGGGTTCGGCGCGGCCAGCTCGAACGCCCCGTCCGCGCCGAGGACCACCGACCCGCCGACCGCCGCCGGGAAGCCGTGGCCCGGCGGGAGCAGCGCGGCGGACCACCCGCGGGCGTCCCCGGGGTCGCCCCACCCGAAGCGGCCGCGGAGGAGCGCCCGTCCGACCCCGGTGAGGTCGAGGTCCTTCGTGGTCGTGCGGCCCTCCTCGACCGCGCAGTTCCAGGGGAACTCGCTCGTGCCGGGGCCGAACCAGGTGGAGGTGCCGATCGGCGATCGCGGGTCCCGCTCGGCCAGGATCCACCTGCCGGGGAGGAGCCGCTCGAACCGGTAGCGGCCGTCCCCGGCGACGCGCGCGGTGAGCGGGCGGCCGTCGCCGCGGTGGAGGACGACGACGGTCCCCTCGGGGCTCCGGCCGGGGGGGACCAGGACCCGCCCCTCGAGGGCGCCGCCGGGACCGAGGGGCAGCTCCACCGCGTCGGCCCCCCGCGCCGGGTCGAAGGGGACCGGGCCGATCTCCGCGGGGGCGAGGTCGTCCGCCTCCGCGCGCACGAAGTAGGCGCCGCGGATCTCGAGCGGGAGGGAGAACGAGCCGTCGGGACCGGCCGTCGCCTCGGCCTCGGGGTTCGGGGACATCCGCGCCGGCAGCCCGCCGTGGACGCACTTCTGCCCGTCCGGCATCTCCCGGTGCGCGGAGACCCTCGCGCCGGCGACGGGCCGGCCGTCGGCGAGGACGCGCCCGCGCAGCGCCGCCACGGGTTCGAGGACGCACTCGATCGCGTCGGGCAGCGACTCCGGGTCGAAGGGCCCGATCGTCCGCCTCGAGAAGCCCCCGGCGGAGACCGCGACCTTGAAGGGGAATCCCGGGACATGGAACCGGGCGGTCCCGTCGGCGTGCTCCCCGGGCCGGACGCCGAAGACCCAGTGGCCGAAGGGAATCGATCCGTGGCCGAGGTGCGCGTGCCACTTCCCGATCGGCGCGCCGGCGGCGGAGCGCACGCGGAGCGCGACGAGGCGCGGCTCGGGGAAGCGGATCTCGACCGAACGCTCCCCCGGCCGGAGCGGTCCCGCGAAGGCCGGCCCCCAGCGCCCCCGCGGGTCCTGGACGAGGACGAAGAACTCCGCGGTCCACTCCACGGGGATGGAGAAGGAGCCGTCGGGCCCGCCCTGCATCGACCGCGCGGTCCTCCGGCCGCCGCCGTCGGCCTGCAGGCAGACCGTCGGGGACGCGACGGCGGAGCCGTCGGGGCCGACGACCCGCCCCTCGACGCGGTCCTCGGGGCGCTCGGCCTCGACGCGGACTTCGACCCCGGGGGATTCGGCCGACGCCTCGACCTCGACCAGCGCGCTCCGGCCCGCGCGGAACCCCGCCTTCCCCGCCCAGAGCCGCCCGGGACCCGCCGCGACGCCGTCGATCCGGAACGCGCCGGCCCCGTCCGTCGTCGCGGGTACGCCGCGCGTGAGGCGCCCGGCGTCCCAGAGCCGCCGCTCGTCGACCGGGACCGCGGCGGACTCCCCGTCCTCGATCCCCACCCAGGCCCCGGCGACCGGGCCCCCGTCGGCGTCCAGAACGCGGCCCGCGATCGAGCCGCCCGGCCGGAGCACGAGGTCCCCGAGGGCGAGCGGCCCGGTCTTCTCGAGCTCGATGCGGCGCGCGAGGGTCTCCCGTCCGGCCGCCGAGATCGTCAGCCACGCGGGGAGGATCGGCCGCGGCGGCCGGTCCCACCAGGGCGCGTGGGGCGGGACCACGAGGTCGACGCGGAACGACCCGTCCTCCCCGGAGAGCGCGGACCGAGCGTCCTCCTGGACGCGGACCTCGACGCGCGCCCCGCGCAGCGGCGCCGCCGCCTCGGTGACGACGCGGCCCGTGACGGCCGTCTCGATCGCCGGCCGGTCGCCCTCGGGGTGGGGGCGGGGGGCCGGCGGGCCCTCGGCCGGCGGGGCCGCGATCTCGACGGGAACGGGCTTCTGCGGCTCCGTCGCGCGGGACTCCGCGGGCGCTCCCTCGGCCGGTCGCGGGGGTCCGGCGGGCTCCGGCGCGGGGCCGGTCACCCCTCCGGTGACGCCCAGCCAGAGGAGCCCCGCGGCCGCGACCGCGAGGGCCGCGCCGACCGCCGTCTTCGTCGCTGTCGCCATGACGAGGATCCCTCCCGCCGTCGCCGCCGTCGCGGGCCCCGCGGGGACG
>Ga0187893_10011474_pt1 | contig 12854 bp, 14 predicted proteins | sample MA1701074metaG_FD_139574 | JGI IMG/M metagenome (GOLD analysis project Ga0187893, IMG submission 139574) | White microbial mat communities from a basaltic lava cave in the Kipuka Kanohina Cave System on the Island of Hawaii, USA - MA170107-4 metaG ...
ATGCCCCTACTCCGCCGACATTTTTAAGAGCGCTGTCATCCTCAATAAAAGTTATGCGTGCCGACGAGAGCTCGGTTGCCCGCTTGATTAGCTCATCTGCCACTGTGCGTTGGTCTAACGCTTCAGCTTCTACATCTGTCTTGCCGTACAACGCCAGGACCTTGCCGACTTCCCATTTATCAAATTGAAGTGTGTCTATGGAGGCCGCTACGAGCAGCTCCTCAGCCTGCCCGTTAGAAAGTGCAGCCAGTGTTTGCGGCACACCTGCGACCGCAAGTCCATCAGCGCGATATTCATCAAGCAGATGATCAACCTTTTCCATATCGTTCAGTGAGTTGTAACGGCGATAAGCGATCAGTGATTCCTCGATCAACTCACGCTCCGAGGTATCGATTCCGAGTTTGAGTATGTCGATAACCTTGTCGGAGAGCTCTTTGGACATTTGGTCTTTCAAGAGTGGGATGATCGTCTGCTCATCGCCAGCCAGCATTACATATTCGATCCTTTCGTCGCGCACCAGGCGTTCGAGTGTGTCGACTACTTCTTTTGCGTGATGCAAATGGTAATTCTCGAGGTGACGCTGAAATCGCATCTGCGACCAACCACCAACCTGGGTTCGTTTTGTCTTCACATTTTGCAGCGAGCTGCGCTTAATAGCGCGTCCAAGGGCGAAAACAAAGATGCGTGCGGCATTGGTATCAGCCAGGACCACAGCATAGCGTTGGTATTGATCCAGCAGTCGCACCAGCGGATACAAGTGTGGATGGTCATATATGAAGAGCCGGTTAGCCTCGATTGGAACTTCCAGCTGAAGAGGCTCGAAAAAATTGTTAGCGCCCGAGCAAGCGAAAATAGCGATGCCCTGAGTGGCACTGCGAATGTCCTGTTCGAGGTATCTGTTTATTCGCACGAGGTCTGCATCGAGGCTCTCCCTTGCCGGAGTGTTGGGCTCATACGTTTTGGCGCGTTCAGGAAATTGCTTGCGCACAAAACTAAGAAAGTTACGGCGCCCATGCTCATCCGCTTGAGCATTGAGATATAAACTCACGACAGGCAGGTCGCCTTGAGGTTCAAAAGCAGCTAGTTTCTCGACTAGATGTTCCAGTGACATAGTTAACCTTTGGATTTTTAGGAATGTGCTTCACATGGTGGCCGAACTGGGAGTGAACAAACTCTCCACACTCGAGGCGTCACGATTAGGACGTGTGTCTTCATCATCAGTGTCCCGACCATCACCTAGACCAGCCAGGCGCTTGAATTCCGTGTTGGTAATCCCACGCGTTAGCAACAGTAGACCTGCCGCCCCAAGACCAACACCTAATGCATCTCGCCGTATTCCGCCATAGACCGCGAGCGATGCGCCAGCGGCACCAGCAACAAAACGGGCTGCCGGCGACCAATTCTCCTGCAGAAATTCGAATTGATGACCCCGTGGCTCGCGCCCTCCCTGAAGCGCCGGGTGATTGCCAGCTTCTTTATGAATCTCAAGGTTGTTGGCAACCCCGTTGACTCCCCGAATCTGTTTTACACAAGTCAAGAGGTTATCGACTTCTGCTTGGAGTATTGGGCCGCTGAGGGTGATTCTGCCATTTTCCGAAGCCACTTCAATAGCTGCGGGATGCGAGGCTATTCTGCCGAGCTTGGAGCGCACGCGATCGATTAGAACCGCATCGTCAGTTTCAGCGGAAGTAAATTTTGATCGAATGCTTGCTGCAATCCCCTGCGCCCGGTTAGTAAAGTCATTAGCAGTAACCTCGATCGCGTGACCAATCTTTCTCGTGGCCGACAGATACTTATCTCGCAAAAGCGCGCGTCTTCGCTTTCCTCGATCGGGGTCGAGCACATACATCACAATAGTTCCAATTCCCAGTCCCGCGCCAAACATCACACTCTTCTTCATGGTTTACTCTCTTTCTTTCAGCAAAGGAGAACAGATCCGGCTGTTCCTATTTTTAAACCAGGCGATATCTAGTTTCCGATCGCAAACGAAATGCCACTGATCAGTTTTCTGTTAGCGAATTTCCATATATGGACCAAGCGAGGCTAAATGCTAGTCACAGGAGTTGCGCGCGGGTATGCCTCTTGCCTATTCATAACCATGAAAGAGCCTTTGATTAGGCAAAGAAAAAAATCCGGCGCTAGTTGAAGGGCGTGCTACACGATCTTCGGATCACCTGCTCGTTAAAGCCGTGTATCTCACTGTGTGTTACTCGTACGGAAGATACACCGCAATGTTCCGATTCCATGCGTGTGCCAGTAAGCGCGACTGGTAAGAAAAGCGCGACTGGTAAGAACAAACTTTGAACCGAGGGATTGAGATGAGACAGAGCACTCATACAGGCACAGCACGGAGTCGTATAGCAAATTCCTTTCGAACTTACTCGAAGGGTGGACTGCTGGTTCGCCAGGCCGGCAAGGACACGGAGCAACCAATGGCTGAGAACAGCAACAACCTCACCGCAAGACGACACTACACGATCCTGATCGTGCCGGGCACGAACGACAAAAAAACCGTTTCGATTTTCCAATGACAACATTATCAATGAAGCCGCAGATCTACACGGATCAAGAAAGATCCGCGTTGATCTGTGTCGCTCTCGTTCAAACCAAATGAGACCTGGGCTTCGGTCTTCACCTACTGCCACGTACGATCTTCTGCAACCAGCTCAGACGCGGAAATAGAAACCACAGCGTCGCGAACACCATCAGCAAAGCAGTTGACAATAGGAAACTGGCCAGCGTGTTGTTGAGAATCAGTCGTGCGATTAGAAAGAAGTCAAGGGTGATGCCCAACATTAGAGGAAACATCGACATTAACAACAAGCGCGTGGCCATTGTAATAAAATCTTCTGTTGCGGCTTGTGGACTTGTCTGTCGATGAAGAGCAGCCGGCGCCATAACCAGCGCTACCGCAATCGCAACGAGTCCTATTGCGGTTAGATGAAACAACTGTTCAGTCGGACTAAGCCTTTCGCGGAAGGTCGAATTGAATACGGCGATCAATTGAAAGCCAAACAGCGCCTGAATCCCCGGTAAAACCATTCTACATTCTTCCAGCAAGAGCGTTACTGCTTCAGATAATGGCAGCATTTCTTTCTGGCTATTCATCAGTATGCTCCTTATCTCAAGTCAACCTCGTCTTGTACTATTGATGTAGCGAGCGACCTCATACCGCCGAGAGAAAGAGAGAGTTGAGAGGACTTCAAGTATTGAGTCCTCTCAACCGTCGGTATAACCTCCGAAGTGGTAACCAAGGAGGTAGTATGGCCGACTACGGAACTTTACTTCGAGATCACGTGACACTCAAGTGTCGTTCGATTGATCGGATCTTTTTGCAAGCCTATCTGCCCAAGCTGCAGTCGGTCGGGCAGGTATGCACCTTCCTGCGATGGCGGCGAAAGTTCAAGATCCCTTCCTCGGCAGCGTTTGGCAAGATTGGTGAAGAGTTCGTGAAAGCCATCCACCGGTTTGCCGCCGAGCACAAGATTCCTGTGGTGCACTTCGAGAAAGGACGTCATGGGCTCGGCAGTCGGCGTTGACCACTGAGTTCTTCGGGTCGTTCCCCATACGACATGTTCCCAGCAGGTGCGCTGTACGATCAGCCGTCCAAACACCCTCGCCCCCGGCAGCTTCAAGGATCTCCTTCATCTTCTCCTTAGCGTGCGCAACGATCTTCTTATCGTTTTCGTGATAAGAGAAAATCACATGGGCAACCGGCAGCCCGTATTGATCGCGTTCCGTCTCGTGCAGCTTTACCTGGTTCTTCATCTGCGGCATGACTTCACCGACAATTCCCAAACCGGAGTAGTAGTTGTAATCCAACATCGTGCGGCGCAAATCAGCGCCCCACCACCGGCGCGCAGTTGTTAGCCGCGAAGCAAAATCAGCAGGATGTGGTCCTACCACTTCGATTGCATAGCCACAGATAAAGTCCGTATCAGGAATTGTCTTGTTGAAATGTTCAGTGATGGCTCCTCCAGGTGGTGGCGCCTTGTATTGATTGATGCGATCTGGAAATTTGGCAAAGGCTTGTTCTCCTGCGTGGACCATGAAACATTTGCCAACCATGCCCGATGAGTTGGCGAGGCCATCTGGGAAGAGCGAACTTGATGAATTTAACAAAAGGCGGGGGGTCTCAACTGCGTATCCAGCGACGACCACATTCCTGGTCCGCTGGCGATGAAGCTCGGCGCTTCCTTTTTGGAAGTAAAGAACGCCGGTGACATGCCCATGCTTGTTATGCTCGATCTGAGCCACCATCGAATTGGGTCTTACCTCTGCTCAAAAGTGATGGCGCGCGGAATGTAGGTCACCAGAATCGAGCTTTTGGCATTGGTAGTGCAGCCGTAGTTACAGAACCCGCGATAAACACACGGTGGACGATCTCTATGCGGTGCACTCAAAGTCGCGATGGGAGCGGGCGCAACCGAAATGCCGAGTTTCGCACAGCCACGAACTAGCACTTGAGCGCTCGCGTTCAATTCATGCTCACGTTGCGGATAACGCTTTCGCCGTCTGCCCCACGGATAAAAAGTCGGGCCGGCAATCTGCAACGCTTCTTCGACCTCTTCGTAGTATGGTTCTAAATCTTCGAACTTGATTGGCCAGTCGCAAATGTCCGCTCCGCTGACGTCATCTTCCAGTGTGTGTCTAATGAAATCTTCAGGGTGGGCCCGCATCGCCACCATTGAATAGTGAACTGTGCTGCCGCCCACACCCTGTCCTGAATTGTTCGAACCCAGTTCGATCGGATTCTCGCCGCCAGTAATTCGTTCGTCGGTCCAATAAAGTTTGCGCGACGCTATTTCGTCCGAGACAAAGTCTTTAACAGGGTTCCAGTGCGGGCCGGCGTCAAGAATAACGACTGAGAATCCGGCTTCCGCGAGCTTGGCCCCCAGCACACCACCGCCGGCGCCAGCGCCCACAATGCAGAAGTCCACCTCCTCGCGCGACAAATCACGCATCGGTACGCATTCACCGTGAATGCCGGGCGCGGACAAAGTCCACCCGTTGGTTCGCTCAGTTGAGTTCCCGTCAAGCACTATGATTTTGTTCCGGCGCTTCCCAGGGGTCGACCCCGCCCGCCCACTTACGGACATGACCGCGCGGCGATGATGGTCCGTTGTAGCCAATCTCATTCCAGGCAAGCGGATGTGCGTAATAAATCTTAACTACGGTCGTGCAAAGTATGTCGCGGAAGAAGCGCTCGGACGATAATAGCTTCCAGCTTTCGCCGGCGGGCGATCCCCAACCGACGTGCGTAAGCACTACATCTTGCGACAGCGGATCGAGATCGACGAATTGTTTTCCGGAAAACAGAGCCTTAGCGGTTTCATTGATTCCCTTGAGACCCAGTCGCCAGGCCTCACGCTGCGATGGCATTTCCTCGTAGCGATAACCATCGCGCTTGTCTTCATAAAGTTTCTCGTCGATCCATGGAACAATCGGCACTTTTTCAAACTCCATGCGCTCGGGTTGCGGAAGAATCCGCTCAGCGATAGCCCCAAGCGCGCGCGCTTCCTGGTCTGTAAAGAATCTAATTGGCGGGATTTCTTCTAAACGGTGACGTACAACCTCGCGCGTTTGATCGTCCCAATCAGGCGATGACCACTTGTCGAGAACGTTGTAATCAGGGTAGCGTGAGCGAAAGGGTTCTTCTTCCATAACGTCACTGGTTATCCTATTTAGCCAGTCCTAACCAGCCACCCTTAAATCCGGCACGTCGCAGTCCATTAATAATGTGCGGACACTTCCGCATCAGCCGCCAGATTAGACCTGACCGGTAATTCTCAATCATCATGATAATTGGACCCTGATCGAGCCCGTAATAGCCTTGCGAGACCCATCCTTTGCCTTTGCGTTTTCCGGAAGTGAACGTCGGGTTATAGCTGCACTTAAATCCGTATTTACTCGTCATGTCAGGATGGTCCTCATTGATGCGTCGGAGGGATGGAAGGACAACTTCCGGAGCGAATGGTAGAGATCCTACAACGGCCCAGGGTGCGAGTGTGCCATCGTCCGGGCCATAGGGGATGCTGCGCGCAATATAATCGTAAAATCGTCTGGTTCTACCATTGATCCGACGAACCGCAGGACCAGGACCATCGCTCGCTGTGATTCCCCAGCAAAAGCGATCGTAGCCAACAAACTTTTTCGGGTTGCGCATTGCATAGGCCTGTTGCGCATAGACCGCACGGCGACTGTTCTCAAAATAATCGATTGCCTTATCACTCATGTACTCATCCTGAATGCCTCGAAAGTCTATCCACATGTGCGACAAGTGATGAATAAACAACGGTCCGGCGTAAACAAACTCGTGACCGTAGAGTTCCTTCCACTTGTAAGTCCTGGTCCAGGCGCGATAGCTCTCTTCAGGAAGACGAAAAGCAGGTGATGACAGGCCGAGGATGTACAGAATCAAAGCTTCGCTATATCCGGTCCAGCGGTACTTGATAAATCCATGCTCCGGTTTCCATCCATGGCTGACCGTGAGAGCTCCATTTTGTGCCCAGTTCCAGTCGGCCCGCAGATAAAGTGCCTCGGCGAGTCGACGGATCTCACTTTCCTCTCTTGTCTCCCCGTCGAAATACATTGCGACCGTCAGGGCTCCAACCAGTAGATACGTGGTATCGATCGTTGAGATCTCAGACTTTCCGGTGCGCCTGCCTGTCTTCATGTCGAGAAAGTGATAGTAAAAGCCTTTGTAACCGATCGCGTCTGGACCTCTTCCCTGAGGGCCGTCATGGAAAAATCGTAACGTGATCAAACAGCGTTTGATTGCTTCGGCCCGAGGCAGGTACCCACGCTCGACGCCAATAGGATAGGCAGTCAGTGCAAACCCCACAGCCGCGATTGAACTCGGCGCTCCCTGCTTTGTCCTGTCCGCGACAAGTCCGTTCTCGGGATTCATCTCATCCGCGAAATACCTGAAAGTATCGCGTTCGAGATGCGCCAGTTCTTCATCAGTCAGCGATGGCTCTATCACTTTCATTTTGAAGCACCACTTTCCTCCCGTGCGAATTCGATCGTTATTGAGGCGACACCGTGCGGCGGCACGTTTGTTTCGAGAGAGAGAATCCCATCCTCGTAACTGATTAGCTGTTTTTGATGGACGAGCCGCGAAGCCACTTCCAATTGCTCAACCTGTTTAAGGTCCAGATATTCAGGTTGGCCCATCTCCTCCCACAAGCGTCTGGGATTTACATGCTCGTCATCAATCCGTTGAACGTGCGCTGTGACAGGTTCGAATGCGTTACTCAGACGGATCTCAATGTGTTCGGTTTCAATGGAGTGACCCGGCGTCGTGTGATTAGTGAGCAAAACCGTAACGGTCGACTGCTTTCGTATCACCGTGCAATCAACAGTCTCATGCAGGCCATCGACGAGCGATTGCTCAGTACCCAGATCGTGGAGTAATTGAAATCCGCGATACGTTGGTTTGGGAATTCCATGAAGACTAAGTAGACCGAAGCCTCCATGAAAAGGTCGTGACGGAAAATAGTTTTCTTCGAAAATATCTGAAAAGCTCCAGAAACTGTAACCGTCTACCAGGTCCTTCGCCTCCATAATGACGGAAACCGCAAAAGCCGCTGCGTAAGATTCATCATGTAGTGGATCTCTGTCATTGGAGGAAGAATTCCATTCTGTGTAGTAGACAGGCAGACCACGCGCTCGGCGGCGCGTATTCTGAGCTACTTCCCGCATGATGCCACGTTGGCTTTTGAAAAGTTGAACTTCGGTGTCATCATCACATTCGAAGCCATCTGTTGGATAGTAGTGAGTGCTCACGAAATCAACCGGCACTTCGTTCTTCTCGCAAAAATCGACAAACTCGTCTATCCACTCACTCTTTGCTGTGGCTGGCCCACCGACGCGGATTGACTTATCTATTTTCTTGATGGCCTCCGCAGTGTAGCGATAGAGCTTGAAGTAGTCGCGTTGGGTGCCGGTCCAAAACGAAGCCAGGTTTGGCTCATTCCAGACCTCAAAATACCAGCGCCGAACTTCCTCCAATCCGTAACGCGCCATCCAATGAGATACTAATCGGTTTATGAGCGTCGCCCATTGCTTGTAATCTCTGGGCGGCGTGACGTTGGCTTCGTAGTTAAAAACAGTCTTCTTGCCTGAGGCGAGTGCTCTTGGCATGAAGCTCAACTCAACGAACGGTTTCATGCCAATTGAGAGAAGAAAGTCGAAAACTTGATCGGCGTTGAAAAATGAGTAGAGGAGTTTGTCGTCTTGTCGAACGAGCGTGCCCATGTCATCAGACAGGAGGCCGTGAAAGCGGACGTACTGAAACCCTAGCTCATTGTGACAGCGTCTTAATTGCTGTTGCCAGTCAGCTCGCAGTGCTGCGGGTGCATGATCGCTTCCGACAGTATGCTCCCAAAAGTGAGGGAACGGCGTCGTCGGCTCAGCCAGATCACAGTAGAAGTTGATGCTGCTCATCTTCGTTTCATGGATAGTCAGTTGCTCGTTTTCTTCTTAATGAGAGTCCCAAGCAGGAGACCGGCCATGCAGGCGCTTAACGGCACGAGCCATTTACGGTTCTTACTGGCCCAGAGCTGTGGACTTGAGACGATCGCCTGATTACGAAACGTTCCATGGGCGCCGTGATCTCCCGGCACGGGTTCCCAAAGATTATCCCGTCTGTCCGGTTCGACCGGCTCGTTCATTTGTTGTGCGTCGTACCCGTTTCTTGCCAGGTACCAATCTGCAAAGCCTGGGGCAATCTTATCGCCAACGATTGCCTCGACAGTCGGATATCCAACGTACATTTCGCGCCGCTCGTTGTGTGCAGCGAAAAGAACTGCCTCGGCGCCGATCTCAGGTTGATAGATCGGCGGCACAGGCTGTGGTTTTCCGGGAAGACGGCTCTTGACCCATGAGAACTGTGGCGTGTTCATGGCCGGCAGTTGGACCATGGTCACGCGCACGTTCGACTTGTCGTGAATCAGTTCGCTGCGCAGAGAATCATTGAAGCCCTGGATAGCATGCTTTGCGGCGCAGTACGCCGACTGCAGGGGAATGCCGCGATAAGCGAGAGCGGAGCCGACTTGAACAATCACGCCGCGATCTCGCGGGAGCATTCTCCTCAGGGCTGCGAGCGTTCCATAAACCACACCGAGATAAGTCACCTCGGTGACTCGTTTGTACTCTTCGGCCGTCATGTCCTTTACTGGTGAAAAGACCGAAACCATCGCATTGTTGATCCAGATATCGATTGGGCCAAACTCGCGCTCGGTTGCTCTTGCCGCATGCTCTACGCCATCCGCATTAGCGACGTCTAAAGGAATCACCAGGGCTTTGCCGCCCAGAACTTGCACTTCCCTGCCTGCTGCCTCGAGCCCATCGCGCCCGCGGGCGAGAAGCGCGATGTGGGCACCCTCACGGGCAAATGCTCGGGCGATTGCCCGACCCAGGCCGGCAGACGCCCCTGTCACAACGACGATCTCTGGACGGTTCGGAGTTTGCAATTTTTCTTCACTCATAAGAAGTAGACCGCGATTAAACCGACGGCGGCAAAGCCTGTAACAAGCGCGGGCGCGAAAGCGGGTGGCCCTTCAAGCCAGTTAAAGATGGTGACGTAAAGTCCGCCCATCTGCCGGCCAAAACCGCGCAAGTGCATAACTAACCCCACGAAGCCAATTAGAAACGTTAACCACAGCAGGATTGGGGCCACCAGAAGCACAATTCCTTTAGGGCTAATGATCATCCAGATACTCATTCCAACAGCGATCACCGGCACAGGCAGTGGTACGAACATCAAGGGATTATTGAACGCGCCACGGTAGTGGAGAATCGCGGCCTGCAAAATCGCTCCCGCAAGGGCGATCGCTACGAGCACCAAAACCGCTGCTCTTAGATCCAGCCCTGCGAAAGTCACCTTACCAGCAAGACCGCGTGCCACGATTAGCGCCAGCACGCCTGTGATAGCGAGCGCGAGCGGCGCAAGCGGCGGCGCGCCATACATCAAGTAATGAAGCAACCAACCGTAACCACCTGGCCTTTTCGCGATTCCGTAATAGTGGTGAAGAGCGAAACCGATTAAGCCAATGATGATCGCCAACCAACCAGCAACTTGAAAAGCCAAATTCCCAACTCCTGCTTCTGCTTTAAGGCCGGCCCAAAGTGCAGTCACAATCAATAGACCTCCACTTATGAAAGGAGCGTACTGCGAACGGAAAACAAAACCCGAGCGATAGTGGCCGGCGAAAGCATCAGCGAGAATTATTCGAAGAAACCGAGCGTCACACTCTCGAATGCGCCGATGGCTGTGAAGTGGCTGGCCGCCAATTTATTGTCTTTGGCAAAAGCCAGAAGGCTGCTCGTTACCTCGTCGCCTTTGTCTAAGACGATCGCAAACGTTTTTTCCCCTGATTCGTGGATCAGCTTTGTTCGCACATTACCTCCCGTTAACGCTTCACACTCAGAGCAATTCGTCCAGCTTGTCGCGGAACAGTGTGAGCGCAATCTTTTTTCCTTTTGGCTGACCTTTCATGAGGGCTTCCGCGAAATGTAGAGCCTGCTTGACACTCACCTTCGGCGGCATCGGAGGCTCGTAAGGATCTACAACGACTTCGACTATCGAAGCTTTATTGGAGGCAAGCGCATGTTCGATGGTCGGTCGAATCTCTTCCGGTTTCTCCACGGTCCATCCCAAACCTCCGCATGCGTCCGCGTACTTCGCAAAGCTTGGATTGTGCAATTCGCAACCGTATTCAGGATTGCCCAGGAATACAATCTGTTCCCACTTAATCTGTGCCAGTGTGTTGTTCTTGATAATGATGACCACGATTGGCAGGTGGTATTTCACGGCTGTGAGAAACTCGCCCATCAACATAGTGAAACCACCATCACCGACAAAGGCAATCGATTGTCGTTCAGGAAAAGCCAGCTTGGCCGCAATCGCATAAGGCAGGCCCGGCGCCATCGTCGCCAGGTTGCCCGAACAGCTAAACTTCTGTGTGCCGCGCATTTTAAAATGGCGCGCGATCCACGTGGTAATCGTTCCCGAATCAGTCGAGACAATGGCGTTATCTGAAGCTAGCTGTGAGAGCTCCCACGCGACACGTTGCGGCTTGATCGGCACATCGTCTCTGGAAGCCTGACTGTTCATCAGTTCCCACCATTCCTCCATTCCCTTCTGCGCTCTTTCAAGAAATTTGCGGTTCTCATTTCGCTTTATGAAGGGCGAGAGTGCTTCAATGGTCGCCCTGGCGTCGCCGACGAGCCCAACATCGATCGGAAAGCGAAGGCCTATGCGGTCTGGCTTGTCATCAATCTGGACACCTTTAGACTTTCCCGGCTTAGGCAAATATTCCATGTAAGGAAAGGAAGAACCGATGATTAATAGCGTGTCGCATTCTTCCATAGCTTCGACCGAGGGCGTAGTGCCAAGCAATCCGAGCCCGCCAGTACACAGCGGATGATCGTCCGGCACGACTTCTTTCCCAAGCAATGCTTTCACAATCGGCGCTCCCAGTTTTTCACCGATCTCAATTACTGCTGCGGTCGCGCCGCGCGCACCTTGACCCACCAGGATCACTGGCTTGTTAGCTTGATTGAGGATTTCAGCAGCCGCCTGCAATTCGCTTTCACTCGGACACGCACGTGGTCTGGACCAGTAATCCCCAGTCGATCCTTCAACCTTGTGCATTGTGCGCTTGCGCGAAAGCTCGTACTCCTGATAGTCAACCGGAAATGTGATGTGAGAGACGCTGCGATGATTGAGAGCATGACGGCAGGCTTCATCGGCCAGCATTTCGATTTGATTGGGATTGATTACTTCCTGATTGTAGATGGCCACGTCATCAAACAACCGCGCCAGGTTTACTTCCTGTTGGAAGTTGCTGCCTTTAAGGTCAGAGTATGTTTGTCCAGTGATAGCGAGGACCGGAGCCTGATCGAGTTTCGCGTCGTAAAGTCCATTTAGTAGATGAATGCCACCGGGACCTGAGGTAGCAAGGCAGCAACCGAGCTTGCCGGTGTATTTCGCGTATGCACACGCCATAAACGCAGCAGATTCTTCGTGACGCACTTGAATAAAGCGCAACTTATCCTGTCGCGTGCGCAGCGCTTCCATAATGCCGTTGATGCCGTCACCAGGTAGGCCGAAGACTGTTTCGACTCCCCAGTCGATAATGTTTTCGATGAGAATATCCGCAGCTGTTTCCGCCATAGAGACTTCCTACTTCAAGCAGCTTGCGCCTTCGTCTCTCCGCCGGCTTTTTCCGGAGTAGCGCCAGAAGCAGGACCGACCGCAACGCCATGTTTGAATACCATCTCGCCCCCGAGCCATCCGGAAATCGTTATCAAAACAACACCGAGCACGGAAAGCATTACAGGAATGACGTAGCTTCCGCCTACCAGACTTGCACCACTGGTAGTACGCAGATAAAGACTAGCTGCAAAGACAAGAAGCGCAATCACGTTTAGACGCGCGTGCCAGTTGGCGATCTTCACAACCGCTTTATTTGTGATAGAGAGCCAATCAATTAGACCAGGCACAGCGGCAACGGCTGCGCCGATGATTCCGGCCAACAAGGCATAGAAAGCGATCCAATCCCTCCAAACCGGATTACTTCGCCACAAGTAGATGATGTCCGCTACCAGTGAAAAGACCCATAGCGCTATTGGGAACGGAACAATCATTGGATGGATGGGATGGCCGTTGAAACTCGCACGACTCGCCATTTTTCAAACTCCTTTGCTAATGCGCAACTTGAAACGCAAGCAGAAGTAGGCCAAAGAGGGCTGACAGAGGAATTTGTTTAGAAGTGGACTGTATTAGGGTAGGACCTAAAAATGAAAATGTAAAGTGCATCAAATATTGACCTATTGACCTATAGACC
>Ga0187893_10011475_pt1 | contig 12854 bp, 11 predicted proteins | sample MA1701074metaG_FD_139574 | JGI IMG/M metagenome (GOLD analysis project Ga0187893, IMG submission 139574) | White microbial mat communities from a basaltic lava cave in the Kipuka Kanohina Cave System on the Island of Hawaii, USA - MA170107-4 metaG ...
CTTGACGAATAGCTTTTACAGCTTTAACGGTCAAAAGTTCAGGATCACCTGGTCCGCACCCAACACAGACAAGTTCAGCCATCAAATGCGATTCAAGTTGTGCCTAATTAAAAGCTAGATTTTAGGGAAATGTTCCATAACAGGAACAAAATGAAATCCTTATGGAACATTTTTTGGTTTTTAATTTTTTAGTACAACCTTTTGATACTCTGAGGTTCAAATTTACTTGATCCCACAAAACATAGGGGGTATAGATAAGACGGTTCCGTTTGACTATATACTAACGTAATAATGAAAGTATCAATGAAAATACGAATCAAAGTAAGAATGATAGTAAATAGGTATACGGGAATTACCTAATTGTTATATGCAAATAAAGCCAAAATAAAATAATGCATAGATTAATTCGCTTAGAGATAATTCTTACAATAGGCATTGCTGTATTTTTTGTATCTAGTGGGTATCTTATTGATTCTGCCAAAGCCGAATCTCTTTATGGTTATGCAATTCTTGCTTCACCAATACTGTGGATAGTGAGCTTACCCATGATAATTGGAAAATTTGTACTTCTAAAGAAACGTCTATCAGAAATGGCAGAACACAAGGCCCCAGTTCATAGTCCATATTATAGATCAAAAGTAATTGTTACCGCGGCCCAGTCCGTTGTCTCGATGTTTGCAAATTCTGTTTCAGCATTTGCGATGGTGATGAGTTTATTTGTTGTCTTTGGTGTGAATTCTGAACCTTTCCGTAATGCTCTCCACATGGAACATGTTGCGACCTATGCGCTTTTTCCAATTTGTGATTTGGTGTTTTTGTTGTCTATGAATTTGAAACGAAATTAGAATGAAAATAAGAACTATTTTTGTAAATTTGTATTATTGAGGATAAATTCAAGTTCAAAATATATTTAACCTTACAACAGGTTTTCTGGTTATGCAAAAATCATTGATTTCTTTGATTCTCATTCTTGGTTTTGCTCTTTTACCGTTTTACCAAGTAGGGGATTTTTGATTGAATGTACGATATCCCGCATTAGGCATAGTAGTTGTAGTACTTGTAATTTTGTTCGTGTCTTACTATACCTTACAAAATCGAGAATTTGAAAAAGAAGAGCTTGGTTCATGGATCAATTTCAAACAAAATGTTACAAAAGTTGAAGACGTTACGATTAACCTAGATTACATTGAAAAGAAATTACAACTTGAAGCTAAATTCTTCACTAGTGGCACAGACATAGAATTAAACACGCACTCAAAAGGGTTCATAAACCAAGGACAATGTGATTATGATGTAGTTGCAAAAGATGCTAATCATAATATGATTAGACCATATGCATTACATAGTGATGTAATTTTATCAATAGAGCAACATCCCGATCTTGCCTATCTTGTTTTAGACCAAACATGTACTTTTCAAAACGAACTGATTCCAAATGGCGAACTTACTATTCAGATTAATAACAATACAGGCAGTTTGATTGTTGACAAAATCACATTCATTACAAAATTTAGAGATTCACAATATGGTTGTAAGGATATTTGTATTTTTAATAGACAATTAGAAATGAGTGATTTTAATTCAGAAGATGATATTCGTACAATAAAACTTGAGGGACAAGGGATAGATACACGGTTTCAACTTTTTTCATTAAGAACTTACAATAAATCTTATGAAAATACTTCTAATTTCTTGTTTCCAATAATAATAGGTCTGTTAGTTTTTTCACTCAATATCTCATATGACATCATAAAAACTAAGTTTGATAAGGGTGAAAAGTTAGAAAAAAATGAAAATGTTGTTATGAATGACAATAATGAAGATGGTAAGTTAGAAAAGAAACTTGCCTTTATTGGAATATACTCTGGAGCAGGCATAGCAATAGGTGCTGCCATACTTTCTGTTGGCGCATCATTAGTTTTTGCAATTCTTCCTGTTTTACGAGATTACATAAACAAAGGTGGAACAAACGAAGATTTTGCATTTGTTAATGCTCTTGTTAACAGTGCTGGATATTTTGTATTTGCCGGATTAATTATAATTGCACTTGGTGTTATTTCTGCATATGTAAACATTTACAAAAGAACTAACAAAAAACATGAGAAGATTCTAGAAACACATCAAATGAAGGTGTTAATCGATGCGATGCGTGACGGAATAGAAGATGAATTAAAAAAACGTGGTTATGAAGCATACAGCGTTAAGAAATTATGTGAAGATAAAAAAATGAAACTCTTTAGTGATTATTCTATTATAAAATATGCTGAAAAACACAATATGGTTTTAGTTACAGAAGATATTGACAATGTAGAAGGTTGCAGAGAAAATAAAATAGACTGTGTTCAATTTAGCCAAGACCAAACATTAGATAATCTTGTCGAAGAACTAGAAAAGATAAAACTGGATAGAAAAAACAAAGTATGAAAAAAGACGGAGATCCAATTAAATTCTTAAAAGATATTTTTGCAGAGATTGAAAAAGAAACCAAAGAAAAAACTGGTGATAATGCCTTTCTTTGGGCTATGCATTATAATACATGGATTGATGTTATCAAAAACGCAACAAATAGCATTTCTGATAAGGAATCTGGTAATTCAATGTTGATACTACGATTATTAGAATTGCAAAAAACTCTCTTATGGATTCAGTTATGTGCATTATATGGTGCGTATCGTCCTCTTATCAGAGAACTTAGATTTACATTAGATTCATTTTTACAATCTTATTATTTTGAAAAAAATTTTCCAAATGATAAAATAGAAACTAAACATGAAATTTTGTTGACTGAAGAAAAGAATCTGTATGGTAGTAATTTGATTGATAAATTGGATATTAACTACAAGACAGAAATCAAGGAATTATACCACCATCTTTCTAAATATCAACACAGCAGTTATGAGGAGTTAAAGCCCTCAATTGTAGATGGAAAGGCAGATGAGAGAATTATAGGTGGTTTTGATATAGAATTATTTGATAAATGTAAAGAACTTACTAATAGAGTCATGGACGTAGTCTTTTATTTAGTACTCAACAAATATCGATTGGCAATTCCAAAACTTAAAGACGATATGACAATTTACTGGTTAAAGGAACTAAATTCTCCTTTAACATTGAAGCTCATTTTAGATAATTCATGATATGTCTGAATGGGATTTGATATTTTCAGAAGCCTTTGATTTCATAAAAAAAGACATTACGCAGTATCATAGTCATGATGATCCTGAAGAAATGATACCAAATGAGAGGGTCTTAGTATTGGGAATAAACAAGCTTCCATTGCCTGTTGAAATAATTGATGTAGAGGTAGATAATCAAACATATCCTTATCTCAAGGATACAATATGTCAACTTGTAAGATACAATTTACCAAAGATTGGAGAAAATCTAGTCAAGTACTGTGATAAAATACCTGCAACAAAAAATGCAATATCTACTGCATTAATAGAACATTTTGGGATCTCAAATGATGACGCTATGTTCATCACAGAAAGTCTTACGGCAAAATTCGAATATACGGGATTTTCAATTAGTGACGGTTCTCATATTCAATTTACAAGATATAATATTAGAAATAACATGAATGAATTTTTAATTGATCTACGTTCACTTTTTTATCAATCCTTTAATGATTATATCATAAATCGGTTCAAGACTGAAAAGGAGACAGATTTTAACAAATTATACCAACTAAAGACGGATCCTGTACTTTCTCGTGATGACCTTCTAAAACCTGATTCAAGAACAAAACACATGACTTTAGAATATTTACAATCCATCATATCTGATATTCAATTAATACCAGAAGTTTCTGAACCCGTAAGAATGGAATTTCAACATGCAAAGGATTTGTTCATATTTTCTTATTTCAAGTATGAATTTTTCACTCTTTCAAATCGTTCTGCACTATTTGCCTACGAGATTGCAATGAAGCAACGATATTTACAATCGCTTAAAGGAAAAGCAGTAATCACTTATGAGAATCAAATTGTTCATGAAATAACTCAGCCAACATATTCGCAAATAGCTGACTTTCTCTACGAAATGAGAAGAAAGAAAAAATGGAAAATTGGAGATGTGAAGGTTAATGATGAGAAGTTTCCATCTGGAATGACAGAATTAATAAATTGGCTAATTAGAAATGGTAGTCCAAAATGGAAACTTCAATTCTATGATGCTGCACGAAAGGTTAGAAACAGTTTAGCACATCCAGAACACGCACCAATTTTTCCCCCCTCTAATGGATTATTACTGAGAATTGCATATGATATTAATGAATTATTCACTTCTAAAAAAGAATAAATAATTTACATCGATCAACTTTACATTGAACGAGGAACAATTAGAAGAAATTCTTGATAGCATAGAGAGTGAACCAGAATTACAATTGTTCTTTAAAAAATTATTTGTAGATCCTAATTATCATAAAATTTTCTTTTTACAGAAAGAAGAACTGTTTCCAACAGAAAATGGAAATTCGTTAACGTATCTATTTTTGAATAATCTTGAAGCCTACAATGAAGATGCCATAAACATACTACTAAATCAAGCAGAACTCAAGAGTATGCGAGCAAAATTTGATCAAGATTCATTTGCGGGTTTCTATACAGAGGGAATAGAAGATCCACTCAAAGATCTGATCATGTACATTGTGATACAATATGTGAGAGAAAATCCAGAAGTCAAAAAATTAATTGATGCAGAAAAGTTCGACTACTCTCTAATGAAACAAAGTCTACGAGATTATAAAAAACTAGATTCAAAAATATTCGATCAAATAGAAAAAATTCAATCCGGTGCGCAAATTGGTGATCCAGATCTGATGAAACTGACATTGTCTTTGTCTAAAATCTTTGAAAGTGGAACTAATAATATGCTCAAGTATGTGGGTGATTTTCTACCATCCATAGCACAGAATAGACCAGAAATATTCTTCCAGATTCATGCAAATTATAAAGAACATCTTAAGAATGTTTTAAAATTATCTAGTCTTTCAAAACTGGAATATTCCTCAATTCTAAAAGATGCTTATTCACAGAAGAATATCTTTAACGTTCATTCCATGTTTTGGTGTCCTAACTGTCTTGATGAAAATATTATCTTTAACTCAGATTCTTCAATCCATCCCTCTCATCTTCATCTACAGTGTCCCAGATGTTCAAAAAACATGCTTGTGAGTGCTGTCTTTCAGTTAGATGGGAGAATAGAAGAAAGCATAATGAATAAAGACGGGCTGATCAAGGTTGCTACAGCATGGCAATTGAGGAATAATGAAATTGAATTTGATACTACACAAGATGAAGAATATGAGTATGATTTCGTCTGTAAAGTGCCATCTAATAACATGTTAATAGAATGTAGATTGCACAAATCAAAAGATGATGATAAAACAATACAAGATTGGATGAGACAAGATCTGAGTCAATTATCACGGCACTATAATAAAATTAAAGAATCTCACGAAATTAAACATCCTATTTTCCTAACTAATTTAGATGTAAACAAAAATCGTCCTTTGATTGAAAAAATAAAAAGTGAATATGCTCAGGAAATTATTTATGCACACACAACTGCTTTACCATTAATTATATCAAAAATCAAATCACTACCGCAGAATAACTAGATAATAATTCCTTATAATAGAATTCTTATAAAACACTATAAAACCACTTTTAAAGTCATTTTAAATGAATATTCACGCCTATTTGAGTTTATAAAATCAAAAAATTTTCCAAGTTAAATGAATGACTCTAAGGATGGTATGATGTACAGAAAAACTGATCAAAAATAAAGGCGTAATGATCTATTTTCCCACAAATCTTATTTACTGATCATATGATCCACTGGATCATCAATGGAAGGGGTGCACATCGAAGATGATATTCATATGTATGACCTAATGAATCATTTTCGGTCTAATTTTGATTAAAATTACTCTAAATAATTTTTGGGAGGGTGATAGTATTCTTTGGATACGCTACTAGCAAAATTCAAACCTATCATCTATATTCCAAACGAAAATGAATCTAGAACATTAAAAGATGTCATTTATGAAAAATATGAAAAATATTATGTTCTGTGGTATCACTGGCCACATGATGGATATTTAACCGGTCGTGAAGACTATGAGCCAGTTATTTTGATTATAAAAAAAGATAATCTAGTGAATATAGGAATTAGACCACATAATCAATACCAGAATTCTACAACTTGGATTACAGAGAACGAAAAACCGGTTATTGTGTTTGTTACTGCTTGGCATGCCCCTAACATTGATCAGGGTCAAAAAATATTAGAAATCGCTAAAAAACCAACTTTTTCAAAAAGAATTCAAGGGTATGTAGCGAATTTTGGGCAGCCTTCTACGTGGTTTGTATCTGCGGATGCAGGACGTTCGGTATACGATTACGCAGATAGTCTTTCGAGTATGTAAGAAAGTAGACATACAGGTATATATCATGGACGATATACCGTACTATACCATGGAACGAATATTGTTGAATGACGCCAAGTCAAGAATAGAAGATGTCGATGAGCTAGTAAAAAGGGGGGAATTTAGCAGTAGGGCAGAAGTTTACCGCATTGGTGCACTTCTAATGATTACCCGCCCGCAAGTTAGAGAACTTGCTAAAAAAGGACAACTTGATCTAGCTCTATTCAAAAATCACATCAGGACATGCTTGAATGCAATTAAGAGTAACGATCTAGATAAAGTACATGATGAATTACGATTTGTAATTGATGGGTTGATATTTAGAGAATTACTTTCCACTGTTCTAAGTGAAGATAATGATAGAATTGCTTTTGAAACGATCAGAGAAGGTTTAACATTATATGAAAAGAACTTAGCTAAAATTAATGTAATGGATGAAGGTACAAGAAAGAACTTCTTATCTGATATCATAAGAGATCTAAGTGTCTTAGAAGATTACATTCAAGAAAGTGCAAAACAAGAAATTCAGTTTGAACAATTCCTTCCCACATATAGGGAAACATACTGGGGTTGTATTGATGACAAACCTAGTAACATCTTATTTGGTTCCGCTGCTATAGATACTAGTGTACTAATTGCGTATGCTGGTTCTGAAACACCCATCGTAACTGGTAGTACACCTCCTCTTATTAGTACCGAAGATTACATGCGTGTATTTAGAGAAAGGAAAAGAAACCCATTTCGCCAAAGAGGACGTTAAGTGAATATCGATGACTATTCAAGTTAGACATGAACCAAGAAAACTAGTCATAATTCATGAGATCTCAGAATATACAACACCAGAGGAATTAGCAAAACTTTTGACAGTTGGTATGCCATTTGGCGCACTTCCTCCATTACTGCGGTGGGTTAATGGGATAGTGCTTAGTTTCACCTCACTTCCTGCTGTTGGGGATATGGTTGCACAGGAAATTATAGATGGGAGACTACATTGGGATCACGTTGCATTTGCACCAATGCCAACTTATCAGCCTCAAATAACACTGACTGAACGTGGAATTACTCTAGATATTGTTAATGTAAGTGCAAATGAAACATTCAAGGCGATAGGATCGTTTTTACGTAGTAAATTATCAGACAAGCCAAAAAGAAAGCAGAAATAAAGATCCCTTTTTAAGATTCTACGCTATTTCAAAAAATATGGTTTTTTGTGGTAGTTGTGGTAAGAAAGCATTAGATGAGGACAAATTTTGTTAGAAACCTTTGTACTGTTCACCAAACAAAGATTGCAAATCCTCATTCACTGTTTCATAAACCCAATCTACAACTGGACAGTCTGAGTATTTGATGGCATTATACGAAGTGAATACTCCATTTAAAACCATGCCACTAGTATAACTACACGTATATTTTGGGCCATTTTTTGTTTCTATTACAAATCTGTTATTTTCTTCATCATCTGAAATCTTTACAGGCTCCTCATCATAATCACGAATTTCTATTTCATTCTTATTCTCATTATTTTTTAAAATTGCATACATCAATCCGTCTGCCTTGTTGTCAACAGGACGTTTTCGTAACTGTCCTATTACATAGACAGGAAAACGTTTGTAAGTTTCAAATTGATCTTTTAAAGTAGGAAAATTTGTTTCTACAAATATCTTGTATTCTTCAATAAACACTTCAAAGAATTTTTTGACATATTCCAATATTCTGGTCTTTGAATAATCTTCTGCTCTTTTGATATGGTACCATCCTAAATATTTAGAATCATCAGGTAGTGGTAATAAAGCCGATTCTATGATAGGTTTTTTTGTAAAAAGAGTACTAAGAGATTCTTTCAAATCAATCAATGGATAATTTCTGGGCAAATAAGAAACTCTGGATGTTGTATACATGTATGGATCTATTCCAGAATTGTTAAGATTTTCAAGTAGTTTTTTTGCATCTAAAGGCAGAACCTTGTCTAAAAAATTCCGTTCATATTTTGGGAGGCCTACAAACATACTATGTTGTCTTAATAAGTCGAATAGTTTCTCAGTGGCCAACCCTATATTTTCAGATTCATCCATTCTTCTGTTTTTTATCATGTCTTTTGTAATTCGTAAAATTTGACGATTGGCTGTAATTTCTGGGGATTCATTTGTAAAATCTTTTGATGAAAAACCTAATGAGAATGATTCGTATTTCATCATTAATTCCCATTCTTTTTCATCGGTAAATGGTTGCCAATCATTCCTTTTGAGCCAAATGATTTTTTCAGAATGGTTTATTGATTTTCTGAATCCATATCTCATGATCATGTTTTTTTCTTCATCATATAGAATCAATAGTCCTAAGGACAACAATTCTGGAAATAAGATCTTTTTAATGAATGGAAAGTCTCTATCAATTATTTGTTGAAATGTTTCTAAGTATTTCCCTGCTCTTTTCTTATCGTCATCCTCAATGTATTTTCTTAAGATTGGTATTTGTTCCGATTTTGCTGAATGTTTATACCATCGCAATAATTCCCTTCCTAATGATTGTGCAATATTTTTTGCAACAAAACTCTCAAAATTCTCTATAGTTATTTCATCAAATCTATTAACATAAAATGCCATAACATAATTTCGTAGTCCATCTGCATTAAATCGCAATTTAGGACGTCCCATGACATCAGTTTGTCGTTTTATTATTCCATAATCTATTAGAAAATCATGTAAATTTAAATCCATAATCTTAATGTCACTTTCAAAAACTTCATCGCTATTTTTTTCATTAATCACTTTAGCTACTTCAGCAAGGTAGTTTTTTAGATGCGATTCTTTTTCATGTTTCTTCTTAAAAATAGCATCTAAATAATTACGATAAATCTCGATCGAGTTCAATGTAGGAGGGACTTCTTTCCCACTGTATGTTTCTGCAAGAACCCTAAGAAGAAAAGGATCTTTGCAAGCTTCAAATGTTTCACTATTTGTAAGGAAACCATGTAATGAAAAATAGGTAGAATACTTTTCTATAGCATACATTAATTCTGGAAATTCAAACTCAGAAATAGTGAGAACCAGCTCACCAGTTTTACTATTTATTGAAAATAAATTCTCAGATAGTGTTGACGAATTTCCTTTTATCATTAGAAAGTCATCTAATTTAGAGTTCTTACATGTCAAAACGAGCTTAATCTTTTTGTTTTTTATTCTTTGTATAAAATCATTTAGGGCAATAGAAGTGGCAGATAATGACCATTCGTCTATTGCATCCACGAATATTAGTAAATTTGTATTATTGTTTTGAAGAAGGATGTCTAGTTGTTTGATCAATTGTTCTATCGGTTTATGAGCAGAAAATTCAAAGTTAAAATCATCTGCAAGGCATGAACCTAGGTCTTTGAATAACTCCGATGCATTATAAAATAAAACAGGATATTTCTCTCTTGATTCTTCCACAAGATTACAAATGACATTTGTCTTTCCTATACCGGAATTCCCAGAAACAAGTAAACAACACGAATCACTCTTGGTAAAGTCATAAAATCTGGATACCACGTGATCTCTTTTTACAAAAACTTCTGGTATGTACTTCTTATGATCATCTTTGTTTGTTGCCTTAAGTTTTGATAAAGTTTCACTATTTTGGTAATTACAGAATGTCATTAAATTATCGTAATTAAGAGTGTATAGAAGGCTAAGTGCATGTTGCCTTATTTCATCATCAACGGATATTACAAATCTATTTTTTACAAATTTTGAATCCTCAATTTTTTTATTTGTTAATTCTTCACCAGATAAGGAATCGAAAATTCTTGTGCTTGTTCCATTTGTAACAACTGCAAAAGGAGCTGGTGGATCAACAAGTTTTGCATAACATTTTGCTTGAAAAATGTCAGCATCAATTATTTCATGACTCTCGGTTTTTACTTCAATCATAAAGTAATTTTTTCCGTTTACTTTAACGAGTATATCATAACGTGGTCGTTTGATCTCTTCCTTCCAAATCACTTCGTGGGTAAAACGACCTATTGGGACTTTAAAAGAATGTTCAAGTGAAATGCCTTCAGGTGAAATACCAAGGTCATCTAAAAACGGTTTAACAACATGAAATTTTATTTCTTCTTCATTCAAACAAGAAATGGTACTCTCTCATGATTTTATAATTAGTGGTTTCATTCTAGCTTTAGTTATTACGTTAGTATGTAGTCAAATGGAACCGTCTTGTCTATACCCCTTCTATGTTATGGGATTGTTCAAAATTGAACCACTTTTGCTTTCTGTGAGAAATTTTATTATATAGTCCTCATCAGGCTGACCGTAGCAATCAATAAGAGTTTGAACCGATTTCCAGCCACCAATCCTTGAAACTATGACATGGTTGTACTTTGTTCTGTTTAGCCAGTAATGAGCCCCAACATGTCGCAACGCATGAACCTGCTTTATGTAAAAATATTCTTCTTTTATTCCAGCCAGACGGTAAATTTCCTCAAATATTTCAGGCAGTTCATCGTATGTATTGTTCAGTTCTTCTTCCGAATCACCAAAAAGGTACTTGTAGCCTTCCCTTTTTTTCACATAATCCACGAAGATTTTCTGGTGCGGATTGTCGTTTGGTATGAACTTTGTCCATGTGTGGCCTGTCTTTTTCTCATAAACCCTACAGGTAACCCATCCGCTCTCATTATGGGTTATGGTATGCGCCTTTACATCCAGTCCTGCCTTTTTTCTTGCGCATGTCAGGTAAAGAAATATGAAAAGTGCTTGCTCCATTGAAGCATAGCCGTACTTTTCTCCAAGCAGTCTGACACACTGATCAATTTTTTCAAACGATAACTTGACATGTGAATACTTGCCGTAACCTATCTTGTTGCCTGACAGGTTGCCGCTGATTCGTGACGGTATTGCGATTCCATTTACCGTGCAAAAGTTCCTTACAGCCATGACATAGTTGTAGAACCTTGTGCTGATGTCATCCTTGTAGATGATCTTATGTTTCTGCGGTGCTGCATATTTTACTTTGCCGGTTTGCATCGCAGTTGCAAAATTTCTTAATCCCTCCTCAACCCCACCGTATGGCTTGCCATTTTTTGCTGACAACAATTCATACGGACTAATTCCCAGCGTATCACAGACTGTTTTTAGCTTGTTCAGATAAGATTTCCATGCAACTATGGGTTTTCCACCTTTTCTTGTCCGCATGTCGGCAACCCAGTCGGCAACAACTTTGTACTTTTTTACAAATTTGTCCTTAGCAATGATTTCGTAAACTCTAGAATCTTTGATCTGTTGCGCAAGTTTGATACGTCCAGTACTGGTTTTTTGTATTAGACCTTGTTTTGCAGCTTCATCTAGATAACTCCAGATCGATGTCCTGCCTTTTCCTGTGATCTCTGCTATTTTTTGTATTAGAATGCCTTGCAATGCAAGTTTGACGATCTCTTTTAGTATCTCATTGTGTGATTTCTTTTTACCATAAATGCGATTTCTTGATTTGAGTGGCATTTTTTCTGGTTTAGGGAAAGATAAGGTACTCATTGTCATATATACAGTAAATTTACTGTAAATATACTTAAGTCTTACCATAAAAGTAACTATGCTTTAACAACACAAGACAAAGTAACTAATAAAAGCAATTTATTGTAATTCCATTGCATGCCAAGAGGGAACTGGAAGTATATTGGAATCGGCGTTCCATTAGTGAACGTAATAGATGAATTCTTGAAAAGTGAAGATGCAAAAATGCTAGATATAAAAAATAGGCAACGATTTGTTAATCATTTAATCCTTCGTTTCTTTGAAAAATACAAGGAAGCTACCGGTATTGATTATTTGCACATGCCGAAAACTATAAACAGTATTTTTGATTTGATGGATAACAGGTCTAAAAAGATGAAAAAATAGCTGTAAAAACTGAAAAACGGGCATTTTTTACAAAAAGTTATCTAAAGATTGGGCCAAAACCACAATTTCAGATATTTTGAAATTTATTGCAAGCACGATCTCCAAAATTATACATGCAACAGGCCAAATATTGTTAGAATGCCTTTTTATCTTACGAATGAGGTAGTACAAATCTTACGAATGAGGTAGTACAAATCTTACGAATGAGGTAGTACAAATCTTACGAACAAAATGTCAGATCTTATGATTTTTAAAAATCTTGTGCGTAAGATTTTATTGCAGCCTTAAGAAAGCTAAATCATAAGATCTTGTAAGATTGTAATATCTTGCGCCTAAGATTCCTGTAAGATATTTCCTACTGCATTATCCATCGTTATCGAACATCGTTTGTTCGATAATAGGCACAAAATGCCAAAAAGATGGGTAGTTAGATTTTTGTTGCAGATATTATAGTAACTGGGTTCCTTGCAAGCATCATTGTTCCAGTAGAGGTTTTACGGCTCTTTGAAACCGTGATCTGAGTGATGTCTACATCTGAAAATTTAAGCTTC
>Ga0187893_10011476_pt1 | contig 12853 bp, 10 predicted proteins | sample MA1701074metaG_FD_139574 | JGI IMG/M metagenome (GOLD analysis project Ga0187893, IMG submission 139574) | White microbial mat communities from a basaltic lava cave in the Kipuka Kanohina Cave System on the Island of Hawaii, USA - MA170107-4 metaG ...
ACTTTCGGTCGCCGCGTTGAATGCGGGCAAGCATGTCGTTTGCGAGAAGCCACTGGCCCGCACGCCCCAAGGGGCGCGCGAAGTCGCGGCCGCCGCGAAGACCGCCACAGGCTTCTTCATGCCCGCGATGTGCATGCGCTTTTGGCCGGAGTGGGCCTGGCTCGAGGCGGCGATCCAGGGTCAGAGGTTCGGCAAGGTGCTCTCTGCGAGTTTCCGCCGCGTAGCCGAACCGCCCGCGTGGGGAGAGAAGGATTTCCTTCACGGAGCCGAATCCGGCGGCGCGTTGTTCGATCTGCACATTCACGACACCGACTTCGTGCAGTTCTGTTTCGGCCGGCCGCGCCGCGTCCATTCGCGCGGCTACCAAAAGGTGAGCGGCGCCGTCGACCACGTGGTCACGCAATACGAGGTGGACTCCGGCGCCAGCGTTCAGGCCGAAGGCAGTTGGGCCATGGCCAAGGGCTTCGGCTTCAGCATGACTTATTGCGTGAACTTCGATGGCGCGACGGTCGATTACGATCTGGCGCGAACATCCGGCCCGCTGCGGTTGGTCGAAGAAGGCAAACCGCCGGTGGTCGTGCGCTGCGACGGCCCCGACGCCTACGTCGGCGAACTGACGCATTTCATCGAATCCATCCGCGCCGGCAAACCGCCATCGGTTGTTACGGTGGACGATGCGGTGAGCGCCGTCGAGATTTGTGCGGCGGAAGAAAAATCTGTGCTCACGGGATCGGCGGAGCGGGTTTGAGGCTCGGAGAAGGCCGAGCGCCGGCCCGCTAACGCAGGCAGCCGGGCGGGACGCCCTGCTCGCGCTGGACGTCGAGGTGGTCGCTGAGCGCGTTCTGGCCCTGCTCGAGCTGCTGCTCGGCGGCCTCGAGCCGGCCCTCGTAGTAGCCGCGCGAAAGGGGGGTGTCCTTGATGTCGTCGGCCTGGTCTTCGAGCCATTCGATCTCTTCTTCGATGGATGCGATGTACGCCTCCCTTCGCCCCACCTCCCTGCGCGCGTGCTCGCAGGCGAGGCTGCCGGCCAGGATCTCGTCCGGGGTCGCGCGGTCCAGGCTCGGCGTCGAGCGGCGGGACGCAGGTCTCTGGGCCGTGCGCTGCGGGGACGACGAGAACTTGTTGAAGCTCGAGCGCGTCCCTGGAGGCGGCTGGGGGATTCGCAACGGCTGCTGGACCCCCTCGGAGGCGGGGCCCGACGGAGTGGTCTCGTGTTCGGCGCGCGCGGGCGACGGGTCGCCCTCCTGCGCGACCCCACGCCCGAGCTCGCAGGCAGCGCTCACGCAGGCGGCGAGCAACAGCGCCGTCGGGGTCGCACGAGGCATCCGGGCCACGTCCTGATCAGTCGGCGTTCCACCAGCTGGCGTTCGTGAGCCCGCGCACGGTGTTCAGATGGGCCCCATGGAACAGCCACCCGGCGCCATCGACGCAGGCGGCGCTCGCGGCCGCGAGCGAAGCTAGAACGTGTACCGCAGGCGCAGGAAGGCGTTGTCCAGGTCGCGCGCCGCCGAGATGCCGTTCTCGACGTATATCGTGTCGTTCAGGTTCGAGGACCCCGCCACGGCGAGCCCGCCCATACCCATCTCGCGCCCTCCCTTCCACTTGCCCGCCAGCATCGCCGCACCGACGGTGAGCGAGAAGTTCTCGGTGAAGCGGTACTGCACCGAGGGCAGGAAGGCCATGGACTGCGAGGTGACGTCGTAGACTCCGGCGGCGCTCACCAGGAAACGGTCCTGGAAGTAACCGGTGCTCGCGTTCAGCAGCAGCAGCGTCGTGAAGGGGCCGTCGCGCAGCATGTTGTTGCCGTAGCCCTGGATGTAGCTCATGAAGAGCTGGGAATTGATGAAGAAGGTGCGGTTCGCGTTCAGGAAGTTGATGAAGGTCGGCCGGTCCATGGACAGCGTGAGGTTGTACTCGTCCACGTCCGTGAGCCCGTCGAGGGCATCGTTGTCCGCCACGAGGCTGTCGTTCACGTAGGTGAACTCGATGCCCCAGCTCGACTTCGTGGTGTCCTCGGCGAAGTCCATCGAGAAGCCCAGGATGTTGCGTTTCTGGTAACGCAGCGCGGCGTCACCGGTCGAGGCCCACAGGAAACTCCGCCGACCGAAGCGCCGGTTGCCCCCTGCGCGGATGTCGTTGCGGGTGGTCTGCGCCAGCCCCGCCATGCCCGACACCAACGCGCAGTACTGCGGCTGCCGGAAGGAGCAGCGGCCCATCGCGAGGGGCTGGGCGCGATCGAGCGTCGAGCGGCTCGTGGCGCCGTCGGTCGCATTGAGCGACACCGCCAGCATCAACATGTTCCAGGACGCGATCGCCATCTCGCTCGAGAAGAGCTGGCCCGTGAAGGGATGCGCGCGGCAGCCGGCGGCCGTGGCGCAGCCGGTAGAGCCGTCCACCGCGACGTCGTAGCCGGCGAGGTTGTCGAGCACCCACTGGTCCACGCTGATCCCGTTCGCCGCAGCGTTCGCGAGGACGGCCGTGAACGCAGCGGGGTCGTAGTGCGCGCCGGGCAGCACGTAGGCCGTGCCGTTCTCGAAGCGCGAGCCGGCCGGCCCGGTCTCGATTTCGCCGGGCCGTGAGTCGGGGGCGTCGACGCCGCCGCCAGGGCCGTCGTTGAAGACCGCGTCGACGGTGCCGGGCTGGGGCAAGCTCGCGTCCGTGGTGTCCCAGTACGGGTTGAACTTGGTGCCCTCGAACCACGGGAAGGCCTGGAGCAGCACGCTGGCGTCGGTGTTCGCGAGGTCGATGCCGCCGATCTGTGTGTCGTCGGGAGTGCCGAGCACGCCGTCCGGCCCCGGCGCGACCGCGCCGTCGCAGTCCGTGAAGTAGAACTCGCCGCAGCCGAACAGGGCCTCCTGCTGCTGCGAGAGGAACCCGTCGAGGCCCTGGAAGACCACGTTGCCCTCGTCGTTGTCGTTCGCCCCGTCGTTCACGACTGGGACGAGCGGAGAGCCCGCAATGGCGCTCGGGAAGAGCGTGTCCGTCCCGCCCGGGCCGAAGACCGCAGCCAGCTGGGGCAGGACGAAGATTCCCGACGGGGGAGCCGGGAAGTCACCGATGAAGGCCCGGTAGCGATCGGAGCCGGCGCCCGCGCCCGCCACGACCGAGCTGAATATCTCCGCGAAAGTGCCGATGCCGGGGTCCGCGGTGGAGTTGAACAGGTTGAGGACACAGGCCTCGGCGTCGACGAGCGGGGAGAGGGCGACCGAGCTCGCACAGCCGAGCGCGAACACCGACTGGTTGATGCTGTGGATCTCGACCACGTCTCCCGTCTCGCCCGGCTGGAGCGGCGCGTGGCCGGGCACGAGACACGCGGGCTCGTCGCCCGTCGTGCACGGCCCGGTCGTGTTCGTGTGACGCGGCCGGCCCGTCACCGGGTCGACGTTGCGGTCGTACTCGAAGAGCACCGACACGTAGGGGAAGTCCTCGTAGCCCCAGTAGTCCGTGAGCGCGAAGCTGAAGCGGTCGTAGCGGAACTCGATGCGCGCGCCGACCTCCCAGCCCTCGGCGTCGTTCCACGGATCCGGGGGCCGTATCTCGCCGGCCACGCCGGCCCCGGTCAGGCCGTGCACCCAGAGACCGTATGACTTGTTGCACGCCGCGCGCGGCACGAAGGGCTCGCCGCAGCGTCCGAGGTCGGTCGGCTCGAACTCGTCGAAGAGGCCGACCAGCTCGAGGCGCACGTCCGCCAGCGGCCCCACGTCGTAGAACGACCAGATCCCGCGCAGCGCCCAGAGCGGGATGCGCGCCTCCTCGAGCGAGGCCAGCGGGCCGATCGCGATGTCGACGGGGTTCCACTGGTCCTGGTTCCGGAACAGCTCGGTCTTGCCCCAGACGATCGTCTGCATGCCGGCGCGCACCCAGAGCTGGCTTTCGAACGTCTCGAACTCGACGTAGAGCTCGCGGAGCTCGTTCCAGCTCTCCTGGCTCGCGCCGCGATTCCACTGCAGCTCGTTCAGCGAGAAGTTCTGGTCGAAGTCGTCGAAGTTGTCCGCCTTGAGCTCGCGCCGCGTCCTTAGGTTCGGCAGGAACAGGCCCTGCGACTCCCACTTCTTCGCGCTGTCGTCGTCGATGTTCCGCTCCGAGCCGGGGCGGAGCGGGAGCTGGGTCGCGTTCGGGATGCCGTTCGCGTCGAGCGGCAGGCCGGAGCCCGTGCGATCGATCGCGAGCAGGGCCGGGTTGCGGTCGCCGCCGGTCGTTGGATCCGTGCCGAAGGACTCGTCGCGGAACGGGTTCGCGATGCGGCGCAGGAAGCCCGTCGGCTCGATCTTGCAGTCGTCGATCTCCCAGATCAGATCGCGGTTCGAATGGCCGGCGCGGCTCGAGCTCTTCTGCTTCCAGCTGCCCCCGCGGCAGTGGGAGGTGCGGTTGAACACGTAGAGCCCGGCGTCGTCGTCCCCGGGCAGCTCGGTCTGGGGGTCGGTCCATTGCCCGTCATAGAGGAAGCCGTCCGGGTTGTCTCTCGGATTCTCCCGGATGTCGGCGGGCAGACCGATCGTTTCGTCGGGCCCCCTCGTGACGGCGGACACGCCCCCGATGGTCGGGCCGTACACGATGGGCTTCGCCGCGCGCTGGCCGGCCTCGACCTCGGAGAACAGCCCGCCGTCCATGAATTGACGCTTCGCGAACCAGTAGGGCCGGCGGTCGAAGGTGATCTGGGAGCCCGCCTCTCCCGTGCGCCGGCCCTCCTGGACGCGGTGGGGGAGGTTCCCTGGGTGGTTTCCGAAGGCGTCCACGCTCGGGAACATTCCGCAGGCGTGATTCCACACGCAGTCGTACTTCACCTCGACGCGCGCGAAGGCGGCGATCATGTCGAAGGGGCCCCAACCTTTGGGGGCGAGCTCCACCTCGGCCTCCAGGTTCAGCACCTGGAGCCAGCCGTACATGTCGATCTGGTTGGAGGCGTCGAAGTCCTCCCAGCCGAACGACAGACGGGTCTCGTAGAAGCCGTGGATCTGGACGCGCTCGTCCCAGAACTCGATCGCCGCCGCGGGTCCGGCTCGGAAACCGAGACTGACCGCGGCGAGCAGCAGCCAGCTCCGCCAGGTTCCCGCCCATCGATGTCTCGCCACGGCGCGCTCCGCACGTTCCCTTACTCCTTCTTCGAGGCGGGGTTCAAGGAGAAACGTGTTGTCCGGGGCGCTCCGCACGTCGCAATGCAACGCGGCGCGTCATACGGCTCACCCGCTCGCGTCACCTCCCGGTCGCATCCCCTGCCAGATCCGCTGCGCGTCCTCGGCGGCCTTGCGGCCGCGGGCGGTGCGCGGGCCGTAGAGACGCGCGGCGGTCTCGAGCAGGAAGGCCGCCGAGGCGGGGTTGTCGCCGCGCCAGTGGAGCAGGGCGACGAAGCGCGCCACGTCGCCGAGGTGCGGGTCGAGCTCCATCGCCTCGAGGGCGGCGCGGCGCGCGGCGATGCGCGATCCGCCCGCGTCTTGCAGGGCCTCGATCAAGCCGGCGCGGCGGAGCACGAGGTTCGCGCGGAGCGCGTCCTCGTAGGCGCGCGTCGTGGCCTCGAGGTCGACGGCGTCGAGCACGTCGTTCTCGAGGTTGCCGCGGAAGCGGCGGACGCGGGTCTCGCGAACGATGCGAGCGTTCAGCGCGTCGAGTGCGCGCCCTCCGCCGTCCGGATTCATGAGCGACTCGAGGTCGTCGGCGACGTGGACGCCGCCGAAGAGATGGACGAGCTCGTGGAGCAGCACGCGGCCGGACTCCGCTTCGAGACGCACGACGAGCCGGCGGCCCAGGAACTCGGCCTGACCCCGGCGCTCGCCGCTCGTGCGGCTCGGGGGCGGGCGCTCCGTGAAGGCGGCGAGCACGCCCTCGCTCGGAGCGCGCGCGGTCTGCGCGAGGAACGCGTCGCCGATCGCTTCGAGCGAGCTGCTCGCCTCGGCCGACGCGAAGCCCTGGAGGCTCGCCGGGACGAAGCGCACCTGGAGGAGCGGGCCCAGCGCCCGGGAGGCCTCGAGCCAGACGAGACGGAGCCGGAACTCCCAGCCCGGGTGGGCGCGGATCGATTCGTCCGCGTACGAGTGCACGCCGACGACGCGCCACTCGCGCCACTTGGGATCGAGCCGGCCGAGGAGCGCCCAGGCGCGCCGCGCCGCCACGGGATCGAGGTCAGCGAGCCAGAGCACCGACTCGACGCGCCGTGCGGCCGCGTCGGTGCGGCCCGCCTCGGCGAGCGCGGTCGCGGCTGCGAGACCGGCGGCGAGGTCGTACGGATGCGCGTTCGCCCGGCGGAGCGTCTCCTCGAGCCCGGCGGGCCCGCGCGGCGCGGGCCCGGTGAACGCGGCGAGCTCCGCGTGGGTCTCTGCGCGAAGGGGGTCCGCATCGAGCGCGCCCTTCAGGTGCGCGCGCGCCTCGGCCGTGCGCCCCTGCTGGCCGGCCACGCGCGCGAGGCCGAGGTGCGCGGCCGGCGCGCCGGGCTCCTGCTCGAGGGCGCGCGCGAAGTGAGCCTCCGCGCCCGCGAGATCGCCCCGCGCCAGCGCCGTCTGCCCGAGGCCGATGCCGGCCGCCGTGGAGCCGGGATCCGCGTCGAGCGCGCGTTCGAAGCGGGCCTCGGCGCTCGCGAGATCGCCCGCCGCGAGCGCCTGTTCGCCGAGCTTCACGAGCGACGCCGCGAGATCGGGCCGCGGGACGGAGGAGCGGACACTCGGAGCGGTGCCGCACGCGAGCGCGAGACACGTGGCGAGGCACGGGAGGAGGAGACGCCGGGGCTTCAAGAGAAGGGAGCCTAGTCGGTGAGCGTGTCGCTCAGCTCCGCGCCCACGCCGGTGAGGTCGAGCGAGGAGTCGCCGTTGCCCGTGAAGTCGCTTGCGACGGCCTTGAGCATGCCCACGCCCGGGCTCTCCTGCGCGGCGAGGATGCCGGCGTCGTCGTTCTCCCTCACCTGCGCGCCCACGAAGAGCGCGGAGAGATTGCCCGCGCCGCCCTCGACGAGCTCGACGCCGTCCTGGCTCAGGCTCCCGTTGATGCGCGAGGAGAACAGCTTCACGGTGAGATCGCCCGCCCCGAGTTCGTCCGCCTTGAAGCCCTCGTCCTCGTTCGCGGAGGCGTCGACCCTGTCGAGGACGACCAGCACCGAGCCGGTCCCGGCTTCGCTGACGTCGATCCCCTCGTCGAAGTTGCCGAGCACCTCGACGCTGATGAGGAACGCGCTCACGTCGCCTCCGTCGGCCTCGTCGAGGTCGATGCCGTCGTCGGCGTCCGCAGTCCCCGTCTCGCCATTCGCCGCGATGCGGGAGCCGACGGCGGTCAGGTGCACGCCGCCCGCGCCGCGCTCGTCGAGCTCGATCCCGTCCGCCAGGTTCTCCTCGAACCTCGAGTGCCAGACCGTGCTCTTGATCTCGCCGAGGCCGCCGTCGTCGACCCGGACGCCGTCGAAGTCGGACGGGCAGCCGGTGAGGAAGGTCTCGCCGTTCACCTCGAACTCCGTTCCGGTGTCGAAGCCTCCGGCGAGCGTGCCGTTGCCCGAGATCGTCGAATTCACCACACCGAGCGCCAGCGAGGCGGGCCCGTCGGCCGGATGGGGATCCACGCAGTTCGGATGCAGCACGTCGTCGGTGTCGAACCCCGGCGTGAGCTGCCCGTCGAAGAACACGCCGTGGAAGCGCGCGGCGATGACGCTCACGTCGTGGAGGTGGAGCGAGACGATGCCCGCGCGCTGCGCGGGCACGAACACGCCGATGCCGTTGTTGAAGCTGTTCAGGAAGGCGAGGCTCGCGATCGACAGGTTCGCGCCCCCCTTCGATACGAAGAGGCCGCCGTTCCAGGTGGGCGCGGGCGGCGCCGCCGGATCGCCCTCGATCTGGCTGCCGTTGCCGAAGATCGAGAGCGCCTGGCGGCCCGTGTAGACGACGTCCGACGCGACCACCACGCGCAGCCCCTGGGCGAAGACGATGCGCTCGACACGATGGTTCGCGTTGGCGGCGCCGACCGCGGCCCGGAACGAGCCCGCACCGGAGTCGCCCGCCTGCGTGACGTAGCGCGTGTTCTCGGCTGCGGCGGCCGGGCCCGAGGCCGCCGCGGCGGCCACGAGAGCGAGCACGAACAGCGAGAGGCGCGCGAACGGGGCCATGGCCCCTCCCTCGGCGTGGAACCAGGGAGGAGTAGCCTATTCGAGCGAGGTGGCACCTCGATGGCGTTCGCGTGGCCTACGCGCAGGCCAGCAGCCCGCCGCGCGTGCCCTCCATCTGGATCGAGCCGCCGCCGCTCTGGAGCAGCACCTCGCCCGCTGCGTCGCGCACGACGATCCGCCCGCCGCGCGTGTGTGCCGAGACCTGGCCTTCGACGTCGCGGATCTCGATCGAGCCGCGCGCCGTTGCCACCTCGACGTCGCCGCGGCAGCCGAGGACGCCGATGGAGCCCTCCTTCGTGTGTGCGTCGATGGGACCGCGCACGTCGCGGAACACGAGGTGCCCGCGCTTGCTCCGCGCGTCCACCTCGCCGGCGACGCCGCGCACCTCGACGCGTCCGCCCTGCGCGCGCACGTCGACCGAGTAGCGCGCGGGCACGCTCACCTCGAGCGCGAGGTGGCGCCACGTCCAGCGCGCGAGCCGGCCCAGGAGCGGCACGCTCCGCGCCTCGACGTACACGTCGTCGCCGTCGCGCTCGATGCTGAGCGCGGGAGGGGGCAGGACGCCCCGCCCCCTCACCGCGACCCTCACCGCGCCCTCTCCACCTGCGCGGACGCTCACCGATCCCGCCCAGGCGCCGATCACGAGCCGGCCTCCCTCCGAGACCTCGACCAACTCGCCAGGGGATTCGAAGTCGTTCGCCACGCTCCACCCTCTCTTTCGACCCCTCTGACGGCGCCGGCCAGCAGTTGGTTTAGTCCGACCGCGGTTAAACCTTCGGCGGAGACCATGCGTCGAAGTGGCGTCCGGGAGGCGCCCGGAAGCAGAGTGAAAGGGCCTTGAGCGACCCTTCATCGGACGGGCGCGGCATGCCGGGGCCGCAAGCGGATCGCAGCGCGGGCGGCGAAGTCGATCTCGTGCGCCGCGCGGCGGAGGGTGACGTCGAATCCTATGAGACGCTCTATCGAAAGCACGTCGGCCGCATCCACGCGCTCTGCCTGCGCATGGCGCGCGACCCGAGCGAGGCGGACGACTTGACGCAGGAGACCTTCATCCGCGTCTGGGAGCGGCTCGGCTCGTTCCGCGGCGAGAGCGGGTTCTCGACCTGGCTCCACCGCGTGGCCGTGAACGTGGTGGTGTCGGAGCTCAGGGGGCGCGGCCGCTGGCGCGAGCTCTTCAGTGCGGAGGAAGCGCCCGACGCCGCTGCGACGCCCGCCTTCTCCGCGGGCGGCGACCTCGACCTCGAGCGCGCGATCGCGGCGCTCTCGCCGCAGGCGCGGCTCGTCTTCCTGCTCCACGACGTCGAGGGCTGGAAGCACGGCGAGATCGCGGAGCAGACCGGAATCGCGGTGGGGACCTCGAAGGCGCACCTCCACCGCGCGCGCCAGCTCTTGCGAGAGGAGCTCTCCCGATGAAGTGGTGGCAACGCTTCCGGCGCGACCCCGAGCCCACGGACCCGGCGGAGCGCGCGGCGCTCGACGCGCTCCTCGCGCGCGCGCGGGCGCTGCCGCACGAGATCGAGCCCGAGCGTGAGCTCTGGCTCGGGATCCGGAACCGGATCGGGCTCGCGCGCGAGGCAGCGCCGCCCCGCTCGCGGCTCTTCGGGGCAAGGCTCTCGGTGCCGGTCTGGGCGGCGGGCGCCGCCGCGGCGCTGCTCGTCGCGACCACGGTCGGCACCGCCCTCTGGCTCCGCAGCGGGCCCTCGCTCGACGACCCGGCCGCGGTCGCCGCGCTCGCCGACTCGCTCCGCGATCGCGACGGCACGAGCGGCGTCCACCAGGACCTGCTCGCGCTCCTCGAGGAGCGGCGCGCGGAGCTCCCGCCCGAGGTGGTGGCCGCGGTCGAGAAGAACCTCGCCGAGATCGACCGCGCGATCGCCGAGATCCACGTCGCGTTCGAGGAGCATCCCGACAACTCGGCGCTCCGCTTCCTGCTGGCCGAGGCCTATCGCCGCGAGGCGGACATGCTGGCGCAGCTCGAGTGGTGGACCTCGCGCGAGCCGGAGGGGCGTTCATGAGGTGGGGGCCCGCGCTGCTGCTCGGGACGTTCTCGGTGTTCGCGCCGGCCGCCGCCGCGAGCGCGGACGAGCTGGAGCGGAGCTTCGAGGTGGAGCCCGACGTGCAGGTCGTGATCGAGCTGCTCGCGGGGAATATCGAGCTCAAGGCGATCGACGCGAACGAGCTTCGCGTGAAGGCGGAGGGCAAGCTCGAGATCGAGGCCTCGGAGGGGCGCGTCTCGCTCCGCGCGCCGTCGGCCGGCTGGGGCCCGTGGTCGGGCGGCATGCACGTCGAGCTCGAGGTCGAGCTGCCGCGGCAGAGCCGCATCACCGCGCGCACCGGGAACGGCACGATCGAGGCCGAGGGCGTCGAAGGCGAGCTCGTGCTGCGAACGGCGAACGGGAAGATCGAGGTGAAGGGGGCTCCGCGCGAGGCCTTTCTCGAGACCATGAACGCCGCCATCGAGTTCGAGGGCCGGCAGAGCGAGGTCGTGGCCCGGACGCTGAACGGCGGGATCGAGCTCGAGGGCGTGACCGGCGACGTCGAGGCGAGCACGCTGAGCGGCGCGATCAAGGTCGAGGGCGACGCCATCGAGCACGCCGAGCTCCGCACCATGTCCGGCGGGATCGAGCTCGACGCCTCGCTCGCGGAGGACGCCCGCGTCCAGGCGAAGACCTACAGCGGCCAGGTGAAGCTGACCCTGCCCGAGGACACCTCCGCGCGCTTCGACGTGCAGAGCTTCAGCGGCGGCCTCCAGTCCGACTTCTCGGCCCGGCTCGACGACGAGAACGGCGGCGCCGGCGGTGGCTGGCACGGCGGCCCGGGCCGCCGGCTCTCCTTCGTGATCGGCGACGGCAACGCGCGCATCTCGATCGAGAGCTTCAGCGGGGGGGTGAAGATCGAGCGGGGTGGGAGGTAACGGCGTCGGCCTTCGGTACGACGATGTACCCGTGGTCGAGATCCCCGATCATCTCGCTGCGTTCCCAACTCCAGCGCCACAGGTAGAACGCAAGGTACGCGCAGAATATCGAGTCCAGCAGGTCCTCATGGTGCTTCAACGACCGCCCCCGCAGCTCCGAGATCTCGATCGAGAAGAACTTCTCGATTCGTGAATCGAGGATGAACGGGCTGGCTGCACCGAAGATCCGAGCCTCGATCTCCTGGCGGAGCTCGGCGAGCCCGCGCCTGCGTTCCGCGACGGGCCCCTTCTTGTACTTGATGATTCTGTTGCGCTCGAAGAGAACGACTTGAGCGGGATGCGGATAGACCTCGAAGAACCAGAGCCCAGGCGGCGGGCGAGACGGCGGAATAGGGCTATGGCGATAGCCCCGCGAAAGCAGTGACTTGGCGAGCCGAACGCCACCCGCGTCTGGGTACAGCGACAGGTTCGACGTGTGAGCTCCCGCATGGAACTTGCCGAAGCGGCGACTCACCTCCGTCTCGCACGGTCGCTGGCCGCTCTGATTCGAGATGATGAGGGGCGCGTCGATTGCCACCACCGTGTTCTGTGACTCGTTGCGAGCGACGAAGTCGCAGACTTCACCAAGCGTCGAGACGCTCGACGAGAGATCGCAGCTGTCGATCCGCGTATCGCTCCCGTGGAAGGCGGCCAATCCCGAATGGTTCTTGTCGCCTTGCCAGGCCAGGTCTATTCCGATGAACGTGGTGATCGTTCGCCCCTCCAAGGGTGCCACGGCGGTCGGTCAGCCTACCACGCACGGAGGCGACGGTTCGTCCACGCCTGCTCTGGTAGCCTGGGCTCGTGGCCGCCTGGTCCCGAGAAGAGGTCGAGGCGACGGTCGCCGACTACCTCGACATGTTGCACGCGGAGCGGCGTGCGGAAGCGTACAGCAAGACGGAGCACCGGCGACGCCTCCAGCGCCTGCTTCACGATCGATCGGACAGCGCGATCGAACGCAAGCACATGAACATCAGCGCGATCCTGCACGAGCTCGGCTTTCCCAGCATCGATGGATACAAGCCGTATCGGAACTACCAGGGATTGCTTCGCGAGGTAGTGATCGATCGTCTCGCGGGGCGCCCGGATCTGGTGGGCTTGGTCTCTCGGGAGGTCGAGAGACCCGCCGAAGTGCCCAGCGTGCCGGACGTCCTGTCTTCCCTGGTGAGTCCGCCGACCAGGGTGACGCCTCGCTCGCTACGCGAGAATCCTTGGAAGCGAACGAGAGCCAGGGCAGCGCCGACTCTGGACTACCTCGAGCGCGAGGCTCGGAACCGTGCCCTCGGTGAGGCGGGAGAGTTGTTCGCGATCCGGTTCGAGCAGGAGAGGCTCGCGCGAGCTGGGCAAGAACGCCTCGCATCCAAGATCGAGCACGTCGCCAGGACCCGAGGGCCATCCGACGGCTTCGACGTCCTCTCCTTCGAGACGACCGGTGAGGATCGGCTCATCGAGGTCAAGACCACCCGGTACGGTGCGGAGACCCCCTTCTATCTCTCGCCGAACGAGCTCGCTGTCTCAGAGGACCGATCGGCCCAGTACCAGCTGTACCGGGTCTTCAGGTTCGGCCCCGAACCGAAGCTGTTCCAGCTTCCCGGTGCGGTTTCCCAATCCTGTCGGCTCCTGCCGAGCCAATACGTGGCGACGGTCAGCTAGACCCGGGTTGTGAGCCCTTCGTGCTTGCTCGGCCCAGCTACCTCGAGACGGACGGAGTGCCGCGGAGGAGTCCCGCCACGCTCAGGTCCTCGTCGAGGTCGGGCCAGTGGATGCCCTGGCCCTCACCCAGGAGCTGGTAGTTCGAGCGCTGGGCCGGTGTGGCACGAAGC
>Ga0187893_10011477_pt1 | contig 12853 bp, 9 predicted proteins | sample MA1701074metaG_FD_139574 | JGI IMG/M metagenome (GOLD analysis project Ga0187893, IMG submission 139574) | White microbial mat communities from a basaltic lava cave in the Kipuka Kanohina Cave System on the Island of Hawaii, USA - MA170107-4 metaG ...
ATTCCCCCTCTGCCTTAAAATCTCGTAAATGAGTATCCCGGCTGAGACGGAGGCGTTGAGGGAGGCCACTTTTCCAGCTTGGGGGATGGATACTAGGAAGTCGCATTGTTCTTTAAGTTTCTGCCCTAACCCTTTGCCCTCACTGCCTATTACGAGGGCGATGTCTACTTTTCCAAGATCTTCATTGAAGGCGGGCACGGGTGCTGCGGGGTCGGCCCCCACAATCCAGACACCCTTTTTCTTGAGCACCTCGATAATAGACGAAAGATTTACTACTTTGGCGATAAGCACGTGGTTCACGGCCCCCGAGGAGGCCTTGACCACGGCGGGGGTTACGGACGCGGCCCTGTCCTTGGGTATTATCACGCCGTGCGCTCCGAGGACGTTCACGGTCCTCACTATCGCGCCCAGGTTCTGAGGGTCCTCGATATGGTCGAGTACCACGAGGAGGAGCTTTTCCCCCCTGCCCTCCGCGAGGCCGAGAATGTTCACTATGCCTGAGTATTCGAAGTCCGCGATGCGGGCTGCCACGCCCTGATGCGCCGTCGTACCGGAAATCCTTGTTATAGCATCCTTCGGAAGGAGAAGCACCTTTATCCCCCTTTCCTTCGCGTGCGTAAAAATGTCGGCGGTGCCTTCCTTCCCGCCGTCTTTTAAGATGAGGATTTCTTCAATATTGGAATCGGGATCGGAGAGTAATTCCTTGACGGGGTTCCTTCCGTAAATTATCAACCTACATACTCTCCGGGTTAATTCTGGGCATTATCCGAGCTCTTGGCCCCGAATTCGGCGTTCGCCTGGTCTATCTTCAAAATCACGTTGTCTTTTATCCACTTGTCGTCCCACCATTCCACGGGGCGGACCGCGACGCCGCTCACGTATACGCCGTAGTGGAGGTGGTCGCCCGCCGCAAGCCCGGTCTGGCCCGTCTTGCCTATTATCTGGTTAGTCTTCACCTCGTCGCCGACCTTCACGTCTATCGTGCTCATATGGCCGTAGAGTGTATTCACTCCCATACCGTGGTCTATAATCACGGTGTTACCGTAGATGCCCAGATCACCCGCGTGAACTACTATCCCGCTGTTGGCCGCTTCTATCGGATACCTCTTCGTTACGGCGAGGTCGTATCCGAGATGGTACTGCTTGTCGATCGGCTCCTCGTTGAATATGTATGTCCTCTCGTCGGCGAAATTCGCCTCCACCTGCGAATTCGAGAGCTGATGGAACTGCCCCTTCCACAATACTTCGTCCTTCGAGCCGGCGCTGACCTCTTTTATCTTCACGTCGTTCTTCTTCCTGAGGTCGCTGTTCACCTTGAGGAATACCTTCTTGTAATCGGTCTCCCCGCTCTCGCCCGAAAGAGGGACCATTACGTTCTCTATAAAATCGGTGCTGATGTTCAGATTGCTCTTCCTGTACGCGACGCCCTTGAGCGTATACGGCACGTTCGCGCTCTTCCTGTTCCCCGCCCCGTCCTCGGCTATAAGGGTGATGCTCTCGCCGGGCGGGACGTTATACGGATAGGCGAAAAATACGAGGTAAACGTCTTCTTCGGCAAACTGCCCCTTGTAGCCCGGAAAGAAATAGCCCCCTACCGTTACGCCGCTCTTCACCACGTCGGGAGAGGTCTTGTAGACGACGAGGGCCGAGCCCCCGTGGTTGATGTAGTTCTCGGTGCTGAGGAGGTCGGCTGCCGGGGGTGTTAGGTCGAGGTTGATGTTCCTGCTCGCGACTGCCCTGTTTCCGGAAAAGAACCTGAGGCGCGAGCCGTCCACGGCGATCACACGGAGCTCGGCGGGGCCGTTTTTGATACCGAGCTTCTTCGCGTCGATTTGAACGTTGATCGTGTCCGCCTTCACCCCGTCCGGGTAACCTTTATTGAGTATCACGTTCTCGCCGCTCTCGTTTATGAGGACAATGGATACGTTCTTAAGGCCCTTGCCCCTGTCGCTCACCAGGACGTCGAAGGGTTTAACGCCGACGTCGTCTGAATCGAGCTTGATATTTATCTCGGGCGAGTGCCACTCTATATGGGGATAGATGTAGACCGCGCCTCCGATTATGAGTATCAGAAAAAGTAGAGTAAAGAACCTTCCCATTTCGCTCTTTCAGGTCTCCTTTATGTTAGTATGCCCGCCCGGTCAAAAATATTCCTGTATGAGTCTCGGGTAATCCCTGAAATATTTCGAAATCACGTTCAGATCGAAACTGCGGAGAATGGATTCCTTGGGCTCCCTTTCGAGAAGGAACTCGAACGATTTTTCGACGAGCCCGCCCGGAGTGATACGCCCCCCGGTAAGCTTCTCGTAATCCTCTTTCCCGACGCGGACCCTGTGCCGGGTGGAGCTTCCGTTCTCCACGACCTCGACATCGTATTCGAACGAGCCTGTTCCCGATCTGATTTCCGTTACATTTATCCGGGCCATAATCCGCCTGACTTTGAATCCGGTGTGGAAATATTATAACCTAGAGTTAACGCTGCAAAAACAAAAATTATCACACCGGACTAAATCGCATGGAGATCCGTAAATTCGACCTGAAGTCGCACGATGTAAGGAGGGTAGCTGATTTGATCGTGAGCGCGCAGAGTGACGGCGGCGCCGACACCCGAAGGTCGCACGGAATGGTGATGGACCTCATAAGGGCCGGGAACAATTTCCTGGGGCACGAGAATATCCTCATTTCGTGCGCGGGGAATGAAATAACGGGCCTGGCAATAGGCTACATCGGGAGCGGCAGGGACGAGCTCGTAACTCTGCTCAGGCTCCTCGTTTCACTGAGACTGAACGAGTTCCTGAGCTACCTCACCCTCACGGCGAGGCTCCTCCACGGAAGCTTCACCCCCGACATCGGTGACGATGAATATTATTTAAGCGCACTGACGGTAGATGAAAGTCACAGGAGGAAAGGGATAGGCTCCCTCCTCCTGCGGCACTCGATAGAAACCGCCAAATCAAGGAACTGCAAGAGCGTAGTTCTCGAGGTCGAGGGGGACAACGAACCCGCGATCAGTCTATACAAAAAATTCGGGTTCAGATTCTCGGGAGGCCGCGCGCCCGGGGGAAACTCCGCACCTGCTCCCCGGTCACTGATAATGGAGCTCGTGCTGACGCGGGCATAAGGTGATATGAGCGATTTCAGGAATGAATTCAGCTGGTCTGTTTCGAGGGACTCCCTTTTTAAGGAGTGCCGGAGAAAATACTACTACAATTACTACGGCTCATGGGGCGGATGGGACAGGAACCACCGGGACAAGACGACCAGGATACTGTACGTGCTGAAGAACCTCCAGAACAGGTGGCAGTGGAAAGGCTCCACCGTGCATCACGAGATCGAAAGGGTTTTAACAGAGCTCGTATCCACCGGCCGTCTGACAGCGGTCGAAAAATCGTTGAACCGGGTAACGGAGATGATGAGGAGCGAATTTAAATATTCGAGGGGCGGTCTATATTGGCAAAAGGACGGAAGCCTCAGAAACGTGACCGCACTCTTCGAGCACGAGTATAAAACCGGTACGACCGGCGAAACATGGAAAAGGACCCACGACGAAGCGGTCCAGTGCCTGGAAAACTTTTTCAGGTCCGAGGTACTCGAAAAGATAAAAAAGCTGCCCAAGGAGAAGATATTATCCATCGAAAGCATGACCGCTTCCGCTTTTTCGTTTAACCCCGAAAAGGTGTTCGTGAAGCTGGACCTCGCTTACGAGAGCGGGGACGGCGTAGTAATCGTCGATTGGAAAACCGGAGCCGGGGAGTCGGACAAGCTCCAGTTCCTCGTATACACAATTTTCGCCTTCGAAGAGCTCGAGGTCCCGCTCGAGCAAATCTCGCTCATCGAATACAACCTGCTCGGAGACGGGCCCAGGGCCCACAGGTTCAGCGACCGGGAGTTGAACGACGCCGTAGAGTATATAAACAGGAGCATCGCGGATATGAAGGGCATGCTTGCCGACCCGGACGAAAACACCGCGGTCATGACCGATTTTCCGAGGACCGAAAACGAGAGAACATGCGAGACGTGCGGCTTCAAGAAAATCTGCTTCGAGCTCGATTAGGCGGATACCGAATTTCCGCGGCCATGCGTTACGATAACTCCGCCGGCACATTGGGGTTAAGCTTTGAGTTATGATTCAAATTTCGGGTGTAAAATGATATTATAGTAATGGTGGAAGCATATGCCGGAACTGGTCAAAAAAATTAACTATTTCTTTTCCCGGCAGCTCTGGCGCATAGACACCGGCTCTCTCAATAAAAGAAACTCGATCTTCATTAACCTTATTAGGTTAGCCTATGTAACGCTCAAAGAATACAGAGAAAACGAGTTGGCTTTAAGGGCGATGAGCCTCGTCTACACGACCCTCCTCTCCCTCGTGCCGCTCCTTGCGTTCATTATCTCGATACTGAAGGCTTTCGGGGTGGTCGACAACCAGTTAGAGCCCTTCCTTTTGAACTTCCTCGAGCCCCTTGGGGAAAAGGGGATAGAGGTGACCCGCAGGATAATGGAGTTCATTGGGAAGATCAACTTCGGAGTCCTCGGCGTGGCGGGCCTCCTCATGCTCATTTACACAGCCGTATCCGTGATCACCAAGATTGAAGATTCGATGAACATCATATGGAAGATCAGTAAAGGGAGGAGCATAGCCAGGAGGCTGAGCGATTACATCACTACGCTCATAATCGGGCCCGTGCTCCTATTCGCCGCTTTCGGAATCACCGCCACGCTTTCTAGCAGCACGGTAGTGAGCAAAATTCTGGATATAGAGCCTCTCGGTACGTTATTCTTCACCTTCGGCAAAGTAATACCGTTTATATTCGTAATAATCGTATTCACCGTTCTCTACATTATCATTCCGAATACGAAAGTGCACATTAAGTCGGCGCTGACCGGAGGAGTGGCCGCCGGCATAGCATGGCACGCGACAAGCTGGGTATTCCATCTGGCAGTCGCGTCCTCCACCAGATACGCCGCAATTTATTCGAGCCTGGCGGTGCTCGTCATTTTCATGATCTGGCTCTATCTCAACTGGCTCATAGTCCTGGTAGGCGCGGAGCTCACGTTCTGCCATCAGAACCTGAAATTCCTCACGCTCAGGACGGAGGTGTTCAACCTCAGCACCAAGCTCAAGGAAAAGCTGTCGCTGATTATCATGTATCTGGTCGGATATAACTACTTCTACGACCTCGGCAGGTGGACCCTGGAATCGCTCACGGAGCGCCTCGGGCTGCCGCACGAGCCCGTCGAGGAAGCGGTAACTGACCTCACGCAGCATAATCTGATACTCGAAACCGCCGACGAACCGCCCTGCTTCGTCCCCTCGAGGGCGCTCGAAAAGATAACGCTTAAAGAAATAGTCGACGCTACGAGGACGAATTACGAAACGGACCTGGTCGAAAAGAAGTATCTATCTATGCGCGAAGTCGACCTCGTGACCGGAAAAGTGGAAAGCGCTATAAACGACGCTCTCGGCGGGACATCGCTAAAGGATCTGGTGCTGTCCGGGCAGCAAGGCGGGGGCTAACCCCGCTGCCCCGCGTCCCGGCACGCAACGGCATGGTATCCGGTTTCGGCTCCGGAAACGGTTTCAGGATCATTCGCGATCAATTACACCTGAGAGTCCCCTTATCGTTCCAGACGCCTTTGTTGCAGTTCTTGTACTTGATGCTCGTATGCGAGTATTTCCCGTTCCGGTTGAGACAATCCGCTTCCAGGATGTTGCCCTCTACATAAGCATTTTTGCACGTTTCCTTGTAGCTCCCCTTCGGAAGATTCCCGCCGCCGCCCCCGCCGCAGGTGAGCTCGCCGTTGTTGTTCCAGATGTCTTTACTGCAGTTTGAATATTTTAACGACGTGCTGTACCAGCTCCCGTTATTTTTCTTGCACTTGGCGTATGGCCAGTTCCCGTCCACGTAGGCGTCCTTGCAGGTCTCCCTGTAACTCCCCTTCGGAAGACTCCCGCCGCCGCCCCCGCAAGTGAGCACGCCGTTGTTATTCCAGATGTCCTTATTGCAGTCGGCGTATTTGATCGATGAATTGTTATAGTTGCCGCTCATTTTCTTGCATCTGGCATAGAGCCATTTTCCGTCCACATAAGCATCCTTGCAGCTCTGCTTATAGCTCCCTTTCGGCAGTTGTTTATCCGGTTTGGGCTTGGTGCCGTGCTTGCAGGTGAGATTGCCGTTCTCGTTCGTTATCCCCCCCTCGCAGTCGTGATATTGAATGGCCGTATTCTTCCAGCTCCCGTCCACCCTCTGACACTGGGCGGTGAGGGTCCCCCCCAGCACGCTTAACGACCTGCATGTGTCCTTGTAGCTACCCGGCGGCAGGTTCTGCGCGTTTGCATATACAATTGAAATTAATGAGCAAATAATTAAGGCGATTGATAAAACGGCTATACGGCGCGCTGCATGTATATATTCCATCTTAGTCTCCTTATTATCGCTAAAGTTTTCCCAAATTATACACCTGCATAACTCTGAAAAACAAGGAAGCCCGAAGATTCATGCTTATCAAGCATTTAACACACATTCATAATTTAATCACCGTTCCTTTTTTAAACAAATCAACTCATGTATAATCAGGATTCCGTTATTTAACACATGGAGATCGGATGACCACGCCGGGCGTTAAGGCTCTGATATCGTGTCTTTCAGTAATACTTTTCACTATAATCTCCAGCCCTCCGGAGGCCTCCGGAGTCAATATAGGCATAGTTTTCGACGGCCCGTCCGAAATAAACAGCAGGGTTCTCGGGACGTACAAAAAGGAAATCACCGACCTGACGGAAGGTGAATTCACAGTACGGTTTCCCGAAGACAAGATAGTCACATCCGACTGGACCTCGGCAGGGGTAGCCGCGGCGATCGAGAGGCAGCTCTCGGACCCCGGAGTCGATATTCTGATAACTCTTGGACTCATCGGGTCTTCAGAGATCGCAGCCAGGACGGCATTACCGAAGCCCGTCATCGCTCCCTGGGTCATCGACCCCGCGCTTCTGGGACTGTCGCCCGCGGAGGGCGGAGGGAGCGGCGTCGGGAACCTCTATTATCTGGCCCGGCCTAAGACCCTCGGAAGGGACATCAAAAGATTCAGGGAGATCGTCGGTTTTAACAAGATGGCCATCCTGTACATGCCCCTCCTGACCGAGCTCGCTCCCGGCTTGGAGAAATCCGTAAGGAAAATCTCGGCCGAAAACGATGTAGTGATCGAGCTCGTCCCGGCGGGAAAAACGGCCGGGGAAACGCTCGCTTCGATACCCCCCGGCACTCAGGCGGTATACGTTACGCCGATACTCGACTATTCCGGCGCTCAGATGGCGGAGCTCTACGACGGCCTCATCGAAAAGAGCCTCCCGGCTTTCTCGATGATGGGAAGGAGCGAGGTTGAATCGGGGGCGCTCATAGGCCTCACGCCCGAGCACAATTTTACGAGAGAGGCGAGGCGCGTGGCCCTCGTCGTACAGAGCATACTGCTCGGGGATCAGGCGGGAGGCTTCCCGGTGGAGTATTCGGAGGAAGAGCTGCTCTCGATAAACATGGAAACGGCGCGGGCTATAAAATTTTCCCCGTCCTGGAGCGTATTGACCGAGGCGTCCCTCATAAATGAAGAACCAGCTGAAAAGGGAAGGACCATCACCCTCGAGCAGGCAGTGAACGAGTCGGTCGAAGTGAACCTTGACCTCCTCGCCGCCGACCAGTTCGTCGCAGCCGGGGCGCAGGACATCAGGCTTGCAATGGCCGAGCTCCTGCCCCAATCGGACGTTTTCCTAGATAACACTTACATCGACAAGGACAGGGCGGAGGCGAGCCTGGGCACCCAGCCGCAGCGCGACCTTAGCGTGGGAGGGAACGTGAGCCAGCTCATCTACTCCGAGAGGGCCTGGTCGAACCTCACCGTACAGAGGCGGCTTCAGGAGTCGAGGGAGTTCACACGCGACGAAGTCAGGCTGGACATTATAGCGGCTACCGCGATTGGATATCTGAACGTGCTCCGGGCAAAGACCATAGAAAGTATCCAGAAAGAAAACCTGAAGCTTTCGAAATCGAACCTCGATCTGGCTACGGTAAGGAGGGACATAGGCGTCGCCAGCCCGGCGGAGGTTTTCAGGTGGGAGAGCCAGATATCGTCCGACCGTATACAGGTGGTAAACGCCGAAGCGGACAGGAAGAATACGGAGATCCTCGTGAACAGGCTCCTCCACAGGCCGCAGGGAGAGCAATTCGCAACGGTGGAAACCGGGCTCGAAGACCCTTCGCTCCTCGTGAGCGACCCGAGGCTCGAGAGGTTCGTCAGTAATCCCGAATCGTTCAGGGTCTTCATGGACTTCATGGTCAGCCTCGGACTAAAGCAATCGCCTGCTATCGCAACGATAGATTCCGAGATCGCGGCTCAGGACAGGATACTAACCTCCACGAAGAGGGCCTTCTGGTCCCCGACTATCTTCGCATTCGGGGAGCTGAGGCAGTTCCTCTACGAAGGGGGCGCGGGGAGCACCATAAACATTCCGGACAACTTTCCCCTCGATATTGCGAGAGCCGACGATACCGAATGGGTCGTGCAGCTCCAGGCCTCGTTCCCCTTGTTCAGGGGCGGGGCAAAGCTTGCCGACTACAGGAAAGCGAGGAGCGCATTGTCCCAGCTGAGATACGAAAGGGACTCGACCGCCGAGAAGGTGGAAGAACAGATAAGGACCGCGCTCAACCTTTCGGGGGCGTCGTATCCGAGCATCGGGTTCGCGCTCGACGCAGCGGACGCAGCGCATAAGAACCTCGAGCTCGTCACCGACTCCTATTCCCGCGGCGTAGTATCCATCATAGACCTGCTCGACGCACAGAACGCAGCGCTCTCGGCCGATCTCAACGCGGCCAATTCGGTCTACAACTTCCTGATCGACCTGATGAACCTGCAGCGCGCGGCGGGGAAGTTCGATTTCTTCACCTCTCCGGAAGAGAGGGACGAATTTTTCAGGATGCTGGACGAATTCTATAATGAAACTTACGGAGCGAGCAAGACTAACAGCGCCGGGGCGAATGACCCGGCCGCGAAATAGACTTAATACCGGATAATATGAGTCTCAGTTTGAGGGATAAAGCATGAAAAGACAGACAACGAAATTACCTTTAAAAATTATTGCCGCGGCGGTCCTAGTCCTTATACTCGGGTCTTGCGGGGGAGAAGAGAAAGACGAAGCCCCGGTCCAGGTCGTAAGACCCGTGAAGACCATGATCCTCGGAGGAGAGCAGGGAACCGGCAGGAGCTTCCCGGGTAAGGTGCAGGGGTCCCAGAGAGTGAACCTCTCGTTCAGGGTGCAGGGCCCGTTGATCGAGTTCCCCGTAAACGAAGGAGACGAAGTCGCAAAAGGCCAGCTCCTTGCGAGGCTCGACCCGAGGGACTATCAGATCGCCCACGACGAAGCGTACGCGCAGTACATAGAAGCCATGGCGGATTACAAAAGGTATAAAGACCTCTACGAGCGTAACGCCGTGCCTGTCGCGGACCTCGACGTGAGAAGAGCGAAGCGCGACACGGCGAAGGCAAAGCTCGATTACGCAAAGGCGAACCTCGACTACACGTACCTGAAGGCCCCCTTCGGCGGGTACGTCGGGGCCAAATTCGTTCAGAACTACGAAGAAGTAAAACCGTTCGACAACATACTGAGCCTCCAGGACCTGAGCAAGGTGGAGATAGTCATCGACCTCCCCGAAAATATCCTCGCTTCGACGAAGAAAGGGGACGTGGTCCGGTTATTCGCGACATTTCAATCCGCGCCGGGGGAAAGCTTCCCTCTCATTATCAAAGAGGTGAGCGCCCAGGCCGACCCCAGGACGCAGACCTACCGCGCCACGCTGAGCATGGACCAGCCTGAGACGATAAGGGTGCTGCCGGGAATGACGGCGCAGGTCCACCTGGAGGGGAGGACGAGCAACATCGCTGACGGCGACTATTTTATTATTCCCGCGATAGCGGTCGTGCCAGGGGACGGCTCCGAGCAATACGTGTGGATAGTAGACCAAAACGACCTCACGGTCCACAAAAGGATAGTAAAAGTGGGCGCGGTAACCGGGCAAAAAGACATAGAGATACTGGGCGGACTCAAGGCGGGCGAGATGATCGCGATCGCCGGCATAACGCAGCTCCGTGAAGGGATGCAGGTCACGCTCCTCGATTAGCAGCGAGACTACATACAGGTTTCTCCGGAATGAACATAGCGGAAATTTCGATAAGAAAAAGCGTCATTACGATAACGCTCACCATCGTCCTCATTTATGCGGGGTTTAAATCCTTTCAGAGCCTGCCCAGGCTCGAGGACCCCGAGTTCACGATAAAGGAAGCCGTAATACTGACCCCCTACCCCGGTGCAAGCGCCTCGGAAGTGGAGCAGGAAGTCACCAACGTGATCGAAAAGGCCGTGCAGGAGCTCGGGCAGCTTAAGCGCGTCGAATCCACTTCCTCCCGCGGGCTTTCGACCGTTAAAGCCATAATCAAGGACGAATACGATAAGAAGGGCCTTCCCCAGGTTTGGGACGAGCTCAGGAGGAAGGTAAACGATTACCAGTCCCAGCTGCCCCCGGGCGCGGGCCCCTCGCTCGTGAACGACGATTACGGGGACGTCTACGGTGTGTATCTCGCGATCACGGGGGAGGGGTACAGCTACGCCGAGCTCAAGGACTACGCCGACCTCCTCAAAAGAGAATTGCTGCTGGTCCAATACGTAAAAAAGATCGTCCTCTACGGGGAGCAGCCCGAGGCGGTCTACGTCGAGATGTCGCGGCCCAAGATGGCGGCGCTCGAGATATCGCAGCAGGATATATATAACACGCTCCGGGCGAAGAACCTCCCCGCCGACGCCGGCGACATAGAGGTGGGGACGGAAAAATTCCCGATCAGCCCGACGGGCGAGTTCACGTCCGAGTCGGAGTTCGGGGACCTGCTCATAAGCGGCCGCGGGAGCGACAGCCTCGTTTATCTGAAGGACGTGGCCGACGTCAGGAGGGGTTACAGGGAGCCCCCGAAAAATCTGCTCCGGTATAACGGAAAACCGGCGATCGGGCTCGCGATATCGACCGTTCAGGGCGGGAACGTCGTAACCATGGGGGAAGGCATAGACCGGACGATAAAGGAGCTAGAGCCCCTCGCCCCCCTCGGAATGGAGCTCGAAGTGATATCGCTCCAGTCGGAATCCGTAACACAGGCGATAAACGGGTTCGTCGTCAACCTCCTGGAAGCGATATTGATAGTGGTCGTCGTCCTCCTCTTCGCCATGGGGCTCCGGAGCGGCCTCATCATAGGGGCAATCCTCTTTATTACCATTTGCGGAACATTCGTCTTTATGGGGATGTGGAACATAACGCTCGAAAGGATATCGCTCGGCGCGCTGATCATAGCCCTCGGGATGCTCGTGGACAACGCCATCGTGGTCGTGGACGGGATGAAGATAAGATGGAGAAGGGGGAGGACGCGATAAGCGCGGCGAGGGAAATAGTGGGACAGACCTCGATGCCGCTTTTGGGAGCGACCGTTGTAGCGGTCCTGGCGTTCGCCGCGATAGGCACGTCGAAAGACAGCACCGGGGAATACTGCAGATCCCTGTTCCAGGTCATTCTGATATCGCTCATGCTGAGCTGGGTCACGGCGGTCACTATTACGCCCCTCCTCTGCAAATATTTTCTGATAGGAAAAAAGAAACCCGGAAAAGAAGACTCGAAGGAGAAGGACCCCTACTCAGGAAAGTTCTTCCAGGTCTACAAGAAGCTCCTGATCACCGCAATAAATTTCAGATACATTACGGTCGCTGTCATCGTCGGAATATTTATCCTGTCTTTGATAGGTTTCGGATTCGTAAAGACCATGTTCTTCCCGACATCGACGAGGGCCCAGTTCTTCGTCGAGTTCTATTTCCCGGAGGGGTACCGCATAGAAGACACCGCGAAGGAGCTCGAAGCGGCGGAGGAATATCTGAAAGGCCTCGAGGGCGTGACGAGCGTGATAAACGAGGTCGGGGGCGGCGACCCGCGGTTCCTCCTCACCTACGTCCCGGGAAAATCTTCTTCAAGTTACGCCGTCATTCTGGCGACCGTCGAGAGCTTCGATGTTATCGACACTATATTCCAGAAGACCCAGAACGACCTCGAAAAGCTCCTTCCAAACGCAGTAGTTAACGTGAGGAAATTCCTCCTCGGACCGGGGGAGGGCGGAAAGATACAGCTCCGAATAAGCGGACCCGATAGAATGGTGCTCAGGGAGCTCGCGGGCAAGGCCAAGGCTATTCTCAAAGCCGACCCGCAGGCAAAGGCCGTGAGGGACGAGTGGAAAGAGAAGGTAAAGGTCGTGAGGCCGGAGCTCGAAGAGGCGCAGGCAAGCCAGCTCGGAATTTCGCGGCCCGAGGTCGCAAGCGCGTTCGAGGAGTCCTTTTCGGGCACCACAACCGGAATATACAGGGACAAGAGCACGTTCGAGCCGCAGCTCCTGCCTATCATAGCCAGGGCGCCCGATTACGAAAGGATGAACCTCGATACTATCCAGAGCCTCCAGATATGGAGCACGGCAGCAGGGAGGATGATACCCATTGGGCAGGTCGTCTCGGGATTCAACACGGAGACCGAGGACGCAAACATAGGGAGGCGCGACCGGGTGACGATGATAAAGGTGCATGCCGACCCGAGGACGGAGCTCCCGAGCGAGCTGATGGCGCGCGTGAAACCGGAGATAGAGAAGGCGCTCAACGTGGACGTCGGAAAGATAACGGGTCAGGAATTCGGCCCGGAGGACAACCCTTTTCAAGACTTCGACCACGAGGTGATACCCATACGCGACGCCGACCAGCTTCCGTTAAAAGGCATCCCCGGCTACTATATCG
>Ga0187893_10011479_pt1 | contig 12852 bp, 12 predicted proteins | sample MA1701074metaG_FD_139574 | JGI IMG/M metagenome (GOLD analysis project Ga0187893, IMG submission 139574) | White microbial mat communities from a basaltic lava cave in the Kipuka Kanohina Cave System on the Island of Hawaii, USA - MA170107-4 metaG ...
AGGCCGTTCCACCAGGACATGGTGACAAGGTCTCCGAACCACATGTGTGCATTCTCATGCGCGACGACGTCCGCGATCCGTTCCAGCTCCGCATGGGTGGCGGCCTGCTCGTCCACCAAGAGCGCGGTTTCCCGAAACGTGATCGCGCCCAGGTTCTCCATGGCGCCGGAGGCAAAGTCGGGGATGGCCAGGAGATCGAGCTTGTCCCCTGGATAGGGCAGACCGTAGTAGTTTTCGAAGAACCGGAGCGAGAAGGCCCCGATCTCCTGACCGAACTTCGCAAGCCGACGCTTGCCTGGCACACACCAGACGCGCAGCGGCGTGCGGCCAACCGTGACCGGCTCCGTCGCCTCGATCTCGCCTACGATGAACGCAACCAGATAGGTGGACATGCGGATCGTGTCGCCGAATCGCACAATCTTTTTGCCACCTTCCAGGCGTTCCGATACCACGGCCGTGTTCGAGACAGCCGTCAGGGTCGGATCAATCACCAGGGTCGTCGAGAACACGGCCTTGAAGTCCGGTTCGTCCCAACAGGGAAAGGCTCGACGTGCATCAGTGGCCTCGAACTGGGTTGCGGCCAGCACATGCGTCGCGCCAGCTTGATCCTTGTAGGTGCTGCGGTAGAAGCCCCGCAACTTGTCGTTCAGTTTTCCTTTGAGCGAGAGACGGAGCTTCCACGTCCCGGGAGTGAGGGTGTTGGAGAACGTGAGCCGGCAGCGTTCTGTCGCCTCATTGAGTTCGATCGTCCCGCGATGTGAGAAACTTCCCTCTTTCTCAATCGTCGCCTCCATAATCTCCAACTCAGCCGCATTGAAGACGATCTCCGTCGTCGGCTCTTGCACTGTCACCGTCACGGTCTCGTCACCTGTGAACGCAAAGGCCTTCAGGTCCGGCTCGAGATGAAGGTCATATCTGGTCGGCATGACGTGTCGCGGCAACCTATAGAGACCCAATTCGTCACCCCCTAGTGTTCGCATCTGAGACGATGAAGGCTCGAATTCCTGACCACGAGGTCGTCGTATAAGAAAACGGTGAAAATCCGTTCCGAGGACGTCCCCGATTAGGCCAGCGCATCCAACCCTGATAATAGTCCAGGCCGTGACAGAGAGCGATTCGAGGGCATGGCGCCGCGTCACCGGCACTTGCAGGCGGCCGGGCGCGGTGAGGAGCCGAATGAGACGCTCAACCATCCCACGCTCTGCCAGGCCGGATCACTGTCTCGCCGCTTGCTGAACTTCGACGCCCCGTGGAGTTCCCACGATTAACAGGTCGGTCCGACCCACGAACAGACCGTTCTCGACCACACCGGGAATCCTGTTGAGCTGAGTCTCCAGCGCAGCAGGATCTTCAATATGGCCTACATGCAGATCGAGGATATAGTGCCCAGATTCGGTTGTGAAGATCCGTCCCCCGCGTTCCCGAATCACGGCCTTTCCTGCCAGGGTCTCGATCCGACGAGCCGTGTTCGGCCAGCCAAACGGGATGACCTCGACGGGAAGAGGGAAGGAGTTCCCCAGAACCGGCACCCGCTTCGTGTGATCCACGACGATGATCAGTTGTCGAGCCGCGGCGGCTACGATTTTTTCTCTGAGGAGGGCTCCGCCGCCGCCTTTGATGAGATTAAGCTGTGGGTCCACTTGGTCGGCGCCATCAATCGCGACATCAATGGACCAGGCTTCTTCGTACGACAGCAGCGGGATGCCAGCCCTTCTCCCGAGGTCGGCTGTCTCCTCAGACGTTGGCACGCCTTTGATGGCCAAGCCCGCTCGGACTCGTTCACCCAGGGCTGCGATCACATGACGAGCAGTGGATCCGGTTCCCAGTCCGACGATCATCCCATCGCGGACGTATTCCACCGCTTTGAGCGCCGCCATACGTTTTAGGGCGTCTCTGTCTGGCGTTGGACTCATCAAGAGGAAGCCGTGTGTAGCTGGGCTGCCACAGATGCCGCGCCCAACAACGCGGTTTTCTGGTTCATGATGACGCGAACCGGGACCGCGCTCAATAGTCGCTTGTAGCGCCCCTTATTGGTGAAGCCCTTCATAAAGGCCCCGTCCTTGAGTTTGGCGAGCAGCTTCGGAGCAATGCCGCCGCCGATGTAGACGCTGTCCAACGCCAGCGCCTTCAACGCCAAATTGCCGGCCTCCGCGCCGTAGATCGACGCGAAGAGATCGAGCGCCTGGTTGGCAATCTCAGCCTGCCCCTTCAAGCCGGCTTCAGCAATGACAGCGGCCGGGTCCCCGATTTTCAGTTTTTCGGCTAACCAAGTCGGTTCGTTCTTCTTGGTGTCGCGCAGGAATTCATAGATGGCGTGCAGGCCTGAGCCGGAGAGGACCCGCTCGTAGCTCACGTGCAGGTAACTCGCGCGCAGATAGCGGAGCAGCTCGATCTCGATGTCGCTGTTCGGCGCGAAGTCGGCGTGGCCTCCTTCGGAAGGCATCGGACGATAACGAACGCCATCCCAGAACAGGATCGCTTCGCCCAAACCTGTGCCGGCCGCGAGCAGCGCCATGGCTCCCTTAGTCGGAGGAGGTGCACCCACGTTCAAGACCTCGGACTCGTCGGGCCTTAAGACCAGTAACCCATAGGCAGTGGCTTCTAAATCGTTCAGGAGGTGCACGGTCTGGATCTTGAAGCGAGCGGCCAACTCAGTCCCATCCACAACCCAGGGCAAGTTGGTGGTTCGACTCCGGTTCTCAATGACTGGCCCGGCCACACCGAAACAGGCGGCCTCGATCGGAGGCACTTCTGCCGGTTCGGTGGCCTCAGAGTTTTCTGGTGCCGGCTTTTCACCGGTGGAGTCTGGTGTTTTCGCAGGAGGCTTCAGAAATTCCTCCAGGATCTCTTCAAACGACTTAAAATCGGCGCTGGCAAAAGTCCGTTCTCTGGCTGGCTCCACACGCTCCGTCTTCCAGTCGAACAGAGCCAAGATCGTCTTGGTCCCTCCGATGTCCCCTGCGAGAATCATGTACTCCTCTACTCCTCGTGAGAAACAATCCCTTGCTTAGCGATTGTGAGTTCGGAAGCGGCCGTCTGATCCAGGAGCCAAATGAGCCGTCCGGTCTCCGGTCGAATCAGCCTGACAGGGACGCGACGGTCGCCCTGGCCTGAAGCCTCCAGGGCCAACCGGACTGCAGTGGCCTTGCTACTGCCGCTGACCAGAAAGACAATCGTGCGGGCGCTGTTGATCGTTGGTGCTGTGAGGGTGAGGCGATTCTTAATCCCCTGCGGCGCGGTCGTGGCGACGACAAGCTTCTCTCGTTCGTCCAAGGCCTGCGTCCCAGGGAACAAGGACGCGGTATGGCCATCTTCTCCAAGTCCCAGTAACACCAGATCGAAACTGGGCCAGGCTGGGGCTGGAGCCTGGAACTCCTTTCGGAGCAGTTCCTCATACTGGAGGGCCGCTCGTTCAGGACGGTTGTCTTCGCCGGGCATGCGAAAGACCTGCTCTGGCTGAATCTTCAGCGGGCGGAACAAGGTCTCGTTCGCCATGCCGAAGTTGCTGTCCGGATGATCGGGGAGCACGCAGCGTTCGTCGCCAAAATAGAAATCCACGCGCGACCAGGCGAGCTTAGTCGAGAAGTCCGGGCCGGCAAGTGCCGCGTACAATTCTTTGGGTGTGGTCCCTCCGGACAAGGCAACCTGAAACCGACCATTGGCGGCCACGGCCTGCTCGCCGAGCCAGACAAACAGCTCGGCCGCCTCATAAGCCAGCTCCTTATTGTCGGTCATGATCCGAATTTCGGGCGCCGCGCTCATCTGCTCACCTTCTTCGCCACCTTCCCGTGCGTGGCTTCCTGTTCCTATGGCTCCTGCGGCGACGAGTGCTTCCTCGCTCGCGAGGTACTCGTGCCAATGCTCTGATTGTGGAGATCGGTTGCTGGCCGAGGCGCATCGCCACAACCGCACGTTGGTGCATTTGAAGGGATTGAAAGTCTCCCACAGCCTGGGCCTGGGCCAGGGTGCCAAAGGTGTAGGGCGCGCCAGGAACTCTCATGTCAGGGGTCATGTGCTCGATCAGTTGAAGAAACAGACCTGTGTTTGGCCCACCTTTGTGGAGCTGCCCTGTTGAGTGGAGGTACCGCGGTCCATACCCAGTGGTCGTGGGGAGGTGGTGTCTGACCAGCATCGACTGCCGGAGCGCCTTGATGGCTTCATCGGCCTGACGCGACGGTGCCATATAGGCCAAGATCGCGAGATACCGGCCTGGCGCCGCCTTCGCGAGCAGGTCGGCGAGTGCGCCGTCCCTTGAGGCAACTTGCTTGTGAGACAAGCGTCCCCGCGCACGAACTTCCTCGAGAATCCGGTTCGTGTTCTCCTTACTCTCCTGCACATTGGGCTGATCGAAGGGATTGATGCCGAGAAAATGCCCTGCCACGGCTGTCGCAAATTCCCAGAGGAAAAACTCAGCGGCCAGATCGTAGCGGTCGCGGAGCCTCAACCCAATGACCGGCTGCCCGGCCCGCTCAAGCACCTTGACATGCTGATCTCCTCTGACGTTTGCGTCGCCGTCCAACCGGAGATAGACGAAGAGGCGGTCCTTCCCATAGACAGACGGCACACCCATCGGTTCCCCCGCGATGGGAATCAGACCCCTACCTTCCTTGCCGGTGCTTTCGGCCAGTAATTGCTCCACCCATAACCCGAAGCTCGCGACCTTCGGTGAGGTAATCACTGTAATCTTGTCCCGGCCAGCGCGACCGAGGATCCCCATTGTAGCCCCAAGGCAGGCTCCTGGGTTGTTCTCCAGCAACACGGTGGGGCGACAGGCCTCTGCCATCTCGATTCCTCGATCAACCAGCGTCTTCAGATCGTGGCCGAGAAGGGCCATTGGCACCAACCCGAAATAGGACAGCACGGAGTAGCGCCCTCCGATATCTGGTGGATTGAGAAAAGTGGTCCTGAAGCGACGCTCGCGCGCCAGGGAGGCGAGCCCTGTGTCCGGATCGGTGATGGCAATGAATTGGGTTCCGCCTGTATTCCCGCGCGCACGGGCCACGAGGTTCCAGAAATGAGAGAACAGCGACAGCACTTCAATCGTCCCGCCAGATTTACTGGCCAGGATGAACAATGTGCGGGCGGGGTGGATGGACTGGGTGACCTCGCGCACGGCGCCAGGAACGGTGGAGTCCAGGACCCACAGGCGAGGATACCCGCGTGTAGATCCAAAGGTGCAACGCAGGACTTCCGGGCCAAGGCTGCTCCCACCCATGCCGAGCAGGACCACGTGACGGAATCCGGCAGCACGCATGGATTGAGCAAACGCACGAAGCGATCCTACCTGTTCGCGCATCTGTTCCGCCACCTTGAGCCAGCCGAGCCGATTCGCAATTTCAGTTGGCTCCGGCTTCCACAGGGTATGGTCTTTGGCCCACAGACGAGCGACGACACGCGTGCTCGCCATCTCTTTCAGGGCCGCCTCCACCATGGCCTGCAAGCTTCCCAAATTCGCGTTGATCCTCGTCGCCAGCACCATTCACCTCGCGCGTCAGAATCAGCGCGTATCTTAGGTCGGCGGCCAGCAAAAGGCAAACAGCTCTTGAGGCCGGCCGGGCTTTCTCACTCACTGAGGCGGCGTTCGTCTGATCAGAAGCGGCATACCGTCGGTGACGGACCAGGCAAGCGATTGAGCGGCCTCAACGGAAAGGGTGAGACGAAGGTAGGGGCTGGCGGCTTTCTCATCGGTTGCTGCAGTGGAACGGATCCAGGACGCAATCTTTGTCCAGGAGTCCCTCATGAGGCTCTTTGCCCAGAGCCATGGCCGCTCCTGAACCGGTGGAGCGACCGTGACGGCGAGTGTGGGATCAAAGAGAAGTTCGTAGGCTGCCGGCATGTCTTTGAGCTCGATGGGGTCTTGGGCAGGATCGTCTGGCGGGGCAGCTTTCGGACGGACTACCTGCGGTCTCGCACGCAGACGAAACACTCCGGTCATCGCTCGTTCCTCTACAGCCTGCCAGGCCGTGATCGGAAGTCGGCGCAGCTCGACCCCACGCCCCTTGATGGCGATGACATGATCAGGCAAGTCCAGCAACAGGTAAATCTGAGGGCGGGCAGCCAGTTTAATTTCTTCTTCTAGGATCTGGTTTGCCTCCCGTAGCACGTCCGGATCGCCGGCCTGACCGCCGCTTTGAGAAGCAAGCCCTGAGACTGATAGAGGGGCAGCCCAAGTCAAGGCCCCCAGGACTATGGCCCAGATGACTCTCATCTTGTCTGTGTCGTCAGGGAAACGGTGCAGGAATCAGAAGATCATGACTTGAGTACCGATCTTCGACAATTGGTACACCCTCTGGAGGTCGTCGTCGTTCAAGCGGATGCAACCGTGAGTCACGTTCTTGCCCAGAAGCCTGTCGTACAGCGTCCCGTGAATGAAATAGCCTTTGCCGAACCCCAGGGCGTAGTCTCCGAGCACATCTGACTCAAAGCGCTGCTCCGGATCGGTGGGCACGCCCAATCCCTCTTCGAGAAAGGCCCAGTCCGGTTTGACCCAGATAGGATTCGTGAGCTTTGACTGGATCGTGAACTCACCCCGAGGCGTGTCGAAGATCCACCTGGTACCAGGACGCTCGGGATCGTTGAGGATCGTTCCACTACCGGTCGAAGCAAGGGCCGTCAACAAGACTTCCTGATGACGGCTCACATAGAGCCGATTGTGCGCCGTGTCCACGACAATATAGTGATCGGCGGGCGCCTGCTGGGCCAGTTGGTGTTGCAGGGCGACATGACGCGCCAGCAGTCGCGAGAACTCAGACGCATCGGTCCGTTTGTGCGGTTCCAGGCCGGCCGCGCTGCCCTCCGCCTTAGAGAACCCTCTGAGGTGAGAAGCGGGAAGCAAGAAGACACCGATGAGCACGAAGACAGAGAGAGGCGGAGAGAACTTCACAGACGTTTAACCTTCTTCGGACTGTTCTAGGTCCGCCAATGCAAGTGACACAGGATTGGATACTTTGAGAGCGCCGACGATGGTCACCGGAGTGCCGACTTCAACCTGCGCGAACAACTTGTCCACCTGGCGGTTGTCGAGCATGATACAACCCAGCGTCTGGCTCATGGGCAGGTCGTTCTCTCCGTGAATTTCGATCTGCCCTCCAATGAAGGCTTCAGCCGGGATGGCTCCAGCTTTGCGGGCCTTATGAAAGCGCCTTCGGTCTTCGGCATTGGGGTAATCCAGCAGCAAGGCCCGATAAAACTGAGTCTGGCCTCGGTCACGCTTCCTCACAACACGGTACTGGCCTTCCGGAGTCGCCCCATCTCCCTGGTAGCGCTTTTCCAAAATGCCGTTGTAGCCGAGCCGGACCGGATAGGAGACAACCGGGCGACCACTCCGGTAAATGGTCAGACGGCGATCGGCTTTATTCACCAGGATCGCAGTAGCTCGATTGGCACGCGACCAGGCGATAGTGCGGCTCGCCATTTGGCGCCAAGCCCCAACCAGGCGCTCATCAGCATACCGACCAAGTTCCGTGTTCAGCAAGGCCGTTTGAGCTACCATGAGCGTGGAAGCCTGGTCGGTCGCCTGTAGTGAGCGGGCAAACAATCCCTGCTCCAAGAAGGAGCGTGCTTGTCTGACCAACAGCTCAGTCTCGATCGGTCTCTGCCCAAGCACCAGGCGACTTTCCATCTCATCGACACGGCTATTAAAGACGCGCAGTCGTCGTTCCAGCAAGGTCAGCCGCGCCTCAGCATCGCGACGGTCCTCTTCCTTCCTCTGCGTCGCGACAGCCATGGCCTTTTCGCCTTCCTCTTGAACCTTTTGGAGATCTGTCGCGAGTGGATTCGGTTCCCAGGGCCACCGGATCACATCTTCTTCGGCAAGCATCCGTCCTCTGAGGGCTGCCCAGTCTTGAACGAAGCGCGCGTATTCTGTCGGGGCGAACTCCGCTCCCCGGATCGCCACGAGATCGCGGTCGAGGCTCTCCACTGCTTCGAGGAGTTCAGGAGGCGCCGTCTGCAGGCAGCCGGACAGGCTGCCGAGCAGCAGGATCACCATCGAACAGCGGGACAGGAAGACTCTGGTTGGGGCGGGCATCGAGATCCTAATTTTCAACGGTCATTTCTTTACCTGTTTGCCCTTCTGGGCCTTGGCAGCACCAACTTTGGTCATGGCACGCTGGATTTCTGCTTGGACGGCCTGGCTCTTCTCCTGGATGGCCTTGGCTTTGGTCTGTGCCGCCTGATAGTCGCCCGCGTCCAGAGCTGTCTGGACCTCGGAGAGGGACGCGGTTAATCCTTGCGCGTCAGCTTTGATCGCCTGGAGCGCAGCCCGATCTTTCCCGACCGGCGCCTTTTTAACCAGTTCCTGCGTGGTCTTCACTGCCTCCTGCGCTGCTTGCTGGGCTTGAAGGGCTGCTGCCTTAGCTTCTTCCTTCTTTTTGGCAGCTTCGGTGCTCACTCGCACTGCATCGGTTTCTACGGTGGCAAGCAACTGCTCGGCTTTTCCGTAATCGCGCAGCAAAGCCAATTTGGCATCCTGTTCTGCGATCTCTTTCTTCGCCGTCGTCAGCATGCCTTCCAGTTTAGCAAAATCCTCTGCCAAATAGGTGGACGCACCGGCCACTCCCGCCTCATTGACCGCCTTGTCAGCAACCGCGAGCTTGTCAGTCGGAGGCTTCGCGCAGCCCACGGTAAGCGCTAGGGCCGAAACCACCATCAAACACATGAATGATTGCTTCATCCCGTATCTCCTTACTGGTCGAGCGTCAGTCTCGCGACAATGTGCAGGATCACGGCAGGACGACATGTTGATTTTGGAAACACCTACGACAGACCGGCAACCCCTTCAATTGGGGAGAGGCCAACCGAAGGGGGGCCAGTCTGCTCAAGAAGGCCTGGGCTAGTCCTTCTTTTTGGCTTTCTTTTTCGCGGCTTTTTTCTCCGCCTTCTTCTCCATGCCCTTATGCTCGCCCATGTCCTTTTTCTCCTCAGGCGCCGCAGCAGGGGCTGCAGCCGGAGCAGCGGGGGCAGCCGGGGCAGCAGGCTCTACTGCCTTCTCTTGGGCTTGGACGAATGTCACCGTGCCGAAGGTCATCGCTATGACCAATGCCATCAATGCTACGAAGGGTTTTCTCATCCTGTTTTCACCTCCTTTCGGTATGGTCTCGCCTGAACAAGGCGCAGGCATTTCACCACAACGGATGTAATTGAGCAAGCGTAGTGCCAGGCAGCGAGGTTCTAGGAAGGTCTTGTGTCTCAGCAAGTTTACGACATTCATGCGATGGTAAAAGCCAAGGTCATGTGGCAGATTGGCTCGGGATACACAAAACCGCCTCACACCGAGTTGACCAGGCCGTTCGTGACAGGCCTGCGAACAGTACTGATTTGACATCTTTCGTACCAGTCCGGAATGAAACGGTCTGAGCCATCATCAGGCTTGCGGCAGAGTCTAAAAGCCTACCGTCGTGTGATTGACACACCGATGGACGGCTCATATAATGCTGCGCCTTGTGGGCTGGATTAGGATGAAGGAGAGTCGCGATGTCAACTACCTTTAGAGAACCGTCGAATTTGAAAAGAAAAAGAGATCACGGGTTCAGGAAACGTATGAGCACGAAGGGCGGTCGGAAGGTCTTGGCCCGCCGGAGAGCCAAAGGGCGGGTGCGGCTTACTGTGTGAGCGACGTTGCCGGTACTTGCCGAAATAGTCCGTCGCCGTGGGTGCGGCTCTCCGCGGACTCCTAACGATGACCAGAGCGTCGGGTGATCGTGTTCTCTTCCTCCGGAAAAGCATCGATATTGAGCGCGTGAAGAAACATGGCCGCCGGTTTCAGACCACACTGTTTAACATGCTCTCCTGTCCCTCAGGATCACCACGGACCCGGATCGGGATCGTGGTGGGCAAGCGTTTTGGAGGAGCAGTGTATAGGAATCGAGCCAAACGTGTGTTCAGGGAATTGGTTCGGGAAGTCCGGCAACAGTTGGTAGCGGGGCACGAACTTCTCGTGTTCCCAAGGCGGGAGGCCCTGATCGTCCGACACCGGTTGCTTCAGGATGCCTGGAAAGCGGCTCTGCGGCATGAAGGGTTGATGATTGCTGAGTTGGACCAGCGATGCGACAACTCTGCCTCAGTTTGATTCGGCTGTATCAGCGTTGGGTTTCGCCCCTGCTTGCGCCAGCCTGTCGGTTTGAGCCTACCTGTTCCCGTTATGCATGTGAGGCGATCCAGCGATTCGGGGTTCTCCGGGGACTGGGGTGGGCCTGCCGTCGGCTTCTGAAATGCCACCCTTTCCATCCCGGTGGGTTCGACCCCGTTCAATAACAGCGATGTAAGGACACTGGCCGTCAGCTCGAAACCGTCCCGATGCTTGAAAATGGTTTCGTCCTGACACTGCTCGTTGACCATTATATGGGAGTCCGGCGTTAGATGGAAAAGAGGGTCGTTCTCTTTCTGATTCTCGCGCTTGCGATCATTGTCGGCTATGATTATTTGCTGAAGCAGATGGGAATTGTCCCATCGTCCCCTCAGCCGGATCAACCTCGCACAATCGAGACTCCCTCAGCCCCCGCAAAAGTTCCTGAATCCCCCGGCGTGTCTCCCTCTGATGGGTCTCCATCCACGATCGGGTCTGCACGCTTCGATGAGAAAGAGAAAGCCCCGCGATCTCCTGTTGATGAGCAGACCTATGACGTCGTGACGGACCTGTTTCGAGCGGTTTTCACCAACCGTGGAGCGGTCATCAAGGGATGGGAACTTAAACGTTACTCGACCAAGGGCCCCGATGGGCCACAACCAGTTCAGCTCATGTATGCCGGGGGGAAGTTTAAAGGGCCGCTGTCCCTTCAAGTCACGGACCCGGTCATCAGCAAACAATTATCAGAAGGCCTGTATCAGGTCGAGCAAGATTTTTCCACGCTGGATGAGGATCACCCTGACGGCCATCTGACCTTCACCTATCGGGATCCCCGCGCTGGCTTGCGTGTGGAGAAACAACTCACCTTCCACCACCACAGTTACCTCGTGGATGTCTCGGTGAAGGCCGAAGGGCTGGCTGGGCCCATGGATATCGGCCTCGGCACGAACTTCGGGATCCTGGAATGGGGAGAGGGGTTTATCGGACTCATTGGACCAGCTTCATTGGTAGATGACAAGATCGAGAAAGACACCCCTGATGGAGAATTGGAACGTAAAGGCTCAGTCCGGTGGGTGGCTCTTCAGGACAAATATTTCTTGAGCGTGTTGATTCCCACCGAAGGGACCGCCGCGCTGGTCAAGAAGGAAGGTGACAAGCTCGTGTCCGCTGGTGTTCGGGTCGCCCAGCGCAACGTTTCGTCGCCCATCAAACTGCAGTTGTACGCCGGTCCTAAAGAATTCGACACGCTCAAATCGTTGAACGTCGGTTTGGAGGATACCATTGACTTCGGCTGGTTCATCTATGGAAGCTGGAGCTTCGTCAAATTCGTCGCCAAGCCGATTTTTTACGTCCTCCGGTTCCTTTACGACTATACCGGAAATTACGGCGTGACGATTATCCTCCTGACAGTCGGTATCAAACTGTTGTTCGTTCCCCTCCAGTACAAGAGCTATAAGTCCATGAAGGACATGCAGGTCATCCAGCCCAAGGTCGTTGTCTTGCAAGCGAAGTACAAGGACGACCGGGAACGGCTAAACCGGGAGCTCATCAAGCTTTACCGCGACCACAAGGTGAATCCTGTGGGAGGATGCCTCCCGATGCTGCTTCAAATGCCGGTGTTTGTGGCCCTGTTCAACATCTTGTACATGACGATTGATCTTCGTCAGGCCCCATTTGTCTTGTGGATCACCGATCTTTCAGTCCAAGATCCCTATTATGTCCTTCCTGTGATCATGGGGGTCTCCATGGTCGTCCAGCAGAAGATCATGCCCACCACCATGGATCCGACCCAAGCCAAGATCATGCTGTTCATGCCGGCCTTTCTCACCCTCTTGTTTCTGACTTTCCCGGCCGGGCTGGTGCTCTATTGGCTCACCAACAATGTGCTCACGATCCTGCAGCAGGTCGTGACGGATCGGTATGTCTTTAAGAAGCCTATATTCACGTCCGCTTCTGAGGACCCGGCTGTAGCCGCCGCAGCCGGGGATGGGGAGAAACAAACGGGAAAAAGGAAGAAAGATAAAGATAAGGTTCTCCAGAGGGCTGAGGCGGAGAGCCAGGTCGAGCCGTCAGTGGATAAGCCATGAGTGGAGAGTTACAGGATACGATCTGCGCTATTGCGACTCCGATGGGAGAAGGCGGGATCGGGATTCTGAGAATTAGCGGGGAGAAGGCCATTGAAGTGGCGGCCGGTCTTGTACGGCTCCGTTCCGGCAGACCGCTCGACTCCGTCAAAAGCCACGTCATGCACCATGCCGACCTTCTTGAGGCAGTGGCTGTGCAAGAACCCTCGACAAGACTCGCCCAACCCGGGTACTGCCCCCCTGCTTCCCCTCTGGCCATTGACGAGGCGCTCATCGTTGTGATGAGAGCTCCCCGTTCCTACACCGCTGAGGATGTGGTGGAAATTCAGTGCCACGGGGGCCCATTGATTCTCCAAACCCTGTGCGAGGCAGTAATCCGTCAGGGAGCTCGGCTGGCTGAACCTGGTGAGTTCACGAAGCGCGCGTTTCTGAACGGGCGCCTGGATCTCACGCAAGCCGAGGCGGTCCTTGACACGATTCGAGCCAAAACGGCCGGCAGCCTCAGGATTGCGCAGGAACACCTGCGGGGATCCCTGTCGGTGGAAATTGACCGAATGCGGGAGGCGCTGATCCGCCTGCTTGCCCACGTGGAAGCCGCCATCGACTTCACCGAGGAAGATCTTGCATTTATCCAGCCAGAGGAACTTACAGCAGATCTTCAAAAGACAATCGAAGAACTCTCCCGCTTAGTGGACAGTTGTC
>Ga0187893_10011480_pt1 | contig 12850 bp, 12 predicted proteins | sample MA1701074metaG_FD_139574 | JGI IMG/M metagenome (GOLD analysis project Ga0187893, IMG submission 139574) | White microbial mat communities from a basaltic lava cave in the Kipuka Kanohina Cave System on the Island of Hawaii, USA - MA170107-4 metaG ...
AGCGGGTAGCGAGGGTTGTTGTGATATGAGAGGGCGATGAGACACATGGCGGGTTAGACCGTGCAGCATTTAATATGTATCCCCGTGCGGACGGTTAGGGATGTTTAGCGCAGACGATTGGATATCGGATTCTATAGCGTCGACCAGGCGGTCGTTGCGACAAGCGCTTGGATTTCATACACGCTCACATGCTAGAATTCCCATAGAAACCGCGCGCCGGAAAGTGGGGGAGCTTGCGCGCGGTCATCAGCTCTCGACTTGTGTGCTATTGGTTGGGTTCTGATGGGTTCTTTCAATAGCACTGTAATAGAAGAGTACATTGATGAATATCTACGTTGGCAACCTAGCTTATCAATTAAGCGAAGACGAATTGCGCAATGCCTTTGCGGAATACGGCGAAGTAACTTCAGCGAAAATCGTGATGGATAAAATAAGCGGCAAGTCTAAGGGATTCGGGTTTGTAGAGATGCCTATGGCAACAGAGGCCGAAGAGGCCATTCGCCGCCTCGACGGGTTTTTACTCAATGGGAGAAATATCCGCGTCAACGAAGCTCGCCCGCGAACCGAGGAGCATCGCAGCCCGCGTTTTAATCGCGCAGGCTAGCATCCGGTTAACAACAGTCTCTTGTGCTAGAGGATGAAACGGCTTTGGGGCTTGGCTGCATGCTCCTAAGCGCGTCCAGGCGGGTCCGTTTGAGATAATCATCGCCAAGTGCTCAGAGCCGGTTCCGAACCGCTAGCCGCCTAATCCCTGCCCACGATCTCCTTGCCCATGTTTTGACAGTAAAGACAAAACTCACAACCGGCTCTCACGGACATCATAACTTGTCAGGGGCCAATGGATGTGGTGAAGGCCAAATGGGATCGGATCCCGGCGGGAACGAGGCCTCGGGATGCGCTTGAAACCCCGAGGAGGGAGGTTTTCGGGCGCACGGCTTACCGATCGTTTGTTGGTGCTGCCACAGCATGCGATTCCCCAGCACCTGTTGTCCCGCTTGGTGCACAAGGCTACGCGCTGCAAGCTTGGTTGGTGGAAAAATACGCTAATCGGGTGGTTCACGCGCCGCTACGACGTCGACATGTCGATCGCCAAGGACCCAGAGCGACACAGCTATCCAGATTTCAACAGCTTTTTCACCCGCGAGCTGCGCTCTGGAGTCCGTACCCTAGCTCGGAACGCGGGCTCCGTGATAGCCCCGGTCGATGGCTGGGTCAGTGAAATCGGTGACATCCAGGACGACGGTATCACGCAAGCGAAAGATAAGCGTTTTACAACGTTGCAACTCCTGGGGGGCGATCCCGGACTCGCGAAAGACTTTCGCGACGGGAGCTTCACCACCTTGTATCTTTCCCCAAGGGAATATCACCGTGTTCACATGCCCGTCGGCGGCCGACTGCGTGAGATGGTCTACATACCCGGTCGCTTGTTCGCCGTTAATCCGCGTTCGGTGCGTATCGTCAACGGCTTGTTTGCACGAAACGAGCGCATTGTGAGCGTATTTGATACGGACGCAGGCTTGCTGGCGCTGATCATGGTTGGCGCGATCTTCGTCGGGTCCATGGACACAGTTTGGCACGGCGCGGTTACGCCCACCCGTGCGCGTACAACGCGACGTTGGTGTTATGAAGGGGGTGCCGTGCATTTGGACAAAGGTGCAGAAGTCGGGCGATTTAATATGGGATCGACCGTGATCCTTCTGTTTAAACAGGGAGCTGTACGTTGGTCCGACACGCTGTCACCGGGTGAGCGCATTCAAATGGGGCAGGCGATAGGGACGTTCACCCCAGCGCCGTGAAACAACACAGCCCTATTGGGCGCTGTCGATGCCACGCAGATGCCGTGTGGGTTAAGCACTCATCCCAAGCTTAGAGATGCCCGACGTGTCCAGTGCCGTTCAGCGCGTACTAGATTATCACCGACGCACTAAACACCACATACATCGCTATGCGCGTTCTCTCGGCTATCTAGACTGGGCGCAGCAGCCGACACCGTTTCGACACTACGAAGGCGCGCCTCTCATCCCATTGATGCACCCTCCCGTTGGCGAGAGACCTTACTACGATGAGTTGTTCGAGGCTGGGGCTATCCCCACGGCCGTGCTCGATCCCGAGAGCTTATCGCGCTTACTTTACGACAGCCTCGCGATCTCGGCGTGGAAGCAAGTACACGGTGCTCCACCCTGGTCCTTGCGGGTGAACCCCTCAAGTGGAGACTTGCACCCCACAGAGGCCTATTTGGTTTGCGGTCCCGTGACCGGGCTGTTTTGCGAACCGGGCGTGTTTCACTATGATGTTTTCAACCATTCCCTTGAACGCCGATATGTTCTGACAGAGTCCGAGTGGGGAAGTGTTGCTCGCCAATTGCCACCGGGAGCCATCCTGGTCGCATTGAGCTCCATTTACTGGCGAGAAGCTTGGAAGTACGGCGAGCGTGCATTCCGATACTGCCACCACGATGTCGGCCATGCCATCGCTGCGATCATATTTGGCGCCGCTACCCTCGGTTGGCAGGGCGGACTGATCGAAAACGTGGACGATGAAGACCTTGAGAGCCTGCTTGGTTTGCGTTCCCAGATAGGACCGGAGGCCGAACAGGCCCACTGCCTGATAGCGATTTTCCCGGATGGCGCGCTCGGTGACTCAGATGCGGTTGTCCTGGAGTTGCCGGGTGATTTGCTCACGCGCCTGCGAGCAACGGAAGCCGTGGGCCGACCCAATACCCTCAGCCCTGCGCACCATCCTTGGCCCATCATCGATGAGGTTGTCGCACTGACACGCCATCCGCGCATGGAAAACAAGAAAATGCTGACGCCACACGAAGAACTAGAGGCACAAGCATCGCTCCTTGGGCAGCGCTTGGTGTCGGCCAGGCATATTATTCGAGCTCGCCGTAGCGCCATACGCATGGACGGGCGCACCGCTATGGCCGAGCAGGTCTTTTATCACATTATGGCGCGTACCCTGCCCATGGCTCGGCCGTTCCGGGTGTTCCCTTGGCCGCCTCGCGTTTCTCTCGCTTTATTCGTACACCGGGTGTGCGGGCTCGCCTCGGGACTCTATGTGCTCGCACGCGCTCCCGAGCACTTGGCCCTGTTGCGAGCCGCACTGCGCGAAGACTTTCTTTGGCAGCGACCGGAGCGCTGTCCCCCATGGCTTGATCTGTTTAAGTTACTCGCCGGAGATGCGCAGCAAGCGGCGGAAATCATCAGCTGTCATCAGAGCATCGCCGGCGATGGCGCCTTCTCTCTAGGGATGCTCGCCGACTTTGGTGCCATGGTGCAGACCCAAAGTCCCTGGGTGTATCCGCGCCTGTTCTGGGAGGCTGGCCTCATCGGCCAGGTGCTCTACCTGGAGGCCGAGGCGGCGGATCTGCGCGCTACAGGCATAGGCTGCTTTTTCGATGACGCCATGCATGAGCTGTTGGGCCTGGTCGATGAACGATGGCAGAGCCTTTATCATTTCACCATCGGCGGTGCCGTTTGGGATGAGCGACTGCAAACCTTGCCTGCGTATCATCACTTGGACCGATAACACGCGCTAGAGCTAGGGTTCCTAGGTGCCATATCGTCTGCCAGGCAGCGTGAGAAAAAAATGCGCCGGCCTCGTCCAGAGGCCGGCGCATTCGAGTAAGAAGGTCGCAAACTCTCAGAGATCTATATTCGGATCGAGGAAATCGTCCGTCTCTGAGCGGAAGAAGGCCGTTGTTCCGTCCAACGCTTTGAGGAACGCGAGCAAGGCCGTCTGGTCCTCAGCGCTAAGCGTGCCTGCGATGGTGCCACTTCCAGGCAGGTTGTGCTGAGCAAAGACATCTTCCAGCGTCTGGGCCGCGCCGTTGTGGAAGTAAGGCGCACTGTTGCCTACGCCCAACAAGGACGGCACGTTGAAGCCGAGCACGCCCAATGACGGCGCTCCATTCTGGCGGATCTCAATAGCATTGTCTGCGAAGAATGTCCCTATGTCCTCCAAGAACTTCAGAACGCCCGGGTCCAACAAGTCCGTCAGGTCATCGTAGGACTTCACCTCATCGCCTACGTTGTCCACCCCCGCATCGATGAAGACGCCACCGGCATTGGCATCTTTGTCCAGCGCCGGGTTATCGAGATAGATCACCTGGCTCTTGGTCCATTTTGGCCCACCGTGGCAGGTGGCGCAATTGGCCGCAAACACATCGGCTCCCGGTTGCAGGGTCGTCAGATCCGCCGGCTTAGGCGCATTCAAGGCCCGCACCGTCTGGGCCCAAGTGGTCTCCAAGTCGAGCGCTTCGCTCGCACCCTCCGAGATCCCGTGGTCGAAGATGGCTGGGTTTGCGATCGTCGTGTTCTTTTTAGCGGTGCACTGACCGGGGTCAAAGTCATCGCTGGCGAAACCGCAACCCCCCTGCACTGCGCGGGAATTGTTGTTGAAGTCGGTGACACTGTCGCGCGCCGCGCTCCAGTTGTTAATGCGGGTATCATGCACGCCGGCTAGCTTGGAGTACAGGCCATCGAGCGGGATGCTTTGGCGCGGTCCATCGGCGAAGATCCAGGTCACCCCGTCGGCGAGCCCTTCATCGTGGCAAGACGCGCAGGAGCTCCAGGCATTATCGGATTGTTTGTTGCGGAAATTCACCGGGTTAATGTCCCGCACCGTTGTGTTGATCAGCCCATTATCCGGCACGCCCAGCGCGGTGAAAAACACGAGCTTGCCCATCAAGCGCGCGTGCTCGAAGCTGCCCGGCACCGGCGTTGTACTGACGGCGGGGACATCTTGGGCTACTACCTTGTTCGCCTTTAGATCCAGGACAGACACCGACTGACTGAGCTGGTTGTTGACATAGGCAAAGTCCCCTTCCTCGTCTACGTCGATGCCAGTCGGGATATTGCCGGTCTGAAAACGCACCACATTAGGCGCGCCAATGTTGAGCTTGCCGTCTTGGTCAAGTACCGCCTTGATCACAGTGTTCCCACCGCGGCTCACGATGAAAAAGTTATCGCACTTGTTATCTGCATCGATTGCCACCAAGTCGTTACCGAACTGCCGAATCTGGTTGCCTGGGGCGCCGGCAGCCGCATCCTCCGTCGCATCTGGGCGTTGAGATTCACATGCAGATCCGCATCCTCTAGCAGCGTCCCGGTATCCACTAGGTGCACCAGAGCCTGCACGTTGCGGTTGAATCCAAACGGGGGCTCCGGCTGGGCCCCGATGTTGGGCAGATACAGCTTGCCGTCACAGACCAGCGCCGACTTGAGCTGGTTGGGAAACACCCCTTGCGGGTCTGCGACAATCTTGGGGTCTCCGGGGGGTGCAGTCGTGTCGGGGCAGAAGGTCTCGTTTGGCGGAGGCACGGGGGCAGTCTGATTGCAAAAGTTGGTCCGATCCGCGGTAAACCCCGAGTCCGCCAGCGGCGACAAGGTGATCTCGGTGATCGGGGCGTGGCTGCCCACCGGGAAGGCGAGCACCACTCCCTCCTTACCGTCGTCGAATCCTTCGCCCGGCCCGCCATCGATCAGCCTGGCAAAGAACCGGGTGACAAACACCGTTCCGTCGCCGATCGCAATCGCGGCCGGATTGCCCCCCACCGCAATCGTGTCCACCACCGTTTCGGAGCTCGTATTGATCACGGACACTGTGCCATCGGCGTAATTGGCCACGTAGAGGCGGTCTCCATCCAGCGCGCAGGCCCGGGGTTCGGCACCGACGGGGATCCCCTTAGTTACCGTAAACCCCGCACCGTCACGCTCGACGACCGACACCGTGCTGTCCGCCGAGTTGGTGACGAAGGCTTTCCCGCCCCCGCGCGCGGCGACACACGCGGGCTCTTTACCCACCGGAACTTCGTCCAGCTTCTCCAGCGTGGCGCCACCGTCTTTGACCCGGAACACGGTCAGGCTGTTCGCCTCATGGTTGACATTGAAAAGCATCACCCCGCTGCCGATTAGGTCAATGTTAGAGGAACGAATGGCGATCGGGTCCGCCCAAGCGGGTCCACCGAGAAGAAGGATGAAAAACAGCACGAGGCAACTAGATACTCTGCTGGGCTTAATCCAACCCAGCTCCGGAATGCACGAAACGTTCATTGTTACCCCTCCAACTTGAGGTCAAAATCACTTTTACGTGGTTGTTTAGCCGGCAAGCCCCCTTCCGTGTACTTGCTCTTATTCCGAGGGATTCGCTCCACCAAAGCGTGGAGGCGACTATACGCTGTGATTGTTACGGCGGGTTTACCGGCCATGGCAAAGCTTGGTTTTATTCCTCGCTTTCCTATCTCCTTATTTCCAGTTTCGGAAGAAAAGGTTCAAAGCGGAAACTACACTTTTCTTCTGCCATTGACAACCCTTCGCTAAGGCACGATACGATGGCGGGTCGGCAGCGGCTCGATAACTAGGCAAAAGGGTCAACAGCATGCACCAGAAGAGAGTAGCATCAACCGCGGGAGGCCATGGTCAAACGTCTGGGATATGTGAGAGAGGGCGGGAATGCGTCTGCGCAGCGGGCGCTCGCGTATATATGGTTGAGAACTAGATACACGCGAGTAACACCAAACGAATGCGAGCGGCTGTTGGCGAACCTCGCTTTGATATAATCCTTACGATGTCGCAGGAGAGAGGGATCCCCGCGCTTGGCCAAGCGCCGGATGCCGGTTCGCTGAACGCCAACGCCCAGTATCAGAGCTGGCTCGCAGCCATGGCCGGCGGTGATGAGTCGGCACTGGGCGCGTTTTACGATGCCACCCTCGGCCGGGTTTACGGCTTGGCCCTGCGCATCACGCAAAGCGTCGAGGCAGCGGAAGAGGTTCTCAACGACGTATATATGCAGGCATGGCGTGAAGCGGGGCGCTACGAAGCGACCAGAGGGCGGGTCCTCACCTGGTTGTTGACCATTTGCCGCAGCCGCGCCGTGGATTATCTGCGCAAACGCAATGTGCTCACGCATGGGGTCAAAGCGGTGGAAAGCGGCAAGCAAACGCAGATGGGCGAGCCTCTGGACATGACCCAAGCGGAGGCGTGTGATCCGCTAGACTTAATACATGCCGTGGAGCAAAACAGCGCCCTGCAGATCGCGCTAGGCCGGCTGGCTCCGCAGCAACGACAGTTGATCGCCTTGGCTTTTTTTAGAGACATGAGCCACCAGGAAATCGCCGCCAGCACGGGTTTGGCTTTGGGGACGGTTAAAAGTCATATTCGCAGGGGTATCGCCTTGCTGAGGGAAACGCTGGGGGACCCAATGCCCGGAAAGAGATGATGAGATCAAAACACGTCAAAAAGGCCACCCTTTTGCCTCAGGACGTCATGCAAGCGTTGCTGGAGGCAAGCGCGCCGCTTGCTCCCGATCCCGAGCGCGCGTTGCGTGTGCGCGGGCGCCTGTTACGGCAGGCTCGGGCCTCTAAGCATGCGGGTTTAACGACTGTTCTAAAGGATGAAGGGGGATGGCTAAAGCTCAGCCCCCTGGTGGAAATGAAGCTCTTGCGCAACGACCAAGAGAGTCGCTCCTATCTGCTCAAGTTGCATCCAGGCGCGGTGCTGCCCGCACATCAGCATACGCTGGATGAAGAATGTCTGATGCTTGAGGGTGAAGTCTGGATCGGGGACATACAGCTTTGTGCCGGCGACTATCACGTCGCCGCCAAGGGCACGCCCCACGGAGCGATACGCACGAGCACGGGTGGTGTGGCTTTTCTGCGCGGGGCCCATCCGGAGGATCGCGTATCGATAACAACTGAGCTCCGGACGAATGGCCCTGCTGTATAAAAATACGTATCTCTACCACGGATTGATCAATTTTGTTTATGGGGTATCCAAGAAAGAACGCTTTCACGCCGTGGTGCGTTGGGTGCCGGATAATATGGAAGTGCTGGACGTTTGCTGCGGCGACGGTACATTAGGCAGCTATCTGGCCCGATGCGTTAAATATCGGGGGCTTGATCAAAGCCCGGTCTTCGTGCGTGAGGCTCAAGCGCTGGGGCGCGCGGTCGAGCTTTTCGACGTGCGCACTGGGGATCTTCCGAGCGCGGATGTGGTCGTCTGCCAGGTGAGCTTATTCCAGTTCTATCCCCAAGCGGAAGCTATGCTGACCCGCTTGTTCGATGCCGCGAAGTACCGGCTGGTCATCTCCGAGTCTGTCTTTAGCCTGAGCCAATCCCGCCGGTCGTGGCTCGCTTCCGTCGTTGGCCGGGGGACCAAAACGAAGGGCATGAGCACGCACACGTTTCGCTATACCGCTCCTTCGCTGCGGCAATTATTTCAGCCTTACGCGACCAATGTGCGCCATATGGCGGAGGTGTGCAATGGCCGGGATTGGGTATATGTGCTCGACAAGTCGCTGCTAGTGCCTTGAGCAAACCTTGTTAGCTTGCGCTAGTTTTCTGCGCCAGAAAATATAAATGGCGTCCGCAGGGGGAGCCGTCGTAGTTGACGTCCAAGTGGTCTTGCACATCGAAACTGTACACAATATCCATGGCGTGTTTCGCCAGCAGCCGGCGCGCATCATCCAAGGAGCGTATGTACAAACCGAATCGCATGTCTTCCGGCAGATGATAGCCCACGAGCAAATAACCATTCTCAGCCAACAGCTTGTTGATATTGACTATCACGCCGTCGATCTCATGCGGTTCGAAGTAATACAGGGTATCCAGCGTCACTGCGATATCGAAGCGCTTGACATTCTCAACTTCTATTCTTGGCGCCTTTAAATCAAGCTGAAGAAATGCACAGTCCGGAGCAATGAGGCGTGCCCTCTTTAGGGCCGTGGGAGAAATATCCACTCCACAAACACACACCTCTGGAAAACGCTGCTTTATGCGCGCCGTGAAATACCCCAGCCCACAACCGATGTCAATGATGGCCGCTGGGCGCTGGACGCCCTTGGTGAGCATCCCGACAGCGCGATCCAGAGTCGCCAAAACCAATTGATACGAGAGATTGTCCACGGCTTGCGACTGTCCGTGCGGATCCTCACAGTGGGTATACATTCCTTCGAAGTCACGGATCAAGGCCACTTCTTTCCCGTTTTGCTTGAAAACAAAATCGTTGTGCCGATATGGTTTTTCTATACTCACCGGGAAAATCTCTTTGCCTTCCGGCTTGGCTGAGATGATGATTTCAGCAAACTCGCGAAAAGCGCCGTGCCCTCCCTGGTTGCGGCATATTATATCAGCGCGGCGTTTTACCGCGTCGAAGGCGTCGCTGGGGCACGCGCAAAGACCCACCAAATCAAATACCTCGAGATCGTTGGCATCGTCGCCGATATAGGCCAGCTCAGCGCGTAACAAGCCCCGCTTGGCGATAATGGATCGAACGACTTGAGCCTTATCGCTTATGCCTAGATGACACTCTTCGATCCCCAGTTTCTCGGCCCGTCTCTTGAGGGGCGCCGAATTCTCTCCAGAAATGATGCCCGTTTCGACACCGGCAAGGGTCTGCAGGCGCTCCACCCCCATGCCGTCTCGTATGCTAAAGCGCTTAAGCAATTCCCCAGCCGGCGAGTAGTAAACACCATTATCTGTCAGCACACCGTCGCAGTCCGTGAGCAACATTTTAATCAGTCCCGCTTTTTGAATGAGTTGCTCGGAGACGTCGCTGCAAAACCTGGGGGTGCGCTCAGTCATGGTTGCTGCATGGCGTCGGTGACGTGTTCCGCGAAGCCGATAGCCGTATTGCGCCGCATTCGATGCCTCTTTTGGCGCTATACGCGATAAAGCTGCTATTGCGTCCTACGATCTCTGCTGTGAGGATGCAAACTCAGCGGCAGGATGCTGGCGTAGTGCTCGAAGTCCTCGTCGGTCGTAAAGATCGCGAGCGCTCGACGGGCAGCGACTGCACAGATCAGGAAATCGATATTCGAGCCCTGGACACCAGCCGCGCGGCAGCGGTTGGAGAAGGAAGCAGCCTCCTCATAGTCGCCGGTACCTAACTCAACGTCGGGAAAGGCGCGCAGATGCTCCCGGAGCGCGTCGAACTGGTTGGGAGTACACACGCCAGAAAGGAGCTCTTGGCGAACAGGCCCCATTATGAGAGCCCGTCCGTCATGAACCAGATCTGCGAGCACGGCGGCCAAGGGCGAGGGAGAGCCGTGCCCTTTACGCCGTAAGGCCAATGACCAAACCGTGGTGTCAACCAATACGTTCAAGGGCGGCGTCGAGCCTTCTTGTAGTCGTATTTGAGGTCGAAATCGATCTGGCCAAATAGCTCCAGCACCCGCGTCTGCTTCCGACGCTGGATGTACTCCTCGAGCGCTTCGGTGACGGTCGCCTTCTTGGTGCGGTGACCACCGATGCGAAGGGCTTCTTCGAGGAGCTTGTCATCGATGGCGAGGTTAGTAGCCATGTGTGACATGTTACACATGCGGCCGTATAGACGCAAACAGAACCGCCCGGGCTACCGAGTACCGGTTGAGTTCCAAAGCGCAGGGACCGTAGAAGAAGCTATTGTTGGAGTCCGACAGGCTCCTAGCCCAAAGGCAGACCATGCGCCTCCGCCACCGGCTCGCTCAAAAGCGCGCCGTTAACCATATTAATCGCGGGCTTAAACCACGGATCTGCTTCCGCCAGTTTGCCGGCACCTTGCTGCGCCAGCTTTAATACCCAAGGCAAGGTTGCATTGGTCAGGGCTTGAGAGCTGGTGCGTCCGACTGCGCCAGGCATGTTGGTCACACAGTAATGCACGATATCGTCGAGCACGAACGTTGGGCTGGCGTGGGTCGTCGGGCGGGTGGTCTCCGCACAGCCTCCTTGGTCTACGGCGACGTCCACGATCACGGCTCCCGGTTTCATCTGTTTGAGGTACTCCCGCCGGATCAACAGCGGCGCCAGAGCGGCCGGTATCAGCACCGCGCCGATGACCAGGTCTGCGCTGGCAAGATACTTTCTAATCGCGTGATCATCCGAGTATATGGTGGTCACATTCGCGGGCATCACATCGGCCAAATAGCGCAAGCGCTCTAAATTCACATCCATGATGGTGACATTCGCACCTAAGCCGGCGGCCGCAATAGCGGCATTCGATCCCACAACTCCGCCACCGATAATCAATACTTCGCCGGGTTCCACGCCGGGGACACCGCCCAGCAAAATCCCACGCCCCATCTGTGGGCGCTCAAGGTATTTGGCGCCTTCTTGTACGGCAAGGCGCCCGGCTACTTCGCTCATCGGGGTGAGCAACGGTAAGGTGACGCTACCGCTTGCGCTTTGCGCCCGTAAGGTCTCGTACGCTATGGCCACAATGTCCGCGCCTAAGCAGGCTTCCGTGAGGATCCTATCGGCAGCGAAATGAAAATAGGTAAACACCTGTTGCCCGCGCCGCAACATCGGGAACTCCGTCGGCTGCGGTTCTTTGACCTTGACCACCAGCTCCGCGCGAGACCATATCTCTTCCGCATGGACGCAGATCCTCGCACCTGCCTCCGTGTATTGCGCGTCGAAATATCCCGAACCTTCGCCCGCCCCTTTCTCGATCAGGACCTCATGCTGGCAGCGGGTGAGCAGTTCCGCACCCACGGGCAGCAATCCCACGCGATATTCGTCGGCCTTGATCTCTTTGGGTACGCCAACGATCATGTCCACTCCTGCATGTTTGCTATCCAAGTGACGGCTTGCGCCGTACTAACTGCCGCGTTAACGATGTAATGTATCTTAGCAACGGCTAGGGCGTCGATCTATGGCGCTGCGGCAATTTTATCAGCGGTAATCGATGTGCCTAAAAATCATGGTACACTCAAAAACCAACCACACGGCCCACAGAGTGACGTCACACCGGCAGGGGATGCCTCTCGAAGAGGCTGAGTTCCGGGCCCTAGAAGGTGGAGGCTGTCGAGGGCCAAAACGAAAATAAGCCAAAGATAAAACGGAGGTCGGCATGAATATCCTCTTGGTTTACCCAGAAATGCCGTTCGCATTCTGGTCCATGAGCCATCTCCTCAGAATGTCAGGGAAAAAAGCCAGCTATCCGCCCGTAGGTTTGCTGACTGTAGCGGCCATGTTACCGAAAGAATGGGACAAAAGACTGGTCGACCTTAACGTTGGCGAACTCTCTGACGAGGATCTGCGCTGGGCGGATTATGCGTACATCGGGGCGATGAACGTGCAAGCCACATCCGCGCGGCACGTGTTGGGGCGCTGTCACCGGGCGGGCGTGAAGATCGTTGCCGGCGGCCCGCTGTTCACACATGAATACCAGGGATTTTCTGGGGTGGACCACTTCGTCTTGAACGAAGCCGAAGTTACCCTGCCCCGCTTCTTGGAAGACCTGCAAAACGGCTGTGCAAAACCCATTTACACCTCACCGGAGATGGCCGATGTGCATCAAACGCCGGTGCCTCTTTGGGAACTGGCTGATCTGCGTCACTACGGTTTTGCCATCGTCCAATACTCTCGCGGTTGTCCCTACCAATGCGATTTTTGCGACGTGACTGCGCTGTTTGGCCGCAAACCACGCACCAAGACACCTCAGCAAATCATCGCCGAGCTGGAGGCGCTGGGGGACTTGGATCGGTTTGACCTCGTCGTGTTCGCCGACGACAATCTGATCGGAAACAAAAAGCTCCTCAAAACCGAGTTGTTGCCGGCGCTGATCGAATGGCGTAAGAATAAAAACCCGCTGGTCAGCTTTGCTACCCAGGTGACGATCAATCTGGCCGATGATCGCGAATTGGTGGAGCTGATGCGCGAAGCGGGGTTCCGGCACATCTTCGTCGGGATAGAAACGCCCGAGGAAGAGGGCCTTATTGCATGCAAAAAGCGCCAAAATACGCGCCGCAACCTGTTGCAAAACGTCCGCTTCTTGCACCGCGCGGGCTTCATCGTCACCGCCGGTTTCATCGTCGGTTTCGACACCGACACGCCGTCGACCTTCCAGAGCCAGATCGATTTTATCCAGGA
>Ga0187893_10011481_pt1 | contig 12850 bp, 8 predicted proteins | sample MA1701074metaG_FD_139574 | JGI IMG/M metagenome (GOLD analysis project Ga0187893, IMG submission 139574) | White microbial mat communities from a basaltic lava cave in the Kipuka Kanohina Cave System on the Island of Hawaii, USA - MA170107-4 metaG ...
AGCTATGACGAAGGCAAGTTCGAGCGGGTGAGGTTTGGCGCGGTCGTCGACAACGCCTACGGCCAGCGAGACGGCGAAGCGCTGGTCGCCAGGATTGACGCCAACTCGATGAAAGCCGCCATGCAGGCCTTCGACATGGTCACCATACCGAAGGAACCGGAGACCAAAGCCGACCCCACCAAGAAGGCGGAAGAAAAGAAGTGAACTGGCGCTTAACGATCGTTGCGCTCGCCCTCGTGACCGGCAGCGCCGAACGATCGTTGATGTCGCAGGCAGTGGCACGTGCCCCATCGCCGCACGAGCAACTGCGGCGCGACCTCGCTGAGATCTTCAGCAGCCCGACGGTCGGCCATGGCGTATGGGCGGCGACGGTCCATTCGCTGCGCCACGGTGAAACGCTCTACCGCGCCAATTCCTTCCGCCTGCAGACCCCAGCGTCCGTGCAGAAGCTGTTGACGGCAGCCGTCGCGGCAGAACGACTGGGATGGGACTACCGCTACACCACGCGGATCTACGCCACCGGACCGGTGGATGCCACTGGGGCGGTGAACGGCGATCTGGTGGTCGTGTCGGACGGCGACCCGACCATTAATCCACGTCACCCGGAACGCTGGGCGATTTTCGATGAGTGGGGCCGGCAGCTAGCCGCCAAGGGAATCCGGCAGGTCAACGGCTACCTGATCGGCGACGACAATGCCTTCGACGAACCTGGCTGGGGACGCGGATGGGCCTGGGACGACCTGGCCTTTGGCTACGGCGCCGCTGTCAGCGCGTTGCAATACGCCGAGAACCAGGTCGAGTTGGTGATCGGACCGGGGTTCGAGGCCGGGTCTCGCGCCATCGTCACCGTCTCGCCCGGAGGCACCGGGCTGATCATCGATCACCAGGTCACAACCGTCGCGGCCGGGGAGCCCAACCGGGTGAACCTGTTGCGGTCGCCGAACTCGCAAATGCTGTCGGTGATCGGACAGGTGGCCATCGGCTCCACTCTGACCGAGTATGCGGCCGTCGACAATCCGACACAGGTATACGTCAACGCCATGCGTGCGGCGTTTGTCAGGCAAGGCGTGAGGATCGAACGCACCCCGATGGACATCGATGAGGTCAAGGGGCGCCCCGACATCGGCAAGATGACGATGCTCCTGATCGAGGAGAAATCGCCGCCGCTTTCAGAGATCGTGGATGTGGCGCTGAAGTGGAGCCGCAACATCTATGCGGAAACACTGCTGCACTCGATTGCTCCCGAGGGGCAGCCGAAGTCCTGGTCCGGAGGTCTGGCCGCGCTGGAAGAAACACTCGCCAGCTGGGGTATCTCCCGAGACTACTTCCTCGCCAGAGACGGATCGGGGCTGTCGCGCTACGACTATTTGTCTACTGACGCGCTGACCTGGTTGCTGACGTATGTGTGGATGGATCCGAAGCACGCCGAGCCGTATCGCGCGGCCCTTCCTCAATTCGGCGTCAACGGCACTGTGGCGAATCGTCTGAAGGACGCACTCGCGAGCGGCCGCGTGTGGGCCAAGACCGGCTCGATGTCGCAAGTGAGATCGTTGTCGGGGTATCTCGTCACCGCCGAAGGCGAGCCGCTCGTGTTCGCGTTCATCGTGAACGGTTTTCGCGTCCCGAGCCGCGACATCGATGCCGCGATGGACAAGGCACTGCTCCGCCTCATCGACTTCAAACACGCCAACCATCAACCGTAGTTCAGGAAAGGTGAACGAAGCGGCCGAGGAGGACGGCGAGAATCATTCCGACTCCGCCGACGACGAGCGCGCCGGCCATGCCGACCGCGAACGGTTTCAACCCGACGCCTTTGAAGACCGCGAAACTGGTGTTCAGACCGACCGCGGCCATCGCGGTTCCAAGGAGAATCTGAGACGCCCAGAAGTCGCCGATGTCCCTGGTGAGCGATGCCCAGGTGTCGGCGCTCAACACGCCAAACGCGGCGCCCATCGATCCGAGTGTGGCGTCGCCGACTGTTCGCACCAGCGCCATCAGGACGAATCCGATCACGAAGCCCGGAATCAGCGTGCCGCTCACGGCGCCGATGCCACCCGCGCCCACTCGCGACTGCGACCGGATGTGCATCCACGTGAGAATCGGAATCACCGCCGCCAGGAAGATGTTCCTCGTGAGTTTCGTCACCGTGGCGACCCTGAGGACCACGTCGTCGCCGTAGACTTGCCGGTAGGTCAACGCCGCACCGACAACTTGCGAGGTGTCGTGCACGGCGGTGCCGAGGAACAATCCGATCGTCTCCGACGATCCGAGGATTGCGTGCGCGAGATAGGGATACGTCAGCATCCCGAGTAAACCGAAGGCGACGACATTGGCCACGGCATAGGCCACTTCCCTCTCGTCGGCGTCAATGGCGGGTGCCGTGGAGACGATGGCCGTGACGCCGCAAATGCTGGTGCCGGCAGCGATCAACGTGCCCAGTTTCGGTGGCAGCCCCAGCGCGCGATTGAACCACGTGACGAACAACAGCCCCGTGGCGATCGCGCCCAGCACCACCGGCAGACCAAAGACGCCGAGCCTGACCACGTCGATCAAACTCAACCGGATACCGACGAGAACAATGCCTGCGCGAAGAATCGTGGTGGTCGCGTATTTCAACCCGGGCGTGAGCGCGCCAGGGAGTGGCAGCAGGTTGCGCAGCAGCAGCCCCAGCACGATCACCACTGGGATGCCCGACACCGGGCTGCTGCCGGTGAGCCCCTGCGCCGCAAGAATCTGCAGGCCGACGACGTTCGCGAGCCAGAAGCCGGCGAGCATCACGACCAACGCCGCGGCAATGCCCGGGGCGCGCGTCACCGTCCGACGAGCCAGAACCCGCCGATGACGAGGGCTGCGGCCGACGAGGCGTAGAGCAGGCCGCTCGAATGTCGGTGGGGGATCATTCGGTTGAGCAGGCCTACGGCAGACGTGAAGACCGACATACCCATGACGGCGCCCACCCCAAAGCCGGTGAGGTAAAGGATCGAGTCGGTTTGTGTCGCGAACGCAAGCGCAGGAAGCACACCGAACAGGTGTGAACTGCCGGCCAATCCGTGCAGCGTTCCCATGGCGAATGACGTGCCTGAATGCGAGTGACGATGCGGCCTGAAGCCGGAGCGCGAGGCCTTCCAGGCGCCCCAACCTCCAACGAGAATCAGTGCCGCGCCAACCAGGCGCTCGCTGTAGCCGGAAATCAGATCCAGCGGCAGCTGCTCGCGCAGCCGCAAGAGCAGACACGCGATGATCAGCACTCCGGTGGTGTGACCGATGCCCCACTGCAGGCCCGTCTTCCACTGAGAACGACTGCTGTCGGCGGCAAGCGGCGCCACCGCTGCCAGGTGATCCGGTCCGGAGAACACGTGAAGCAGGCCGGCAGCGAGTCCGGAGAAGGCCGCGAACATCATCGCTGAATCGACTTTAGCTGGAAGAACTCCTCGAGCGCCAGCGGACCGATCTCACGGCCGATGCCCGATTTCTTGTAGCCGCCGAACGGCGCCAGCACGTTGAAGCGGCCGCCATTGATGTCCACCTGGCCGGTGCGCAACTGCTTCGCCACTTCGAGCGCGCGCTCCCCAGTCCCCGCCCACACCCCGCCGGCCAATCCGTACGGCGAGTCGTTGGCAATCGCTACCGCCTCGTCATCGCTGCCGTACGGAATGATCGACAGCACCGGTCCAAAGATCTCTTCCTGCGCGATCGTCATCTTGTTGTCGACGTGGGCGAAGATCGTCGGCTCCACGTAAAAACCCTTGGCAAACTGCGATGGCCGGCCGCCGCCCGCCGCCACGGCGGCGCCTTCCTTCTTTCCGGTCTCGATGTATTCGAGAACCGTGTTGCGCTGTTCAGCCGACACCAGGGGCCCGAGACGCGTGTTCGTATCGAACGGATCGCCAAGGGTCAGCTTCGCCAGCTGAGCCTTCGACAGCTCCACGGCTTCGTCGTGACGGCGGCGCGGCACGATCATGCGCGTCCACGCCGAGCAGGTCTGCCCGGAATTCTGCATGCAGTTGTTCACGCCCGCCGGAATCGCCTTATCGAACGGCGCATCGTCGAGGACCACGAACGCCGACTTGCCACCCAGCTCGAGGGTCACCTTCTTGATGCCGTCGCCCGCCACCGAGGCGATTCGCCGCCCCGCCGTCAGCGAGCCGGTAAAGCTGATCATGTCGATGCCCGGATGCGCGACGATCGCCTCGCCAACACTCCGACCGGGTCCCGAGACGACGTTGAACACACCTTTGGGCAGCCCGATCTCATGGGCGGCTTCGGCGAGGAAAAACGCGCTCAGTGGGGCCAGCTCCGCGGGCTTCAGCACCACGGTGCAGCCGGCGGCAAAAGCCGGCGCGATCTTGCAGACGATTTGATGCAACGGGTAATTCCACGGCGTCACACAGCCAACGACGCCGATCGGTTCCTTGATGATGAGGGAACTCCCGAGCTCCTCTTCCAGCTTCGCCTCGCGGATGAACTTCGCGTTCATCGCGAGCATCATGATGGGGAATTCGACCTGCACCTTGGTGGCGTAGCCCAGCGCCGTGCCCACTTCGTGCGCAATCGCTTCGGCAAGCCGCGGCGCGCGCGTCTTCATGGCTGCGGCCAGCCGCTCGAGCCACTGTGCCCGTTCCGCCACGGGCAGCCGGCTCCACGACTCGAAACCGCGGCGCGCCGCTTGAACGGCGCGATCCACATCCGCGGCAGCGCCTCTCGGCACTCGCGCGATCGGCTCCTCGGTGGCCGACGAAATCACCGGGGTGGTCTCGGATCCTGTTGATGGCTGCCACGCGCCGTCGTAATAATGCTTGTCGTACGAAGTCATGAACTCTCAATTCTAGCGGGTCTTGGGTCTTGGGTCGTGGGTCTTGCTGAAAGTCAGCAGCAGCCCAAGCCCCACCCCAAGACCCAAGACCCAGGACCCAAGACCCTTATGCAGATTGCAGGAAAGACGTTCGTTGTTACTGGCGGCGCGTCCGGCCTCGGGCGCGCGTCGGCGGAAGCCATCATCCACGCGGGCGGCCAGGCGGTGCTCCTCGATGTCAACGCCGAGACCGGCAGAGCCGCCGAGCAGGCGTTAGGAGCGAAGGCTCGGTTCGCGCAGGCGGACGTGACCAGTGAGGAACAGGTCAAGGCCGCGGTAGACCTTGCGGTTTCGTCATTCGGCGGGCTCCACGGCGCAGTCAATGCGGCCGGCATCGGACCGGCGGCCAAAGTGCTTGGCCGCAATGGCCCGCACGCCCTCGACTTGTTCGAGAGAACCGTTCGCGTGAATCTCGTCGGCACGTTCAACGTCATCCGCCTCGCCGCGGCCGTGATGGCGCAGAACCAGCCGATGGCCACGGGCGAGCGCGGCGTGATCGTGAACACCGCGTCGATTGCCGCGTTCGACGGTCAGATCGGCCAGCCGGCCTACGCCGCTTCGAAAGGCGGCATTGTCGGCATGACGCTGCCGATAGCCCGTGAGTTCGCCGGTCTCGGCATTCGCGTCGTCACCATTGCGCCGGGCATCTTCGACACGCCGCTGCTCGCCGCGTTGCCGGAACCGGCGCGGCTGTCGCTTGGACAACAGGTGCCGTTTCCATCGAGACTGGGCCAGCCGGCGGAGTACGCGTCGCTGGTGCGCCACATTTTCGAGAACGAGATGTTGAACGGCGAGGTCATTCGACTCGACGGCGCCCTCAGGATGGCGCCGAAGTGACGGGAGGTATGCCAGCGTTGAAGTATCTGACGGCCTCGGTAAACACGAGGCCGATGGCAAAAAACTACGAGAACCGCGAGCCATCGTCGATCGTCTCTCCGTCCACCCGGACGACGGTTCGTCGGGACAATGGCTCCACCCTCTCTCAGATCGAGCCCTCCGATAAACCCGGTCCGATTCAGAATGCGATCCTGATTGTCGTAGGTCGCTGTCACTGTCCCCGCGCTGGTAGTAACACTGGCGCGGTTGCCGTTAGGATCGTATGTATACGAGGCAAGCAGTGCGCCACCACGCGTCACAGTCGCTAGTTGGAGATCCCAGACTTCAGTGGACACGATTTCGGCGGTGAGCAGCTTCGAACTGCTCGGGACTGACACCACCGATGTGGCTATGGCGACGGCTGCGATTGTAGAACGCATCTATGTAATCCGCCACATCGGCCAGGGCTAACTCCCGATTCTTGTAGATCTGTTTCTTGATGCGTTCTTTCCTCAAGCTGCTGAAGAACGACTCGGCCACCGCATTGTCCCAGCAGTTGCCTTTTCGACTCATGCTCGGCTCGAGATGGTTTGAGCGGCAGAATCGTCCCCACGCATCGCAGCCGTATTGCGTGCCTTGATCAGAGTGGATGATCGTGCCTCGCGGCTTTCGACGACGTGCCGCCATCAGTACGGCGTCGAGCACGAGCTCGCGCCGGATGGTGGGCTGAGCGGCCCAGCCGACGATCTTTCGGGAGAAGAGGTCCATCACGACGGCCAAATAGAGCCACCCGTGCCAGGTCCGAATGTAGGTGATGTCGGTGACCCATGCCTTATTCGGACGCGTGACGGTAATTCCCGTTTCAACAGATTCGGGATCAGCACCGACGGCTTCCCGACGGACCATCGACGCATCCGATAACCGTGAAGCGCTCGGAGATTGTTCTCGCGCATGAGCCGCGCCACTCGATGCTTACTACACGTTTCGCCGGCTTCGCGAAGATCTAGGAACACGCGTGGCGCGCCATAAATGCCTTGGCTCGCCAGAAACGACGCTCGAATGAGATTGACGAGCCGCGCATCTTCTTCGGCTCGATTCGACACCGGTTGCTTCAGCCACTTGTAGTAGCCGCTTCGCGCGACCCTGAGCAAACGGCACATCGTATGCACATCGTACTCGCCGCTTTGCTTCTTGATGAACTGATACTTCGACCGCACCTCATTGACCGATCGTTTGGACATTGGCGTTCTCCGAATTTCGGATGCTGCGCTTGTCCACTAAATCCTGGGATCTCCGCTCTGCGAAGGTCTGGCCTCAGAGGAGAGGGTCGCAAGCGACTCACAAACGACGGACAAACAAGGCCCGAGGCTGCGTCAAATCGGTGGGTCGATGCCGCGACTCTCGTGCCAGAAGGCAAGGATCTCGATCCGCTCCGGATGAGGCAAGAGCCAGCAATACACGTAGTAACGAATCCGCGCGAGGTGCAGGCGGCGAACGCCCGTCAGCGGCACGTTCAGTGCGCGAGCACCGGCTTCAGGTTGAACGGAAATGATTGGGGTGGCGCGTTCGAGTTCTTCTCGGATGGCGTTCGGCGCCTTTGATGCGTCATCGGACTCCTGTCGTTGGCTTCGCCTTCACGGTCGCCGGACGGCACCATGATGCGCGAAGTCATACAGCGGGAGGAGTCCATGCCATCACTGGAGCCGGCGGCGCGGAGCTGTCGCGTGCGCGCCGCGGCTCAGCGCGAGACGTTAGCCCGCTCCACCAGATGCTGCCTCGACGAAATGTCGGCACTGAATTTACGGTGCCGATGTAAGATTCCGGCGACCGTATGAAGCTGACAATGGCGCAAGAAAAGGCGGAGCATATGGGCAGTCGAGAGAACGTGATGTGCCGGACGCGCGCAGCCGTCCTCGCGGCGCTCGTAACATGCGCGTGCGGGGCTGGTTCGAGCGGCACATCAGCAACGCCGACTGCGCCAACTTCGGTAACTCCGTCGGCGCCGACGGTCGTCGCCCTCGTTCTTGGCAGCCCAGCGCTGTTTACCGGCGTGGCGCAAACCGTTCAGATCGTCGCGACCGCGCGAATGTCGGATTCCACGGAACAGGTCGTGACCTCCGAGGCAACCTGGCAATCCTCGAACGCGGAGGTGGCAACGGTCTCGACCGGCGTCGTCAGGGCTATTGCTCCCGGGGTGGCGAAAATCACTGCGACGTTTCGGCGAAAGGTCCGCAGCGTTGGACGTCTCCAAACCAAACCAAAGTCGCAAGAACCAATAGCCATTACGATTCGCGTTTCTCACTAGGTTCACTGTTCGGTGCCCACGGCTTGAGGCTCTCGAAAGCATCGAGAGTCTGGGACGAATCGGGAGTGAACAATCCATTCCATTCGTCGTGTGAGCAAAAATACACTCGCCGATCGCTGTCGGCAAACACATGGCAGTCCCAGAGGAACAGCAGGCTCGTTGCTAGCACGGAGACGGCATCGTCGAAATGCTCTCTTGCCACAAGGTGGCCGGGTGCTTCGATCAAAGGCCGTCTCTCACCGAACGCTTCGCGAAATCGCGTGAACAACGGCATATGGTGACTGTAGTACCACACGGCCCAGTCGTCGACCCACAACAATAACTCGCTCGACGTAGACATTCCGTCAATGATTGATTTCGCGAGCTCAACTTTGGCCCCGGAGTCCTTGGGGTAGATTAACGGCAGATGATGGAACTGGTCACGCACCGCAGGCGCCGGCCGTCCGAACTTGCCGACCTCGGTTGCCGGATAACCGTGGTCCCGGCACCAGCTGACGCACTGCTGATATGTAAGGCATCTCACGCTGGACACCTCGCCCAATCGCCACAGGCGCACGGGTTCTTGCTACACAACTGCTCCTGCGCGGCCATCTCGCACGCCTCAATGATCGTGCTAATGAAGCCCATGACTCCAAGGCCCTTGCCTAAGCCCTTTATGCCTCGGGGTCCCTTAAAACGCTTTGAGTAATCGATCGGCTGCATCTTTGACCGCGGAGGGTTATGAGCTTGCGTCGCCGTAATTGGGTTGCCCCTCGGGTCAAAGTGGTTCCTTCCGCCTCCCGCGCTTGGGGGATTGGCCACGTCCCAATGGCCCTCTGGGTCCCAGCTGGCCCGATGGCCATCCGGCCCAATATAGGTGCCACCTCTGGCGTTGCTTGCGTCCGGGCTCCATTGCCAAGGCCCTCCGGGGATGTTAGGAGGGGGATCCGTCTTCTGCAGCCCAGTCGGGTCAATCCAGTTGATCGGATCGTTAGACACGTACTCGTAAAGGTTTGTTGAACCGCCATTGAACCTGATTGGGTCCTTAGCTAAGAATCTGCCGAGCTTGGGATCGTAGTCTCGCGTGCCAAACCGCAGGAGCCCCGTATGAGGATCGTAGAGGCCCCCGGCGAAGCCAAATGGTTGCCAACCCGAATTCGAATCTTGGACGATCTCGCCGAACGCATCGAACTCCAAATGCTGAATCGCTGCACCGGTGCCTGCGTTCACGATAACGCGCGGGCTACCAAGTTGATCCGAAACGATTCGATAGGTCCCATCGCTCCTAATAACGTACTCTGGCAAGTTTAGACGAGTGCCATAAACAAAGCGCGCGACGATGTTGCCACTCGCGTCGAGCTCGGCGAGAGGCCGAAGCTGATCTCCGTAGAGCCATCCCTGAACACGCACACCGTTGATGTTCTTTCCAACCCGCCGATTGCGCCCATCAACGATGTAGGAGATCACGTCGCCAGAAGGAAGGACGACCTGCAGCAGATTACCTTGCACGTCATAGGTAAGTGTCGTGGTAGCGCCATTCTCGGTCCAACTCGCCACATCGCCGTGCGGGGTGTGAGTGTAGGTTCTCGACCCTAAAGTGAGAATGCGATCCTGCGAGTCGTAGGTTGCAGTTGTGGTTCCAACCGGAGTAGTGATTCCAGTGCGATTCCCATTCGGATCGTAAACATAGGAAGCGACTAGGCTCCCACCGCGAGTGACGGTCTCGAGTCTACCAGCCAAGTCGTAGCCGAAATGATCCGTGGTCGTGACACCGTTGACAGTTTCTGTCTTGGTCTCAACTCGCCCAACTGCGTCGCGGCCATAGGTCGCGCTGAATGCGTTGGCGCCGTATGTCGTGGACACCGATGTTAACTCGCCTACATTGTTGTAGCCGAAAATGGTTGCAATTGGCCCCAGGGCCGAGCGAGTTAACGAGCCGTTCTCGGCGTTTCTTTCGTAGGTTATTGCTCCGGCCTGTAGCAACAGCCCGTCATCGTCGTACCCGAATGTCACCTCATGCGCATCGCGGACTCTCTCGGCCACGACTCGGAAGAAGTTGTCATAGTTCCAGTCGATTCTACCGGCTACTGCACCTGAAAATGTTTCCGACGTCTGCAGTGATCCGTCATAGGTGTAAGTCAATGTTACGTTGGGGGCCGTGACCGAAGTTAGTTGGCCTGTGCTCGAGCTGTACCCGTAGGTCGTATTACCGGTTGGAGTTGAAACCTGCGTCAAGCGGCCAATTACTGGGTCGCGCGCCCATGAGAATTGCTGTCCGTCAGCGCGCGTTACCATTGTCAACTGCTTCGCGAGATTAAATTGATATTGGGTCGCCATCGGCGGACCGATTAGGGGCGCCGTATAGGACTCGAGTAAATTCGCCGGTGTGTACGTCATGGTGTGTGCCGGCCGGCCTGGCGGCGTCAGCGACGTCACGTTGTTGTTGTCGTCGTACACGAAAACGGTTTCACGCAGATCTGGGAACGTCTGCTGTACGCGCCTGCCGATGCCGTCGTTTTCGAACTGGAAGGTGCGATTCAACGGATCCGTAACCGAGCTCACGTATCCCTGCGCGTCATAACCGAGTGTCGTCGTGCGCGAGCCTTGCGTTTGCGACGCGAATCTTCCGGCCGCGTCGTAGGTAAACGTGATCGGCAGCATCGAGGTGCCGACTTGGAGGCTCGATGGACGTCCCAGTGCATCCAACGTGGTGACCATCTGCCGGTTGGCTGGGCTGGTCGTCGTGACGGTGCGGGCCGCGGCATCGAAGACGGTCCGCGTCTCGCGACCGTTGAGCGTCGTGGTGTCAGTATGCGAAACCACGCTCAATGGATTGTTTGGATCGGAGAGTACCACAGTGCGCGCCTGCGCCAATGTCAACGTCAGATTCGCGGGCGTCCGCACCGTGGTCGTGGAGACGACTGGCGCCGCCATGCCGAATCGCGGATCGGGCGACTGTGTTGCGGTCGTCTCGGTCCCGCCTGGCTCAACGATGATGGTTGTTCCGTTCCCTCCGCTGACGGAAACGCTTTCCGTGCCATCCGCAGCGCTGACGCGGCGCGTCTGTATGCCGTTCGCGCCCTGCTCCGTGATATAGGTGGTCACCCCGCCATCAGTAACGTCGCGGGTCACCGCCCATCCGTTTGGCAACTCGGATCGCGCCAAGTCCTGTGTCCCGCCTGCCGGATCTGCATCGATCAGCAAACGGCCTACGGCATCGTAGTTGAATGTGTACACGCCAGCATTGGCGTCTTCCAAGGAGGTCAATAGTCCCCCAGTGCCATACCCCAACGTTGTGGCGCCACCCTCGGCGTCGGCGACTGACTCAAGGTAGCCGCTCGCACCCACGGTCAGAGTGGTCGTGACTCCAAAGGGGCTGACGATCGATAATGGTGTTCCTGTACTGTCGCGGTTGATATGCGTCTGGAGTCCATCGCGATCGGTGATAGCCGTTAATCGGCCGGCCGTGTCGTAGGCGAAGGTGAGCGACGTGATACCTGTGAGCGAGTCAACCGTGCGCAGATGCCGTCCTGCTAGGTCGAATTCATAGACTAAGGCGCCATCGCTGGACGGCACCCGTGAACCATCGAATGGCAGTCGCAGCCGCATCAGTCGCGACGTAAAACTCGAGTTAATCGTGGTTACGTACAGAGTCCCGTCAGGTGTTAATGCCAAGCCGCGAATGAAGCCGAGCGCGGCCGAACGTCCAGGCGAGCCGTTGCTAATGGAACCAAAGCCTTCATCGGTTCCGGCATACCATTCGATGATCCCATTCGGGCGCACGACGCGAATGCGTGTCGCCGACGAAAACAACTCCCTCGACGCAATCAAGACGTTGCCGTCAGGGTCGACCACCATGGCCCCGAGATCCCCCAGCTGCGCGTCGAGCGCGGGGCCGCCGTCTCCCTCGTTGCCTTCCGTGCCATTGCCGGCAATGATTCGCACCGGGGCATTCGGCCGCCATTGGCGCACCTGCAACGCGCCTCCCAGATACACACTGCCGCCGGGCCCTGCGGCGAGCGATGCCACGCCTGAAGGGAAACGGTCGATATGCACGGCAGTTCCGCCAGGCGGGATGAGCCATGTGTCGGTGCCGGCGCCGACGGAGATGCTCCCGTCTGTGCCGATCGCCACGCGCGTGCCGCCGGAGCAGGGCGTGAACCACAGCGGATCCGTTGCGACGATGGCGAGTTCTTCGCCCAGTCCACTCGGTGTCAAACGGCGCACGCGTAGTGTCGTATACTGACCGCCTTCGCCGCAGTCACCCTGAATATCGCCGAACACTGACACTACGCGATCGCCGCGCGCCGCGATCCCAGGCCGGAAGTCCACGTTGCCCGTACCGGCGTCAAACGTGACGATGCGCGTCACCACTCCGCCGGACAGACGGAGAATTCCAGCACCATCCGCCAGATAGATTGAACCGTCGCCTGCGGCTGCGACAGCACGCACAGGTTCACTCAGCTGCGCGTCACCGGCTGGAACCGGTGTTGATTCGATGGGTGTGCCGCCGTGGCCGGCAACGGTGTCGACAACTTCGCCGATCGCCGACGCGGTTCGCTGCCAGCCGTCTCCCATGAACAACGTGCGCGAACGGGGATCGTAGCGATGGTGATCCGAGATGTGCCATCCCGCAACCGGCGCTAGACCCGCGCGTCGCGTTTCGGCGCCGAAGGCCATGCTCTGGTTGCGCCGCGCCTCGGTTTCCAGAGGAATCTCCATGCCCCCCAGCTCTCTGGACGGCGGCACAGCAAAGGCTCCCTGCTCTCTGCTCCCTTCTATGTGGCGATCGATTGTCAAGCCATGGATCACGTTCTCTTCGATCAAGTCGGCCAGAACAGGCTCCCGCCGGAGCGGGCTCTTCATCAGCCGGAGAGCCCGCGGAGGCGGCGGCACGA
>Ga0187893_10011482_pt1 | contig 12849 bp, 12 predicted proteins | sample MA1701074metaG_FD_139574 | JGI IMG/M metagenome (GOLD analysis project Ga0187893, IMG submission 139574) | White microbial mat communities from a basaltic lava cave in the Kipuka Kanohina Cave System on the Island of Hawaii, USA - MA170107-4 metaG ...
ATTGGTCGGGGCGAGAGGATTTGAACCTCCGACCCCCTGGTCCCGAACCAGGTGCTCTACCAGGCTGAGCCACGCCCCGACCTGCGGGAAGCACGTTAGTTTACATCGGAATCGAGGTGAGACAAAGGAGGGCGTTTACCGACTCCCGTTGAAGCGCAGGTCCCAGCCCTCCAATTCCTCGAGTGCCGCGTAGGCCGTGAAGTCGAACTGGAGCGGGGTAATCGAGATGTAGCTCTCCCGGAGGGCGGAGATGTCCGACGCCGCCTCTTTCTCGACCTTGGTGAAGCCCTGCTTCACCCAGTAGTAGATGCGGGAGGCCGGGTCCACCTTCTCCTCGACCTTCATCCACGACGCGCGGCGGCCCTGGCTCGTGATGCGGACTCCGCGCACTTTGGAGTCGGGTACGTTCACGTTCAAGAAAGTCCGTCGGCTCCACTCCTTCTTCGCCGCGAGGAGCGGAATGATCTGGGCGGCGAAGGCGGCGGCTTGCGAGTAGTCCGCATCTCCGTCCTTGCTCGCGAGAGAGACGGCCATCGCCGGGACCCCGAGCATCGCCCCCTCGCGCGCTCCCGCAACCGTTCCCGAGTAGGCGATGTCGTCCCCCACGTTCGCCCCGCGGTTGATCCCGGAGACGATGACGTCGGGAGGCTTGGGAAGGAGCTTCACCACCGCGAGGTTGACGCAGTCGGCAGGCGTTCCCTCGACTTTGAACATCCTTTGCTCCACGTGCTCGAACCGAAGCGGCTCATGGATGGTGAGCGCGTGGCTCACCGCGCTCATCTCGTTCGCCGGCGCGACCACGGTGACGTCGCCCAGCTCGCGCAGCTTCGAGGCGAGCGTGCGGATCCCCGGCGCGTCGATGCCGTCGTCGTTGGTTACCAGAATGTCGAGAATGGCGAAACTTCCTTAATGCGCGCCTCGCTCTTCGCTCGGCGCGCTCCCCTCGCTCCTCGCTCGGGGAGGATGGGGCCCTCCGGGCCCCGTTGCGCAGAAATGCCGGGAAACGGGAATGGTCGGGACGGCGGGATTTGAACCCACGACCACTTGCACCCCAAGCAAGTGCGCTACCAGGCTGCGCTACGTCCCGATCCCATTCCGCTCGCGGCGCGTCTTGCTCGATTGTCGCGCGTCGGAAACGCGAAGGGTAGCACGCGCCGAAATCGGCGGTCAACGGACGGGAAGCGGTGCTCCCGGCGTCAGTCGCCCTTGCTCTCGGAGTCGTGAGCGTCGATGAGCTCCAGAATCCCCCGCAGCTCCGCGCGGATCGACAGAATCTCATCCCTGAGGCCGTCGCCTCCGGTGGCGAGCGCTTCCGGCGGAGGAGTCGTCGTCCCCGTCTTCCCCTGCTCCTTCATCTCCTGCTCCAGTTTCTTCTTCGCCCCCGCGATTGTAAAGCCCTCCTCGTAGAGGAGCGTCTTGATGCGGAGGATGGTCTCGATGTCCCGCCTTCGATAGATGCGCTGGCCCGAGTTGTTCTTCGCGGGCGCCAAGGCGGGAAACTCCGACTCCCAGTAACGCAGCACGTAAGGCTGCGTGTCCGTGAGCTCACACACTTCCCCTATTTTGAAGAAGAGCTTGCTCGGGATCTTTCGTTCCATCGGCGGCTCGTCGTTCGCCTTTACTCAGCTTCCGACGAGAAGCCGTTCTGAAACGTCTTCGAGGGGCGAAACACGACCGACTTCCGGGGGCGGATGGTCATCTCTTCTCCCGTCTGCGGATTGCGCCCTTTGCGCTGTTTCTTGTCCCTCACGAGAAACGTCCCGAACCCGCTGATCTGCACCCGGTCCCCCTGACGCAGCCCGCCTTTGATGAAGTCCAGGATGGCGTCCACGAGCACCGATGCCTCCTTATTGGAGATGCCACCGTGACGCTCATAGACGACACGCGCCAAATCTGCCTTCGTCATGGAGGGAAGGAATCCGGCATTCCGCCCACGGAATTTAACGGAGTTTAGTTAAGTCGTGACTTTAACGACAAAGAAGGCCTTGAGATACAACTGAATACCTAAAGTATTATATGAGATCTCCTCTCCGAGTCAACCACGTTTATTGGACTTTGTCGTCTCGCGGCGACGGATCGAGACCCGGATCGGAGTCCCCTCGAACCCGAACGTCTCTCGGAGGCGCCGGGCGAGGTATCGCGGATAGCTGAAGTCGAGGTCCTTGTGCGCCTTGTTCGAGAACACCAGGAACCGGGGAGGGACCACGCCCGTTTGCGTTATATAGAAGAGGCGCGCCTCCTTGCCGTCCTTCGATCGCGGAGGAAGGCGCGCCACGGCGCCCTCGAGGAAACGGTTCAAGTCGGGGGTCGAAATCCTCCTCCTCTGCTCTTCCCGCACCCGGCGGATGCGGGGGAAGACTCCCTGAACCCCGCGTCCGGTCTTCGCGGACAGGAAGACCACGGGGGCGAAGTCGAGATGAGGAAGGTCCTCCCGCGCTTCGCGCTCGAGCTCCTTCGCCTTCTCCTCGCGCTCCTCAACGACGTCCCATTTGTTGAAGACGAGAACGGCGCCCTTTCCCGAATCGGCGATCTTGCCGCCGATCGAGGCGTCCTCGGTGGTGACGCCCGCGGTCGCGTCAAGGACGAGGAGAACGATGTGCGCGCGCTCGATCGCTCGCTCCGCGTACAGCACCGAGAGACGGTCGGCGAGGCTCGGGAGCTTTCCCCGCCGGCGGATACCGGCGGTGTCTACGAATCGGTACGTCTCGCCCTCGACCTCGATGAGCGTGTCTACGGAGTCTCTCGTCGTGCCCGCGACCGGGCTCACCACCGCGCGCTCCGCGCCCGCGACGCGGTTCAGGAGAGACGATTTCCCCACGTTGGGACGACCGGCGATGGCGATACGGATTTCCCTCGCTTCATCCTCGCCTTCGAGCTCGATCTCCGGGATCCTCTCGGCGATTCTGTCCATGAGCTCCGCGACTCCGAGCCCGTGCTCGGCCGAGATCTCGAAGAGCGCGGGAAACCCGAGCCTGTGAAACTCCATCGCGTCGGCGATATGAGCCTCGCTGTCGATCTTGTTGACCGCGAGAACGACGCGCTCCCCGAGGGGCCGCAGCTTCGACGCCAGGTAGCGCTCCTCGGGAAGGAGCCCCGCGCGCCCGTCGACGACCCAGCACACGATCTCGGCGTCACCGATCGCGATCTCGACCTGGGCAGCAACCTGTTCGTCCAGCGGCGTCGCGGCTGATTCCAGCACTCCGCCCGTATCGACGACCTCGAACGTCTTTCCCGCCCACTCCACGAGCGCGACGTTGCGGTCGCGCGTCGAGCCGGGGACGGAATCCACGATCGCTTTGCGCGTTCCGCTCATGCGGTTGAAGAGCGTGGATTTGCCGACGTTGGGCCGCCCGACGATCGCAACCTGGGGCAGTCGCTTGACCATAAGTGGTTATTTTCTAGTAATTTGAAGTCCCTCCCGGAGCCATCCGCGGGCTGTGCCAATAACCCGAACGTTTAGAGCACGATAAGGGGAAATGTTCCTTGACACTCGGAAGGACGGCTCCTATAATCACACCGTATCCCTCCGGAGGTCAATATGATAAAGGTGGACATCATCAACGAGGTGTCCGCTACCGCAAACATCACCAAGGTGAAGGCAGAACAGGCGGTGGAAGCGGTGCTCGATGCGATGAAAAACTCGATGCAGAGAGGCGAGCGCATCGAGCTTCGAGGGTTCGGCGTCTTCCAGGTGAAACCGCGAAAGCGGGGCATCGGCCGTAACCCGCGCACGGGAAAGGAGGTGCGGATTCCTCCGGGGCGCACGATCCGGTTCAAGCCCGGGAAGGACCTGCAGAACATCCCCTGAGAAGTCTCCTCCGATATCTCATCGAGCGGTACCTGGCTCGCGTTGATGGCTGGGTCATCCCCTCCTTCTTCTTCCTCCTCACCGTTCTGTCGACGCTCTACGTCGGCGGTATCCAGGGCATCGCCTTCTGGTCTCCCGAGCTATTCCAGTCGAACGCCTCTCCTCTCGAGATGCTGCGGGCGATTGCCATTCACGGAGCGCCCTTCAGCTTCACGCTTCTCGCCATCGTCCTCTCCCACGAAATGGGACACTACTGGACGGCGCGCCATTACCGGGTCGATTCGACTCTTCCCCTCTTTCTGCCGTTCCCGTTCTCTCTCGTTGGCACGCTCGGAGCGTTCATCCTCATCAAGTCGCGCTTCCCTCATCGCAAGGCCTTGATCGACATCGGACTTGCCGGGCCGTTCGCCGGGTTTCTGGTGGCGCTCCCGGCGCTGGTCGTCGGGATTGCGACGTCGAGGCCCGGGCCGCCGCTACCTCCCGAGACCAGCATCCAGTTCGGCGAGCCGCTCCTGTTCCAGTGGTTCACGTCCCTCGTCTGGCCCAACCTTCCCGAGGGCTATGACCTCTACATCAGTCCCGTCGGCCTTGCCGCGTGGTTCGGCCTTCTCCTCACGGCGCTGAACCTGATTCCGATCGGCCAGCTCGACGGCGGGCACGCGTCTTACGCCCTTCTGAGGGGCGGAGCGCATCGTCTCTCCGCCTGGGCGTTCTTCGCGTTTCTTCCCATGGCGTACTTCGGACCGTCGTGGCTCATCTGGGCGCTCCTCCTCTACGGACTCGGCATCCGGAGGCCTCACCCCCCGACACGGGTCGATGACATTCCTCCGCCCCGAAGCCGCTATGCCATGGGGATTCTCGCCCTTGTGGTTTTCGTTCTCTGCTTCACGCCCGAGCCGATTGTCGTCGACTGGTCGGACATCTGGTCCGGGTTTCGGGAATCAGCGCCCTAGCTTTTCGTAAAGCAGGCCGTGGAAGAAATGGACGCCGTCCTCTCGACGGATGGATAGCCTCCCGCGGTCGTAGGTCCGCGAGCGGAGCCCCTTCTGCACGGAGTTGCAGATTCTGACGTCTTCGAGCTGCACCTGATGGGGCACTGGAGAAGCTTTCCGCTTCCCTTTCCGGCGGCGACGAGTGCGGCCCGATGCCGGCACACGTATGGAAGATCCTCTCGCGCTCCCGATCGAGGAACGCGGGATCCAGGTACCAGCTCGACGGGATGGTCGTCGCTCTCGAAAGCGAAGTCGGCTCGTCGTCGTTCATTTCATACGGCTCAGGCAAGATTCAGCGGATCCACGTCGACCACCGTTGCGCGCTGAAGCGCCTCGTCTTTCAACATAGCCCGGATCGAAGCCCGGGCGCGCGCGTGCTCCCGCCGCGGCAGCTTCAACAGGATCTGCGAGCGGTGCCGGCCCGCGATCTTCGAGCGCACGGCGAAGGCCGGCCCCAGCACCTTCACGTCCGCGGGAACTCCCTTCCTCAGGAACAGAGCGGCACGGCGCGCGAGAGCCGTGGCTTCTCCCATCGACTCGCCCTCGACGATGAGGTTCAAGAGACTCACGACCGGCGGGTAGTGGAGCGCGCGCCGGAACTTCCTCTCGGACTCGAAGAAGCCCTCGAAGTCCTGCGCGCGCGCGAACTGAAGACTGTAGTGCTCCGGAGCGAAAGCTTGAATGAGCACCTCGCCCTCGCGCTCTCCCCTTCCCGCTCTGCCCGCGACCTGGGTCAGGAGCTGGAACGTCCTCTCCGCGGCGCGGAAGTCCGGTGTGGAAAGTCCGCTGTCGGCGGCGAGGACCCCGACGAGAGTGACCGCGGGGAAATCGTGACCCTTCGCGAGCATCTGCGTACCGACCAGAATGTCGATCTCGCGCGAGGCGAAACGCGAGAGAAGCGCTTCGTGGCTTCCTTTCCGGCGCATCGTGTCGCGATCCATCCGGGCGATGCGGCTCTCCGGAAAGAGCCCCTTCAGGATCTCCTCCACCCTCTCCGTTCCATAGCCCACCTGGCGGAGGAACTCGCCCCCGCAGGTCTCGCACCCCTCGGGCGTCGCCCGCCCGAGCCCGCAGTAATGGCAGACGGCGAGGGTCCCGTTCCGATGGAGGGTCATCGCGACGCTGCACTCGCTGCACTGGAGGGAAAGCCCGCACTTCCGGCAGAGGATCCGGCCCGCGTAACCCCGCCGGTTCAGGAGAACCATGGCCTGCTCGCCGTCCAGGAGCCTTGCCGCCATCGCTTCCCGGAGCGGGCGCGCAATCACGACCTCCGGCCCCTCCTCGCGAATGACCTCTCGCATGTCGAGAAGAGTCACGCGCGCGAGGGGTCGAGAGGCGATCCGATCGGGAAGCGTCAGGAGCCGATATCGCCCTTCCACCGCGTGCTGGTAGGACTCGAGAGACGGCGTTGCCGAGCCGAGAACCACGACCGCGCCGTCGTTTCTCGCGCGCACCACCGCGACGTCGCGGGCGCTGTAGCGAGGGCTCTCCTCTTGCTTGTAGGACGATTCGTGCTCCTCGTCGACGACGACCAGACCCAGGCGCTCGACGGGTGCCAGCACCGCCGCCCGCGCGCCGACCACGACCTTCGCCTCCCCCTGCCGGATCCTCCACCATTCGTCCCGGCGCTCGCCCGCGCCGAGAGCGCTGTGGACGATGGCGACCTTGCCGCCGAATCGGGAGTGGAGGAGCGCCCCCAGACGCGGGGTGAGCGCGATCTCGGGCACGAGCATCAGGACCGATCGTCCTTCGGCGAGGGCTCGCTCCGCGGCGCGGAGGTAGACTTCCGTCTTTCCGCTTCCGGTTACGCCCCGGAGCACGAAGGGCTGGAAAACGCGGGCCGCAATCGCGGCCTCGATCTCGGCGAGCGCTCCCCTTTGAGCGGGCGTGAGAGGGACGGCAGGTTCGGTCCCTTCGGGAGCGAGCCTCTCCCAAGGGCTTCGCCGGATCTCCTCCTTCTGGATCTCGATGTAGCGCTTCCTTTGCAGCATCCCGAACGGGCCGGCGGTTCCGAGATCCAGCTCGTTCCGGATCGTGCGGATCGGAACGGGGTCGGTCGCCGTCGAAAGGAGCGTCAAGACCCTCGCGGCTGCCGGCCGGAGCTTCTCCTCTCGAAGAGCACGGCTCCCCTCACCCGTGATTCGGGCCACCTTCATCATCCGCGCGCCCCCTCCACCACCGTGCTTCCTCTCGACGAGACCGCTTTCGACGAGGCGCGAGAGAGAGGAGGCGACGGTCTTCTTCCCGAGAGCATGCGCGAGGGCACGCGCGGTCATGGGGTGGTGGAGGGCTTCCAGAACCCGGATTGCGGAGGAGCTCGGAGGGGTCGTGCTTTCCGTTTTCGCGCGCTGGTACAAGACGCGCTCTTCTCGTGGCGTCTCGGGCGGGAGCATCGCGCGGCAGACGAGTCCTGGAGCCGCGAGGTAGTAATCGGCGATGAACCGGGCGAGATCGAGCTGACCGGCGCTTAGGACGGCCTCGTGGTCGACGAGTGAAGCGAGAGGCTTCATGGTCGCGCCCGGTGGAAGCTCGGGCGGTTCGTCCTGAATCTGAAGGATGCAGCCGATGAGAGAGCGGGCGCCGAAGCGGACCCGCACCCGATGGCCGGTCCCTGCGCGAGCGAGCGACTCCGGAATCCCGTAGGAGAACGTCTGGAGCAGCGGAACGGGAAGGGCGACTTCCGCGAACGCCACGAATGGGCCGCTAGGCACTACTAGAGCTTTCAGTCAACAACTTCCGGACGAGCTTCATGTCCTCCCAGCATGCCCGCTTCTTTCCCGGATCGCGCAGGAGGGCCGCGGGGTGGTACGTCGGGACCAGCTTCGCGCCGCGATAGGAGAAAACGCGTCCCCGAAGGCGGGTGATGCCCTCGTCGGTCCGGAGGAGGGCCATCGCCGACACCCGCCCGAGGGCGCAGATCACCTTCGGCTTCACCGCGTCGATCTGCCGATCGAGAAACGGCCGGCAGGTTTCGACTTCGTCGGGCTCCGGCTCGCGGTTATTCGGCGGACGGCACTTCACCACGTTCGCGATGTAGACCTGCTCGCGCGTGAGATCGATGGCCTGGATGATCTTCGTGAGGAGCTGCCCTGCTGCGCCGACGAAGGGAATCCCCTGGCGGTCCTCGTCCTGGCCCGGGCCCTCTCCCACGAACATCAGCTCCGCCTTCGGGTTTCCGACGCCGAAGACGATCGTGCGCCGCTTCTCGGAGAGCCGGCAGCGCACGCACTCGCCCAGATCGGCGCGGATCTGCTCCAGCGTTTCGTTCCGGACGGGCGCGGTCGGAGCGATCGCGGGGAGCGGGGCCTCGGTCTCGCGCGCGAATCCGAAGCTCGTGAGCGACGCGTAGAACCGCAGTCGTTCGCGAATCTGGTCGATGACGAAATTCCTATCTGCGTCCACGGTAGTCCCGGATCTCGTCGAGGATCTCGTCCGCGAGAGCGAGCTTCGACATCAGAGGGAGCTTCCTCGCTCCCCCGTCGGCTCGAAAGAGGCTCGCCTCGTTCGTGTCCACCTCGAAGCCGGAATTCGGCCGCGAGACGTCGTTCCCGACGATGAGGTCGAGCCTCTTCTTCGCGAGCTTCTCCCGCGCGTTCCTCTCGAGCGCCTCCGTCTCGGCGGCGAAGCCCACGATGGTCTGGTCCTTGGTCCTCCGAGAGGCGATGGCCACGAGGATGTCGTCGGTGCGGACGAGCTTGAGGGTGAGGGGCTTTTCGTCCTTCTTGATCTTCTGCGGCGCTTCCGACTCCGGTCGATAGTCCGCGACCGCCGCCGCCATCACCACCACATCGACGGCGTCGAGGCGTCCGAGGATGGCGTCCTTCATCTGGGCCGCGGTCTGAACGTGCAGCACATCCACCCCATGGGGCGCTCGCTCGGCGGAAGGCCCGCTCACCAGGATCACCTTCGCCCCTCGGTCGCGCGCCCGTTCCGCGATCCGGAACCCCATCTTCCCGCTCGAGCGGTTCGTGAGGACTCGCACCGGGTCGAGAGGCTCGGCGGTCGGGCCCGCGCTGACGAGAAAACGCAGTCCGTCGAGATCTCTCGACGTCGCAAGCCGCGCCTCGACTCGTCTTACGATCTCCTCGGGCTCGGCGAGCCGCCCTTTTCCCATCCACCCGCAGGCGAGCCAGCCCTCGCCGGGCTCGACGACCTCCACTCCCCGGGAGCGCAGGGTCTCGAGGTTCTGCGCGACGGCGGGATGCTCGAGCATGTTGGTGTTCATAGCCGGCGCAATCATCGTCGGCGCCCGGTTCGCGAGCGCGAACGCGCTCAGGAAGTCGTCGGCGATCCCGAGCGCGAGCTTGGCCACGACGTCGGCGGAACAAGGCGCGACGAGGAAGAGCGCGCACTCCTCGGTGAGCGAGATGTGGCGGATCCCCTCCTCGCGCACCGGCCCAAAAAGTTCCGTGATTACCGGAAGCTCGGAAAGGGTCTCCAGGGTGAGGGGCGTCACGAACTCACGGGCGTTCTTCGTGAGAATGACCTGGACTTCGTAGCCGCGCTTCTTGAGCCCGCGGACCAGCTCCGCGGATTTGTAAGCGCCGATGCAGCCGGTGACTCCGAGAACGACCTTTTTCGCACTCATGATCGGAATGAGTCGAGAATCGGGCGGAGGCGCTCCTCGAGAAGATGCGGCCGGGCCCTCTCGGCGACGACGATCGCCTTCAGGAGCGCCGCCGTCTCGTCGATATCGTCGTTCACCAGCACGTAGTGATACTCGCGGTAGCGCTCGATCTCGCGGCGGGCGCCCGCGAGACGGCTTTCGATGACCAGAGGCGAATCCTGGTTTCTCCCTCGCAAGCGCCCCTCGAGAGCCTGAAGCGACGGGGGCATCACGAACATCGTCACCGCCTCCGGCTCGGCTTTACGCACTTGGGCCGCCCCCTGAACGTCGACGTCGAGGAGGATATCCTCCCCGCCCGCGCGAATCTCCTCGGTCGCCGATCTCGACGTTCCATAGAGGTTTCCGTGCACTTCCGCCCACTCGAGAAACTCCCCTTTCCCTATCTTCTCTTGAAACTCGGCCCGCGTCACGAAGTGATAGTCGACCCCGTCGCGCTCGGCGCCCCGGGGAAGGCGCGTGGTGTAGGAGACCGAGAACCGGAGGTCGGCGAACGAGGCGAGGAGCTTTTGCACCAGCGTCGTCTTCCCCGACCCTGAAGGGGCCGAGATCACGAAGAGGCATCCTCGCCGTCCGCTCATTCGACGTTCTGCACCTGTTCGCGAACACGTTCGAGCTCCGCCTTCAGGGCGATGACCCGTTCCGAGATCGCCGCGTCCTGGCACTTCGAGCCGATGGTGTTCACCTCGCGGTTCATTTCCTGGACGATGAAGTCGAGCTTCTTCCCGCAAGGCTCGGAGGCGGAGACCGCGCTTCGCCAAAGGGCCACGTGACTTCGAAAGCGCGTGATCTCCTCGGCCACGTCCGCGCGCTCGACGAGCCGCGCCACTTCCGCGGCGATGGCAGTGGGCTCGACCGTGGACGCGAGGATCTCCCGCACCTTGGCTTCGAGATCTTTCCGCTTCGCCTCCCGCGTCTCCTGCGAGATGGCCTCGATCTCGTCGACCGTCCGCGCGAGCACCACGAGTCTCTCCTCGAGATCGGACGCGAGCGCGGCGCCTTCCGCCTTCCTCATCTGCTCGAAGGAGAGAATGGCGAGATCCATCGCCCGGTCGATCGCGTCTTCGACTCCGGAGCCCTCCGAGAGCTCGCGCTCCCGCACCGAGAACGCGGGAGCGAACGCCACCAGATCCGAAACGGAAAGGGTGGATTCCACCTCGAGCTCGTCCCCGAGGCTTCTCGCGAGCCGCACGAACTCCTTCATCAGAGGACGATCCACCTGGATCTCCTGACTGCTCTCGAAGAGCGAATTCACGTACAGCGTCACGTCCACCTTGCCCCGGCCGAGAGACCGCGCCACCCGGTCGCGAATCCTTTTCTCGTACGCGAGCGACGCGCTTCCCTGCGCCCGGAGGCGAACCTCGAGATACCGGTGATTCACCGCGCGAAGCTCCGCCGCGACTTCGTAGGCATCGTTCGAAGCCGACGCCCGGGCGTAACCGGTCATGCTCTTCAGCACGAACGCTCCTTCGCCCTCAGGTCTGAGCCACCGGAACCGATTCCGGGCCGAGTGAAAACTGCAGTTGGTACAGCCGGCGGTAGAGGCTTCCCGCTTTGAGGATGAGCTCGTCGTGCCGCCCCACCTCCTGGATGCACCCGTCCTCGATCACCACGATCTGGTCGGCGCGGCGGACGGTCGAGAGCCGATGGGCGATGACGAGCGTCGTGCGGTTCACCATCAGATTCTCGAGGGCCTGCTGCAGGAGCGCCTCGGACTCCGCATCGAGAGAGCTCGTGGCCTCGTCGAGAACGAGGATGGGAGGGTTCTTGAGGATCGCGCGCGCGATGGCGAGCCTTTGCCGCTGGCCGCCCGAAAGCCGCGACCCTCTTTCGCCGATGACGGTGTCGAAGCCCCGGGGAAGGGCCTCGATGAAATCGAGGGCGTTCGCCGCCGCCGCCGCTTTCCGGATCTCCGGATCGGAGATGGTCTTGAGTCCATAGGCGATGTTGTTGTGCACGGTTTCATTGAAGAGGATGACCTCCTGCGTCACGAGGCCGATCTGCCCGCGCAGGGAGGAGAACGTTGCCCGCCGGATGTCGACGCCGTCGAAAAGCACGGCGCCGCCCGTCGGATCGTAGAAGCGGGGGACCAGGCTCGCGAGCGTCGACTTCCCCGCCCCGCTCATGCCGACGAGCGCCACCACCTGCCCCGCCTCGATCGAGAGGTTCACGTTCTCGAGGGCGGGCCCCTCACCGTCCTGGTAGGAGAACCGGACTCCTCGAAACTCGATGCGCTTCGCAAGCGGCGGGATATCGACCGCGTCGGCGGCTTCCTGGATCTCGGGCTCGGTGTCGAGAACGGCGAAGATGCGCGCCGCCGCGGAGAGCGCCTGCTGGAGGGTCGCGTTCACCCGGGAGAGCTTCTTCACCGGGGTGTACATCATGAAGAGCGCTGCCATGAACGAGGTGAACTCGCCCGGCGTCATCCGTCCGGCGGCGATGCTCCGGCTTCCGTACCAGATGGCGGCGGCGAGCCCGATTCCGCCCACCAGCTCCATGATCGGCGGCATGATCGAGACCACGCGGGTGATGCGCATGTTGCTGCGGAAGAGCCGATTCGTCGACTTCTCGAAGCGCTCGGTCTCGAACGCCTCCATGCGAAACGCCTTCACGATCCGGCTTCCGGAGATGGTCTCGTGCAGGATGTTCGAGATGTCCCGCCACCGCTCGAGTCCGGTGTCGGTGATCCGGCGGAGCTTCCGTCCCAAGGTCACCAGGGGATAGACCGCAAGGGGCGCGGTGATCAAGCAAACCACCGCGAGCCAGAAATCGTAGTAGAAAAGGAGAACGCCGTATCCGACGAGGGCGAAGCTCTGCATCAGGAGATCGCCCAGGGCCTCCGAGACCGCCTGCTGGATCTTCTCGACGTCGTTGGTGATGTGGGAGATCAACGTTCCCGTGGATTTGCGTTTGAAAAAATCCACCGACTGCCGGATGACGTGCTGGTAGAGGCGGTTGCGGAGGTCCATCACCGCCCGCTGGCCCACCCAGCTCATGAGGTAGGTGGCGAAGTAGGAGAAGATCCCCTTCACCGCGTAGAGGATGACGATGAGGGATCCCACCAGCCCCAGGTTCACGTGCTGGATGAGGACGTCGTCGAAGATCGGCTTGATGAGATAGGCAAGGCCGGCGGAAGCGGCGCCGTAGCCGAGCATGGCAACGCAGGCGAGAAAGAGCCGCCCGCGGTAGGGCCAGGCCTGGGACAAGAGGCGCCGGAGGTCGTTCAAGGAAGCACTCTCGGGGCTATGCTATCAAGTTTGCAGGGTCCGGATCGCCCGGGCCAACCGCTGGATCGCCTCTTCGATCCGCTCCTCGGGGACGAAGCTGAAGGCCAGACGCATGAAGCTCTTTCCGCTGCGGTCGGCGAAAAACGGAGGCCCGGCGACGAAGGCCGTCTTTTCCTTCTCGATGGCCAGAGGAAGAAG
>Ga0187893_10011483_pt1 | contig 12849 bp, 14 predicted proteins | sample MA1701074metaG_FD_139574 | JGI IMG/M metagenome (GOLD analysis project Ga0187893, IMG submission 139574) | White microbial mat communities from a basaltic lava cave in the Kipuka Kanohina Cave System on the Island of Hawaii, USA - MA170107-4 metaG ...
CATGACCGAGATACCGAAGCGGCCTGAACTGTCCAAGGACGAAAGGGGCCGTCCTAGAGGTTACGCAAGTTGGGAGAGTTACTTTGAGCACAAGGAGGTTCACGAACACGCCGTCGCAAAGCGCGCGGTGAAGGCGCTTACTGCCAGCAGGTGTGATTGCATTACTACTAAGAACACTAGGACACTGGAATTTTAATCGTGGAAGAGCAGAGACAAGACTTATCTCCTCGTGAAATCTTTATGAGTCACTCGGAAGCAACCGCTTTTCATGATTGGCTTACAAAGGCCCTTCTCTCCAAGGAGCAGCGGGGATGAGCAGCGTTGTTGGAGAATCGGTGCCTGGATTACCGGAGACTACTCGGTGGTATCGTATCGGCTCTCTTACGATCATCGTTGGCTTAGAGCCTACCGAATACGGTGATCGCTGGCACTTGAGTATTTCACATCCTTTGCGTTATCCAAAATGGGACGAGATCAAAGCGGCGCGGATGCGCTTCATTCCACAGCAAGTGGTGATGGCGATGTTCCTGCCGGGCGAGGATCGTTACATCAACATTCATCCGAATTGCTTTCATCTATGGGAGACGCGAGAGCCATGAGCGACGATCTGGTGGAGCGGCTACGCTCTTTGTGCAACTCATTCGCTGGTCACTACAACGCCGATTACCTTAGTTCGATGGCCGGTGAGGCCGCCGACGAAATCACCCGCCTGCGCGCCGCCCTAGGTGCCGAGAAGCTGAAGCGCCAGCAGGTTGAGCTTGAGCGCGACTGCCTGGTGGAGTCGCTGACTGACAAAGGGCGGGAGGTCGCGGAGTTGCGCGGAAGACTGTGCACAGCCTTGTGGATGCTTAATAGGTGGGATGCAAGTGGGTTGGGGAGAGACGCACCAAAGCTGCAACACGAAACAACCAACTTTCTATTGAGTTGTTCTGGTGACGCCGCCCTAGACGCAGCGCGGGGAGGTGAGAAGCATGGATAGGGTGGTTGTCACTCGCGCCATTTGCGGAGTCGCGCACATGCAAGTCTGCGCGGCCAAAGACGCAACAGATGAAGAAATCCTGGCTGTGTGCAACCGGGAGAATCCATCCGGCACTACTGGCGGATGGTTTCATGTCCGCAAAGAGAATCACGAATTTTGGGGGAGGGTCGCGCCAGTTCAATGTGCCGACGATTCAAACAGAATGCACTTCATGGTGGCTTGCTAAGCCATGACCACCAGCACTGTGCGCGGGGAGGGGAGACGTGAGCTACATCGACCAAGTTAGGTGGTTTGAGCAATTGGGTACTTGCAAATGCGGCAAGCCGGCAACCGGCACGCTGCGTGGCCCGCGCAACGAGAGTTATGGACACGCCTGTAATCGTTGTGGGAACGCAAGGGTCAGGGCGGCCGACCTAGCGCGAGACAAAATTGCGAATGAACAAGGGCTCCGAGTAGAGCCATGACCACCCGCGCGGTAGGAGGGAGCAGCGAGACGCCGAGGACGGATGAAATCGGCGGGCGATATGCAAAGCTGTCGAAGTCTGAGCAGTCGGGGGAGTCATTCGATTTATATTCGCTTGCCCGCACTCTCGAACGCGCCCTCGCCCAAGCGGGCGCGGAACGAGCGTGGCAGCCGATTGAGACTGCGCCGTTTGGCGGGGAGGAAGTTTTGCTGGCTGGCGGTGGCAAAGTGTCAAGCGGACACTTCTGGATGAATATGAATCAACGCTACCCGCGTAACCGTTGGGTATGGGCTGGCGGGCCGCACATACAGCCGACTCACTGGATGCCACTACCGGCCCCGCCCGCCCTACAGGAGCAGCCGTGAGTGATGGCCGCCCCTGCCTGCAATGCCAACAGCCGTTTACGCAGCGGCGCTCGCATCAGAAGTTCTGCGGGAAAGCCTGCCGTCTCGAGAACCACGCCGCGCACAAGCCTGAGTACGGCACCGCGGCCAAGGTCAAGGCGGTCAGGATCCTGCGCTCCGGCAAGGTCTCGATCGTGGTGCACGTCCCGCTCGATGAACGCGAACGCGCGCTCCGGCTCACCCCAGGTCAGGACGTGCAGATGGTGGCGGCGTGACCGAGCGCGAAGTCCTCGATCCGGTGGGAGCTGCCGCCTTGCTTGGCGTTGAGCCTGATACCGTGCGAGAGTGGGCAGCCAGGGGCATTATCCCTGGCAGAAAGTACGGCCGGCTGTGGCGTTTCGAACGGGCGCAATTGATCGAGCACGTACGCGAAGGGGAGCCGCCCGAATGTCGATCTGGCGCCGCCGCGACAGTCGCTATCTGTGGGTCAAGTTCAAGATCGGCGGTCGACGCATTCGCAAGTCGGCGCGCACCACCGACCCGTCGAAAGCCGAAGAATTCGAGACCCGTCTTCGCAATCGTCTCTGGCGGCAAATCCAGCTAGGCGAGCAGCAGCACAGCTTCCGCGACGCCGCCGAAAAGTACCTTGCCGAGATCCGCGGCAATGCCGATTACGAGAGGATCAAGCGCCGGCTGAATTGGTTCCTTGAGGTTCCAGAGTTCGCCGAGCTCGCCTTGCATGACATTGACCGCGAAATGCTGGCGAGCGCACAGGCCAAGCTCGCCGAGACACTTTCGCCCACGACCGTCAATCACTACCTGGCGACCGTGCGCGTCGTGCTGTACCGGGCAAAGGAGGAATGGGCCTGGCTCACAACGGCGCCGAAAGTGCCGATGTTCCGGCGTACCCTGCCAGATCCCCGTTGGGCGACCCGCGCACAGGTGCGCAAGTTGGTATCCCTGCTGCCAGAGCACAGCGCCGATATGGCCCGCTTCGCAGTTGCAACCGGCTGGCGCAAGTCGAATATCACCGGCCTGACGTGGGATCGCGTGGACCTGCGCCGACGGACAGCCTACGTGCCAGGCTCACAGGCAAAGGCCCGCCGCGGGATCCCGGCAGCACTCAATGCCGAAGCTGTTGCCGTGCTCAAGCGCTGGCAGGGCAGGCACCCGCACTACGTCTTCGTCTACCGTGACCGGCCGATCCAGAAGGTTTCGACCCGTCGCTGGCGCCTGGCTTGCAAGGAAGCTGGCCTCGAGGGATTCCGGTTCCACGACCTGCGTCACACCTGGGCGAGTTGGCAAATTCAGTCGGGCACACCGATGGCTGTGGTCAAGGAAATGGGAGGATGGGCGAGTCTCGCGATGGTCGAGCGCTACGGGCACCTGTCGCCAGGGCACCTGCGCAGATACGCGAGTCGCACGCTCTTGGGAAGCAGAAAGTGACGGGCCCCGCCAGGAATGGGGCCACAGCATGAATTGGCAGTCAGCCGTAAGTTATTGATTAAATGGTGGCTAGGGAGAGAATCGAACTCTCGACCCCGGGGTTATGAATCACGGGCCCGCAGGTGGATGGTAGGAGAATCAGCAGCTTGCGGCAATCGAACCCGGTTTGTCCGCCTGTTTCAGGCCCGCGCAGGATGCTTGCCGGCACAGAAGGGGCCATAGGCTCATAGCGCGCGCTCTCGCTGCGCGCTACGCGTCACACGCGTGGATCAGGAGCCACCCGCATCCGTGCTATGGCTGGCACCTTGTGCGTCTAGCAGGCCATCGTAGAAGGTCTGCCAGAGAGTCAGTCGTTCGGCGTCGCGCGCGCAGGCTCGGAGGTGATCGTCAAGAGCTGCTTCAACCGGGTCGCTGTCTGCGGTGATTCCGCTGGCGTCATCAGTGACGGCGGTGCCGCTGGCAACTGCGGGCACGGGGCAGCGACGGGCACGGTAGTGGCGCAGGCTGACAACCAAGTCGTCAGCAGCAGCGGTAGCAGAGTCGAGTTTGCCCTGTAGTTCACGTTCGGTCTCCTCGGCCTTGGCCTTCCACTGTCGATCCATGCGCGCAGTCTCGGCGACCTGGGCATCGTACTTCCCTTTCCAGATCGCGACCTGCACGTCGAGCTTGCCCTTCCAAACTGCCCGACCATCCCAGCGGCCCCAGACATAGCCGCCGATCATGGTCATGATCGCGAGTGCGATCCCGCCCAGCAGCAGTTTCGGCATGCTCAGTTTCAGCAGCCAAGCAATCACGATTTGCCGGCGTCCTTGTGCAGGAATCCGAATACCGCCTGCACTACGCCGAAGCCCATGATGGTGAACCCCAGGCTACGAGGTGACAGGCCCAAGCCAGGAAGCGAGGCCAAAATTGACCCGCTGGCAGCCTGAATCATGCCGATGGTCTTCTGCGGATTGGCCTTGAGCCAGGGCCAGAGTGTCTGTTTCCACATGATTGCACCTCATGCACAGGGAGCCGCGACCCGCAATTGAGTCGAGCCCCAGAAGTAGACATCAGAGCGATTCACTTCGCGGAAGTTGCGGGCTCGAAAGCGCCACAGCACCGGACCCTGGCAAGGCTTGCCGAGGTCGATCATTCCGAAGTAGCCGCCGCGGGTGTTGTTGGCGGTCACCGAATAGACCGGTGCCTGAAGGATGGCGAGATTCACTGCTACCGTGACCCCGGTCGGCGGATTGGGCGGGGCAATGACGATCGCTTTGCAGGCCGGATTGGTGGGGATCGAGCGCCGGCCACCAGTGTCGACCGTGCGCAGCACGAAGCACGCTTGGCCGTCAGCGGTGACCGTGAACGTCACGGTGCCGCCAAGCGAGGCACCAGGAAAGGTTAACGGCGACTGTCCTGAGCAGGGTGCAGCGCTGCCACCGGTCGGGGTATAGGTGCAGGTGATCTCGTAGTTCGCGATCTCGCTCGCCGGCAACGGCGAGTTGTCCTCGCGCGTGGTCGGGCGCACGTAGGTCAAGCTGCCGGTAGCCGCAACGGCGACCGCAGTGGACATGAATGCGGCAACCGCCGCAAGGAATCGGAACAGGGAACGCATGGCTATGCCTCCTAGGTCATGGATCGACGAGTTCAAGGTGTGGCGCATCCAGAAAATTCTCACCCGGATCATGCGTAGCGGTTCGCCAATCGTTATCCCAATCGCCGCCCCACCTAACCTTGATACCGCGCTCCTCGGCGATCCGCTCGAGGTAGCCCATCAGGCGCGCGAACGCCGGTACGTCCTTCCAGTTGATCTGCGTGCCCTGCTCGTAATACACCGGCGCAATGTCGACCGCGCGCGAGGGCAGCGCGTTGTGCTTGCCGTGCGGGAATTTCAGTTTGGAGGCGCCGCGCGCGAAGGCGGCGTCCTGGTCGGCCTGATTGCGATGGCCCTCGATGACCTTGAAGTCGATGCGCTTGATGGCTTCACGCAGTAGCCCCTGCAACCGTGTGTCGCAGGTCGCGAGCTGGGCCAGTGAGGTTTGCGAGAACTGCGGCATGGTCAGGTCTTGAACTCCTTGCAATCTGGCAGCTTGTATTCCGTGCCGGTAGTCTCCCGATATTCCTTGAGCAGATCGTTGACCCGCTTCGCGAGTGCTTCGCGCAGGCCACTGCCCTCGTCAGCGACACAGCGCTGCTTGTGTGTCTCCCAGATCCAGATGTCGAGCTGACCTTCACGGACCTGTTTGACATCGCTTGCTCGGGCGAAGATTCCATAGGCCGCGACTGCGTTGATGGTCAGCATGAATACGATGCCGGCGAGAATCGTGCGCCAGCGCATGAGCACCTCCTTGGAGGCGTCGGCCGGTGGGATCAGAGCATTCCAAATGGAACTTGCGCTCATGCCGTCAGCGCCACCCAGGCACCGCCCTCACGGTGATAGATCGTGTTGTTGGAACCCGCGGCACCGTCGCTGCGCAAGTAGAAGTCGCCGTTCTGACCGTTGCCATTGTTCGGCGCACCACTACCGGCGAAAATCCCGCAGGCAGTCTGCGCGACTCCGGCATCCGTTGCCGGGAACAGGCGGCGATGAAAGCGGGTCTGCCCGGAAGTGTCGATCTCACGCGCAGTCGCTGAAGTGCCGACCCCGGTGCGATAGCGTTCCTCCAATGTCTCGAAGGTATCGACTATCGGTTCGAAATCTGTGTTCGCATTGTTGACGGCACGCCGGTTGACGCCGCTGCCAGCAGCCTGCGGAATGACCAGATATCGGTCTCCGGTCACGCCGCTGATATCGAGTCCTGGGATCGTATTGGGGCAGACGACCTGCACGAGTTCCATCAGCACCCGCGTATCGACGACCTGGCCGGCGTAGACCGCATCGCTCGGACCAGCATTGTCGGCGGAACGGAATGCACTCCTGAGAATCAACTGCAGTCCGGTCGGAGTGAAGGTGCTGCCAGACTGCCACCAGCAGGCTCTCATGCTCACGACCGAGCGCGCCTGCGCGCCAGCAGTCACGAACGAGGTGCGCGGCGATCCCATCGCTGCGACGACACCATCGAGCAGCACACGCTCAAAACCATTGATGGTGATGCCGTTGCTGCCGGCAGCCATGTGCACGTTGTCGAGCTTCAATACCTGGACCGGAGCAGTGAATGTGCAGTCGAACACGTAAGCATTGGTATCAGTGCCCTGCTCGCGCCGCACATTGCGGAAAGTGAGATCGCGCGAGACGATGGTCGGCGCAACGCGGGTGTCGTTGATCCTGAATCCTGCGGTCCCGCCAACCCAGGCCTGGTAGCCATCGAACAGCACTACTTGCACACCGAGTCCTGAGGTCACTTCGACAATCGGGTTGCCATTCGCGATCAGATAGCAGTCGGTGAAACGCCAGTGATCGAGGCTACCGTTGGTATTGGCCAAGTTCGGATTGGCAGCGACCACGATCGGCCGATCGGCAACGATCTCAAGTCCCTTGAAGGCAACCGCTTCGCGACCCTGGGTGCGCAATCCGATGCTGGTATTGCTGTTGCCGGACCAGCACACGCCCGCGCTTGGGCCAGCACCACCGGTACCATAGATGAACAGATTTTCGAAATAGCACACGCTCAAGTCATAGACATCGAGCGCGATCTTGGTGAACGTGGTGTCATCCGACCAGATCGAAAAGTCGCGCAGCACCACGCGCTCGCAGCACGACGCACCATTGCTCAGGCGTAGTGCAGCCAGATTCCCAGCAGTCGGGCGGAACACGATGCGCGAGCGGAATTGACCATCGCCCTGAATTGTGACCTGGCCGGTAATCGCATTCGGCTGCGCGGTGAACAGGATGTCCTCGCCCGGCAGCTGGCAAACGACGCCCATCGCAGCCGCCACGACCACCGCTCGATTGAAGGCAGTCAGCATGTCGGTCGTGCCGGGCACCGTGTTGGTGCCATAGCGGTAGACGTATCCGTACGGGTACTGCAAGTTAGTCGGCGTGATGCCGGCGCTCACTTCCTGCGACGACTGCGGGTTGAGGTGGCCGCCGATAATGGAAGCCGACAGCGCCACGCTGCCGAGCGAACTGGCGAGCTCAAGCTGACCATTCGAGTCGAAGCGCAGGAATTTCGAGGCGCGGCTTGCGGCAAGCGGCAACTCCCACGGCCCGGCGTCAGTCGGATCCCACGGCGCCAGATGCAAAGTGCGACTGACATCGCGCGCAAGTTGCTTCCTTTGCATCGTGCCATTGTCGAGATCGGCCTCCAATGCAACTGCAGGCAGCGGTCCATAACTGACGTATTGCTCTGTACCGCGTTCGGTCGGCATGTTTCCGTAAATGACAACGATGGCACCATTGGCCGGTGCGACGTTGAAGGTGAGCGTGCCACCGTCCGTGACGCCAGCGCCGGTCAGGGTGTAGTGCGTATTGAGTGCCTGCAAGGCACCATTGAGACGCACCACGATGTCCGAGTTCTGACGAAACTCGAATGGCACCGCAAACGCCGTCTGTGATCCGTTGCCGGTGTACTGCCGCAGCGGAACGCTGGAACCTACTTGCAAGGTCATCGCCGAACCTCATCCACGCGCCCGACTCCGGCCGGAGCCGGAATCTGCGGAGATGCGTCAGCTTCTTATTGTTGGCGCGCTACTGTGCCACAGCATCGCTCAAGGCGCAGCAGATTCCTCCAAATCTCCGAACAAGCGCGCCGCTTTCTTCAAGCGATAGCCAGCAATGCGCTCGGCAAATAGCGGATTGTCTCTCTCGAGTTGCGCCCGCGCCGCTGCATCCGTGCTCTCCTGCACGCTCCTGATCAGCAACTTGCGGTAGTCATCAGTTGCCAGCTGGTACACATCGCTATCGAACAGCTCCGACAGCCGCTCCTTGAAGGTCTTGCCATCTTCGCCAGGCTCGGCGCGCGCAATGCGCACCAGCTCGTCGTACTCCTGCACCGACAGCCGCATCCCCTCGACCCGGCGACCAGGCATGGTGAGCGGCACTTCGCGCGTTCCCTTCATCACGCGTATCACTTCGTCGAGCACCGGATCACGCTTCGCGTTGGTATCCGGGAACGCCGACATGACACCGAGCAGCGAACCACCGCGATGCCGTACCGGTTCACCGAACAGATCACGACGCGGCGGCACCTTCTCCGAGTAACCAGGTATGCCAGACTCGACCTTGATGCGCTCATTCAGCGTCCAGGCTTCGCGCACATAAGGATCCTGAATGCGCGCCAGATCACGGCGCATGGCACTGTACGGAATGAAGGCACCGGCGAGGCGTCCTGCCCAGGACGCGGCGTAGCGTTTCGGATCGCCGAGCATTTCCGAGAAGTCGATGATGCCGCTCATGTAGGTCTTCGACATGGTATTGTTGGCAACACCGGCGACCAGGGAGGCGGCGATCAGATTGAAGGATTCTTCTTCGGTCCTGAGTTCATCGTCGTAATCGACGTAGGCAAGCATTTCAACGGCGTCGGCGGTGGCGCCGAGGACGTAGGCAAGCGGTTCTGCCCGCGCATAACTCTGATAGCGAGTCGCGCCAGTTGCCGGATCAGTGTAGCGGATGCTGTACGGCTGCCAGCCGGACAACTCGAGGATTTTACGCGCGTCCGGATTCGTCGGCCCGCCGCCGGTGATAGTGCCAGAGCTAGCAGCAAGAGCGGCAAGCCCCACGGTAAGGCTACCCATAGAAACTCTTGCCAGGGCGAGGTCACGTCGCGAGCCGCCTGCACGCATGGCTGCACGGAAGTCGGCAGAGAATACCGCAAGCGGTGAGCGTTCCAACAGTCCGGCTTTCAACAGATTGCCAGGAGTCTGGATGAAAGGCGCAATCAGCCGTGCACCGGGCACCAGATTGAGACCACGCGTAATCGCCCGTCCAGCCGGACCCATCGGGGTCTGGAAGGTAGCGTAGCGGGCATAATCGCCAGCCGCAGCAAGAGCGCCTTCCGGCGGGTTGTCAAGGAAGCGCCTGATCGATTCACCGATCTCAGCTTCGGTCATTGGCTGTGCACTCGCCTTATGCATCGCGTCAAGATAGGCAAGGCGTGACATTTCGGCACGATTGGCAAGCGTCTTGAAGAACTCATCGACCGGCAGCATCACCCGCTCGGTCGGGATGCGCAGGAAGGTACCAAGGCCATCAAGCGCACGAGCCAGTCCGGCCGGTGCATCGGGCGGCAACAGATTGGCCGAACTGATTGCGCGCGGGGTCTGTACCTCGAACTTCACGGCATCGTCAGTCGGGCGCCCGGTCTTGAATGCTTTGCCGGCGTAGCGCAGCGCATCCTTCCAGCCCGAGAGCATGCCGAACATCTGCGCCGATGCCTCGCCCACCATGACGTGCTCATCACCGGTAAGCAGCCGTCCAATACGGGCAGCGATTGCGCGCTCGGCCACATTCATGCCGGCAAATAGGGCATTGCCGAAAGCGTTGACCTCATGCGTGCGCAGGCTCGACAGAATTGAATTGACGAACAATTCCTGGGTCACGCCCATGAGACGCGAACGGCTGTATTCGCGGGTAAGGCGGTTGACCCCCGAAAGCGAATCGATTGAGGTCAGGATGCTAGCGAGCTGTTCGGTGTCACGTCCATGCATCGACTCGACCACGTTCTTAAGTCGCGCGATCTGACCGACATCGGATCCGACCGGGATGGCAAATGCATTGAGCGCCCTGCCCGCCTCGGCCCGCGCACCCATGAACTGACGCTGATACTCGGCGTGGAATTCGAACTGGCGCCGGAATGCGATGCGATCGAGATCCGACGCCTGCCCGGCCTTCACCTTGGTGGCGAGGTTAAGCAATCGGTTGGCCGATGAATTGAGCACTTGGCGCGCAGCAAGGATGGTTTCGGGATTGAGTACCCCGCCGGTTTCGCGTTCGATCACCCCGCGCACTACATGCTCGCCGATGTCGAGATCAGCGGCGAGTGCGGTCAGTTGCTCGTTCGTGACCTGGCCGCGGCGCGCCTCCTGAATCTTCGTCTTGTTGACCTCGGCGGTCTCCGCGATCACCGCCTTCACATCGTCGGTGGTCTGGATGCGGTCGAAGTTCGGCTGCCAGTCGGCCCCGAGATCGAACTCGTTCAGGTTCGCAGCGGTCAGGCGATTCGCCCGTGCTGTCTCGATCTGCCCAACATCTGCAGCCTGGCTCGCGACGACGTGTGGCACGCGTGGTTCGACTACCGGCGGCACATCGGCTGCCACCACCACAGCGGGCGGCACCTTGGGCTTGACGCTGCGCCTAGCGGTTTGCTTCGCCAGCGCCTTGGTCAGTCCGAAGTCAGACATCTACTTGGTCTCCGCAGTCTTTGACAACCGCTCGATCAACTGATCGGCCTGCTGTCTGGCGCTGCGCAGCGCGCGCGCCGAGGCGAAGATGAATCCGCCGATGGTGGCGCCGGCCAGTTGCGAATCGAGGATGTTCTTGAAGCGACCTTCGGCATCGGTATCGACCGGATTCGAGGCCAGGAACTCGGTCGCCGCATTGACCAACCGGTTGTCCGGTGCCAGCGTGCGCAGAAAATCCGCGAAACGGCCCTCGTGCGGATCCCATACGCTGCCGCTGACAATGGCATCCGAGGCAATGATCTGCTTCACTCGGCCAGCCTTGCCAGCCATTGCCATGCCGGATAGCGCCTTCATGGTGCCGGTGAACGGCACCGCAAATTGCAGCGCCTTCTGCATTACGATATCGGCTGTGGTAGATCCGGCTACCCACTCATCGCGCATCCGGTCAGCCGCGCGCATGAAGTCCGGCGCAAGATCGTAAAGATCGACATCGCCAACCCCGCCTTCCTTGGTGGCTTCACCAGTGATCAGTGTCGAAAGGTTCGGCTGCTTGCCGCTACCAGCAATTCCTTTGCCGTGATAGGCAATCATGCCATCGAGAGCGAGTTCGCCAACATTGCGCAGACTGTCATAGGCAGCGATCAAGGCATTGCGACCGATGCGGGTACCCTGTTTCGCCATCGCCCGCGCCCCCAGCTCTTGACCCAAACCAGGATATAGCGGACGACCACTACGAATCGCCGCAAGGTCGCGCTCGAGTTCATGATCGACCTCGTGATCCTGCAGGAATTGCTGGCTCAGGTCATCGCTCATTTGGCCAGTTCCTGTTCCAGACGTTTGACCGCATCAATGCGACGGCGCTTCGCCTCCTCATAGGTGCGCTGTTGTTCATCATCCGGGTCCGGGATCAGCTGGAACTCGCGTTCCACGGCTTCCAGTGCGCGTCGCGCCTTATCGAGCTCGATGCGCTTCACATCCTTGCCGGTCTCGCGCACCGCCTGGCCAGCCAGTTCGAAGTACTTGGCTCTGCGTTCCTCTGGCTTGGTAGCTTCCACCAGGTCATAGAAGTAACTGCGCGCCCTGGCAGCAGCAGTTGCTTTCTCCGGCGTGATGGCGATTTTCTGCATGGCATTGAGCCCCTCGGGGATGCCGAGTGCCAGATCGATGCGCCTCAAGGCTTCCTGAGCACCCTGATCATTGCGCCAGGTCTCGGCTTCCTCCCGTCGCTTGAGAACCAGTTCGGCACGAGTGGTATGGCTGAGTCCTCCCAAACGCGCGATTTCCTCCTCCTCGTAAGCCAGCAAGTTGGTGCGCACGGCTAGTTCTAGCACCGGATCATCGACACCCTGCTTGGCGCTGGTCAGGTCATTCTCGAGAGTGCGTGCAACAGCAGGATTGAGTTCATCGTTGGCGACCATACGAGAGAGCTGAGCGAGCGACAGGGTGCGCTGTAGCATGGCAAGTGTTGCTTTCTGCTCGCCCTGCTTCCAGCGTGCTTTCTGTTCGGCTTCTTCCAGCTGCTGATTCTCGGTTACCAGCGCCTGGTGATGATTGAGCCGTGTGTACAGATTGCTGATCACGACCTGCTTTTGGTCATCGGACAGGTTTTCGACCGGCTGCGTCATTACGCGCGCGATAAAGCTCACCGGATCGCCCTCGCGCATCTGCCGCTCGAATTCGCCATAGATCAGTTGCTCGGTGACTTGCTTGGCGCGATCGGCCTTCATCTTGATGGCTTCGTCAGGGGTCAAATCATTGGAGGCAACCGCCCCATCGATCATTTGTGCCAGGACGTCTTCTTCCTGGGCAGCCTGGGCGATCAGCAGTGGATCGCCCGACACCAGTTTGCGCGAGATCGAATCGGTGAGCGCGGCAGCGCCCTGCTCAAGCATTGCGCCATTGAGTGCCTTCTGTTCTGCGATCTGTTTATCGATGATGCGAGTGGAACCCTCGGCGATCCGCCTGCTGTAGAGCGTGGCGAGCAATCCGCGGGCCTGCGGCAATGCTTTGCTGATGGCACCATTGCGCAACCCCTGTGCCACCTGCACGAAGCGATCAGGGTCGCTGCCGGAATCAGCCTCGATCCGCGCGATCTCGGTCTCCATCTCGGAGAATTTAGAGATCACATAATTGCGCACTGCCGCTTCGTTGTAGGCGCGGCCGTAGGCGGTCAAGTTGCTCAACAGTTTTGGCGTTCCGCTAGCACCAGCCTCGGCACCGGCGCTCTGACCTTCGATGGTGGCGATACCTTCGGCCGTCTGTTGGGCACGATTGGCGAATGACTGCAATAGACCGGATTGAGCGGCAAGAACGGCGCCGCGGCCGGTGTCGATGTTGTCCGGCTGAAAATAACTGC
>Ga0187893_10011484_pt1 | contig 12847 bp, 14 predicted proteins | sample MA1701074metaG_FD_139574 | JGI IMG/M metagenome (GOLD analysis project Ga0187893, IMG submission 139574) | White microbial mat communities from a basaltic lava cave in the Kipuka Kanohina Cave System on the Island of Hawaii, USA - MA170107-4 metaG ...
CCTGAGCATTACCTGATCGTGGAACTCGATGGTAGCCAGCACGCGGTCCCCTCTGACCGGGACCAACGCCGCACGGCATTTCTAGGGAGGCAAGGTTACCGTGTGATCAGATACTGGGACAATAAAGTGCTGACTGACGTCGAGGCAGTACTTGAGGACATCCTGCGCGGGGTTAGATCACCATCACCCCAGCCCTCTCCCTCAAGGGAGAGGGGTTAGAAGAGAGACGCCCCTGCCTGCCAGGGAAAGGGTTAAAAGAGCAACTCCCTCTCCCTACCAGTGAGGAATGGAAATAAACCCCCTCTCCCCTGGGGGAGAGGGGAGGGTGAGGGGGCGAAAAAGAGAGTCCTTCGCCTCTGGGAGAGAGGCGGCGGTGAGGGGGCATGAAGGCGCGGGATCTGGAATGAAACCCCAGTCGACCTACGTGGATCGGATTCAAGTCAGCCTCCTGGGTGATTCGGAAGGAGCCAATCACGTCGCTCATTGGGACGCCTACGTGAATGCACATCAGGACGCCACCCAATACCATCGGTACGGATGGACGCAACTGATCGCGAAGGTCTTTGGGCACCGAGCCCTGCCGCTGATCGCGCGTTGCGAGGACCATATCGTCGGCGTGTTCCCGCTGATACTCATGGACTCACGGTGGTTTGGCCGTTTCCTGGTCTCGCTCCCGTTCGTGAACTATGGAGGCATGCTGGCGGATTCCGAGGAGGTAGAGCAGGCACTGTGGCGCAGGGCCCAGGAACTGGGAGCCCAAGTGCAGGCGGCCCATGTTGAAGCCAGACACCTGAAGGCCCACCCGTTTATCGCTCAACGCAAGCAACACAAGGTCACGGTGATATTGGAATTGGCCGCCGCCACCGAAGAGCAGTGGCAGCATTTTGACCCGAAGGTCAGGAACCAGATTAGGAAGGCCGAGCGCTCCGAGCTGACGACCAGGATCGGCGGCTCAGGTGACCTCCACGGCTTCTATCGAGTGTTCGCCAGGAACATGAGAGATCTGGGGACACCGGTCTATACGCGGCGGTTCTTCGAAGAGGTCTTGAAAACGTTTCCGGACTCCAGCCTTGTATGCTCCGTACATTCCGGCAGCACCGTCATCGCATCGGCGATCGCGCTGGGCCACCGGGACACTCTCGAAGTTCCCTGGGCTTCGTCTCTGAAGGAATATCGGAGCATGTGCCCCAATAATCTCCTGTACTGGGCGCTGATCCAGCATGCCATCAAAGCCGGGTACCGGAAATTTGATTTCGGACGGAGTACCCCTGGGGAAGGGACTCACAAGTTCAAGGAGCAGTGGGGAGCAGAATCGGTTCCCTTATTTTGGGAGTATTGGACCGCCGAGGCCTCCGCAGTCCCGGATCTGAGCCCCAAGAGTCCGAAATACAAAATGGCCACGAGGGTATGGAAGCATCTGCCGGTATGGTTGACCAAGCAACTAGGCCCATCGATCGTCCGCAACATACCGTGACACCGCTCTTAGGTTTTGGGTGTTAGGTCTTGGGGGTTAGGCAGAACTCCCAACCCCTGACACCCGGTACGTGAGACCTAACACCTGACACCCAACACCTAACCCCCAGCACCCAACCCCCAATGACAAACATCCTCGGCATCTCTGCCTTCTATCACGATAGTGCCGCCTGTCTGGTGCAGGACGGGCGGATCGTCGCTGCGGCTCAGGAAGAGCGCTTCACGCGGAAGAAACACGATCCGCGCTTCCCGAGCCATGCCGTCCGCTATTGCCTCCGCGAGGCGGGAGTGTCTCTGCGTGATCTGCGGTATGTGGTGTTCTACGATAAGCCGTTCGTGAAATTCGAACGGCTGCTCGAAACCTACCTGGCTTTCGCTCCCAAGGGAACGGCATCCTTCCTGGCCGCGATGCCTGTCTGGATCAAGGAAAAACTCTTTCTTAAGGATCTTCTCAAAAAGGAGTTATGTTCTCTCGATCACCAAATCACCAAATCACAAATTCCGCCGATTCTCTTCGGGGAGCATCACGAGTCGCATGCCGCGTCGGCGTTCTATCCCTCACCGTATGAAAAAGCCGCGGTCCTGTGCATGGACGGAGTAGGGGAATGGGCGACCACATCCGCCTGGGTCGGGGACGGCCAGGCGTTGACGCCCTTGTGGGAGATCCCCTTCCCTCACTCGCTCGGGCTCCTGTATTCGGCCTTCACCTATTACACCGGCTTCAAGGTAAATTCCGGTGAATACAAAGTCATGGGCCTGGCTCCTTATGGGGAGCCCAAGTATGTCAAGGCCATCTATGAGCATCTGCTCGATTTAAAGCCGGACGGGACCTTCCGGCTCAACATGGAGTACTTCGACTACTGCACCGGGCTCAGAATGACGAACAGGCGGTTCGACGACCTTTTCGGCGGGCTGCCCCGGCAACCTGAAACGCCGCTGACCCAGCGGGAAATGGACCTCGCTCGCTCCATTCAAGACGTGACGGAAGAGGTGATGCTGCGATTGGCCCGGACGCTGCACCGCGAGACGGCTCAGGAGAACCTCTGCCTGGCCGGCGGGGTGGCGCTCAATTGCGTCGGCAACGGAAAGATCCTCCGCGAGAAGATCTACAGGGGGATTTGGATCCAGGCTGCCGCAGGTGACGCCGGGGGGGCCATCGGTGCGGCGCTGGCAGCCTGGCATCGCCTCGAGGGGCAGCCCAGAACCCTGAATGGGTCCGGTGATTCCATGCGCGGCGCGTTCCTGGGGCCGGCGTTTACCAACGAGGAAATCGAAGCGTTCCTGAAGCAGCAGCAGGCTCCGTACCAGCGATTACCAGAAGAAACTTTGCTGGACCTGGTCGCGGATGAGTTGGCGGCCGGCAAGGTGGTGGGGTGGTTTCAGGGCCGGATGGAGTTCGGACCCAGGGCGCTTGGCGGGCGCAGTATCCTGGGCGATCCTCGAAATGCGACCATGCAGTCCGTGATGAACCTGAAAATCAAATACCGGGAGTCCTTCCGGCCGTTTGCCCCGTCGGTCCTGCGGGAACGTGTCTCGGACTATTTCGAAATGGACGCCGATAGCCCGTACATGCTCCTGGTCGCGCCAGTGCTGGAGCGACGCCGCAAACCCATGACGAAAAAGCAACAGGGCTTGTGGGGCATCGAGCTTCTCAACGTTCCCCGATCGGACCTGCCCGCGGTGACCCATCTGGACTACTCGGCCCGCATTCAGACGGTTCACCAGGAAACGAATCCCCGGTACCACAAATTGCTCCGGAAGTTCGAGGACAAGACCGGCTGCGCGGCGCTCGTGAATACGTCTTTCAACGTCAGGGGCGAGCCGATCGTCGGCGCTCCGGCCGATGCCTATCGCTGCTTCATGCGCACGGAGATGGATGTCTTGGTCCTGGAGAACTGCCTGCTGCGCAAGCAGGATCAAAAACCTCTCGCGGATGACACCGACTGGCGCAAGGAATTCGAACTTGACTAACGTCTATTTTCCTCTCCTTGGCCGCCCCTCACCTTCTCCTCTCCCCACGGGGGAGAGGGTAGGGTGAGGGGGCGCGCATCTCGCTTTTCAATCTAGGCGCTTTCCATGGGACAGACAGCATCTTCGGCTCAAGTCATTGTTGATGCGTTGATGAAGGCGCTGCCGGACCTCATCGCCGTGTATCGCTTTGGGTCACGAGTGTCTGGGCCTGGCAAGAGGGACAGCGATCTTGACATGGCGATCCTGTGTCCCAGGTCCCTGCCGTCGATGCGCCGGTATGCTCTCCAGCAGGATCTGGCCGGTCTTCTACGGCAGGAAGTAGACCTGGTTGATCTGCGATCCGTCTCCACTGTCATGCAGATGCAGGTGATCTCAACCGGCGAGATTCTCCTGACGAGGGACGAAGGCGCACGCGCAAGGTTCGAAGTCTATGTCTTTTCCGCCTATGCCAGGCTGAATGAGGAGCGACACGGCATCTTGGCCGATGTGCTCGCACGAGGTACGGTGTATGGTAGATGATGTCGCCCTTAATAAGGCGGCTACCATCGAGCGATGCGTGGCTCGGGTGAGAGAGGTGTACGCAAATGAGGAGAAGAACCTCCTGGACTTCACGAAACAAGACTCGATCATTCTTAACCTTCAGCGAGCCTGTGAAGCCGCAATTGATTTGGCTATGCATATCATCCGGAAACGATCGTTGGGGGTGCCGCAGGAAAGCCGCGATGCTTTCGCGCTGTTAGAGGCAGGGGGACTTCTGGACGCCGAAATGTCCGACCGCATGAAGAGAATGGTCGGGTTTCGTAACGTTGCAGTGCATGACTACACCAAGCTCAACCTTGAGGTGCTCAGGGGGATCGTCAACTATCACCTCGATGAGTTTTTGAAATTTTCACAGGCCATGATAAACACCCTCCGATGACGGTCAACACCCGAGATCAGAGGCGGCTCTCGCCTTTCAGGCGCCTCACCCGCACCGCTCGCCCGTCGCGCCCGTCCCGCTCGTCTCGCGCGCAATGACAAATAAAACTGAGATAAAAGAACTCCGTCACTTCGGCGTGATCGTCGGCGGTATCTTCGCCTTGATCGGCCTCTGGCCGCTGGTGGTCTATGGAACCGAGGCTCGCCTCTGGGCCATTGCCGTTGGCGCTTTGTTGGTCGCTTCCGCAGTTGTCTTTCCCCGGGTTCTCCAGCCGATCCACCGTGTCTGGATGTTTATGGGCCACTGGCTGGGATGGATCAACACCCGGATCCTTCTCGGCATACTCTTCTATGGCATCGTAACGCCTATGGGAATGATCAGGCGTCTGTGGGTCAAGGACGCGATGGATCTGCAGTTCAGTGAAAATGCGGATTCTTACCGGCGGGTCCGGCAGCCACGCCCAGGGTCCCACATGTGGCATCCGTTTTGAGGGTTGAGAATGAGTGACGGCATAGCAAAACCAGCCGGCGAATATCTCTCCACACAGCACCCCATGCCGACGGTCGTGATCCAACCTGGGAAGGGGTTGTGGGATCTTGGTCTGGACGCAGTATGGGAGTATCGAGAGTTGCTCTACTTTTTTGTCTGGCGGGATATCAAGGTCCGCTACAAACAGACCGCTTTGGGAGTGACCTGGGCGATCCTGCAGCCACTGATGATGATGGGGATCTTCACCGTGGTGTTCAGCCGGTTTGCCGGGATTCCATCCGACGGGGTGCCATATCCGCTCTTCGCCTTGGTGGCACTCCTGCCCTGGACCTGCTTTGCCGAAGCCCTGAGTCGGGGGAGCGTCAGTGTGGCGAGTGAGGCTCAACTGATTCGGAAGATTTATTTCCCGCGCCTGTTGATCCCGATGGCCGGTGTCGTGGCACCCCTGGTTGATTTTGCCCTGGCCTTCCTGCTGCTCGTCGGCATGATGATATGGTACGGCGTTGTGCCCACCGTGAGTGTCCTGGCATTGCCGGGCTTCCTGCTGCTGGCTCTGGCGACCTCACTCGCCGTGAGCCTCTGGCTCTCTGCGCTGAACGTGAAGTATCGGGATGTCAAACATACCATCCCTTTCCTGGTTCAGATATGGCTGTATGCATCCCCGGTTGCCTACCCTGTCAGTCTGGTGCCGGAGCAATGGCGCACGCTCTACAGCCTCAACCCGATGGCCGGGGTGGTCGAAGGGTTTCGTTGGGCGCTCCTGGGGAAGGAGAGTCCTGATTTCATGGTCATGGCTATCAGCAGCGCCGTGGTCGTGATTCTCCTCCTTGGGGGGCTGGTTTACTTCCGGCATATGGAGCGCACGTTCGCGGATGTGATTTAGGGGTTAGGTGTTGGGGGTTGGGTGTTAGGGAATAGGTGTCAGGGGTCGGGTGTCAGGGAAGAGAAGATAGCGGGAAACAAACAAGAGAGGAGGTGGATCATGGAAGATCCAACAACGAGCAGGAAGTCCATTCAAAGTTGGCAGGACTTGCGTGTCTGGAAGGCATCCCACGATTTAGTGTTGAAAGTGTACCAACTGACCAAGGACTTTCCCGCCGAGGAACGGTTTCGTCTCACGGATCAACTGTGTCGGGCCGCCGCTTCGGTCCCGACCAATATTGTCGAAGGCAAGAGCCGCCATTCGGTCAGGGAGTACCGGCAGTTTCTCACGGTTGCGAGAGGTTCGGTGGAAGAATTGAAGTATCTGGTGCTGCTCGGCATGGATTTGGGCTATGTGCAGGGCGAACACTACGCCCAGATGACGGCAGATTGTGAGCAAATCGGCAAGATGCTCAACGGTCTGATTCGGTCACTGCGTGCCGGCAGTGCTGGCTCCTCCGGACACCCGGCACCTGACACCTGATACCTGACCCCTAACACCCAATCCCTGACCCCCAACAGAGGAGAATGAGCCATGGAATTTCCGGTTCTCATCGAACGCGATCCAGAAGCAGATGGCTTCGTAGTGTCCTGCCCAACCCTTCGAGGGTGTGTATCGCAAGGGGAGACAGAGGAGGAGGCACTAGAGAATATCAAGGACGCAATAAAGACCTACCTGGAGAGCATCGAAGACCTGAAGCGGTTAAAAAAGTTGCGCATGGTTGAAGTCGGTGCATGAGCAAGCTGCCCCAGGTTTCCCATGATCGGGTAATTAGAGCTCTCCAGCGAGCCGGCTTCTATATCCTCCGCGAGGGGAAGCACGTGGCGATGACCGACGAGAAGCATCTGGTGATCATTCCCCGGCATCATGTTATAAAGCCCGGGACCCTCAAGCATATCCTCGACGCGGCGGAGCTTTCGATAGACCAGTTCAAGGAGCTTCTTTGATCGTTCTCGGCTGACCCAGGCACGCAATTCGCAATTCGACTTGCGCAATCCGAAATGTCCCATACCTGACACCCGGCACCTGACCCCTGATACCCGACCCCCGGTACCCGCTCTCAGGTCTCAGGTGTCAGCTCTCAGGCCAGAATTACTGAAACCTGACACCCGGCACCTGACACCCGAAACCCAACCCCCAACACCATTGTTTTCTAATCTGAGCTGCGACATCGCCCGGTTACGTGAACAAGACCGCGGCCTGCGCGCACTTGTGCGGGGGCTGCTGTCGCAGGGGTTCCAGGCTTTGCTGGTATACCGTGTGTTCCGCTGGTTTTACGAACGGAACATCCCCACCCAACCGTTCCGGTTTATCTTCGAACGGTTTATCGAAATCACGGCCGGGATCTCGATTCCTGTCGAGGCTGGGATAGGTAAGGGACTCCGCATTCATCACTTCGGGGGCATTATCATCCATTCCGAAGCAACCGTCGGGGAACGCTGCACGATCTACCAAGGAGTCACGCTCGGCGACCTGGGAGGCTGGGGAGGCGCGCCCCGAATCGGTAACGATGTAATGATCGGTGCGGGGGCCAAACTGCTCGGCAGGATAGAGATCGGTGACGGGTGCCAGATCGGAGCCAATGCGGTGGTGTTGGCGTCCGTGCCGGCAGGGTGCCGCGCGATCGGTGTGCCTGCGGTTGTGAAACAGAGGAACTCGATCGAGACCGGCCTGCCGCCGATTGTGGAAATCACTTGAGCAGCCCGGCCTCCGAGATCAGCAAGGCAGAGTTTCTCCGGCTCTATTCGGGCGTGGTGGCAGATTATCCGCACTTGCAGAAGGCACCACATGAAGTGAGGCGGTTTTTCAAAACAATGCAACTCCTCGCCTCGGAGTGCCCAAGAAACATTTCTGTTGTGGATACCGGTGCATGGCCGGGAACTTTATCGGTGTGCCTCAAGAGAGGGGGATGGAATGTCGCTGCTATTGATAAAGATTCCAGCCGTGCCCCCAGGGCTGGTACTGATTTTGTAGCTGGGATCGAGGATCCCTCCGCAGCGGCTGCCGGCGTGTTCTCCTCCATTTGCGAACGCGAAGGGATCAGGATCGAGAACGTAGACTTGGAACGGACTCCGCTCCCTTTTCCCACGGAGAGTGTGGATGTCGTGATCCTGGCAGAAGTGATCGAGCATCTGTGGTCTAATCCGCTGTTCGCCCTGCGGGAAGTGAACCGCATTTTGAAGCGGGAGACCGGCCGGCTATTGCTGTCCACGCCGAATCTGACTGCGCTGCGGAACCGCTTCAACTTCCTGAGAGGTCAGGTTGACAGGATCATCGAGCACCCATTCGTTTCGTTCTTGAAAGTCGAGCGCATGGGGCACCTCGGTCATCTGCGACTGTATGCACCGGAGGAACTTCGGGTCATGCTGTCACTCATGGGCTTCCAGTGCCGGTTCGTGTTCGAGCGGATCCATTTTGCCGACTCGGAGTTCCTCGTCGAGGCCCGGGATCGGGGAAACAGAGGAGACGATAACGGGAACTTCAATGTTCAGAAGCATAATAGCCTCACGAAAAGGCTTCTCAAGGACCCTGTTGCGTACTGGAACGCCGGCTGGGCGACCGCCTTGGAGTTCCTTGAGAAAGTGCATCCCCCTTTCCGGCAGCAAGTCTATGTGGTCGGGGTCAAGATTACGGATGCCGATTTCCAGCAAAACCATGAGGAGTCACTCAGGCGACTGATCGCCGACAATCGGTGTCCCGAGCGCGGATAACCAGCGGAGGAGGACCAGAACAATGAAACGACAGGGATTTACGCTTTGGCTGACGGGCCTTCCGAGTTCAGGGAAGAGTACATTGGCCGGCATTCTTCGCAGTGAGCTCGATCAACTCGGGTACCCCGTCGAGGTCCTGGATGGGGACGAGGTGCGGCAACGACTGACGAAGGGCCTGGGTTTTACGAAGGAGGATCGCGACGAAAACATCCGCCGGATCGCGTACGTGGCGAAGCTGTTGACCCGCGTGGGAGCGGTGGCTATCGCTGCCGCGATCTCCCCCTATCGCGAGATCAGGGACCGCGCGAGGACCGAGATTGGAAATTTTGTCGAGATCCACGTCAACTGCTCCTTGGCGGTCTGTATGCAGCGCGATGTGAAAGGGTTGTATGCGAAGGCCATGCGAGGGGAGGTTAAGAACTTCACCGGCATCTCGGATCCCTACGAGCCTCCCCTCAACCCGGAGATTGTGGTCTACACCGAGAAGGAGTCGGCGGAGGAGAGCTTGAATAGGATCATGGAACGGTTGGTTGCGCTCGGCTACATCGCTCCCGATTCTTTACGCTCCGCCAGAAGTGCCAAGAAGGAGACGGGGGCACAAAGTGAGGCGACCACGCCGGATCGGTTGCCGCACTGGGCGATTTGAAGCGTGGCTCCTCTAACCTCATGATGCCTCCGGTTGGTCTCTCTGAGCCCGTTGTGCAGGCGGTGCCACGCACGCTGGTTTTGAGTGAGAGGTTCCTCCCCATCGAAGGGGGCGCCGTCACGTGGCTCGCCAACACATACACCCGTTATCGTAGCAGCGATGTCTCCTTCCTTGTCGGCCGGTACCCCGGGGACGGTGACGTAGACCGGCGGATGGGTTGTCATGTGGAACGAATGAGAATGGGCTTCTGCGACTGGGATCCGTGCGACCCAAAATCGTTTGGCTCCTATGCAAGGTTGATGTGGAGGCTGCATCGGGCGTGCCAAAGGCAGACTGTGGAACAGATTCACTGCGCGAAGGTGTTGCCGGAAGGTCTGGCGGCATTGTGCGTCGGCGCCTGGCTGCGGATTCCCTTTCTCGTCTATGCGCACGGGGAGGAAATTTCGATTTGCAACACGTCGCGCAAGCTGGCCTGGTTGGCGCCAAGAGTCTATAACCAGGCGGCGGCCATTATTGCCAATTCCAGGAACACCAAAGGTTTGCTGACAGAGATCGGCGTCCTTCCGGAGAAAATCCATGTGATCAGCCCCGGCGTGGATCCAAGCACGTTCCAGGGGGGCCATCATGGGGGGAGGGTCATTCGAGATCGGTACAAGCTCGGCACCTCGCCGGTTCTCCTGACAGTTGGGCGGCTTCAGAGACGCAAAGGACAGGACATGGTCATTAGGGCACTGCCTGGAATCCGCCGGCGGACTCCCGGGACGGTGTATGTCATCGTGGGTGCAGGAGAGGAAGAGAGGTACTTACGCGAGCTTGCCTCGGATGCCGGCGTGCAAGACCACGTCGTATTCGTGGGAACCGCGTCCGCAGACGAACTGCCCGCATATTACGCGGCCTGCGATGTGTTTGTGATGCCAAGCCGGCAAATAGGACCGGATATCGAGGGATTCGGGATCGTGTATTTGGAGGCGGGCGCTGCCGGCAAAGCCGTGATCGGCGGAAGAAGCGGCGGCACGGGTGAGGCGATCGTCGACGGCGTGACCGGCCTCAGGGTTGACGGGAACAACCTCCAAGAAATCGAATCGGCCGTGGCGAGGCTGTTATCGAATCCCCAAGAGGCTGGGGAAATGGGGGAGAACGGCCGGAGTCGAGCAGAAGCGGAGTTTGGATGGGACTCAATCGCTCAACGGACCAAGAACCTCTCGGCGTCCCTCCGATGAGAGCCGCAAAGCGGGTGGTCAAGAAGGTCCTTCTTGGGCTGCTACGGAAGCTCTCGGAAGACGACGAAACCAAGAGGTTGCTGACCGGGATGCTAAGGGGCTTGTTGGACGCGCGCCCTGCGGTGCTTTCCGGCTTGCGAGAGAGCGGTAGGGGACCATACCCAGGGCTTGGTGAGAGCAGCGTTGACTCCCAGTCGTCACAGAGGCGCGAGGCCGTCTTTGTGACCGGTCGGTTCAGAAGCGGAACGACGTTGCTCTGGAATCTGTTTCGCAACATTGAGAACATCACGGCCTACTATGAGCCCCTGAACGAGCGGCGCTGGTTCGATCGGTCGAGGCGCGGCACGCGCACCGACCCAACCCACAAGAACGTGGAAGACTACTGGCGCGAATACGATGGTCTCGAGGAATTGGGGCAGTATTACCGCGAGGACTGGATTCGGAAGCGCTTGTATATGGATGCGTCGTCCTGGGATCCGAACCTTAAGAGGTACATCGAGCGGCTGTTGGAGAGGGCTCCCGGTCGCCCCGTCCTCCAGTTCAATCGGGTGGATTTTCGGTTGTCGTGGCTGCGCGCTCAGTTTCCCGGAGCGAAAATAATTCACATCTACAGGCATCCCCGCGATCAGTGGTGCTCATTCCTCATGGAACCCTCCTGCTTTCCGAAGGACGGGGCAACCAAGGATTTCGAGGCGCAGGACAAGTTCTATCTCTTGATGTGGGCGAGCGACTTGAAATACCACTTCCCCTTCCTCGATGAGAGGCAGGTGGCGCATCCGTATCAGCTCTTCTATTACCTCTGGAAGCTGTCCTATCTGTTTGGTGTCCGGTATGCCGATTTCTCGGTCTCTTTCGAGAGTCTCGTCGATGATCCCGATGCTCAACTGACCGCCTTGTTCAAGGCGACGAACATTGAGAAGTATGACCTGGCGCGATTGAAGGCACTGATCGTCCGTCCGGCTCTCGGCAAGTGGACGAGCTACGCCGGCGAGGAGTGGTTCCGAGAGCACGAAAGCCGGTGCGAAACGGTCCTCGCGGAGTTCCTGAAGGTTCCACGGATCTGACAAGAGGTAGGTGGGTGGTCGTTCCCATCATGATTGATGAGCGCCTGGGACTGAACCGGTGCAACGAACCGGTCACGGTCGGTATCCCGCTTCCGAAAGGGAGGGTATTCGACCCTCATAAGCTGAGCTTGTTCGATGCGGAGGGGCAGGTCGCCCCCCTGCAAGTCCGCGAGATCGCACGATGGTCGGATCGCAGTGTGAAGTGGGCCTTGCTGGATTTTGCGGCGACGGTCGCCGCCGGCCGGCAGACGCGGTATGAGCTCCGGCTCTCGGAAGGCCCTCTCGTAGTGAAGCCCGGCGTTGGTGTGACTGCAGTGCATTCCGGGAGGACGCTTCGGGTAGACACCGGCGTGGCGCTGTTCGAACTGAACACCAGCATCGTCAAGCCGTTCGATCGCGTGCTGGTCGGCAATAACAACATTTTAAGTCAGGCCGGGAGTCAGTTGGTGTTTACCGACAGCGATGGCGTGGGGTACCAACCACGCGTGCGCAAGGTCTGGATAGAAGCGTCGGGTCCTGTCAGGGCCACGGTGGTGGTGAGCGGGGAGATGGGGGGCGAGGACCGGCGCGCGCCCTGCCTGTTTACCGTACGCGCGCATTTTTATGCCGGCAGCAGCTTCGTCGAACTCTCGGTCACAATCCACAACCCGCGCGCCGCCAGGCATCCTGCAGGCCTGTGGGACCTGGGCGATGAGAGCTCCTTGTACTTCAAGGACCTCTCTCTTCATTTCGATATGGAAACCGGAGCCGCACCGGTCGCCCACTGGCGAGCGGAGCCGCATGCGCCGCCGGAGTCAAGGGCAGGCACAAGCGTGGAGATCTATCAGGATTCGAGTGGCGGGCAGAATTGGAAGAGCCCCAACCATGTGAATCGGCACGGGGAGGTCCCGCATACCCATCCCGGCTACCGGGTCAGCGTGAACCGTCAGATGACGGCGGAAGGGGAGCGGGCGACGCCTGTTCTGGGGTTGAGTGACGGAGCCAAGGGCATGGCGGGTTCGATTCGCGACTTCTGGCAGAACTTCCCGAAGAGCGTGGAGACGTGCAAGAACCAACTCACGCTTCGGCTGTTTCCAAGGCAGTATGGAGACCTCTTCGAGCTGCAGGGCGGGGAGCAGAAGACGCACGTCGTCTTCCTGGAGTTCGGCAAGACCGGCGATGCGCTCCTGGGGTGCGCATGGGGCCATGGACGCCTCGTCCCGCGCGTTTCGCCCGAATGGTATGCGATGACGAGGGCCGTGAGCTGCCTGGTCCCGCGAGCGCAGGAGCCCGACGCGGAGGACCTCAAGATCATCGACATAGCCGTGACAGGGGAGAGAAGCTTCGTCGCACGCCGGGAGATCATCGACGAGTACGGGTGGAGGCACTTCGGGGACCTCTATGCCGATCACGAGGCTGCCCGGCATCGCGGCGGGGAGCCCCGTATCTCCCA
>Ga0187893_10011485_pt1 | contig 12847 bp, 5 predicted proteins | sample MA1701074metaG_FD_139574 | JGI IMG/M metagenome (GOLD analysis project Ga0187893, IMG submission 139574) | White microbial mat communities from a basaltic lava cave in the Kipuka Kanohina Cave System on the Island of Hawaii, USA - MA170107-4 metaG ...
CGCTTCTAAGAATTCGGATCGAAAGCGCCACGCTTCACATAAACTGCAGAATCGCTATCATAAGAGTTTGCGTATCCTACTTCTTCTTATAGCCGCGGCGATTCTTCCGGCGGAGGATCGGGATCTCGGTATTGTGTGCCCGTGCCCCACGGTCCGGGCCGTTGCCTTCGGTGATTTCGGCTATAGCGGAACCGATTCAGGCCAACACAAGGTATTCGAAGCCGTTCGCAAAGAGCATGAGAAGGAGCCGTTTCAGCTCGGCCTCACGCTGGGCGACAATTTTTACCCGAGCGGTGTCTCCTCGGTCAGCGATCCAGTCTGGAAATCAATTTGGGAACCGGATTACGGAACGCTCGGTATCCGCTTTTTCGCGACGCTCGGCAATCACGACTATCGTGGAAACGTTCAGGCCGCCATTGACTACACGAAAGCAAGCAAGTCCTGGATGATGCCGAACCGGTACTATACTTTTGGCGCTGGACCTGTACGCTTCTTTGCCCTCGACACCGACGAAGGTACCGCGGGCAACTGGCTCTTCAAGAAGGAGTGGTCGGAGGAGCAGGCCAACTGGCTGCGCGATCAGCTTCGCCGGCACAGCACCGTACCTTGGAAGATCGTGTACGGTCACCATCCCATCTACTCCTACGGTCATCACGGAGACGACAAGCGCCTGCAGCGAAAGCTCCTCCCGATCCTTCGCGAGCACAAGGCGATTTACCTGGCCGGGCACGAGCATGATCTGCAGGTCATTGAAAACGACGGAATGCGATTTTTTGTAGTCGGCGGGGGTGGGAAAGACACGCGATCCGTGAGCAAGGGTCCAAATACGCGGTTTGCTGCCAGTCAGCATGGCTTCCTGGATCTCACAGCAACCCCTGACGCGCTGACGCTTCGGATCATCGGCATGCTCAAGCCGGACCCCGAGTACTCCGTAACCGTCAAGCGCGAGCCCACCGCCAAGGTGGCGCTGTCCCAATAGCGCTCAAGCCTCCGGCTGATATATACTCTCCCTAAGCCGGGTAGAAGCTAGTACTTCAGGAGGGGCTGCTATGAAGAGATATCTCGCGATCTCGATTTTGATTGTTTCCTTGATATGGGGACAGTCCGCCACACAATCCATCCAGGGCTTGATCACAGACTCGACGGGCGCGGTTGTTGCCGGCGCCAAAGTGACCATCACGAACCTGAACACCAGAGTCGTTCAAAGCGTTCTGAGCAATCAGGACGGTCTCTATACTTTTCAACTTGTGCCGGTGGGCGACTACGAAATAAGGTGCGAGATGCAGGGATTCAAGGTCGAAACCGTGCGTCAGCAGCGCGTCGAGACCGCCGCACAGATCCGGCAGGACTTCAAGCTCGAAATCGGCAGTATCGCCGAAACAGTGGAAGTCACGGCCTCCGGTGTCCTTCTGCAAACCGAGAACGCCACGACGGGCGGTGTCATTGAAAACAAGCGCATCATTGAGTTGCCCTTGAACGGCCGTAACGTGGTCAGCCTTGCGGTTCTTGTGCCCGGTGTCCAGTTCGGAGAGCGCACGGGCCGCGGGGACGGTCTGGGCGGATTCCCTATCCCTGGCCAGGGATTCTCGGTGAGCGCGAACGGTGTCCGCGAAACACACCAGATCGTTTCGCTCGATGGCGTCGATGCCAAGGACCCTCGCATTCACATCACCAATTTCGTTCCGTCGGTGGAAGCGCTCGAAGAGTTCCGCATTCAGACCAACGCCTACTCGGCGGAGAACGGGTTTGGCGGCGGCGCTGTTGTGAACATGACCATGAAGAGCGGCACCAACGCCCTGCATGGCACGCTCTTCGAGTTTCTCCGCAACGACAAGTTCGACGCCGAGAATTATTTTCTCAACCTCGGCCGCGCTCCGGGCCTGCGGTCAAAGAAGGACAAGCTCCGGCGGAACCAGTATGGCGTCGTCCTGAGCGGTCCGCTCTTCAAGAACAAGACCTTCTGGGCCTTCAACTGGGAATCCCGCCGGGAGCGCACCGAATCGGTCCAGGAGGCTTTCTTTCCTCACGACACGTTTCGCCGGGGCGACTTTTCCGAGCTGCTGACGCCGCCCAATAACGCCGCGGGGCAGCCTATTCGTCCTCCTCTAGTGATCTACGACCCCTACAATGGAACGGCGTTCCCAGGTAACATATTGCCGGCTTCGCGGATTCATGCCGGCATGCGCAACGTGATGGAAAAATTCCTCCCAAGAGCCGAGTTTCGGGGCGTCGATCCTTTAGACTTCACCGTCCGCAAGGGCATCAACCAGCCGATCAATACCAATCAGTATTTCGGAAGAGTGGACCATTTCTTCAACGACAAGGATCGTATCTTCGGCCGCCTTGCCGTCGACCGGTCGAGCATCGAGAACAACTTTATCAATCCGAACTTTCCGGTTATCACTCCGTCTGCGGTCAGTAACGTGGCTTTCCAGTGGGTCCACACGTTCAACCAGAACATGATCAACGAATTCCGGTACGGGTTCAATATCTCCGACGATACGCTCACTTCGCTCCACAACCAGGGTGATTTTGACGTGGATTCCCTGGGAATCGGGGAATACCGCATCCCGCTCGATGGCAACCGCAAGCTGACTCCCCGCGAGCAGGGAGTGCCGCTCCTGGGCTTCACCATCGGCGAACGTATTAATGGCAATGGGCTGGACCGGATGGACACGCATCAATTTGGCAACCACCTGTCCTGGATCAAGGGCAAGCACATTTTGAAAATGGGCGGTGAGGTCTACCGCATCAGCATGGAGCGCGCCGGAGCGAATCTTGCCCAGGGTTCCATTGCATTCAGCGGAAACGAGACTGGCTACAACTTCGCCTCGTTCCTGCTGGGCCTTCCCAACACAACCCAAACCCCAGAAGGCGAGCCCAAGACTTTCCCTCGCGCCACGCGTTGGGGCGCCTACATTCAGGACGACTGGAAAGTCAGCCCTAAGCTCACCGTCAACCTGGGACTCCGGTTTGATTATATTGGCGTGCCTCGTGATGCCCAAGGCCTGTGGCGGACGTTCGATTTCGTAGGTGAAGGCGCCGACGTCGGTCGTGGCGGCGGTTATCGCACGCCGGACGGCCGTACCATTCCGACGATCTTCCCAGCTACTGTCGACGAGAAGGGCGCCGTCAAGCTTTGGAAACAGGACGTCAAGTTCTTCATGCCGCGTATCGGTGTGGCCTACCGGCCGACCGCGAGGTGGGTGGTCCGCTTTGGTGGGGGCTGGTTCGACAATATCCAGCACATGAATAACTGGACCATCATGAACCTGATGCCGCCAAAATCCGGCAGTCTACTTTACAGTTCCATTACCGACCCGGTCCCCAGCACTCTTTTCCGGCGCTACCGAGCCGGATCGCCGATTATCACCATGGATGATCCATTCCTGACTCGCACCACTGCCCAAGCCGCCGTACGCCCGGTGGCGGTCTTGCACAGCAAGCCGGACACCAAGGACCCGGAGGTCTTCAAATGGAATTTCGACATCCAACGCGAACTGCCCTACAACATGGCTCTGACCGTCGGTTACGTCGGCAACAAGGGCACCCACACCGGCAATAGCATCGGCAACTACAACGATGCCTTGCCTTCTTCCAACACCGACGTACAGTCTCGCCGCCCATTTCAGGAGTTCTTCGATCCCGCTATTCCCCAACGCGGAATCCAGACCGTGAGCACAATCCGCTACCTGGATAGCTATGGCAACTCCTTTTACCACGGAATGCAAATGAAACTGGACAAGCGCTTCTCCGGCGGGCTCACCGGCGGTATTGCCTATACGTTTAGCAAGTCTCATGGCGATGGCGAGGCTGGCGGAAACGAAGGCGTCTTCTATCAGGATCCGAGGAACCGTGCGGCTTCTCGTGGCCGCTTCCGTTTCGATCAAACACATAACTTTGTCGCCAACTTCGTTTGGGAGCTCCCGGGGCAAAAGATGACTGGGCCTCTGCGCCACGTCATTGGCGGCTGGCAGTCCAATGGCATCGTCGCTATTCGCACGGGCTTCCCCTTCACCGTCCAACAGGGCGGAGATTTGAACACTGGCAGTAACGCCCGTCCGGACCGGTTGTCTGACGGTTCCATCAGCAACCCGAGCCGGGATCTTTGGTTCAATCCGCAAGCCTTTCAGCGCGTGACTTGCAACATCGCCAGCAGGCCGGATCTCTGCCATTTCGGAAACTCCGGAGTTAACATCCTGACTGGGCCAGGGCAACACAATTTCGATCTCTCTCTCTACAAGAACTTTCAGTTTACGGAGAGAGTGAAGCTCCAGTTCCGGTCGGAATTCTTCAACGCCTTCAACTCGCCGTTCTTCGGCGATCCTTCCGGCATCGGCTTCGCTACTATCAACTCAATCGTCCCCGACGGCGTACGAATGGGTGAAGTGCGCGGACTCCGCACCCCGATGCGGATCATCCAGTTCGGCATGAAGCTCTTTTTCTAGTAGTCTCCGATGTGCGGTGTTAGTTGGAAAGCTCCGGGCGAGCGGTAACGGGGCTCCGAGCCGCTTTGGTCGCTGAGAAATGGTGACCCAAAGTGAGGGATACATCAATGTTTCGTGTCGCGAAAATGATTGTCCTGATAGCGGTGATGTACTGTGGTTCCTTCGCTCAAGCGCAAACATCACAGATTTCCGGAAAGGTTTCCGACACCTCCGGCGCGGTGGTTGCCGGGAGCGAGCTGATCCTGACCAACAGCGAGACCGGCATCAAGCGATCAGCAAGTTCGAACGACTCCGGAGTCTATCTCCTTCCGCTTTTGAATCCGGGGACATACGACATTCTGGTTCGTAAGCAAGGGTTTCGTTCGATTAGCAAGGCGGGGATCAAACTGTATGTGAATGACCGGACGCAGATTGACTTCATCCTCGAAATCGGGGCTGTAGCCGAGACGGTGACGGTGTCGGCGACGGTTCCGCTGCTCGAAACACAATCAGGGACGGTGCGCGGCGTCGTAGACCAGCAGAGGATTGAGGACCTTCCGCTGAACGGGCGGGATATCGTGCAGTTGGTATCGATCCAGGCAGGGATCATTCCGCAAGGCGGTGACGAAAAGGAAGGCTTCAGCTTTTCAGCTAATGGGAGCCGTGGCAATGGCATCGCCTATCTCCTGGACGGGGGATACAATACGCACACCTATCGGAACGCGAGCGGACTGTTTCCGAACCCTGACGCCGTTCAAGAATTCAGCATTCAGAGGAACAACTTCAGTGCCGAGTACGGCAATGCGACGGGCGCTGTCGTGAGCGTGGTCACGCGCTCCGGTACGAATCAGATCCACGGTTCAGCATTCGAGTTCTTGCGAAACGCGCAGCTCAACGCGCGCAGTTTCTTTGCCCCTCGGCGCGATACGTTAAAGCGAAACCAATATGGCGCCACGATTGGGGGTCCGGTGATTCGAGATAAGGTTTTCTTCTTCGGATCGTATCAGGCAACCAAGCTTCGCAGCGATCCGGGTCTGGTGCGCCAGTTTCTTCCGACGGCGGCGTACCGTGCCGGCAGTTTTGCCGCTGCGCCACGCTCAATCACCGATCCTCTCGGCAGGCAACCCTTTCCTGGCAACCAAATCCCGCGCAGCCGCCTGAACCAAGTGACATTGGCTTTCTTGCCCTACCTACCGGACCCTGGCACCGTGACTGGCGAGCGATTTACCGGGGCCCGCCTTAATCCGGACGAACCGGAGTATCTGGGCCGCCTGGACGCGAGCCTGGGGCGGCACAGCCTGAGCGGGCATGTATTCATCCGCAGGTTCAAGAAGCCGTTCGGCGCGAGCCTGCAGGATTACGCTTCGATGTACGCTTCAGACGTCGCCGACCAAGTTCAAGACCAGGATCACCATACGGTGAACCATGTATTCACCGTGTCTCCCCGGCTGATTAATAGCTTCACGTTTTCCTATCGGAATCGGACGACCGCCCAAGACTGGTCGCAGACCCGCGTGCCATTTACTTTCGCCGACGCCGGCGTCAAAGGTATCGCGGTGCCTGACCCGCCGGGTGTGTACATCGATGTCTCCGGGGATTTTCTGGCCAGACCGGGCCGGCATGCGGCACTGGTGCATAGAGATCTCCATTGGACGAACACCGCCACTTTCGTGAAGGGCAGGCAAGAAATCAAATTCGGCGCCGAGGTGATACGTTCGGCCAACGAGATCCGTAACACCTTCACCGCGACCGGCACATTTCTTTTTGACGGCTTTGCCACGGGCCTAGCGGCGGCCGATTTCATGCTCGGCGAAGTGCGGCAATTCGGGCAGGGTGGCGGCGAGTTCAAAGACGTTGTGGGGAACCGGTGGGGCTTCTTCGTGCAGGACAACTTCCGCGTTCATCCTACCCTGATGCTCAACCTCGGCCTCCGTTGGGATCCGACACTGCCCTTCCGTGAAAACTTTGGACGGGTGCAGTGTTTCCGGCCCGGCGCACAATCCTCCCGATTCCCGAATTCTCCCCGGGGATATCTGCACGGCGGAGATCCGGGTTGTCCCGAGGGTGGCTTTGATCCATATTGGCGGGCGATATCTCCGCGCTTCGGGTTTGCCTGGAGTGCGGCTTCGCGGTTGGTGGTGCGGGGTGGGGTCGGCTTTTTCTGGGATCCGCAGTTTACTTCTTTGTACAATCCATTCGACAGCGCAGCCCCGCACAGCCCTCAGGTGCAGCGCCTAGCGGTGAAGTTCGACGATCCCTACCAGGGAGCCGAAAATCCGTTCCCGGCCCAGTTTGGGCCGTTTCATCCCACGCGCGACTCGCGTTTCCTGACGCCGTTGGGAACTATTGGCTCCTTTGAACCCGGCTTTCGGCCGAGTTACATGCAGGCCTACAACCTCACGGTGGAGCGCAGCTTGATGGCAGACACCATAGCGCGAATCAGCTATGTGGGCAATCTTGGCCGCTACCTGTCCTACAACGAAAATCTGAACTACGCTCGATATGTTCCGGGGAACTCGAGCGTCGCCAACACCCAGCAGCGGCGGCTATTCCCGGAATATCAAGGCATTTTGATGGCGATGGCAGGGAGCACATCGAGCTATCACGCACTGCAGGTGTCAGTGGAGCGAAGGGTCAGCAAGGGTCTGTCGTTCGAAGCCAACTATACCTTTTCAAAGGCCATTGACGAGTATTCGATCGAAGCGATCCCGGGATCGGGTCAGTTGCCGATACCCGGCAATCGCCGCGCCAACCGGGGTCTGGCCGACTTCGATATCCCGAGCCGTTTTGTCGCCTCGTTCGTCTGGGCGCTTCCGTCGCTGTCGCAACACAGCCCGGCCGTGAGGCGAGCACTGGGAAGCTGGCAGGTCACGGGAATCTCCACGGCCCGAAGCGGCACTCCATTCTCGGTGGTTTCGGGAAGCGACCTCTCCTTCAGCGGCATCAATGGCGACTACGCGGATCTAACCGGGAATCCTTTTCTCGATTCCAACAGGCCGCGCAAGGACTTACTTGCCGAATACTTCAACCGGCGGGCATTCGCGCCCAATGCGCCGGGGACGTTTGGAACAGCGCCGCGCAACCTGCTTCGGGGTCTTGGATCACTGGGCTTCGACACCGGAGTGATGAAGGATTTCCGCGTTGCCGAGAAGGTAAACCTGCAATTTCGCTGCGAGGCTTTCAACGTATTCAACAGGCCCAATTTCGGCAGGCCGGAAAACCGCCAGCGGGTGCCACGCTTTGGAGAGATCATGAGCGCCAGCGACCCGCGCATCGTGCAGTTGGCTCTGAAGCTTCGTTTCTGAAACGATATGAGGAAAACTCTGCTCGCGTTGGTTCTGGTCCTGCCCCTGATTCCGGCTGTTCGGGCGCAGGGTCCATCGAGTGGCGTCGTTCGTCTGCTGATCGGCGGAGACGTCAACTGGTCGCTCCGTCTGAAAACGCCATCGATCTACAACGACTATTCCGGTCCGAGAAAGGGCGCGTGGCCCCCAATCCCCTTTCTGGCCACGACTGAGTCTCGCCAGTTCCTCGAAAGGGAGCTTGGACGAAACCTGGAGGCACCTGGCAGTCACCACCTGAGCGCAATCCAGTACGGGCTGAAGTTTTCTTCGCCGCTCGAGGAGGTGCGTTATCCATTCCAGAAGATCGCGCCTTTTCTCCGCCAACATAATCTGGTCTTTGTGAATGTGGAGAACCCTCTGTCCGATGGCGGCCGGCGCGTGGGCGATTTTCGCGCGCCGGCCCTCTTCGCCGACGGGCTGCGCTGGGCTGGGATCAGCATTGTCTCCATCGCCAATAACCACGCACTGGACGCCGAGGGGCAGGGCCTGATGGACACGATCAATACCCTCGCGCGCGCAGGAGTTGGTTATGCCGGCGGGGGCCGCAACCTGGAGGACGCGCGCCGCCCCCGCATCATGGAAGCGAACGGTATCAGGATCGCGTTTCTGGCCTACACCCAGCACATCAACATGGGCCCGGCCTCGTACGCGTTGCCGGAGCAGGCAGGGGTGATGCCGATGGATCCTCTCCTGATGCAGGAAGACATCCAGCGGGTGCGGCAGCAGGTCGCGTACGTAGCGGTATCCATACATTGGGGCACCGAGACACGGGAGGTTGATCCGGCAAATCGGAAGTTTGCCCACCAACTTGTCGATTGGGGTGCGGACCTGGTATTGGGTCATCACTCACCACTGGCAAAGGGACTCGAGGTGTACCAGGACAAACTGATTATCTATTCGCCTGGACATCTCATCTTCGGCCACACCCACGAAGAGTGGGGCGACGGGTATTTGGTGCGGGCAACGCTGGCGGCAAAGGGTATCCAGGGAGTGGAGATCTTCCCGATCGCCGGGAAGGGTCACAACCTTTCGCAACCATTTCTGCTTGAGGGTTCAGCGGGGCGCGAAGTGCTGGCGGAGGTGCAAAGGCGTTCCGCCGCACTGGACACCTCCGTGCGCATCGAAGGCAATCAGGGTATTGTCACCTTAAAGGGACGTTGAGGGATGAGCCCGATGTCGAGATTAATAGGCGTGCTGCTTTGGACGCTTCCTGTAGCGGCGCAGACAGGCGTGAACCTGACTGTCGCAGCAGTGCAGCTCCGCTCAACGTTCAAGGTCGAAGAGAACCGGCAAAAGATCATCGAGGCTCTCAACCGTGTCGCGGACCGGGGTGCTAATGTGGCGGTGTTCCCTGAATGTGCCCTGACAGGTTATCATTCCAGGCATGTCGGAGCGACTTCGGAGGAGATAGCGGCTGCTGAGGAGGAGATCCGCCAGACCTGTAAGCACCGCGGGATTGCGGCCGTGGTCGGGAGCATATTCAGAATAAATGGCCGTACATTTAATACGGCGGTGGTTTTCGATTCCCGTGGAGAACTGGTGGAACGCTATGGCAAGCTGGTACTGGCCGGGGAAGAGTGGGCCGTGCCGGGAAACCATATCGCCTTCTTCGAGCTGGAAGGCATACCCTCCACTGTCATCATCTGCCGCGACAAGCGGGCGCCGGAGATCGCACGGCTGCCGGCAATGGCCGGCGCGAGAATCCTCTACTACATTGGCCATGAGTCAGGCGTGCTGTACGAATCGAGACTAAAGCCGTTGCGAGCTCAGATGATGGCGCGGGCCGCCGAGAATACTATGTTTGTTGTCGCAGCGAATTCGCCCGGCGACGTCAATGATGCGAGCAATTCACACGGCCAAAGCCGAATCATCCGGCCTGACGGCAATGTCCTGAGAGAGGCTTCGATTTTCGGGGAAGACATTCTCATCGAAACCCTTTCCATCGAGCCCCGCAAGCTCGATGGTCCACAACAGGGCCTAATGGGTGACTGGTGGCGTCAGGGCGTGGAGTTCCTGATGAAAAACCGTCACAGAAAGCTGGAGTAAGATCCGCGTCACCAGGCGAGGAAACCTAAACTATCGCCGCATCAGAGAGGCTCGCTGAGCGTTGGTGCAGCGAAGGGTCTGCGTCCATTTACGGTGAAGGATGAATGTCAGTTCAAGACATTCCGCCAGTCCAGGCTCGAGCTGAGCGTCGATCAAATGGCAGATTAGTCCTCTTCCACCCTAAGGAGCCGCAGACTATTGAACGTGACCAGCAGTGTCGCGCCCATATCCCCCGCAACCGCCATCCACAAGGTCGCCAATCCGAAGAATGCCAGAAGAAGGAAGGCTGCCTTCAGTACCAGCGCCAGCGCGACATTCTCTTTGATCACGCCTACTGTGTTCCGCGCGTGACGCAAGAGGAATGGCAGCTTCTTCAGGCCGTGCGCCATGAGGACGACGTCGGCCGTCTCGAGCACAACGTCCAGCGAAGACACTCCGACGGCGATTCCTACCGTCGAGTTCGCCATGGCCTGCGCGTCGTTCACCCCATCGCCGACCATCGCTACCTTGTGATGCTTGCGGATCAGGTTCGCCACGGTATCGGATTTGTCGGAAGGCAACAAATCGGGAAACACTTCATCGACTCCCGCCTGCTCGGCCACGGCCTCCGCGGTGGCTCTGTTGTCACCGGTCAGCATCACGATGCGCTCGATCCCGGCCTGCCGCAACAACCGTAAGGACTCCGGTGCTTCGGGCCGGACCGGATCCTCCAACGTGACCAACGCCCACACTTCGCGATCAGTTCCAAGAGCCACAACGGTGCCCGGCTTCTTGTCCAGCTTCCCAGCCAACTCCTTGGGATCAAGTCCCCGCTCCTTCATCAATCGCAAACTGCCGACCCAAAACTTTTGCCCGGCGACTTCCCCTTCGGCGCCTTTGCCCTGCAAGGTGAGGTAATTCGAAACCGGTAGTGGCTGGACGCCCCGTTCGCGCGCGTGACGAAGCACGGCGCGGGCCAGAGGGTGACCGCTATGCGATTCGAGCGCAGCCAGCCGCCCCAGCACTTCTTCTTCCCGATACCCGTTCAATGGAGTCATCGATCGGACAACAGGCTCGCCCGTGGTCAGCACACCGGTCTTATCGAATGCCACCACCTTCAGCCGCCCCGCTTCTTCCAGGTAAGCGCCGCCCTTAATGAGCACACCATGGCGTGCGGCGGAGGCCAGGGCGGCCACGATGCTCACCGGAGTCGAGATCACCAGCGCGCAGGGACAGGAAATCAGCAGGATCACCATTCCCTGGTAGAACCAGTCCCCCCAATTCCCGCCGAAGAAGGCCGGGGGAATCACAGACACAGCGGTTGCCAGCAACATCATCGCCGGCGTGTAGTAGCGCGAAAACTTTTCGACAAACTGTTCGCTAGGCGCGCGGCGGTGTTGCACGCCTTCCACCATGCGGATAATGCGCGCGAGCGTCGTGTCGCCCGCTTGTTTGGTGGTGCGAAGATCGAGTACGCCATCGCCATTCATAGTTCCGGCGTAGACCGTATCCCCCGCTGCTTTCCACACTGGCGCAGATTCGCCCGTGATCATGGCCTGGTTCACGTCCGAATTGCCGGAAACGACTTCTCCATCGCAGGGAATGCGCTCGCCGGGACGCACCCGGACGGTCGATCCGACCTGGACGCTCTCCACCGGAGTCTTGTGCTCGTGGTCGTGGTGAACCACGCTCGCTTCGCCCGGGGAAACTTCCATCAAAGCCGTGACAGCTTTGCGAGCCCGGGCGAGGCTGAACGATTCGAGCAGCGCCGCGAGCGCGAACAAAAAGGAGAGCGTCGCCCCTTCAATCCACTCACCCAGGTATGCGGCGCCCATCACCGAGACCACCACGAGGGCATTCATATCCGGCTGCAGACGGCGGAAAGAGTAGGAGGCTTTGGGAACCACGAAGTAGGATCCCGCCGCGATCGCTACCACGCACAGCAACACGACTGGCCATTCCATGTGGTGACCGGCATGCTCGTGTGCGAACAGGCTCGCGATCAGGTTTCCCGTCGTGAGCCCCTGCCATACCATCGCCGCCAGCGTCGAGACGCCGCTGACCGAGGCCAGCAGCAGCTTTCCGTTTCGCGCAAAGAAAGACGCGGGTGCCTCATCCAATTCGCGCCACGGCTCGCAGCGTAATCCGGTCTCGGATACCGCATTCTGAATCTGCAGCGGCTGGACCTGCTGCGCGTCGAAGCTGGCCACCATCTTGCCGCGCACGACATCAAAGCTAAGGCTACGCAAGCCGGGGAACCGGTCAAGGCGGCTCCGAATGAGAGACACTTCTTCGGCGCAGTCCAACCCATGCACGCGAAACTCGGCCTGTGTGCTGATCGGCGCCTCCCCTTCTATTTTGACGGATGCGGGATGTTCGAGGATTCACCCTCGTCCGACAAACGGCATTTTGGTGGCCATTACTGTCATGAATTGCACGTTGGCGTCCAGAGGCAGGTTCGCCATGTAGAGGACGGCTTCGGCCACATGACGTACGTCCATCCTGGGCTCGACCATCGTTGTCCCGTTGGCCTGTGTGACGCCCGCCGTCATTCGTTCCGTCATTTCGGTGGCCGCGTTCCCGATATCAATCTGGCCGCAGGCGATGTCGTACTTGCGGCCGTCGAGGGAAAGGCATTTGGTAAGGCCGGTGATTGCGTGTTTGGTCGTGGTATAGGGAGCAGAGTTCGGCCTGGGCACCTGAGCGGACAGTGAGCCGTTGTTGATGATGCGCCCTCCACGAGGCTGCTGCGCTTTCATGATCCTGATTGCCTGCTGGGCACAAAGAAAAGCGCCGGTCAGATTGACGCTCACCACTCCGATCCACTGCTCGTAGGTCAGCTCTTCCATCGGAATGCCGGGTGCGTTGATGCCAGCGTTGTTGAAGAGAACATCTAATCGCCCGAATGCGTCCGTGGTTCTGGCGAACAGATCTTGGACCGAATCAGGATTGCCGACGTCGGTGGGAACGCAAAGCATCCGGCCGCCGGATTGGTCCGCCGATGCGGCGGTCTTTTCGAGCTCCGCCGGCCGGCGCCCGGCGAGCGCTACC
>Ga0187893_10011486_pt1 | contig 12844 bp, 13 predicted proteins | sample MA1701074metaG_FD_139574 | JGI IMG/M metagenome (GOLD analysis project Ga0187893, IMG submission 139574) | White microbial mat communities from a basaltic lava cave in the Kipuka Kanohina Cave System on the Island of Hawaii, USA - MA170107-4 metaG ...
AGGTCGCGAAGTCGAGCGGCGAGACCTACCTGAACCTCAAGATCGGCGCGCCCGAGTTCGGGCCGAACTGGGTCCGGGCCCGGCTGGTCAAGCTCGAAACCCCCAACGGGGACGGCGCAACCCACATCGCCTTGTGGGAACCGCGCGACCGATAACACCCTCCAGCCCCGTCGCGGATCGCCGCGGCGGGGCTTTCTTTCTGCGCGTGAGTTCGCCCGCCCGCTCGAATTCGTGGGGGGCGCCTTTTCGAGCGTCCCGGAACGCGCCCCATCGCGCCCATCCTCGCCTGGTGCGCGGCGACGTTCGCCGTGGCCGCATCGCAACCGGGGAGCGCCGAACATGGACGACGAGATCGTCCGGGCCGCCAACGCCAAGAAGGGCAGCCCGTTTCTGAACACCGACCAGGCTGCCCACTATGTCGGTCTGTCGCGCCGGACGCTCGAAAAGATGCGCACGGCCGGCGGGGGGCCGCGCTTTCGCAAGCATGGCCGCTATGTCCGCTATCACATCGACGACCTCGATGAATGGTCGGCAGAACACATCAAGACATCGACCTCGGAGCCCGGCCGTCAGCCTTCGGCTCATCCTGACAATGGCAGGGCACGGCGATGATCGGCCGGATTCTCATGCGCGCGGGGCGGCGCCGACGCGGGCGTGGGCGCCCGCTTGCAGTCCTCGCCCTCACCTTGTTCGGGCTCGGCCTGATCGGGCTCGCGACGCTCGCCCGCCCGGCGCCGCGGCTCGTGTGGAACGCCAGCGCCAGCGCGCCAATCGGCCTCTACCGCGTCCTGCCGGAGAACGCTGTGCGCGGCGATCTGGTGCTTGTCCGCACACCGAGCTCCGTGCAGCAGCTCGCCGCCGAACGAGGGTATTTGCCGCAGAACGTTCCTCTGGTGAAGCGCGTCGCGGCGGCGAGTGGCGATATCGTCTGCGCCGCCGGCGATGCGATCTCCATCAATGGCCGCGTCGTCGTCGAGCGGCTGGCGCGCGACCGGCTCGGCCGTCCGCTGCCGCGCTGGAGCGGCTGCCTTCTCCTCGATGGGGGCGAAGCCTTCCTGCTCATGGAGGGCGTCTCCGATTCCTTCGACGGCCGGTATTTCGGGCCGGTCCCGACGGCCGCGATCATTGGGAGGCTCGTGCCGCTATGGGTCGAATGATGCTCCTGATCCTCGGCGCATTGGCCGTCGGACCCATCGCAAGCGCCATACCTGCCTATGCCGAACCCGTCGCTGCGACCGATGCTGAGCTCGATCGCTGGCAGGGTTTGATCGCCGAGGCGTCTCGCCGGTTCGGCGTGTCCGAGGCCTGGATACGCGCAGTCATGCAGGCCGAGAGCAGAGGCCGGTCAACGCTTAACGGCCGTCCGATCACCTCACGCGCCGGGGCGATGGGGCTGATGCAGGTGATGCCCGACACCTATGAGGAGATGCGGCGCACGCATGGTCTCGGCCCCGATCCCCACGACCCGCGCGCCAATATCCTCGCGGGCACCGCCTATCTGCGCGCGATGTACGACCGTTACGGCTATCCCGGCCTGTTCGCTGCGTACAATGCCGGCCCGGAGCGCTACGACGAGTATTTGCGCGATGGTCGACCTCTGCCACCCGAGACGCGCGCCTATCTCGCCACGATCGCGCAGACGGATCCAAGCCCACCGTCGCCTTCTGCCGTGCCCTCGGGAACGCGACTGTTTTTCACGCTGCGAACCACAGCCGATGCATCATCCAATGCCAACAAAGCGTCAGCATCCACCGACCTGTTTGTCCCGCTGACCACCGTGCCGGATAGCCAGCGATGAACGGCGTTGCCGCCATTGGAGCCCTCCCGGAGAGAGGAGCCTCGTCTCGGTGTGTCTATGGTACCAGCCAGGACGAAACGTCCGTCAAGGATGCGCGGTCCCCCCAAAATGCTGGCGCATTTTGGCTCCCCCACGCCCCGCTGCGCGGCGCCTGCGGCGTCCTTGACCGGCGCTTCGCCGGCCGATGCCAGGGCCTGTCCTCGATGAGGAGGACATCAACCCTGGAGGTTCAGATGACCACGCTTCAAATCCATCCGCACTCCGAATTCGACCGCTTCCCGATGCTCGTCGAGAGCGTCAAAGAGCAGTTCGGCCCTGAGGGACTCATGTCGAACGTCGAGCGTTTCATCGAAGCGGAACGCGCCGATTTCCACTGGGACGGGCGCCTCGCGGAGATGAATCTCGGCGCCTATGCGAGCCTCGACGACGAAGCCGAAGGGTTCCAGCGTGTGTCGATCATCGGATATTTCCGCAGCCGATATTACGTCGCGACCTGCGTCGTGGACGCTGAACGGCACGTCCGTTGGATGCTACGTCTGCGTCATTTCGACAGCTTCGAGAGCGCCGAACAGGCGTTCATGGCGGGCAGTGATTGACCCCGCCGATCGCTTCGGGAGCGGCGTTGTCACGGCGTCGCTCCCATCATGTCAGGCGACGACTCCACCTGGTGCATAGGCATCGCCTTGAGCCGAGACCAGGCAAGAGATCGTAATTGAGCGGAGGACGGACGGAGAGCAGATCGGAAGTCGCGTAAGGCAAGATTAAAGGGGTGTCTCGAATGAGCCACTATGTCTTTGTCTGCACATCGTTATTCAGAGAGACCGTGATCGCGGGCTTCGAGACTCCTTCGCGTAAGCCTTTGATTCCCCGCATGGCGATGGAGACGGCTTGCAGCCCGCGCGCGGGCGCTGCTTCCTCCTGTTGTTGGATCCTTTGGATCGTCGCCGAGGCATCGCCATGACGCGGGACGACGACTTCGAGCCGAAGCTCGGGAAGATCCGCTCGCGCGGCAGCAAGCGCGGTCGCAAGTATCTGCACCGGGTGCTGCAGGCGACGATGCTCGCCGGCGGGCGCCTGCGGAGCGAATCGTCAGCACGCAAAGCGAAGTTCCACGGCAGCCAGATCGGCCGTGGCGCGGGCATCGGCCGCATGCTCGCCACGCGTGATCGCTATGCGGCGTTCCGCAGCCGCCGTGTCGTCGTCAAATCCCGCATCGTCAAGCTCGCCGGCAACGGCATCAATGGCGCGCGTGCGCATCTGCGCTATATCCAGCGCGATGGCGTGACCCGCGATGGCCACCCGGGCGAGCTCTATTCAGCCGAGCAGGATCGCGCCGACGGCAAGGCGTTCATCGAGCGCTCGACAGGCGACCGCCACCAGTTCCGCTTCATCGTCGCGCCCGAGGACGGTGCTGAATACGACGACCTGAGGCCGTTCGTGCGCCGCCTGATGACGCAGATGGAGGAGGACCTCGGCACAAAGCTCGAATGGGTCGCGGTCGATCACTACAACACCGGCCATCCGCACAGCCACATCATCCTCCGCGGCAAGGACGATCGAGGCCGGGACCTGGTCATTGCCCGCGAGTACATCACCAAGGGATTGCGCGAACGCGCGGCCGAGCTGGTGACGCTGGACCTCGGGCCGCGTTCCGATCTGGAAATCGAGAACCGCCTGCGCAATGAAGTCGAACAGGAGCGGCTCACCAGCATCGACCGGCGCCTGCTGCGCGACCGGGATGGGGAAGGGCTGGTCTGGTCCGCGGACAAGGACGCCTTCCAGCAGACCCTGCGGGCTGGCCGTCTGCAGAAGCTGAAACATCTGGGACTGGCCGAGGAAGTGCGGCCGGGCAACTGGCGCTTGGCGGGCGACCTCGAGGAGATGCTCAAACGCATGGGCGAGCACGGCGACATCATCAAGACGATGCATCGTGAGATGACGGAGAAGGGTCTGGCGCGCGCGGCCGCCGATTACGTAATCTTCGATCCGGCCGCGAAGGACAGCCGCCCGATCACCGGCCGGGTGGTCGCACGAGGCCTGTCCGATGAGATCAACGACCGCCATTACCTGATCGTCGACGCCCTCGACGGCCGCACCCACTATGTCGACATAGGCAAGGGGGAGGCGACCGAGTCCACTCCTGAAGGCGCCATCGTGCGCATTGATCCGAAGCGCCCCGAGCCCCGGCAGGTCGATCGCACGGTGTCCGAAATCGCGGCTGCCAATGGCGGGCGGTATGACGTCGATATCCACCTCCGTCACGACCCGTCCGCCAGCGCCAGTTTCGCCGAAGCCCATGTGCGCCGGCTGGAGGCGATCCGCCGCGTCACCGGCGGCGTCGAGCGCGAGCCCGATGGAACCTGGGTGATCGCCCCCGACCATCTGGAGCGGGCGGCGGCGTTCGAGCGACGCCAGGCGCAGGCTGCGCCCGTGGTGGTGCAAACGCTGTCGTCACTGCCGCTGGAGCGGCAGGTCGGCACCGAGGGTGCGACCTGGCTCGACCGTGAGCTTGTCGCGGAGACTCCGGAACCTGTGCGCGACGAGGGCTTCGGGCGGGACGTGCGCTCGGCGCAGGCGCGGCGGCGGCAATGGCTGATCATGCAGGAACTCGCCCGCGAGGACCAGGGCCGGATCGTCTATCGCGCCAATCTGCTCGGCATCCTGCGTCGGCGAGAGATTGCGCGCATCGCCGGCCAGCTGTCGGGGGATCTGGGGCTGAGCTATGTCGAGACCAAGTCGGGGGAGAGGGTGGATGGCGTCTATCGCCGGCACGTCGATCTCGCCAGCGGCCGGTTCGCGGTCATCGAGAAGGCCCGCGAGTTCACACTGGTGCCGTGGCGGCCTGTACTGGAGCGGCATCTCGGCAAGCAGGTCTCCGGCATCGTGCGCGGTGACAGCATTTCGTGGACGATAGGGCGGCAGCGGAGTGGACCGACTGTATCGTAGATAGCCGATTTTGAGCCGAAGCGGACGCGATTCCTTGGTTCGACGGGTTCGAGTGTCCAATCATCGTGGAACCCATCACTTTGTAAGCCACCGTGCGTAGGCTTGGATGTCGATCATCGGGACTGTACCGCTGAATTGAAGCTGCGAGATCAGGTTGAACAGGAATGCTGTTGCCGGCTTGCCACCGGGGAAGGCGTCATGAGCCCCGGTTTTCGCGTTAAGGCTGAAATACCCGTGCGCGGCGATGCAGCCGAGATCGAGCCGGCCTTCCCCCGTATCAGCGTTGAGCGCGTCACCGAGAGACTGACCGAAAGCCGGTTTCCAGTCGCTCTCGAATGTCAGGATGCCGCCGAGAATTGGCGTGAGGACCTTGGCCGCGTATGTGCCGCCCGCATGCGGAATAGGGAGGCTGGTCCGATGCAGCCGGCGCACGCTGGCGACTTTCTTCTGGGCGTATGCAACCTGATCCGCATTGATCGACTGCTTCGCCTCGAAGACGGCGTAGACGCTTTCGGCGGGGATGATCGTCTGGCCCTTGAACGAGAAGATGAAGGGCGAATACTGGCGGTCGAATACGACCACATCGATCTGTTCGCTGAATACGCCGTTGCTATCGACGACGTGGGCCGTCGCCGCCTGGTAGCGCTTGGGCAGATAGGTCTGCAGCAGCTCCAGCCAGACCGTCTCGCTGGCGTCCCCCTTCGATACGGGGTGGCCGAGACTCTTGCGGACGATTTCCAGCTTCTGCTGGATGTCATCGTGCAGCCCGGCGAGAAGGACCGAGAGCGACCATTCCGTCATGCCGCACCTTCCTGAAAGGGCACCGTGGGAATCATGCCGCACGCGATCTCCACGGCGCGCGCCGGAGTCACCGCGCTCGACGGATAGGCATCCAGCACTATCGCCGGGAGAAGGCGCTGCGTCAGGTCGGAAAACGTAAATCCGTAGGCGCGGCCCTTTTGCGCGCCCGTTGCCGCCACCAACGCGTCGATCTGCGGTTTGGAGAAGCCGAATTGCCTGAGCGGTTCGCCGAGCACGGCATGACGCTGGGTTTCGTCGGGCCGGCTGAAAGCGAGGATGTCGGCGGCCCGGCGCCGGACAGCCGGATCGAGCGCGCCAAGCCTGTTCGTGCACATGATGACGGCAGCCGGCAGCCGGCCATTGCCGATTCGATCTATGCCGCGGATGAAAGCATTCACGCCCGCCCGGTCTTCGTGGTGCATCTGGGCAGCTTCGCGCGATTGCGCGAGAGCGTCGGCCTCATCGACGAGCAGGATGACGGCGCCGCGCGCCCGGCCTGTCCCCTTCAGCTTGCTCGCCTCCGCGACGGTGTAATCGAAAGCCGCCGAAAGAAGCTGGGTCATTTCGCCGACACGGCCCTGTCCGCGCGTCGAGAGACTCATCGGGAAAAGAGTGATCTCGATTTTTTCCTGCCGCGCCACGGCATCGCCGATGGTTTCCGCCAGTTCGGACTTGCCCGAGCCGACATCGCCTGCCAGCACTACCAGCGGCGGACGCCTCAGCACCATGTTCAGCGCGCCGTTGGCGTTGGGATGGTGCTTCTTGGCCCACGCTTCGAGGCCCGACGGGTTGACGAGCAATGCCAGAATCTTCGTCAGCCGCGCCTTGTGGTCGTCGAGACCGACCAGACGCGCAAGGCGTTCCTGCGCGTCAATGTCAGGATAGTTGAGGCGGCGCTCGAACAGATCGTCCAGCGCGGGTTTGTTGCTCATCAGTAGCTCCTTAGGCTGGCACGGTTCAGGGAGCGCCCACCCGAAGAATAGATGAGGTCATCGGTCAGGTAGCCGTTCAGGCCGGGCTCCGGCGCGCCGTTACGTTGAAAAGGGAGGCGTTTTTCGAATTCCTCCTTGTCGGTGGCAGGCGCGTCGTCCCACGCCGCGCTGTATGTCAGGTAGCTGTAGAAAGTAGCGCCGGCGATGTTCGCGCCCGGCCTGACGCGTCCCGGATCGTCATCGTTCGCAGCGCCGCCGGCGAGATCGCGCGCCGTGTACTTCAGCATCGGCTCGATCCACATGCCGTCACGGCGATATCCATACATCACCGTCCCAAGAAATCCCGCCTTCAGGAATTCGGTGACTTCCGCCTCGTAGGTGGCAATCGTGGCGTCGCTCGGGCTGCCGTAGAGCCGCTGCATGCGCTTGAGGTCGGTGGCGACCTTTGCCGCCATGTGCCTCGCGTGCGTGACGGTGAAGGATTCGGTGCCGGCGAAAGTGAAGCTATCACTCATGTTCTTCTCACACTTGGAATGTCGAGCCGAAAACCTTCTGCCAGTAGCGGACGGTCTCCTGCTTGGTTGGGGCGGCCAGCGCGGCATCGATCGCGTCGCCGGCATCGAGCGCGGCATCGACGATCGTGTCGGCCTGCGCGGCCGTATAGAGCTTGCTGACGTTGTTCTTGGCGTTGACGGGATCGATGATCTTCACCGTCTCGGTGAACGAGCCGAGGGAAGATGCGGGGTAGTAGTCGGTGAAGGCGATGAGTTCCCGGATATTGCTCCGGGCGACGTAAGTGAAAAAGTGCTGAAGTGCCTCCGGATAATCCGAGAGATCGAGTCCCTGATCCGCGAGCTTGGCAAGGATCAGCTCCGACATGAAGGACTTGAAGCGGAAGCTGTCGCGTTCCAGCTTCATCCTGCCCGCCCAGTATTTGACGAGGCGCGCGACCTGCGCGAAATCCGTTTCGTGCGCCTGCTTGCGCTTCCGGATGAATTCAAGGTGGCGCGGGATGCAGGTTTCGAGAAACGAGCCGTCATCCTGGCTTACGAGATTGCCGTACCAGTCCGGACCGCCCTTGTAGAGAATCGGCACGACATCGACATCGAGGCCGGAGCCCTTGAACGACACGGTCACGCTATATGTGTTCGGCTTGACCTGGTCCGGGCTGAAATTCGGGAATGCCTTGCGCAACCGCTCGGCCAGATAGCCCAGCAGCTTCGGCACGTCGCCGGGTGCATCGGCGCCGCTGATGTAGCAGGCGACATCGATGTCGTTGAGCGTGCGCAGCGCGGTCCCCTTGGCGAGGCTGCCCGAAAGCATCATCTTCTTGAGCGTGAAATCCGGGTGCTCTTCCAGATAGCCTTCGAGTCGCTCGCGCAGCCGCCGGGCCTGCGCGCGGTATTCGTCGGCCCTGTCCTTCGGCAGGTTCACCCTCTCCTGCGCGAATTTCACGATGTCGGCGTGGTCAACGTGTTGCCTTGCCATAACTTTTACCCTGCGGCTTGCCATGGCGACTTCGCCATGTCATACATGGCTAGTATGGTTCTGCCCTAACGGTAAAAGAGAGTCAAGTTCAACATGTCGATATCGCCATGACCAAGAAAGCCACCCCATCCGAAATCTTCAAAGATCGCCTCAAAGCCGCCCGTGAATTACGAAAATTGAAGCAGAGCGAGGTCGCCGAACGCGCCAAATTACCCCCGAGCTCAATCGCCCATTTCGAAGCGGGCGCGCGAAAGCCGTCCTTTGATACGCTGCGGCGGCTTGCGAATGCGCTCGAGGTCACGACCGACTACCTGCTCGGTCGAGTCGATGATCCCGGTCTCGCCGAGGCGGGCGATCCCCTGTACCGCGACATGGGCAAGCTGACCGACAGGGACCGGGAAATAGCCAAGGAGTTCCTTGAGATGCTGGCGAAGAAGGCGGAGGCGAAGAAAAAATGACCAAACCTCCGAGTCACGCGTTCCGTCTCAAGATGGCGAAGCAGAAGGCCGAAGCCTTCCTGCGTGACGAGGGAATCACGACGCTGCCGGTCGATCCGTTCGCGATCGCCGCTAGCCGCGATATCGAGGTCAAGGAGAAGCCCGATACGACCGGAGGGGTTTCCGGCATGCTGCTCCGGCATGGCGACGTGTTCGGAATCCTGTATGCGACGCATATCAGGAGCGAAGGCTTTCACAGATTCAGCGTCGGGCATGAGTTGGGCCATTATTTTCTGGACGGCCATATCGACCACATCCTGCCCAAAGACGGCATCCATACGTCGCATGCCGGATTCGTCTCGGCAGACCCTTATGAGCTTGAAGCCGACCAGTTTGCCGCCGGCCTGTTGATGCCGGCCACGCCCTTCAAGCGCGCCCTTGAGAAGCAGGATGCCGGATTGCAGGTCGTGGAGTCGCTCGCGGGCCTCTGCAAGACGTCCTTGACGGCAACGGCGATCCGCTATGCCGAACTGACCGATGACGCCGTGGCGATCATCATCAGCACCGGGCAGGTGATCGATTTCTGCTTTATGTCCGACACCATCAAGTCGCTGCCGCAGCTCACATGGATAAAGAAGGGAACCGCTGTTCCCCGAGGCACAGTCACGGCCCGGCTCAACGCGAATTTCCAAAGCATTGCCAATGGCGACCGTGCCGAAGACGAGATCGATATCATCGACTGGCTGGGCGGCACCCGCTCTGTCAAGGCGACCGAACAGGTCATTGGTCTCGGCAACTACGGCAAGGCCCTCACGGTGCTCACATGCCCGTCGGTGCAGGACGAAACGTATAAGGACGATGACGGCGATGACGAGGAGGATCTGGAGGAGCGCTGGACGCCGCGCTTTCGGAAATGACCATCAAGCCGGCGGGACATATCCTCACCGACGAAACCAGGCATGCGATAGATGCCGTGAAAGGCTGTGTCACGCCGATTTTCGACGTGAACGAGAAACGCGAGGCGGAGCTGCTCGGCAGCGCCGTCCTGATCGAAATAGCGGAAGAATTCTTCCTGTGCACCGCGAAGCACGTCATCGACGATAACAAAGACTCCATCCTATATACCGACGGCCCTGCCGAATTCGAAATTCTTGAAGGCGATTTCTACGCTTCGCAGAAGCAAGATATCGCTGTGCTGAAGTTGACGGCAGCACAGAGGCGCTCTTTCAAAAAGTATAAGCCTCTGCGCGCCGATGACATTGCAAACCAGACCCAGGCGGCAGCTTCAAAATATGCCGAGTTTGTAGGGTTTCCTGAAACCAGAAACAGGAAGGTCTACAAGCAGAACAAGATCGTCGGCGAGATCTATGCGATCGGCGGCATGATGCTCGAAGCTACAGATGCCAAAGTGCGTGTCTCCTTCAACCGAAAGCGAAATATCGACGCGGTGACACGCAAGCGCGTGACGTCACCCGATCCGCACGGCATGAGCGGCGGTGCGATCTTCGGTATACCCATGAACGCCACGACCATCGAAGGGACGCCCCAGCCCAAGCTGATCGGCATTTGTACCGATTGGCTTGAATCATCACCTGAGATATTCGGTCCGAACATCGCAATTGCCATGGCGATCATCAGGGAGGGGTGGCAGATCACGTTGCCGCTGCGGCTGAACCCGGCTCACATCAAGTCAAGACTTATTGTGATCCGTCCATCGGCGTGACGGAGACAAGGCAACCATCAATCGGTCAATCTCATTTTCTGGGTACGGTGTTAAGCTTCGCTCTCGGAATATGGCGCACATCAAGTTCGACTCGACTGGTTTCAATCCGGAAAAAAATATCAAAGCTCCAATGTAAAGAGCCAACGGGCGTTTTTGGCGCTAAGCGGGCCGCCACGACAAGCCACCTGACCTCCCTCTGCAAATAAACGTCCCTTCGTCGCTGGAGAGCGTAAATAGGGGCTCTGAGAGATTCCGGCCTTTTGACGGACCCTTGTTTTAGTTGCGTCGCACGAGCGCGGCGCGTGTCCGGGACAAGGGCCATGACTCCCACGAAGCTCCTCATCGGCCAGATTCTGATCGTCTTCGTGATCGTGATCACCGGCGTCTGGGCCGCTACGCAATGGGCCGCCGCCGAGCTGGGCTACCAGGTGCAATTGGGCGCGCCCTGGGTCGTGCTGTTCGGCATCCCAGTCTATCAACCCTGGAAGCTGTTCGAGTGGTGGTACGCCTACGAGGCCTACGCCCCGCACATCTTCGACCGGGCAGGGATGCTCGCCGGTGCCAGCGGTTTCATGGGGTGCGCCGCGGCCGTTATCGGCTCGTTGCGGCGGGCACGGCAGAACCGGCTCGTCACCACCTATGGCTCCTCGCGCTGGGCGAACAAGCGCGAAATCGATGCGGCTGGTCTCTTCCGCGCGGCAGGCGTCTTCCTCGGCCGGCTGGGCGGCCAGTATCTGCGCCATGATGGACCCGAGCACGTCATGGCGTTCGCGCCGACTCGCTCGGGCAAGGGTGTCGGCCTCGTCATTCCGACGCTTCTGTCATGGACCGGGTCGGCGGTTGTTCACGATATCAAGGGCGAGAACTGGCAGTTGACCGCTGGCTGGCGGTCAAAATTCTCGCACTGCCTGCTGTTCAATCCGACCGATCCGCGCTCGGCCCGCTACAACCCGCTCCTCGAGGTGCGGAAGGGACCGGACGAGGTCCGCGACGTCCAGAACATTGCCGACATCCTGGTCGATCCCGAAGGGGCGCTCGAACGCCGAAGCCATTGGGAGAAAACCAGCCACTCGTTGCTGGTCGGCGCCATCCTCCACGTTCTCTATGCGGAGGAAGAGAAGACGCTCGCCCGTGTCGCCACCTTCCTCTCCGACCCGCAGCGGTCTTTTGCCCACACGTTGCGCCGGATGATGGCGACCAATCATCTCGGCACCCCCGATCATCCCCAAGTCCATCCCGTGGTCGCATCGGCCGCGCGCGAAGTGCTGAACAAGTCGGAGAACGAACGCTCCGGCGTGCTGTCCACGGCCATGTCGTTCCTCGGCCTCTACCGCGACCCGACGGTGGCGGCGACGACGGCAGCCTGCGACTGGCGGATCGTCGATCTGGTCGACGCGATGCGGCCGGTCTCGCTTTACCTCGTCATTCCACCGTCGGACATCTCGCGGACCAAGCCGCTCGTGCGGCTGGTGCTGAACCAGATCGGCCGGAGGCTGACCGAACGGTTGGAAGGCGATCCCGGGAAGCGTCGCAAGCATCAGCTCCTAATGATGCTCGACGAGTTCCCTGCGCTCGGACGCCTCGACTTCTTCGAGACCGCGCTCGCCTTCATGGCCGGCTACGGAATCCGCGCCTACCTGATCGCGCAGAGCCTCAACCAGATCTCCAAGGCCTATGGCGAGAACAACGCCATCCTCGACAACTGCCACGTCCGGATCGCGTTCAGCAGCAACGACGAGCGCACGGCCAAGCGTATATCCGATGCGCTCGGCACGGCGACCGAGCTGCGTGCCCAGCGCAACTACGCTGGCCATCGTCTGGCGCCATGGCTCTCGCACGTCATGGTCAGCCGACAGGAGACAGCGCGACCGCTGCTGACGCCAGGCGAAGTGATGCAATTGCCGCCGGCCGACGAGCTGGTGCTGGTTTCCGGTCTTGCGCCGATCCGCGCCAAGAAGCTGCGCTACTACGAGGATCGCAACTTCATATCCCGCGTCGCAGACGCACCTGCGTTGGCCGGCGGCGACTACCGAGACAAGCCCGCTCCGCGTCCGGACGATTGGGGCGGTCAGGTGCGCGGCCTTCATGTCCGCCTCGCCGCCGCGGTCGATGAGGAAGGCGGCCTTGCCGACGAAGAAGGCGGCCTCCAGCAGCAACGCCATCCCGGTCTGCCGGAAGAGGGCGTCACCAAGCCAGCCGCCCCCGAGCATGCGACCGATCTCGGCCTGACCGAGGACGAATCCGACACCGCCGCCGATAAGCGCGCCATGCATCGGCTGCGTGGTCTCGGCTCGGTCGCGCGCGCTCATGCCATGAACGAAGGCACGGGTCGCGGCGACGACCTGTTGCCGTCCTTCTGAGGAGCCGCCTCGTGACACGATCCAAGATCCGCCATCAGCTCTTTCTCGACGGAGACCTCAGCGAGAAGTTGGAGGCGCTGGCGGCAAAGCCCGGCGCGTTCAAGTCCGCCATCCTGGCCGACGCGGTGGCGGCCTGGCTCAATCGCCGGGGCACGCACGAACTCGATGACCGCTTCGGGCTGCGTCTGAACCGGATCAGCGCCCAACTCAACCGGATCGAGCGCGACGGACAGGTGCTGCTGGAGAGCCTGGCGCTATTCGTCCGCTATCAGCTCACCGTCACCGCGCCCTTGCCCGAGGCAGATCAGGCGGCCCGCGCCGTCGGCCGCGACCGATTCCAAGCCTTCGTCGACCAGGTC
>Ga0187893_10011487_pt1 | contig 12843 bp, 11 predicted proteins | sample MA1701074metaG_FD_139574 | JGI IMG/M metagenome (GOLD analysis project Ga0187893, IMG submission 139574) | White microbial mat communities from a basaltic lava cave in the Kipuka Kanohina Cave System on the Island of Hawaii, USA - MA170107-4 metaG ...
CAAGAGCCAGGTCAGCGAGGCGTTCCAGTACGCCACGCGCAAGCACTTGGACCAGATCAACGGGCGGGACCTCTCCTCGTACCGGTTCGTGGTCCTGTTTCTGGATGGGATCGAGTTCGCCGGCACGACGGTCGTGGTGGGTCTGGGGATCACGGAAAAGGGCGAGAAACTGATCCTGGGGCTGCGAGAAGGCGCATCCGAGAACGCCCAGGTGTGCACCGACCTGATCAGTTCGCTGAAGGAGCGGGGTCTTCAGATCCCTTCCAGGGTCTTGGTGGTGATCGACGGAGCCAAGGCTTTGGCCAAGGCGGTACGGTCGGCGTGGGGACCTCGTGCCCTGATCGCACGCTGCCGGCTGCACAAGGCCAGGAACGTCCTGGAGTATCTGCCGGAGAGCTACCACGCCGAGGCGCGTCGGAGGATGAACGCGGCGTGGAACATGAACGAGTATAGCGAGGCCAAGGCCGAGCTGGGCAAGGTGCTGCAGTGGCTGGCCGGGATCAACGAGAGCGCGGCCGAGAGCCTGAAGGAGGCGTTCGAGGAGACGCTGGTGCTGCATCGTCTGCGGCTGCCTGAGATCCTGCGCAAGAGCCTGGCGACGACCAACGTGATCGAGTCGGCGTTCTCGATCGTCCGGGAACGGACGCGAAGGGTGAAGAACTGGAGGAAGGGCCGAGACCAAGTGACGCGCTGGGCGGCCGCGGGGCTACTCGTAGCCGAGAAGCGGGTCCGGAGGATCCGCGGCTACAACTACCTGCCGCTTCTCGTCGAGGCGCTCACAAAGCTTGACCTCGAGAAGGAGGTCGCGTAGTTAAATGACAAGTCGTTCGCCCCTCCCTTCATCCCTAACAACGTGGCGGACATTCTCCGAGGGAATTCAACAGAGCAAAATGGGCTCTAAGTGAACCTGGCCGAAATGGGCGATCCACGCATCGTCCTCGGGTTTGGCCCGATTGCATCGTGGCTGCTCCCCGGTCTCGTATTCTCATCTTTTCAATCGCTCTTGCTGATTCAGTCGCTTCAATGCAAGGGTAGCGTGCCGACGTACCGAATTCCAAGGCGAATCCGTAGTAATCGAACGAAGCGTCTGCTTGGCGTTGTCGTTTTCGGCCCACTCCAACGCCTGAACTGCTCTCAGCCTGCGGAGGGTTTCCTTGTGCGGTATGACACATCCATCGATTGACGCCAGCAGGCGGACGATTCTCAGACGTGATTCAGGTGAAGGATTCAGCTGCAGCCGAGAACGCAATCGGATTTCGCAATCAACCAACATCAACTCCCTTTCGGCATTCTCTCGTTCCGTTGCCTGATCGTGGTCCAGAGAATCAATCAGGGGCTCGACCTTGTCGTCTATTGACGAAGTTGTCAGCATCGAGAGGAGGAATCTACATGAATCTGGCCCCATTGACGCGAAGGCAAGAATTGCTTTGTGGGCGATTCCCGCATCATCATTGGCAAGATCGGTCCATAATTCATTCAAGGTCTTCCATGGGCTTCCGCGCATTGGAGGAATTGGGACTAGAGACCATTTTATGAGCGTAGTATCTGCACTGCCGGAAAATACGACGGTGGGCTTGCCCCCGAATCGCACACACGAAACGCCATCCTGATGCCCTTCCAATTCGAAAAGCTGCTTTCCTGAAGCGATTTCCCACAAGCGAACTGCTTTGTCCCAGCCTCCCGAGATCAACAAACGCGAATCCTGAGAGAACGCAACTGCATATGCGCCGTCACGATGGGCACGGATGGAATGCAAGATCTGCCCGGTCGAACATGCCAACAAGTTAATAGTGCCGTCATTACCCGCAGTTGCAAGGACGTCCCCTTCCTTGGGGTAAGAGATCGAATGGATCCCTCCGTCATGCGCCTGCACTTCGAACATTAATTTCCCTGAAGTGAGATCCCACGTCCTGAGAATCCCTCGGGCTCCACCTGATGCGAACACCCTTGAAATCGGAGAGCACGCAATTGCCTCGACTTCCTCCCCACGTACCATTACCTGGAAAACCTGAACATACTTTTCCGCATCGATCGCACGGATAACGCCGTCCCGTGTCGCGACGATAACTACACTCCCGTCGCTTGCCCAATCAACACATGACGCCGAGCTGGAGAGGGCGATAGATTTGATTCCGCGTCCAGTCGCCGAGTCCCAGAATCGCAAGGTGTCATCACGTCCACACGAGACGAGCGTTCTCCCAGATGGAGATGAGGATAAGCCTGAGACTCCCCCCAGATGTGCCTGCCAGGCTCGAATTAGTTCAGGTCCATCAGACTGCCATTCGATTATCCGCCCATCGTGGCCTCCTGAAAACAACCTCAAATCGCCAGACACTATTGCAAGGGAGGTTACTGAACCTGCATGACCAGGGACAATCGGCATCTCCGTGAATGTGTCATAGTCCCACAGCTGAATCCTACGGCCCCCGCCTCCACCGGCAAACTGCTTGCCGTTCTTCGAGAACGCAATGCAGTGAACAGGTACTAATCGTGTCTTCACCGATCCAAGCAAGACGCCATTGCTTGCATCCCAGCTCTTGACAAATCCATCTTCACCCCCGGATAGCAGCTCGCCTTGCTTGGCGAACGCCAGACAGTTCACTCCTCCCTCATGGGCATCCCAGGAGAGTTCCAGATTTGATTTGGTCGCGCTCCATTTCACAATCTTCCCGTTGCCAAAGGCTGCGGCCACTGATGCTCCGTCGGCTGAGAGTGCGACGGCCGAGACGCACGATCTTGCATCTTTGAGGGTTGTTATACATCGGCCGCTTTTTGTCTCCCAAATCCGAACTGTGGTGTCGTAACTTGCTGAACATACCGTTGACCCGTCTTCCGACAGGCATACCGAGTATACGTTCCCTTCGTGCCCTTTCAGCGCCGCCACTTGGGTCGACGTTGAGAGGTCCCATACTCGGACTTGGTTGTCTCCTCCACCGGAAGCTAGCAGAGGAGCATGTGCTGCGAACGCGAGCGCGTAAACCTGTCCTTCGTGACCTGGAAGTCTCCTGATGAGTTTGCCTGTGGAAGTCTGCCAAATTCGGATGACCCTGTCACCCCCGGCTGAGGCGACAAGTTCGTTGTTCGGAGAGAAGGCGACGGCGTGGAGAACTTCGGTATGTCCTTGCATCAATTGCAGAAGGGCCCTAGAGCGAATATCCCATATCCTAACCAGGCGGTCTTGGCCCGCTGAGGCAAGAAGGGTCCCGTCCGAAGAAAATGCGATTGATCGGACGGGGCCACCGTGTACAAGAAAACTTGAACCGAGGCGCGCCACGACGCGGCTGCCTGAACTGCTGAGGGCGGGCTCCCGACTTTGATGCGGCAAACCGTGGGATGATAGACATCCAATTGGGACCGCGAGAAAGGTCAGGGCGAAAATATGGAAGAGCCCGAAGCGTCCACGGTTGTGGTTCGTGAGCCAGTTGTATTTCCATGCCACAGCAAGTCACCGTCAGCGTCGAGGATTCATCTATTTGATGCATGCCTCGTCAAGTCTCATGAAGGCTTTACCTTTGTTTGTCAAATTCCTGGACCAACTTCTTGTAGAACTCTTCCTCCGCAGCGAATCTTTTCCTTGTCGCAAGATCCTCAGGCAGAAGCAGCTGAAAAGCGCTGAGGGAAGACGAGGTGACTTCTTCCTCACCTGGGTTCTTCGTTAAGGTGTAAGTCATCTCGAATCGCCATTCGAATGCGCCCACGACTACGCCGTCCCCGATGAGGAAGATTCGGTGCGCGAAGTTAATCTTCGCTTGATCATCAACTTTCAGAAGGCACTCTTTTCCTGCAGAGTCTTTTACGGTGGATCCCGCGAAGATTCCTCGTCCTCCAGGGAAGTCTATCGATCCTTGGATCAAACCTCCGTTCCCCACGATTCGTGGCGTAAGGCACTTATTCTCTTTGGTCCATGCATCGGGCTCGGGGTCTACTCTGTTGATGAGTTCACAGAGCATTCTTCCACCCCGTGTAATTATGATTTGAAACTTGTCGATCACGGCGGAAGCACAGGCATCCTTGAATCCACAGAAAGCGACGACAAGCAGGGGGCCCGCAGCAATTTCGTCGATGGGTTCTGGAGTTCGGCCTTTGAACCGAACCGTACGCACTTTCCCTTCTCGTGTTGGAAAGCCAGCGTAGATCCGAACTTGCTTCCCTTCTCCCAAGGAAGCTGATGCCTGCTGAGGCACGGGAATGTCTCTGAAGTTGGCTACCGGCATATCCCAGGTAACTGTCGCGTCGTCCGCCTTGAGTTTTCCCTTGCCTAATATCATCTGGGTGAATTCTCCCTCCCACTTCCCGTTGGTGATGAACTCATCGCAGGGTCCCGCGCCGCGGCATGTGACAAATGTCAGGTTGTCCAACCCTAGGCTTCGAAGAGTCGTCCCTTCCAGATCTTTAGCGGCCGGGGACGCCGTCGCCTGTGATGTCGAGATTCTGGCGTCTCCCATGAAGAAGCTGTTCAATCCCATCGGATTCACACTAGATTCACGTAGGAAGGATCATTCCACGGGTCGAGCGCAGAAACAATGGGCAGTTTCGTCGGGTAGTGCGCTGCGCTCATACCTATTCGACAATTCGAAGCGTTCGAAGGTGCACGGCCAAATTGATGCTTGAGATTTTCCCCGCCCTGCTGTAGTGTCCCGCCTAGCCGGACGAATTTCGAGCATCTGGTTCTGGCAATGCGCACGCTTACTCCTTTAGCTTCGCCTTGTAGGTTCTATACCAGTCCATTACCGTGTCCAGCTCGTTCTTGTCAGGGGTTCGATAGAAAGTGGACATGAGGATCGCGGTGTCCTCCTTCGCTACGAGGACACCCGTCCTATCAACTACCGCCGAACCCCACAGGGAAAACCGCGTGTCGTGCTGACTTGACTTGTCGGTGTAGGTCACCTTGTAGGAAATCACAAGAGCTGTCCATTCCGATGCTCCAGGGCGAACCTCTGTGACGCGAAACCTTACAGGGATGGGTATCAGCTTCGTCTCCTGGGGCGTTGACTCGCGGCTAATGATGAAAAAAGTGTCGTCCCACTCATCTCCTAGTCCTACCGGTTTCTCAGCATAGGATGGCAGAAAGAAGAGCTTGGGCAACAGCAGAAGGGGCATTACCGGATTTCGTGCCAGCAGGGGATCCCCCTCGTTCTTGTTAGGAAGCAGCCTCCTCCTAGAGTCGAAGTGGGATCCATACTCATGGGTGCGAGGAGTCGTATCATCATGAGCCAACCTGCGAGTCAACAGGTCAAATGCTTTGGCGGATGTCGTTGAAGGATGTTCCTCAACGCGATGGAGAAAGGCGTCCCCTTCGCCTACAGTGAGTTCCAAGGTCGCTACTCCTGCCTCTTCAATCGCCCATCGTCGGGTTCCGTCCTGGCGTAGTTCCTTGAATTCATAATCATATTTTAGGGTACCGACTCGGGGAGGAGGTATTTTGAGCTTGAGCGGTGTCGATGGCTTGAACTCCGCGGATCTGCAGCCAACAGATGCGCTTGCGATCAGTACAGAGAGGAAGGATGTCACGAAGATGCGGAATCCATTCGGCACGCGTTCGTTCGAACGAAATGGACGAACCGTAGAAACCACTTGTCAAGTCTCATTTCTTTGGCGTGTCTCTGCGCCAAGTGAAATGGAATTCCTCCGGTCTTGTATAGAAATTCGTATTCCTCCAATCTTGCCGCAGAGAAGGGCTTGGAACTGCATGCGCAATATCTAAAGGAATCTTCTCGATCAGAGGTTCCACTTTGCCCCAAGGTAAGCGGAAAAGCGCAACATCCCTGGGCAACGGCACCAAGCTATATGTCCAGGCCTTTCCAGTGGCGACATCATCCTTCAACAGCGTAGGCCGATCGCCAGGCCAATTCTTGGGCTTGCTTTCAGTTCCGTACTTTCGATTTGTCTGCGGGTACGGCGCATGCGAACCAGCGGCGAAGAAGACGTCCTTGTTCTCTTGTTCGATCTTTCCAAGGCGAGTATCATTCCAGTCGAGCCCCATTCCGTAGAAGTGTTGTGAGAAGGTTACTCCGATGGGAGGGTGAAACACGCGTAGGCTTGCCTCATCGATTCGCAGAACGACTTGCATGAACTCCCAGTCGCCTTGGTGCACCCTAATGTTCGTCCGGAGCGCATCATCTCCAGGCGCCGTACTGCCCGCAAAGAAGAACCAGAATTGCAAGAATAGGAGGGGCTCCTTTGCAAGAGGCTGGCTTCCCTGGTCAAAGCCAGGGTGACCAAAGCCAATCGCACATCGATAATAAACCGTCGGAGTTGGCGCTCCCTTCCTCCCCTTTATACCGAAGAACAAATCAGCATAGGCAATGCCCGGCGTTTTCCCGTCAATCAGTTCCAATTGGTGCTTCTGGGAATCTAGCTCAAGCTCCTGGCTCGTCGTCTGATCACGAAGCCGGGTGGCGCCGACGAGGTCCAATCCTGGCCCAAGGACGACCCTTCCATCTTCAACGACCTGTGCGTTGTCCAGGAAGAACTGGTAATCATATGGGCCGACATTCTCACTCGAATGAGTGAACAAGCTAGGCTTGTATCGATCGACGAATATCTTGCAGTGCTCCGGGGGGATGACCTTTTCTATTTCGGCTTCGGTCAAAGGTCTGGTCAAGTCAACCGCGGTTAGCTCGGCTGTCGCACACACGCTATCCTTCGGGACGAAGGTTACGGTTGCAGTTCTGCTTCCGGCCCCCGCCTTGACTTTCATGCTTACAATGAATCGCTCCACGGCTTCTTTTGATCGTAATGGGATGGTGTCTAACAATTCCAGGGTTGAGAAGTCCGGAAGCGAAGATCGAATCATGGCCGTGTCGAGTTCGGACAGGAAAAGGCGGGGCTCCACCTTCAGATCGAAGACTGCGAGATCGTCGTCCTTCTGTGGCCGACGCAATCGTCGCGACGTTGGTTCGAACTCCGCCCTTACGAAGATCACCCGCAAGAACCCGGTCTCACAGGGCTGCTCGAATCCATCGGCCGAAAATTTCCCCCGAACGCTATCTCGGATGGGCTCCGACGATGACAATCTTAAGTAAATCGTCTTGCTCCCTTTAACTCTTGTTTTGCCGGAATTGCCTTCAACAAAGGGACCGTCCTTGCTCTCACTTGATTCTACCTTGGCCTTTATCGATGCCAGTACACTCCAGGTTCCTGCAATCTCCTCCGCGACCTTTGACGTTATCTCTATAGTGCCGGAAATGGTCTCCCCCACACACGCGAGTTTGTGCGACAGTGTGATAAACATCTCACAAGGAGCTGGACAACCAACAAATGTGACAGTATCCAGGCCGAGAGATCGCAACGTAGCGCCTGCAAGTTTGGTCGCTCCTGACGTAGGCGTTCCTCTCGGGACCGATATCCTCGCGTCCCCCATGAAGAACCGGTTCAAGGCCATTTCCTCTCCCGATTATACCCCTGGCTGTTTCCGCTACCCGTCCTGATAGGGATCATTTCGCGCACCGCAGCAGAGCTCAAGATACGAGACTACTCGGTCAATACAAATTGTTGCAGTCCGAGGTGTTTGCGCGAAACATTGCTGCATTCAATCTTGGCCTCTCCATTGGTTATTACCAAGTCAACGTGATAGCCACTGGGAATCCTGTCAAAGGTGAATGTTCCTTTTCGAGCTTTGCGGTAAAGCACGACTTCTTGCGAACCGATGTACACGGGAATTGTGCCTAACCTGATGGAGACTTCTGAATGTGCCACTGAAAAGACTCGGGCTGCTCCCGTGTACCGAATACCCTTGGCCGACCCACAAGCGGACTTTTGATTGATCCGCAAACGACAAGCGAGCTTGGCGGTTAATCTCGAACCCGAAGGGTCCACAATCTCCCCAACGAAGCAAGTCGCACGCTGGGGGGTCACCTGGAGAACATATAGCTGGGCAATCGACCGTGGAAGCGACTGAAGGGTGTAGGCGCAGTCCGCACAATCAGGTTCGACCAAAATGGAAGAAACGCTGGCTGGCAGAACCATGGCGACTTCTTGGTTCTTAAAGTGCGAATATCGAACTACCGATTTGGATAGAGAATAATAGACCTTTCCACCATTTGGGCCAGCGTGGTCTTTGTGGGTAATCGCGCATCGCAAAGCGATGAAGGGTTCCCCTGCTCGAAGCTCGGATTTTCGAACGGATACAAATACCCGTTCCTCACTTTTGAAGAACGGACAGTAGGAGCCAGTCGAGAAACCAACATAATGCAACCACACCAGATAGGCTACAGCAGGCAGCGCAACGACCAACAATGGCGAGAGTAGAGGCAGGAGCCGGTTGTGCTTCATAGTTCTCATTCAATTCAGGGCTTTATCGTGACGGGCGCACCGCACGCACCCAACAGAGTTTGATCTTGTAGTTTCTTCTTTATATCTTTCGCTCCGTCCGCACTAAGCAGCGGTTTGTCCTTCTCTACTTCCGCCTTCGTCGCTTCGTCGACGAAGTCGTTGCCCACCTTGATACCGCGGTCCAGCTCTGTCTTGATATTATCCTTTGTCACGTTAGCAAATGTAGGGACACCTTCATCGAACCTCTCGTCATGCTTGCCATTCATGGTTGCGAGTTGGTCTCCTATCGTGGTATCGGCGAGTTCAGCCAGCTTGGCTCTTTCATCCTCACCAATAGTCTTTCCCTTCAAGGCTGCACAACTAATCTCTCCAATCAATGTTTCTAAGTTCAAGTGAATAGACTCGTGAGTTTCTATGAATTGTTTGAGGGAAGCATTATCCTGCATCTTTGCGAACAGGCCAGCACGCAGCACAGCAACGGCAGCCTCGTCTGGTTGCACAGAGTACATCCAAGAACACATGGTGACATCCCAGAAGCACTTGTCCTTCTCGCGACGGGGTAATCTGGGAACATCCGCAATTGTAAACCCGACGGTCATAGCGGCGGCAGGATGCTTTCCGATAAGTCCATCGATCGCTGCAACGATCACGTCTGTTTTTAGCAGATCTAGAACACCCTCCTCCGCAGATAGAGCGACTAGACAAGGAGGAAGGAGCTTCTTTCTGCCCTCCTCCTTATCGAGCATTTCTGTCAGACGCTTCTTGACAGCTTGGACGGCTTTAGATTCTTCTTCAGTTAGGGCAGCTCCAGGTTTAGTCTTGCGCTTGACCACGATGTCCGCCAGCGCCTTCGGATACTCCGCGATGACGATCCTGCAATCAACTTTACAAGTAACTTCGCACGGACCGAATGCGCACCTGATAAAGGTCAGGCTGTCCAATCCTAGGCTCCGAAGAGTCGTCCCTTCCAGGTCTTTCAGTCCCCGGGACGCGGTCGCCTGACCGACCGAGATCCTCGCGTCCCCCATGAAGAACGGCTTCAGCGCCATATCTGCTCCCTACAGCGTGTTGGGGTTCGGTCGGGCCCCCGCTACCCCCCGCACGTGCAGCCGGTCTTCATGCCGCCGGCGTTGGTCAACGGGGGCGTCTGGCAGTCCAGGAACGTGAGCGTCGTCAGGCCGTGCTGTGCGAGCGTCGTCCCGTCCATCGCGCGGGTCGGATCGCTCGGACCTCCGGCCTGCCTGGTGTTGAACGCGGCGTCGCCCATCTTGAACGATGGCGGGACGGTTCGGGAGCCCGTGCCTCCCACCACTCCCGCGTTGCCTCGCCCCATGCCGCTGAAGCAGGATGGTCCGCATTCCGCCATGGCGTTTCTCCTATCCAATCATTTCTTAGCTACACCGAGTGAGTAAAGTTAGCCGTCACAATGTCGCTGATGTTCGGGAAGGGTCCCATATTGGCCGGAGGCACTGTGAAACCCCTCAGCATAAAGGCCGATCCCATGGTCGCCACGTTGATCGTAATCGTCGCGTACACGGCGTTCTCGATGTGCGACTTTTGGGGGATCATGGTGCCTCGCACCTGGAAGAGATTGCGCCCTTGCGTCGCCTGGACCCAGTACGACGTGGCCATTGGGCCGGTCGTCAGGAAAACGAGGTCGGTGGAGAAGATGGTCGGGATTACGATGTCCTGGGCGAGCTTCCCCGCCTTGATGATCTGACGCTTGCCCTTAGCAACGAGGTTGGTCAGCTTGCGACGCTTCCCTTTGTTTGCCTTATTGAACTTCTCCGCACCTCCGTCCTCGATGATGCACGGGGTGACCGGCCAGAGGTCCACCCGCACGAACTCGAAGCCCATGAACTTGGGAACCTGGACCTGGACCCACTTCCCTTCGGAGTTGCAGACCCAGCGGTGGCAGTACTCGGGCTGCAGGCCCTCTACGAAATGTGCCTCCATGAACGCCTTGAGGGCCAGCGCGTTGCCCAAGATGTATCCGTGGCGGTTGTTCCCGATCGTGATCGCGTTATGGGCCAGAATCAGGTCGTTCTTCGTAAGCGGGTCGCAGTTGAGATCCAAGATTCGATCTGGCGTCAGCTGGTTCTCGATGCCCGGCATTTGCCCTCCGGCTCCAGTTCCTATCAACGTATCCCGGGCGATGGCGTACAGAACCTGAAGGGTGTTGAGTTCTATCTCCAGCGCTTGGACATCCACGCAGCTCGAATCTTCGTCCTCGGCGACGGTCGTCACCTCGTGCTCGCCGACGTAATTTCCGAACACGACCTTTCGGGGATCGTTGGGCTGCACGGTCCGGTTCAGCAGGTCGTTGCAGTGCCCCAGCGGCTGGCCGATCTCCTCCAGGTTGATGTCGAATGTGACGTTCTGGATGGGACTGCCGTTGGCCTCGTTGATCGGCAGGACATCCCACAGCTGGACGACCGGCGGGTCCTGATCACGAGCGATGATTCGCTGCGGGTTGTCCAGGAATTCAGCTTTGGGCCCGATTATCCCCATATGGCCTCCTCTTTACCCGAAATGCTTGCCGCAGGCCGCTTCGGGAGGAGTCCCGAGCACAGCATCCGTCCCAGCCTCGCGGCAGGGCAACCGCTGCTCGACGATTCCCAAGTCCCCAAGCCCACGACGATAAGAAACGATGACAGCGCCGCTTCGGATAGTCAAGCGGAATTGCCAGTCCCAATGGCCGAGTCGAGGAAAAAACCCGGCCTAGGTGATTCACCTAGAGGTTAGGTGAATGAACTAGAGGATGACCGTCATCGTCGCGACCGACTTGCCGGGATTCACTTGAGTTAACGGACACGCCGACATTCATCTATCCGATTCCGCGACAGTTAACCCAGATGACAGCGTAGCAAAGAACCTCTTCGGCGCTCGAAAGGCCAAACTTCCTTCGGATGTTCTCGCGGTGGGCCTCGACCGTATTGAGGCTCAGGGCGAGAGCGTCCGAAACGTCACGGGCCGACTTGCCCATGCCGATCATCATGAAGATCTGCAGCTCTCGATTACTCAGCGAGTCGAGCGCGACCGGCTTCATCCGCGCCGCGGACCAGATCTCCTCATCGTTGGCGGTTCGATCCCCCTTTACGAAAACTCGGCCGCGAAGAACTGCCCGGATGGCTCGTACTACATCCTTGAAGGATTCCAGCTTATCCACATAGCCGAGGGCGCCGGCGTCCAGGCATCGGCGCGCGTAGAGGTGCGGCGGATGGGCCGACAGAACCAGCACCCGGGTCCCAGGAGCGCGCCTGTGGAATTCGGGGATCAGGTCGACCCTGACCACCTTCTCAAGAGTTATGTCGAAAAGGACAAGATCGGGTTGAAGCTTTTGCGCCGCCTCCAATGCCGAGGGGGCGTCCCCCACATCCCCGCAGACCGAGAATCCTTCCTCCTCGCCGATCATCAAGGCCAGACCTGCCCTCAGGGAAGCATGGTCTTCGACCACCAGGATGCGGGCTCGGCCCGCTTTTTGATTCGTAGCCTGGCGCAATCTGGCCTCCCTACATTCTCCTTACGTCGGACCGCTATCGTCGTATCACTGCGAGTTCACGAATATCTACATGCTCCGTTTCTCCCTCCAGGGACGATCCCGACGTACATTTTGACTGCTTCGCCCGCCCATTTCACTGATGACGTACAGCCTTCGCTTTCGCTACCTGGCATGCGTCCCGGTACAGTTTCTCGGAAAGCCGCGCGGACTTCTCGGCGCCCGGTTCCTGGACGACGGTTTTCTCGCGACTATCAGCTATGCGGCCGCGTTTACGCGGAGCGCCGATTCTTTAAAGTCTTGTTTTTCAAAACGCCCGTATTCGCGGCACCACCCCGCCTTCCTCAGGGGTTTAAAAAAACGGCGTGATCACTGCAAAAACAGTTCTCGTGGAAATAAGTCAAGTAGAGGGTGCGATGAACTGATGAACTCGATGCACAAGGCGCCGGCCATCTCAACCGTCCCGCACAACAACTCGCCCTCCACTTCTCCCTTTCCACTCGGTGAAAAAGTGGCGGGCTATAGCAAAGAATCCAGTCGTGGAAACTACTCTTATAGAGCCGCGATGAGAAGAACGATGCGCTCCAGGATTCGGCGCAAAGGCACCGCCAAGGCGGTCGAGCCCAGGCGAAGGTGCAGACATGGGCTCCCACAGCTGATCATGGACCTTCGAAAGATGCTTCGGCTGCAAGTTCCCAACCTGCTTGGGGTTGTGGGGCAGTGCCCAGGATTCTGGCCCGCTTGGCGCGTTCACAACGACAAGAATCTTCGCGATGGAACCCATCCTTATAGAGGGACCGTGTGTCCCATGTGGCCGCTCTTTCTAAAGCAGCTTTTCGGCAGGCGACTGACCTGCCAACGACCCCGAAACGTCGAGGCGCTCGCCCAAGACAAGGGCGACGCCTCCGAGAGGATCGTCTTTGAGCGCTTCCTATTGGGCCTGCAGGGTGTGAAGCGGGGGCACCCATTTCGAGTTGTCGTGGGGCCCCACTTTTAGCACCCAGGACCGCCTGCCGCGAATGGCGTCGACGTTTTCGGGGTTGGCTCGATGGCCGAGCGCCTCTGCTCCA
>Ga0187893_10011488_pt1 | contig 12841 bp, 10 predicted proteins | sample MA1701074metaG_FD_139574 | JGI IMG/M metagenome (GOLD analysis project Ga0187893, IMG submission 139574) | White microbial mat communities from a basaltic lava cave in the Kipuka Kanohina Cave System on the Island of Hawaii, USA - MA170107-4 metaG ...
CAGTTGCGCAATGATGACCGGGATATCGTCAACGCGCTCGTGAATGGCAACGATCTTTTTGCTCATTTCACGAGCTTACATCAATTTTCAAAATTGCGATCTAAATCGCGCGAACCGTGAGTCATGAAGTTGGGATAAATCCAGTAGTAGAGCGCGCGGGCGCCTTGGCGAACCGCGCCAGTTTGCGCCTCGGCGCCTTTTGTCACAACCGGGCTGGATTGCAGGCAGAACCGCTCACCAATCTCGATCCGGTACTGGCTGTAGTCGAGCACGCTGTCGAGACCTTTGTGAAGGTAGGGCACGTGATAGCCGCCGTCGAGGTAATTATCAACAAACACTTTCCAGTTGCAGTCGAACGCATAATGGCGACGCTCCATCCAGTGGAATTTTTCCAGCTTCAGGTCGCGCGCTTGGCCGATGAGATCAGCGCCGAGAAAGCTTGCGAGCGAAGGGCCGCCGCGTTCGAGCTTCACAAACACCCAATTCTCCCAGACCGCTGTCTCAACGGGCGCAAGGCCGTTCGCCGCGCGATCAAAATTGCAGACGCCGGCGAAATCCGGCGTCCCGCAAAGTTCCCCTTCGAGCGAGTATGTCCAGCCGTGATACGGGCATCGTAGGTTGCGAGCCTCTCCTTCGGCGGCGGTCATGATGGCGGCGGCGTGATGGCGACAGACGTTGAAGAAGCCTCGCAGAACCTGATCGTCTCCTCTGACGACCAGCAGTGGCTCTCCGGCCAGTTCCCACGTGATGTATTGGCCGGGATTGCGAACCTGCTCGACGCGCCCCACAAGCTGCCACGACTGCGCGAAAACAGTCCGGCGTTCCAGCTCCAGGATGCGTGGATCAACGTACCAAGTCGCAGGAATCGTCCAGGCCTCGGCCAGAGGGGTGTTCGGATTGTAGCTCTCGATAATTTGCTTGACGGAATCTTCCACGGTTCGTGCGCTGGCGCGGATCAAGGGATCTCCGCGCCAGAGTTAGCCAGGCTTGGCTCTGAGATTAGAGCGTCTCGAGGAAAATCATCAGATCGCGTTTAGGGATAGGTCGCAATTTTCGAAAAGCTTTCGCCTCGACCGACGCTTCCCTGGAATGCATGAGAATAGCTTCTTCCAGGCTCTTCGCGCGGGCATCGTGCAGAAAGCCGCTGGGTTTCGCTCTGAGAAGCCATAACGGTGTCGTCCGAAAGAGGTCTTTGGTCGCCAATGGCGCATCCTGCGCAGGAATGCCGTCACCAGTGCCGATGTCGTGCAACAACAGATCAGTGAATGGGTGAATGATTTTCAGCGCCAGTTGCTCAGGGACGACAAAAGACCCAATTTTCGTTCCCGCCGGAGCCGTCACAAGGGTCGGGACGTGACATCGAGCGCAACCGATCTCTTCGAAAACTTTTGCGCCGTGTGATGCCGTGGGCGTGGTCGCCAGCGGCGAGCGTGACGGAGCCAGTGAAGCTCTCATGAAAATGGCGAAAAGCTCGACGTCTTCGCCGTCATCTTCGGGATCGGGAGTTGGGTCAATCGAGGCCACGCTTCGCCCCAGCGACGTCTGTTCCGTCGGGAAACGAGGGCTGGTTATTCCCATCTCCACCTGGTATGCCCCAGCGGCGAAAAGATCGAGCCTCGGCACTGCGCCTTTATGCCCGAAAACTCCAGGAGACTTGCCTCCGGGCGCCTCCGCATCCTGCACCATCAAGATTGCGCCATGAATGCGCCCGTTTGTTTCGGCCACCTGCCGCTGCGCTATTTCGCTGCGCGTTTGGAGCGAGATGGCCTCGAGAAAGCCAAGGCCGCGGACTGAGAGTGATGTGCGCAGAGAGCGCAGGTTCTCCGTTTCCGGAACTCGCTCTTGAAACTCCGGGTCGGTTGAAAACAATGCGATAATTGTCCCGCCCACAGCGGAGACGAATACTGTTTTGCCGCTACGCTTCTCGTTGTGACCGGCGTTGATTTCAATTGTTGATCCAAATCCGCCAAAAGGGGCGCGGTGACAGTCCGCGCAACTATTCCCGTTGAAAAGAGGTCCAAGCCCCTCCGCCGGAGTTTCGACCGCCCCGAACTCTTTGGCGGCCTCATCAAATTTCTCCTGCGGAACTAGGCCGTTTGTTCGCATATCCAGCCCCGTTGGCGCTTCGGTGGCGCCGGCTGGGATGGGCAAGGCAAAAGTCTTTGGCGCGCGGCGCGCGGCGCGCGCGCCTCTTGGGGTCTCGCTGCCGGGATAGTTCAAAGTCTTATTTAACCCTGGTTGATTGTATTGCGCAGCCGTGTCGCCGGACAGCAATGCAAAACCGGCGCATAGCGCCACGATTAAGCTCAGCTTGAAATATTTGGTCATAGAACGCCTTCTCAAAACTCCAAGAATCGTGAACTTTCGGGCAAGCTCATCATCAACACACTCTATCTCACACCAATCTCGTGGCACAAGCTTCTCGGATCCGGCGTTTACCACAACATCTCGAAGAAAATCTGACAGATCAATGCCCCGGCGACCGCCATCGAGAGCCCCCAGTAAAGCGCTTTGTTGAAAAGCGCGCGGCGATCTTCAAAGGCTGGCGCGCTGGCCACACAGATCGCGCCAATCGTCGAAAGCGGCGAGCCATCCACCAAGTGTCCCGCCACGATCATTGACCACGAGATGGCCAGTGGATCGCCGCCTCCCAGTTTTTCCACCAATCCGGGAACCGCCGGCAGAAAAGCCGGCAGAACAACTCCGGAGGTGCTGCTGTAGATTGAAACCAATCCGGTAACAAACCCGATAATGCCATTGATCGTGCTCTGCGTCGCCAGCTTTGCCAGCAGCGCGCTGAAGAGTTCCATACCGCCCGTCTTTTCCAGGAAACTCGTCAGCACGGTCACGCCGCAGACCATCAAAATCACGCCCCACGGCATGGCGCGAATCGCTGCGGCTTCGTCGCTCGTGCGCAGCAGGATGAGAATAGCGGCCCCGGCGAAAGCTCCCATCCCCACATCCACGCGGAAGATGATGACGCTGATGACTAACGCCGCGATAACGGCGATGGTGATCCAATGCTGCCGCTCGAACGAGGTGGTTGCATTGGTTTCGCTTTCAAGGAGCGGCTCCGCTGGTTCAACGTAAGTTCGGCGAAACAGCCGCAAACCGCCGAAGACCAAATAACCGATCACAGCCGTCACCACACAGGCCAACAGATTGAAGAGGAAGGTCTGCCATTCTCTTCCGCCCAGCCCCATCTTCGCCATCAGGTTATTGACGATGATCCCCGTCGGCGCAAACGGCGAAACGGAGCCAGCCAGCGCGCCGTGTCCGACCATCACCAACATCAGAATCGCCGGAATCTTCACCCGTCCCGCCGTCGCCATCGCCATCGGCGCCACCAGCGCCGCGCCCGCGATGTTGCCTGCCCCGACCGTGGCGATGGCGAGAGTCAGGAAAAAGAACATTACAGGCATCAAGGCCAGGCTACCCCGGCAGAGCTTGACGCCGTGATGAGTGATGCGTTCCAACGTCCCGTTGACCTGAGCCTGCGCGAAGAGCAAGGTGACCCCGACCAGCGTCAGAAATAAGTTTGTCGGGAAGCCTGCCTGGATCGCCTTAACTTCCATTCCGCCCAGATAGACGCCGATGATCCACGCGAAAACCAGCGCGAGAAAGCCGACGTTGATCCTGGTCGTAAAGCTCAGAACGATAGCCACGATCAGCGCCAGAAGAGAAATGATCGCGAGAGTCATTCATTCTCCTTTTTGGATGATGAGATAGTACACGGATTTGACGGATGGTCACGGATGATAGCAGATCAATCCGGGCAAATCCGTAACGATCCGTCAAATCCGTGTACTAATCTTTTCATCTAACGAAGCTCAGGATAGGATTCGCAGCCATGAATGACCTCGAACAAGAACTGCGCCGCGTCGTCGAGGGAGATGTGCGCTTCGACACCTATTCACGACTGCTTTATTCCACCGACGCCTCGATGTACCAGGTAGAACCGATCGGCGTCGTCATCCCTCGTCACGCCGACGATGTCCAGGCGGCGCTCGAAGTGGCTAACCGGTGGAATGTTCCGGCGCTGCCGCGTGGCGGTGGAACATCGCTGACAGGCCAGACAGTGAACCACGCCATCGTTCTCGACTATTCGGCTCACTTAAACCGCGTGCTCGAAGTCAACCAGGAAGAATTGTGGGCGCGCGTGCAGCCGGGTCTCGTTCAGGAAGAACTCAATCAACACCTGCGCCCGATGGGGCTTCTGTTTGGCCCGGACACTTCGACTGCCAATCGCGCGACGCTCGGCGGGATGATCGGCAATAACTCCGGCGGCTCTCATTCAATCGCTTACGGTCTGACCATCGAACACGTCATCGAATTGACCACGCTGCTGGCGGACGGAAGCCGCGCGGTATTCGGCGAAATTACGCCGCAGGTCTTTGCGGAGAAGATGAAGCTCCCAGGGCTGGAAGGCGAAATTTACCGGCAGGTGGCGCAGATCAAAAATATTTACCGCGAGGAGATCGTCGCGCGTTATCCCAAATACTGGCGGCGCGTATGTGGCTACAACCTCGATGAGCTGGTCGAAGACCAACCTCTCAATATGGCGCGTTTGATCGTCGGCTCCGAAGGAACGCTGCTCAATGTGATCGAAGCCAAAGTGCGCGTGGTCAAGCGACCTAAGAAAACAGCGTTAGTCATCCTGCATTACAAAGACATGCAAGAGGCGCTGGAATCTTCGCAGGTAATTTTGGAGACTGGGCCTTACTCGCTGGAATTGACCGACAAGATGATTCTCGATTTGGCGCGAGCCAATCTTGAGTTGTCCAAACGCATGAGTTTCATTCAAGGAGACCCGGCGGTGATCCTGGGCGTCGAATACGCCGGCGAGAGCGACGCCGAAGTCCGAAGCAAAGTCGAAGCTCTCGAAGCCCTGCGCGCCAGACATCGCTTCGGTTACGCCGCGCATATCGCCTATGACGCGGATGAGCAGAAGACGATCTGGAAGTTGCGCAAGGCGGGACTCGGCCTGCTGATGGGCATCAAGGGCGACGCCAAGCCCATCGCCTTCGTCGAGGACACAGCGGTTGATCCGAAGTACCTGCCAGTCTTCGTTCCCCGCTTCCGCGAGATCATGGCGAAGCACGGGACCGACGGAGCTTATTACGGCCACTGTTCGGTCGGCTGCCTTCACATTCGCCCGATCATCAACCTGAAGACCCAGCGGTCGCTCGAACAGGTGAAGGCCATCGCAGATGATATTACCGACCTGGTGATGGAATTCGGCGGGGCAATCTCCAGCGAGCACGGCGACGGGCGCGCGCGCAGCCCGTTTCTGGAACGTGTCTACGGCCCCACGATTCTCCAGGCGTTTCGTGAATTGAAGCGCGCATTCGATCCGAAGAATCTGATGAATCCGGGCAACATCGTAGACAGCCCCCCGCTGACTGAAAATCTCCGGTATGGCCCAGAATACAAAACCTGGGAGCCAATCACTTTGCTCGACTTTTCCAAACAAGGCGGTTTCGCCGCATCGGTCGAGATGTGCAACGGCGTCGGAGTCTGCCGCAAGACGATGGAAGGAACGATGTGTCCTTCGTACATGGCGACAAAAGATGAAGAGCATTCCACGCGCGGTCGAGCCAATGCTTTGCGGGCGGTGCTTTCAGGGCGTGTTCCCACCGATGACTTCACCAGCCATCGTCTGTACGAAGTCATGGATCTCTGCCTGGAATGCAAAGCGTGCAAGGCCGAATGCCCAGCCAACGTGGATATGGCGAAGCTCAAGTACGAGTTTCTTCATCACTACTATCAGTCGAATGGACTGCCGCTGCGCAACCGAATCTTCGGGCGCATCGCCGATCTCTCAAAACTCGGCTCTCGATTGGCGCCAATTTCAAATCTGATCGCCTCGTCGCGGCTCAACCGCTGGCTGATGGATCGTTTCCTCGGCATAGACAGCCGCCGCCCGCTTCCGACATTCGCGAGCCAGACGTTCACTGATTGGTTCAGAGCCAGAAAGCAGACAACGCAAGCGCCTCGCGGAACGGTGGTTCTCTTCAACGATACGTTCATCACTTACAACACCCCGGAGATTGGGCGCGCCGCCGTCGAGCTTCTGGAAGCTGCCGGCTACCGCATCGAGTTGGTGAACAAGAAATGCTGCGGTCGTCCGCTCATTTCCAAAGGAATGCTGACGGAGGCAAAAGAGCACGCGGCCTGGAACGTGACGCAACTCTACCCTCTGGTCGAACGCGGCGCAGCAATCGTCGGGCTTGAACCTTCCTGCCTGCTCACCCTGCGCGATGAATCGGTGGAACTGCTCCGAAGCGATGACGCGAAGAAAGTCGCCCAATCGAGCTTCCTGCTCGAAGAGTTTCTCCTGAAGGAGAGAGCCAATGGTCTATCCCTAAACTTTCAAGCAGGGCCGCGGCGGGCGTTGCTCCATGGCCATTGTCATCAGAAAGCGATGGTGGGCACGGCTCCGACAGTCGCTGCTCTTCAGTGGGCGAACTTTGAGGTTATTGAAGTAGATTCGGGCTGTTGCGGGATGGCAGGTTCCTTCGGGTTTGAGAAGGAGCATTACGACATTTCCGTGACGCTGGGCAAGCGACGGTTGGCTCCGGCTGTAACGGCGCAACCTCTCGACACCGAGATCGTCGCGCCGGGCATTTCGTGCCGCCAGCAGATTGAGCATTTAACAGGCCGTCGCGCTAAGCATCCGGCTGAGGTGTTGTGGGAGGCATTGCCTTAAAGGATGAGATATAATCCTGACGCTATGACGACATTGGGAACAACCATTACTGCGCCGTTCACGGTCACCGAACAGGGGACGATTCGCATCTCCGGCACGCGGGTGAGCCTTGATTCCATCCTGTATCACTACAAGCTAGGCGCAACGCCGGAACAAATCGCTTGCAAGTTTCAGGGCCTGCGGCTGGCCGACATTCACCTCGCCATCGCTTACTACCTCAACAATCGCGGCGAGGTTGAAGAATACCTGCGCCAGCAGGAAGCAAAGGGTGACGCGCACCAGCAGAAACTTGAGTCCGATCCGAACTATCAAGCGGCAATGTCTGAGATGCGCGAGCGTTTACTGGCTCGTTGGGCTGCGCGACAGCCGTGAACTGCCTACTTCCGTTACGAACTGAACAACTATGCTCCGGCTGCTCGTAGATCAGAACTTCGATCAGGACATCCTGCGAGGCCTTGCTCATCGTATCCCCAATCTGGATGCGGTCACCGCCTACGACCTGGGGCTCAGCGCCGCTACCGACCCTGAATTGCTGGCGTGGGCTGCGGACAATGGCCGGATCATCGTGACCCACGACCGACAAACCATGCCCGATCACGTCGCCGACCGAATCACTTCAGGGAAAAAAGTCTCCGGAGTTGTGATCGTCCCGCAGCGGTTGCAGATCGGCCGAGCAATAGATGACCTTGAGATCATCGTGATGTGCAGCAGCGAGAACGAATGGGAAAACGTCGTTCGCCATCTACCACTGTGACCACAAAGTAGGATTGTATTTATGAAAAACCGTACTCTGCTGATGATTCCCGGCCCAATCGAATTCGAGCCTGCGGTATTGGCCGCGTTGGGCGCTCCGACAACCGGACACGTCGCGCCCGATTTCATCGAGATATTCGGCCAGGCGCTGGAACGGATGCGCGAGGTCTTTATGTCTCCCGACGGCCAACCCTTCATCATCGCCGGATCGGGCACACTGGCAATGGATCTGGCGGGAGCGAATTTAACCGAACCCGGAGATAAAGCGTTGGTGGTCAACACTGGCTACTTCAGTGATCGCTTCGCCGCGCTGTTGGAGCGGTACGGCGCTGAGGTCACGCAAGTGAAAGCGGCGGCAGGCGCGCGACCTTCTCTGGATGAAGTCGAGCAGGCGCTCAGCCGGGAGCGGTTCAAGCTGATGACTGTGACTCACGTGGATACTTCCACCGGCGTTCTGACCGATGTCGCAGGATTGGCCGCGCTGGCGCGCCGCTACGAAACTCTGATCGTCGTTGATGGCGTCTGCTCGGTGGGGGGTGAAGAGTTGCGGATGGCGGAGTGGGGAGTTGATGTGGCGCTGACCGCTTCACAAAAGGCCATCAGCGTGCCACCTGGTCTGGCGCTGCTGGTCGCGGGGCCACGAGCTATGGCTGCTTTCAACGCGCGCCGGACGCCTGTCGGGAGCTACTACGCTGATTGGAACAACTGGCTATCGATCATGCAGGCTTACGAATCGCGCAAGGCAGCCTATTTCGCCACTCCCGCAGTGAACCTGGTCTGGGCGCTCAACGTGAGTTTGGGACAACTGCTGGCCGAAGGCATGGACGCGCGCTTCCGGCGGCATCGCGCGTTAGGCGCCGCGTGCCAGCAAGGGATCTCCGCGCTGGGTCTCGCTCAGGTTCCGACCGCGCCGGAATTTGCCGCGCATACGATGACCGCGCCACGTTACCCTCAAGGCGTCAACGGCGCCGACCTGCTGCCAGCCATCCAGGCGGCGGGCGTGACCGTCGCAGGCGGTCTTCACCCGGCGATCAGGAGCGAGTATTTCCGCATCGGACACATGGGGCCGACCAATGCAGGTGATTTGCTTGCGACTCTTGGCGCGGTTGAGGCGGGGCTGCGGCAGTGCGGTTACAAGTTTGAATTGGGCGCGAGCATTGCAGCCGCGCAAGCTGCTTATCAGCAACGCCGTGAAAATTAGAGGCGGGCTTTTTGTAATTCATCGTGCAACGCGCGCAACGTTGGATAGCGCGCGCGTAAGGCCGTCAGATACTCTTCCCATTCTTCCCTCTCGCCAATGCGCTCGGCCAGTTTCTTCGCGCGCTGTAGATGTTCCGCCGCATACCGGTATGAATCGCGCGACCGGTGTCCGATGTCGCGCTCTGCCAGTTCCTGATAGAGCCTGATGGCGGCTTGGGGATAATCTTTTTCTGCAGCCCGCGCAACCTCCCATCTGTAATCGTGGTAGTCCCAACCCGGTTTGGCGCCCGCTCGCGGCAGCAGTTCCAGCGCCCGCGCCACGTCTTTCTCGTGCAGCGCGATCTGAATCAGAGCGCCGAATTTCCCTTTGCTCTCCAATTCCGCGAGCGCGTCCGCGCGCGCCGTTTCCCACTGGCGCGATTTACGGCTGACCTCGCCGAGCGCCTTGTAGGATTCGACGGTCGGAGAATCGAGGAAGACTTTCCGCTGCGCCTCGATCGCTTCCTGGGGCGAGCCGTGCTTGCGGTAATACTTGGCCAGCCAATCTTTGTTCTGCCAGTGATCGGCTCCCTGTTCCAGCACGAGCGCCAACGCCTCCTTCTTCGCCCCGGCTGCGAGCAGCGCGTCAGCGAAATTCGTGACCAACCCAGGCGCACTGACGAGAAGCTTTTTGATCATCTTCATCGCCTCATCAATTTTCCCCTCGCGGATGAGCAGATACGTCTGCTGTTCCGGCGTGCCCAGGTCGCGGATCAATTCGTCGGCCTCATACGCGCGGTTCCGCCGTTCAAAGCCTTCGACCAGAAAGCCGATTAAGCATCCGCGGTTCCAATCGCGGCTGGGGGCGGCTTCATCCCGGAGCCGTTCCACGATCCGCGCCCATTCCTCATCGTTCGCAAGTTTCAACACGGCTTCGCCCGCGCTCGGCGCCAGGCTAATGCCGCCGAGATCAATGTCGGCCAATTGCGCTTCGAGCATCGTCTCGATCCAATCCCAGCGCGTCTTGGCGTCGGCTCGGCTCTTCTCCAGCGCCTTGCCCAAACCTTCGGCCAATTCATCCATCACGACCGAGATGTCGCCGTCGTGATCCATCGAATGGACCAGATCGTCGTAGCCTCCAACCGCCTCGTCGAGCGCCACGTGATAGATCGCGCCGGCGTTGAGCCAATCGCCCGATTTCGCCAAGCGCGCCGCCGCATCGCGCAAATTCATCAACCCGTTTTCAATCGCTTCGGGCGATTCGGTCTCCATCGTCCGCCGCGCCTGCTGGCGATAGGCCGAAACGTTCATAGGCTTGCCCTGCTTCGGCGCGGCCATCGCCAGATCAACCACTTCCTTCAACGCCGGATCGCGCTTCACCATCGCTTTGACGATCTCGACCAACTCTTCCTTGCCGCTCTGCGCGAGCCGTTTGTCGAGCGGCGGACTCTTTTTGGATGCGCGTTTCTTCGCCATGCAGCTTCGCCTCCATTCGTTCTGCGCTACGATTCTCTATTGTTGTAGAAGAGATGTGAACGGCGAGAGACTACAGAACTCAGCCAGGAGAGTCGAGAGCGCCTGGCTGAGGTTTTGCGGGAGCTGTCATCGCCGCGACAAATTCTGCCAGAATTGCCGCCACACCTGTGTGTTCTGCAAAAAACGCGCCAGCGCCTCATCCTCTTTCCATTGACTCACCCACGCGCGCCAGAGTTTGCGCGTGGCGGTTGTGCGGAGCAATGACAAACAATCATCTGCCATTTCAGGCGTAGCGCGTGCGCCGCACAACTGCGACGGCGATGCGTCCGCCAGCAGCGCATCCGCCAGCGGGCGCGGCGCAGACAACTGGCGCAAGAATGCCGTCACCATTTGCGCGTCGCCGATGAGCAGCCGTGTCACATTTTTGCTAGCGCGTTCCCACAACGCCGCGCAAGCTCGCGCATTGACTGGCAAAGAATCTTTTCTCCAATCAGAAGGCTCAGTCGCCGAAAGATCATCTTCTGCTGCGCGCGCGCTGCTTCGCAAACCGTTCAATGCCGCATTGAGCGCCGCGACCTCTTCCCAACGCTCTGCTTGCACGCATTCAGCTAACCAACTTGCATAGGCGCTCGCTGGCGCAAGCTGCGGCCATTCGCCGTAGTCGAAGTCGAAGACCGCGTACTCATCCTGCTTCGACGGCGCTTCGGCGCGCGACTTAACGGCGGCAAAGGCGAATAGCGGGCGCAAATGATGCGACTCGTAAAAGTGAGTCGAAAACGTCAGCCGCAATCTCTCCTCCGCCGGCAGCAACGCAAACAGCGCGCGCAAGATTTTCCGTGACCGCGCCTCATCGCCGATGAGCAACATGGTCTTCGCGCTGCCGTCCACAGCCGCAATCACCAGCGTCGAGAGAAGTTGATTGATCGCCTGCCGTCCGTTGTTGGCTGTCCGTGACGATGAAGCGGCGCCCAGTTCTCTGGCTAATGGAACAATCATCTGAGAATCAATATGAACCGGGTCAAGCTCAAGCGTCAGCGGCGGCAAATCTCGCGGCGTCAAGTCCAGGCTGGCTATGGCCGGCAATGCGTCAAGCACCGCAAATGGGTCTGCGCCGATCATCAGCCAATCATCACGACTCAACACCAGATGATGCGTGAGGTAATTCCCCGCGCGCCCCAATGAATCCGTGCCCCAATCAACCGAGCGCCCAATGGCGAATCCGCCCGACGGCAAGCGGAAGAACGTCTCCTTGATCGGGAAATCACCAGCAGCGCGCCGCTCGTGGCTGACCAGATAGAGCGAGGCCTCTTCGAGCGTCCGCAAGTCTTCTGTCCCGACCAATTCTTTTGCTACCGCGACGGTCTGAAACCCGCGTCCATGCTGCGGAAAGTAGCCACGCGCGACGGTGGAGAAAAGGTGTTGCAGCGCGTTGATAGTAGGCATCGCTACATCACCCCCGCCTCACGAAAAATCCAAAACAGCGGGTCACGCACGCGGTAGGGCTTGGGGTAATCTGCTAACCGCAACTCTGCATTTCGCGCGTCGTGGCACTGGGCGCACCTCTCCAGCGTGTCGAGATTTGTCGTTTGGCACTTCCGGCAATCCCACACCGGCTGTTGTCCCAATGCCGAGACCGCGCAAAAGTGAACATGTTCGGGCGCATCGGCGCCAAGAGCGCTGACCACCATCGCCGCTTCTTGATTATCGGCTTCCCACCATTCGCGCAACTTTTTGGAGAGAGCATCCATCTGTTGAAGATAATCCCACAGGTCCACCGCCCCCTGATCAGGATCGCTCTGATGGCTGAAGTATCCGACCGGACTTAGCGCCTCAGGCGGTTGTTCAGGAAATTCTCTTTCAATGCTCTTCCACCACTCGTCGCGCGCAAAAAGTTCGTCTATTTTCGTCAGGACTACAACGAAGTTCTTCATCTGCCCACTGCCTGCGGAATTCTTAATCCGATCCACGAGTTCTAGCGCGTCGAAAGGATCAAAGCCTTCTTTAGTCGGATCGAAGAGGAAGATGAAGTCATTGGCTCTCGCTATGAAAGGGGCAAGCCTCCCGATTGCTTCGTGGGTCTTGAAACTGTCCCCAGACACGTCGTAAAAGACGAGGTCAATCGAGGTTCTTAGGTTATGGCAATTAGGGACGTTATTGAACCTCAGTGGCGCCGGAACACCGGGTAGCACTGCGGTTGTTACCGGGAGTAGTTTTTTACCAAGGCGCTTCGCGTTCTCGTGGAAGACTTCGAAAATTTTCTCGTTTTTGTCCCCCGGCACCGAACTGATGAAATAGGGACGCCGTTCGTCTTTGAGGGTCTTGCCGAGTTTGCGGACACTATCCCAAAACATGCTGGCTAAAAAAGTAGTCTTGCCGACCCCCGTATCGCCGATAGTGGCGACGATCCGCCGCTTGATTTGCGGTTCAGGGTCGGAGATAGATTCAGGTTTGGATTTGCGTTTGAACCAGCGCATGTGCTGCTTTGCTCCTAGCTTGTGAAGAGGCTGGCAAAACAGGCAGAAAGAATCCTGGCGATATTTGCCGCTAACCGCCTCCATAAAGAAGGCGCGGGGGTGAGGTAATGGATTTTCTTTAAAGCCGCTGCCGCCGCTTGGCGCACTGAATCTTTTTTGTCTTTGCGAGTGGCACGCTGTAACGCAGGTCTGGCAGCAACGTTCCCAATTTGCCCCAAAGCAACTGCGGCGGCTTGGCGCAGATCAGAAA
>Ga0187893_10011489_pt1 | contig 12841 bp, 13 predicted proteins | sample MA1701074metaG_FD_139574 | JGI IMG/M metagenome (GOLD analysis project Ga0187893, IMG submission 139574) | White microbial mat communities from a basaltic lava cave in the Kipuka Kanohina Cave System on the Island of Hawaii, USA - MA170107-4 metaG ...
ACGCCGAGGTCCTCGTCGGCGTGCTGAACGAACACTTCCGCCGCATGAGCCGCATCGTCGCCGACCACCGGGGGCACGTCGCCAAGTTCATCGGCGACGGCATGATGGCGCTCTTCGGCGCGCACCAGGCGAATCCCTGGCAGTCGAACGACGCCGCCCACGCGGCGCTGGCCATGCAGGCGTCGGTCGAGACGCACAACGCGGACCTCGCGCGCCGAGGGCTCCCGCCTCTCGGCATGGGCATCGGCATTCACCGCGGGCTCGTGATCGCCGGGGTCATCGGCAGCGCCGAGCTGCAGGAGTTCACGGTGATCGGCGGCCCGGTGAACCTGGCGTCGCGCGTCGAGCGGCTGACGCGCATCCACGGCGCGCGCATTCTGCTCACCAGCACGGTGCGCGCGCACCTCGACCCGCGCTTCGCGCTACGCGAGTTGCCGCCCCTGGAAGTGCGTGGGGTGGCCGAGCCGGTGACGGTGTTCAGCCTGGAAGGCGCGGCTCCGTAGGAGCACGCGGCGCATCGTGGGCTAGGCAGTCCGCCCTGCGCCGTCCCGTCCCATCCACACGATCAGCCGGTCGAGCATGATCCAGGGAAGGTCGTGAGCGAGTGCCATCACGTCCAGGATGGCGCCCACGATGCCGCGAACCGACGATCCTCCGAGTGCCGTCGTGAGCCGTTCCATAGCGGCTCTACGCCCGAGCGGCAGGAACGGATGCAGTCGTGGAATCGCTAGGGAATCAGGGCGTCGAGCGCGGCCACTGCGGATTCGATGGGCGCGAGGGCCACGCCCAACGTCCCCCGAACCTCGGCGGCCTGGCTCGCGGTCAGCAGCGCCTGCAGCTTCTCCCTTGCCCGGGCGTAGCGCTTGGTCTGCTTCGGCGGGTCGACCATGGCCGCCCGCTCGAGCAGCCTCGCGATCGCGGCGAATCGCCTCCGCAGCTTGCGCGACGTGCGCCGCACCTTCGCATCGGCCGCGGTCTGCGGGTCGGGCAGCGTGGTCTCGAGCGCGGCCAAACACAGGTCGATCGTCGTGCACGGCTCGCCAGGAAGGGTCGTCGTCGTGGTCGTCCCGGTCGGAAGCTCCACGCCCAGCCTAAACGTCGTGACGTAGCCGCCCGTCCCGTCGGACAGCACCTCGAGCACGAGCTGATCGCCGCCGCTCTGAAAGATGAAGTCGCCGGGGTTGCGCACGGCGCGCTCGCCGCGCGAGGCGTACGGCTCTTGCGCATACACGTCGTCGGTGAAGAGATCGTCGAAGTAGAGCTGTGAGGTGAAGTCGAACCCCGTCGCCGAGTCGGGATCGGTCCGGATCTTGAAATGGAAGTGGACGGCGCGGCTCGTGTACCAGCCGGGATAGATGGTGACGAACGACGCGGTCCCGCTCGCGTCGGTGAGCTGGTAGCCGCGCAGGAACTTCCGGCCGCGCGTGTCGAACGCGGGGTCCTGCACGTCCGAGTAGATGCCGTCGGCGTCGCAATGCCAGAGATCGACCAGCACGCCTTCAAGCGGCGTGCACGCGCTGCCGTCGATGCGTGACACGACGATCGTGAACGCCAGGAGCGACCCTTCGCTGATGGAGCCGTCGCTCGGATCTTCGCGGATGTCGGAGCGGTTCAGCCGCTCGTCGACGAAGTACGGACCCTCGGTCTGCTCCGGACGGACGACGCAGGCAGGCAGGGTGCCGGCCGAGGCCGTCGAGACCGTGCCGATGGTCGAAAGGAGCGCGCGCCCGCTCGACGCGACCCGCGGGAATACGCCGGGCGCGTACGCGGCCACTACCGCGGCGCCGGCAGACGTGCCCAGGAGAGCGAGCACCTCGCGCCTGGGAAGCACGCGGCCCCGCGGACGGTCGTCGCCCTCGGTCATGACGCTCGGACGCCCTCGACGACCACGGAATTCATTTCTCGAAGCGTACCCCGTGGTCGGGCCGATGGCTACGGGAGCGCGAGGATGCGTCTCAACTCGGCCACCGCGGCCGGGTTGGCGTACACGCGGTGTCCCTCGGGGACGACCAGCTCCGATGCCACGGCGTCGAGGTGGCTGCTCGTGTACGGCACGACCCCGTCGGAGCCGTCGGCGAGCGGGCCCGGCTTGCCGCGGTCGCCGATGATCGAGTGCACCGTGACCCACGGCGCGATCGGCTTCGCGTTCAACATCGGCAGCATCGGATGGCGCGGCGAGAGCGTGTCGATGCTGGTGAGCCGCCCGTGCGTGAGGGCGTCACGAAAGGTCGGCGTCAACGCACCCGGGTTCTCGCGGTCGAGCCGCGCGTAAACGCCCGTGAACGAGGCGGGCACCGCCGCCAGGCGAGCACCGAGCCGTCCGACGAACGCCAGCGACGTATCGCTGCCGCGATGCGGAACCGCCATGAAGATCACGCGATGCACGTACGTGCGGGCCCGCCAGTGGAGGATGGCGTCCACCAGCGCACGATCCTCGGGTGCGCCGGCGAGCGTTTCGACCGGCCGGGTGAACACCGCGTTCCAGGCGTCCTCGCCCGAATCGGTGATCAGCGTCTTCGTCAGCAGCCCGCCCATGCTGTGCGCGATCACCACCATGGGACGGATCTCGCCGTAGCCCTCGTCCCGCAGGAGCGCGCGCACCTCGTCGATACGCCGCCGCATGATCAGGGCGGAATACAGGAACGGCGCCGACGTCGGGTAATGGTAGTGCCACACCTGATAGCGACGGCGGATCTCCGCATCTCCCCAGAGGTCGTTCGTGACGCCGGCCCAGCGATTGGCGTCGAGATGAACCCGTGCACGAGGAGGAGCGGCGTCTTTCGCGGATCGTAGGGCTCCATCAGGTAGAGCTGCGCGTCGCGGGCCGGGGTGGCGTCGACCAGGCTCGCGAGCCACGAGCCGGAGAGCTTGCCCGCCCGCTCCAGTAAGGCCACCCACGGGATGGTGAAGTCCGCCGCCAGCGGGCGTTCCTCCCCGTCGACCACGACAGTCTCGGCGTAGAGCGAGTCGAGGAGCTCGATGCGCACGCCGGGCGTGCCGCCGTCGGCGGACTCGACCCTCGCCAGCGCGGTGACCGGGCGCGTGATCGCTTCCGGCGGATAGTGCTCCTCGATGGGCTCCCGATGCCGATTCTCCCGAAGCCCCAGCATCGGCACCCCGACGCCCGCGCGCCGTTGGTGGGGCAGCTTCGTCACCGAGTACGCGGACGCCGGTGTCAGGGTGTCGAAATAGTCGACCGCATAGATTCCGCCAGCGGCCTCGGCGAAGGTCACCTCGCAGCCACCCGACGACACCTTGCGCCCTTCGTCGGACGGCCAGCGATGCACCAGCTCGCCGAGGGCCGCATCGCCGGCCGGCGAGCCGTTCCGCTCGACGATGGTCTTGCAGAGCGCGGCCACCTCGGCGCGCGAGCGCTCGCCACCGCCGATGCGCCGGAGCTTCACCGGCGCCACGGCGCAGGCGCTCAGGATCACGCAGACGAGCAGCGTGCGGCGCATCGCCCAAGCCTTACCGTTCCATGTGATCGCGCAACGCCGGCAGCACGGTCTCGACGGGCTCGCGGAGCCGCACCGTCGCGGCGTCGTCGAACGGCGTGTCGGACGCGGTGAGGATGGCCGTGGTCGCCCCGGCGCGCGCGGCGCGCACGAACATGTCGTTCACGGGCCCCACGACCAGCGACGTCCCCGCAGCGACGAACAGGTCGCACGCCGCCGCGGCGGCGAAGGCGCGCCGGAGATCGGCTTCGACGAGCGCTTGCCCGAACGAGATCGTGGCGGGCTTCCAGGGTCCCCCGCACGGGCAGCACGGGACCGCGATCCCCGCCTCCCAGTCGTCTTGCGCCGTGCGGCGTTCGGCACGGCGGCCGCACGTCATGCAGACGACCGTGGCGTCGCTGCCGTGGATGTTGACGAGACGATCGGGCGGGACGCCGCTCTTCTCGTGCAGCCCGTCGACGTTTTGCGTAACCAGCAGCTCCACGCGATCCGCGCGGGCGAGGTCCGCCAGCGCCGTGTGGCCCGCGTTCGGCGCGGCGGCGGAGATCACCTGCCAGGTCTCGCCTTTGTACTGCCAGTAGCGTCGCCGCGCCTCGTCCGTCGCCAGGAATTCCTGGATCGTCACCGGCTGGTAGCGCGACCAGCGCCCTCCGGGGGAGCGAAAATCCGGGATGCCCGACGCCGTGGAAAGCCCCGCACCGGTCAGCACGACAACGCGCTCCGCGGACCGCCAGCACGCGGCCAGTCGCTCGAGGCTCGCGGTCACTTCACGCCGGCGTACTTGTCCCAGATGACGCCGTCCGCGTCCGGGTCGCCCAGGAGCATGGCGGGGCTCCGCTTGTCGATGTGCCCGACCAGCCCGCGGTACACGCCGTAGCCCACCAGCTCGCGCAGCCGCGACGGGAAGCGCCGCACCGTGTCGCGCGGGAGGCCGAGCTGCTGGTTCTCCTGCTGGCGGACCCAGCCGGCGCAGTAGTTCATGGCGATGCCGACGCGCCGCTGGCTCGTCGTGTTGGCGCCGCCCCCGTGCCAGAGGCTGCCGTGCCAGACGAGCACGCTGCCGCGCGGCATCTCGGCCGCGACGCTCTCGTACTCGCGCCCGAAATCCGGGGAATGATCGCGCGTGTGCGAGCCCGGGATGACGCGCGTGGCCCCGTTGGCGGCGGTGAAGTCCGTGAGCGCCCACATGGTGTTGCACACGATGGGCACGTGCGGCTTCGGCAGCGGCAGCAGCTGGTCGTCGGCGTGGATGGGCTGCGCGCGCTCCTCGGGATCGATGGCGATCGACGACAGCGACGAGATGAGACAGCCGGCATCGAGCACGCTCTCCACGAGCGGCAGGATGGCCGCATGGACGGGCACCTGCTCGTAGAGCCGCCCGTGGGCGAGCAGGTTGTAGATGCGAACGGTCTTCGTGCCTTCGAAGAGGTTGCGCGACGGCTGGGCGTCCAGGTCCTCTTCGAGGCGCTGCAGATCCTGCAGCAGCGCCGCCACCAGCTCGGGCTCGATCACGCGCTCGAGGATCGTGTAGCCGTCGCGCTCGATGCGCCGTGCGTGCGCCGCGAGGTCGTCCATGGGGGGGCACCCTAGCCGATCGGCCCAGGCCACGCATCCGGCGAGCGGCTATGACCCTGGGATCCGTCTTGTCTCGCGAGAATCCGCATTGACGGCGCCCGATTGCGGCGCATGATCAGGCGATGAGACACCACGTCCGTCCAGTCGCCCGCCGCCTCGCTCTCTGCTTTCTCCTCGTCGCCGCGGCTGGCTGCAGCTCGACGCAGCGGCAGACACCACTCCCCCCGACGGACGGCTATCGGACGATCGCCCAAGGCTACAGCTTGCTCTATGCCATCACGTCGGAACAAAAGGATCTGAAGAAGTTGCTGATCATCAAGGTCGAGTCCGACCCCGTCGATGCGTTCATCAGCGAGCTGGCCGACTATGCCGGCGAGCTCAGCGCCGAGCTCGAAGACATGGCGAAGCGCTACCCCGCTCTGACCGTGAAGACGCAATTTCTTCCCGACGTCGAGGTAAAGACGCGCGAGTCCATCACCGCCGCGACCACGGATGCTTTGCTCGCCAGGAAGGGCAAGGAGTTCGAACGCCTTCTGCTGCTCAAGCAATTCAGCGCGCTCGAGCAGGAGCGGCACATGGCCAAGGTGATGTCCGAGCTGGAAACGGCCGACGAACGCCGCGCCTTCTGGCGGAAAACGGAACAGCGCCTCGGCCAGCTCTATGACAAGGTCGAGAACCTCTTGGAAGGCCGGTATTTCTGCTAGAGCTCAACGCGCTGCCAACGGCGGCCGCTCCGGTGTGTGCGTCTTGAGACGTCCTTTCCGCGCGGTGTTTCCTCCGACCCGCTCTTCGGTCTTTCGTTCGCGTTCCCAGATCCGTGGTCCTTTGGCGGCAACGATGAACGTCGCGATGTCTTTGGGCGTGCTGAGCGCTACGAGCCCTTCGTCCACCTCGACGCCGGCGCGTTCGAGCAACGCTGCTGCATCGGCCACGTGGCCGATGACCTTGAGATGCGCGAAGGCGTCGCGCACCCAGTCGACCGCATTCGGATGTGCGGCGAGACGCTTGGCCCCTTCCCCGGCGACGGCAACGACGAGGGCATCGAAAAAGATGGACGGGGCACCGGCCAATGCGTGATCGGCAGCGATCGGCTTGCCATCGGCACCCGCTGCGCCGCCGATCTTGGGCGCGACGACCTCGACTCGACCGCCTTCCTTCTCGACCGCCGTGCGCACGCGATCGACCAACGTACGGTCGCTGCCGTCCGACACCAGCACCCCGACTTTGCGTCCGGCCAGTGTCTTGGGCGCCTTGCGAACGAGGCTGAGCGACGGCGACGGCTCCAAATCGATCGGCGGCCGTGCGGGCTCGATCGAATCGGCCTGTCCTTCCATACTGAGCTTTTGCTCGACGCGCCTACAGAGCAGTTCGTCGATGATCGTCAGGTGACCGAGCATGCGGCGGCGGATGGCGACGGTCTCGACCTTGCCGAGCTCGAACGCGAACGCGTTGGCGATGTGACGCTGCTCAGGCTCCGTCATCGAGCGCCAGAACAGACGCGCCTGGCTGTAGTGATCGGCGAAACTCTCGGCACGTACACGGCCCTTGGCTCCGCTCTCGTCTGCGGCGAAGCTCGCGAAGCCACGCCGAGGGTCCTCGCGCGGACCGGACGGATCGAGCGTGTTGGGCTCGTAGGCGACACGGCCCGTGGGTACGGTCGTGCGCATGTGACCATCGCGCTGGAGGTTGCGCATCGGGCACTGTGGACGGTTGATCTCGAGCTCGTGAAAATTCGGTCCGCCCAGCCGGGTGAGCTGGGTGTCGAGGTACGAGAACAGCCGGCCCTGCAGGAGCGGATCGTTGCTGAAGTCGATGCCCGACACGATGTTGGCGGGGCAGAAGGCCACCTGCTCGGTCTCGGCGAAAAAGTTGGCGGGATTGCGATTGAGCACCAGCTTCCCGATCGTCTCCAACGGCACCATCTCCTCGGGGACCAGCTTGGTCGCGTCGAGGATGTCGAACGGCAGCTCGTCCGCACGCGCCTGGTCGACGGCCTGAACCGACAGCTCCCACTCGGGGTAGTCCCCCTTGTCGATCGCGGTCCAGAGATCGCGGCGGTGGAAGTCCTGGTCGGCGCCATTGATCTTGCACGCTTCATCCCACAGCACGGAGACGGCGCCGAGCGCCGGCCGCCAGTGAAACTTCACGAACGTCGATCGACCCTGCGCGTTGATGAAACGGAAGGTGTTGACGCCGAAACCCTCGATCATGCGGAGCGAGCGAGGAATGGCGCGATCGGACATCGCCCACATCAACATGTGCATGCTTTCGGGCGTCAACGAGACGAAGTCCCAGAACGTGTCGTGCGCCGACCCGTTTTGGGGAAAGGCGCGATCGGGTTCCATCTTCACCGAGTGGACCAGGTCGGGAAACTTCATCGCGTCCTGGATGAAGAACACCGGTATGTTGTTGCCGACCAGATCGAAGTTGCCTTCAGGGGTGTAGAACTTGACGGCGAAACCACGCACGTCGCGCGGCAGGTCGACCGAGCCGGCACCGCCGGCGACCGTCGAGAAGCGTACGAACACCGGCGTTTGTTTCTTCGGATCCTGAAGAAATGCGGCCTTGGTCAACCGCGTCTGGGGTTTGTACACCTGAAAGTAGCCGTGCGCCCCTGAGCCGCGCGCATGGACGACCCGCTCGGGGATCCGCTCGTGATCGAAGCTGGTGATCTTCTCGCGCAGGACGAAGTCCTCGAGCAACGTCGGTCCGCGCGCGTCGACACGCAACGAATTCTGGTTGTCCGATACCGGGATGCCCTGGTTCGTGGTCAACGTCTGTGCTGCCGAGGCGGCCGCCTGATGGGTTTCGCCGCCGTTGCCGGATGCGGTTCCGTTTCCGTTGGCGCGGGGACGGTGATTGCGTCGCGTCTGATTGCCGTTTGGCATTGGGAGCTCCTTGCAGTGAGATCCACGACCAAGGGTCTACGTGCAGCAATAGTGCGGCCAGACTTCGAAGAAGAAGCTGCTTCAGGTGCTGCGTCCGAACGGCTTCCGGGATGTACAAACGGGGGATATTCCCCCGCGTTCTTTACATGCGGGCACCCAACGTCGGTCCCTGCACGCCGTCGGCGCTCGTCGCTAGGGCGCCCTCGACCCGATCTCCAACACGTCGCCGACTCTGGCGTAGCCGCCGAGCGCATAGCCGACCTCGAGCACTGACTGGCCGCGATGGTTCGCGGTCCTGAATCCGTAACCAGGGGCACGCCCCCGTGGCACGGGACCCTCCCCGAAGCTCCACCGCTCGCGCGGTAGCCAGGTGGTCCGCCCCTCTCGGAGGGTCTCGGCGTCCCACACGAAGAGCTGCAGGACGCCTTCGAGGTTCTGGGGCACGTCGGGCCTGAAGAAGAACTCCGTCCTGATGGTCACGCCGCCGTTCACGTCCATGTATCGTCCACGTGCCTCGTCGAGCAGGAAGAGGAGCTGCACCACTGGCTCGCCGCTCGTCTCCACCGTGAGGTGCCACGGCCAATACCTGCCGGCGGGAAGCATGGGCGTGACGTTGCCGCGCGGCGTGAACCGGTGGCCCCAATCGAGCTGTGCGGGGAAGGCCGCGAGTGGCTGGCGCACGAGCGTGAGCCGCACGTCCCGGCCGAGGATCGAGCCCTGATGGATGGCGGCAATCGAGGTGAGGCCGGCCCGCGCCCCCTTGACCCTGTCGATCCCCGCGCACTGCCTGGGAAAGAGACGCCTCGCCTGGAGCGTCAGCGGTCGGAGACCAACGCGTCCGGTACCGTTGTAGTCGACGTTCCGGAGCCAGAGCGAAGGTTGGTTGAGGTGGGGGACTCCTTGCTCCGGCCAGCCGGCAAAGCCGAGATCGTCCTGGTACTGGACCCAGTGGGTGAACACGTCCAAGTCGATGGTGCCGAAGCCTCCGCGCGTTACTCCCGGTGTCACCGTGCGAACGCCGATGAAGACGACCTTCCTGCTGCGGAGGGCGCCGGAGGCATTGACGCGCATCCGGTAGCGAAGGCCGATCGTATCGGGTGCGAGATCGAGCAGCTGGGCACCCACCGTACCGCCGGGTGGTTCCCGCTGGAAGGCGAGTGGCCCGCGCACACACCCCGCGAGGAAGGCGAGACACGCGATCACCAAGAGCGTCCTCATGGCTCGCCCACAACGTGGACCTTCGGCCGCGCGGCGCAAGAGGCTCAGCGCGTGAGCGCAGGGGAGCAAACCTCGCTAGCTGATCCTCAAATGACGCGGCCCGGATCCGACTCTCGCCAGACCCGGGCCGCTCCCCCCGAACAATGGCGTCCTCTCTACACCCTCAGCGGGCCGCGTGTCCAGCCCTTTCTTGCATGCCATCTTGCGATTGCGACTGTCTACTCAATCGACGGGGACCAGCCGGGTGGCGACCTCCTCGCCGAAGCCGCGCTGCAGCAAAAAGCGCCACGCGCGGGCGGGGCTCTCCGCCGGGACGATCCCCGCTCGCGCCAGGGCGGCCGTGGCGCACTCGTGCTCCTCGCGCCCCTCCCGGGACGCCTCGACGGCCACGTCGATCGCCGCCGGCGGAACGCCGCGCTGCCCGAGGTCGGCCCCGATCTTGAGCGCCCCGGCCCCCCGGGCACGCAGCGCCCGCGCGCGGTCGAGGGCCAGCGTCTCGTCGTCGAGCCAGCCGAGCTCGCGGGCCCGGGCGACCACCCCGGAAGCGGTGCGCGCCTGGTAGCCCATGGCCACCAGGCGCGCTTCGAGCTCGATCGTCGTCATCGGGCGGCGGGCAAGCAGCCGCGCCGCCACGTCGAGCGGGCTCGGGGCCGCTCGTCCCCCGCGATCAGAACCGGTCGACCTTGATCGGCTCGTCTCCGGTCTCCTCGTCGCGGTCGAAGTCGTCCCAGCGCTGATCGCTGGTGGAATCGATGCCGCGCGCCTTCAGCGCGAAGTCCTCGGGGTTGGACGCCTGGCCGAGGGCCTCTTCGAAGGTGATCAGCTCGTCCTTCCAGAGCTGCATCAGCGACTGGTCGAACGTCTGCATGCCGTAGGTGGTGTGGCCACGGGCGATCACGTCGCGCAGCTCGCGCTGCCGCTCGGGGATGCGGATGCACTCCCGGATGAGCCCGGTGGACACCATGACCTCGACCGACGGGACCATACCCGACCCGTCGGCTCGGGGCACGAGGCGCTGGCTGACGACGCCCTTCAACACGTTGGCCAGGATGAGCCGGGCCTGGTCGCGGGCGTGCTCGGGGAACACCGAGACGATACGGCTGATGGTTTCCGTCGCGTCGAGGGTGTGAACCGTCGACATGACCAAGTGGCCGGTCTCGGCGGCCAGGATGGCCGTCTCGATCGTCTCGAGGTCGCGCATCTCACCGATGAGGATGACGTCCGGGTCCTGACGAAGCGCGCCGCGGAGCCCCGCGACGAACGTGCTGCAGTCCGCACCGATCTCGCGCTGCGTGATGACGCAGCTCTCGTCCATGTGGAGATACTCGATCGGATCTTCCACCGTGATGACGTGCTTCGTCGTCGAGCGGTTGATGTGGTCGATCATCGCGGCGAGCGTCGTCGACTTGCCGCTGCCGGTGGTGCCGGTGACCAGCACGAGGCCGCGGTTCTCGGCGGCGATGCGCTCGATGACGGGCGGCAGCAGCAGCTCCGAGATCCGCCGCACGCGCGGCGGGATGAGCCGCAGCGCGGCCTGGAGATCGCCGCGCTGGTAGAAGACGTTCACGCGGAAGCGCCCGAGGTCGGGGTGTCCGTATGCCGCGTCGACCTGGAGATTGTCCTTCAGCCGATGCAGGTGAAAGTCGTTGAGCAGGCCCTGGACGAGTACGGCCATGTCCTCTCGGGAGATGACGCCGCAGTCCTCCCAGCGCAGGAGACGGCCGGCGACGCGATAGACCGGCGCCGAGCCGACCTTCAGATGGACGTCGGACGCACCCCGATCGACGCCTTCACGCAGGATAGCGAGCAGTTCCACGTGTTCATTCCTTTCCGCCCCTCTTGGCACGCGCCACCTCGGCGGCGCGTACACCCTCCACACTGCTCTCGGTCGTTTTCGCCTCCGACGTGAGGCCAAACTTCTGACGCACCTTCGTCTCGACCGTTGCTGCCATCTCGGGGTGCTCGAGCAGGTAGTCCCGCGCGTTCTCGCGCCCCTGCCCGATCCGCTCCCCGTCGAGCGAATACCAGGCACCCGACTTCTCGATGATACCGTGTTCGGTGCCGAGGTCGATCAGCTCACCTGCCTTGGAGATCCCTTGGCCATATAGGATGTCGAACTCGACCTCGCGGAACGGCGGGGCGACCTTGTTCTTCACCACCTTCACGCGGGTGCGGTTCCCGATGACCTGGTCGCCGTGCTTGATGGCACCAATCCGGCGGATATCCAGGCGAACCGAGGCATAGAACTTGAGCGCGTTGCCGCCGGTCGTGGTTTCGGGGTTGCCGAACATCACGCCGATCTTCATGCGGATCTGGTTGATGAAGATGACGATGGTCCGCGACTTGGAGATGGTGGCGGTGAGCTTGCGCAGCGCCTGCGACATCAAGCGGGCCTGCAGCCCCATCTGCGGATCGCCCATCTCGCCTTCGATCTCGGCCTTCGGCACGAGGGCGGCGACCGAGTCGACCACGAGCACGTCGATGGCCCCGGACCGCACCAGCGTGTCGGCGATCTCGAGCGCCTGCTCGCCGTGATCGGGCTGCGAGATTAGCAGGTCTTCGGCCTTGACGCCGAGCTTGCGCGCGTAGCCGACGTCGAGAGCGTGCTCCGCGTCGATGAAGGCGGAGATGCCGCCGGCCTTCTGTGCCTCGGCCACGATCTGCAGCGCCAGCGTCGTCTTGCCGGACGACTCGGGTCCGTAGATCTCGATCACGCGCCCGCGCGGCACGCCGCCGATGCCGAGCGCCAGATCCAGCCCCAGCGACCCCGTCGGGAGCACGGCGATGTCTTGTACGTGCGCCCCCTCGCCCAGCCGCATGATCGAGCCCTTGCCGAATTGCTTTTCGATCTGGCTCACCGCCAGGTCGACGGCACGCTCGCGGTTCACGTCGATGCCCATGTCACGTCCTCCCCCGCACCTGCGAGTTGTTGTTGTGAGCGGCACACTCTAGCCCGCCCGGCCGGCCGGCTCCAGGTGCCCCCGTGCGTTTTTCCGGAGCATTCCTCAGCCGAGCGGATACTCGTCGATGGCGCGATGGACCGCGCCCGAGGGCCGCAGCTGGCTCTCGAACAGGACGACACCGCGCGGCGACCAGGAGCCGGCCGCGATCGAGCCGAACGCGGCGAGCGCCGCGCGCAGATCGGGAGACCGCCGGGCGTCTCGGGCTCGGCCGAGCGTGAGGTGCGGGGCGAAAGGGCGGGTCTCCGCGCCCAGGCCGAGCCCGGCCAGCGCGCCATCCAGCGCCGAGGCCACCACCGTGAGGTCGGCGGCTCCGTCGCGAACCCCAAGCCAGACCACGCGCGCACGATGCGGCGACGGAAAGGCCCCGACCCCGGCGAGCGAGATCTGAGCGACCGCATGCCGCGGCATTTCGTCCGCCAACGCGCGTGCGATCGCGGGGAGCCGGGCGCCGTCCACGTCGCCGAGGAACTTCAGCGTGAGATGCATGGTGTCCGGGCGCGCCCATCGGACGTTCGCGGCGTCGCATGCCCGGCGGACGTCGTCCTGGACGCGCACTACGGTAGCGCGAACCTCCGCCGGCACGGGCACCGCGACGAAGCAGCGCATCGGTCGCGCCCGCCCTCTAGCGTCGCCGGAAGAACTGGGAGTCCGGGACCTCGAGGCCCAGGGCCGCGCGCCGCACCCAGTCGAGCGCGATCTGCGACGCCAGGAGCTTCACCCAGTCGCGCGTGCCCCAGAGCTG
>Ga0187893_10011493_pt1 | contig 12838 bp, 11 predicted proteins | sample MA1701074metaG_FD_139574 | JGI IMG/M metagenome (GOLD analysis project Ga0187893, IMG submission 139574) | White microbial mat communities from a basaltic lava cave in the Kipuka Kanohina Cave System on the Island of Hawaii, USA - MA170107-4 metaG ...
AGCCTGACCACCGACAACTCGACCGGCTCCCCTTTCATGCCTTCGCCGGGTGACTTCGCGCGCGCGCCGACGGCGATCTCGACCTCAGGGCTCAGGCGGAACCGGACGTAGTTGCCGGTCGGCGGCGGGGGCTCGTTGAAGACCACGAGCGGCGGGTGTCGCAGCTCGACGACCACTTCCGTCGCCGTGAGCGCGAGGCACTTGCCCGCCCGCACGTAGAACGGCACGCCTTCCCACCGCCAGGAGTCCACGTGCAGCCGCAGTGCGGCGTAGGTCGGCACGAACGAGTCCTTCGCGACGTTCGGTTCGTTTCGATAGCCGCGGAACTGGCCGATGACCAGATCGTCGACGCTGAGGGGCCGCGTCGTCCGAAGCACCTTCGCCTGCTCGTCGTGGATCGTGTCGGCGTGGACGCCGGCGGGCGCTTCCATCGCCAGGTAGCTCACGATCTGCAGCAGGTGATTCTGGATGACGTCCCGGATCACGCCCATTTCCTCGTAGAGCTTGCCCCGCCCTTTGACGCCGAAGCTCTCTGCCATCGTGATCTGCACGTTCTCCACGTAGTGTCTGTTCCAGATCGGCTCGAGAAACGCGTTGGCGAAGCGGAAATAGAGAATATTCTGCACCGCCTCTTTGCCAAGATAGTGGTCGATGCGGAAGATCGCGTCCTCGGGAAAGACCTCGTGCAGCGTCTCGTTGAGCGCGCGGGCGGAGGCGAGATCGCGGCCGAACGGTTTCTCGATGATGACGCGCGCCTCGCGTGTGCACCCTGCTTCCCTGAGCTGGCGCACGACGACCGGGAACATGCTCGGCGGGATGGCGAGGTAGTGCGCCGGCCGCTGAGCCGCTCCCAGCTCCGCCCGGAGGCGCTTGAACGTTTCCGGATCGTTGTAGTCGCCGTCGACGTAGCGCAGTCGATCGGCCAGCTTCGGGAAGGCCTCACGATCGACGCCGCCGCCGTGTTCGGCGACGCTGGCCTTCGCCCGCTCGACGAGTTGCTCCCGCGTCCAGCCGGATCGACCGACGCCGACGATCGCGAAATCGAGCCGCCCGCGCCGCGCCATCGCCTGAAACGCCGGGAAGATCTTCTTGTACGCCAGGTCGCCAGAGGCCCCGAAGAAGACGAGCGCGTCGGATTTTCGGCTGTCGTTCGCCATTCGTGTCAACGCTCGGCGGGTCAACGCTTCTCGGTGTGTCCCCCGAACCCGTACCGCATCGCCGACAGCACCTTGTTCGCGAACAGGTCGAGGTCACGCGACGCGAACCGCTCGAAGAGCGCCGCGGTCAGCACGTGCGCCGGCACGCCCTCGTCGTTCGCCGCCTGCACCGTCCACCGCCCCTCGCCCGAGTCGGCGACCGTGCCGCCGAACTTCTCGAGCGTGGGATCCGCGGCGAGCGCCTGGGCGGTCAGATCGAGCAGCCACGAGGTGACGACGCTGCCCCTGCGCCACAGCTCGGTCACGTCCGCCAGATCGAAATCGTATTGATAGTGCTCCGGGTGCCTCAGCGGCGCGGTCTCGGCATCTTTTTCGTGGCTGGCCTTGCCGATGTCGGCCCGTTTCAGGATGTTGAGCCCCTCGGCGTACGCCGCCATCAACCCGTACTCGATTCCGTTGTGGATCATCTTCACGAAGTGCCCCGCGCCCGCGGGACCGCAGTGCAGGTATCCGTGCTCGGCGGTGCTCTGACGGCCCTCGCGGCCCGGCGTGCGTGAAATCTGCCCAGGGCCCGGCGCCAGCGTCTTGAAGATCGGGTCGAGCCGCGCGACGACCTCCTTCTCGCCGCCAATCATCAGGCAGTAGCCGCGCTCGAGCCCCCACACGCCGCCGCTGGTGCCCATGTCCACGTAGTGCAGCCCCTGGGCCTTCAGCCGTTTCGCGCGGGCGATGTCGTCCTGGTAGTGGGAGTTTCCGCCGTCGATGATGGTGTCTTCCCGCGTGAGCAATGGGACCAGCTCGTCGATCGTCGCCTCGACGATCGCGGCCGGGACCATGAGGCAGATCGTTCTTGGAGGGCCGAGCTTCGCGACGAAATCGGCGAGCGAGGAGCCGCCGGACGCTCCGTCCTTGACCAGCGCGTCGACCGCCGGGGCCGCCTTGTCGTACACCACGCACGCGTGGCCGCCGAGCATCAGCCGGCGGACCATGTTTCCACCCATTCGGCCGAGGCCGATCATCCCGAGCTGCATTGCGACGAGCCCCCAGGCGGGAACTATGTCACAGGCGCGGATGGGGCGTGAAGACGCGGGAACGCTGCCGATCTGCTCCAGCACGCGCGCCACGACGCGGTCGCATCGAGAGGCGTGGAACTGGAACGCCTCGGCTGTGGCGGCGCCGGCCCGCGCGTAGAGCTCGTCGCGAAGCAGGCCGCGCGCGCGATGGAGTCGGGTCTTGACCGTGTCCTCGTTGATCTCCAGGCACTCGGCCGTATCGATCGTGCTCAGCCCTCGACCTCCCGAAGCATGAACACGACGCGGTAGCTCTCGGGCAGCGCTTCCACGGCCGTCTCGAGCATGCGCCTGAGCTCGCCGGCGAACGCCTGGTGCTCGGGGTCCGGCGATGCGGATGGCTGGGCCTCCATGCTCGCGTGATCGATCAGCACTTCAAAGAGCGCCGTATCGCCAGCCCGGACGCGTTGAAGCAGCTCTCTTCATCAGACATATAGACACAGAGTAGTCGAGGTGCCAAAAGGTTCCCGCCTTCGCGCTCCGCGCTTCGGCGGGGCAGGCCCGCCTTCGCGCTGCGCGCTTCGGTGGGCAGGCCCACGGCTCATCCGTTAGGAGATTGTCACGTCGGACGAGCGACGCACTCTATAGAGCTAGGAGGCTTTCATGCGCCGTTCCGTCACGCTCGCGCTCGCGGCCGCTGCAGGCGGCTGGGCTATGTCGTTGGCCACCATCTCGATTCTGCGCGCCGACGACGACCACCGGTCGAAAAGATCTGACGATGCCCCGTTCGCCCAGTCCGAGCACATGCCGCGCGAGGGGCGGCGAACGTTTCGGGACGATACCTTCGGGGACGAAGTGTTCTGGGGTGGAACGCTCAAGCTTCATGCGGCGGTGGCCGGCCAGAAGCTCGGCGGCGTCGGCCCGGGACTGAGCCCAAAGGCCGCCCTGGGGATCGGCCTGAAGGTCGATCTCGACCGTCTTCCCCCGTGAGCTCGTCCACCTGCTCCGTCGTGGCAGAGTCAACCTCGACGACCCCGCCACCACGCTCGCCCTGCTTCGCCTCAACGCCGTGGTCGGCGTAACGGGCTTCTTCGACGATGGGCGCTTGAAATCGATCGGGATCCGATGCGCGCTGTGCCATTCGCCCGTCGACAACTCGTTCGCGTTCCGCATCGGCCGTCGTCTGCGAGAGCCGGGTTCGGCACCATCAGAACTCGCCGGATCGCATCACGCCGAAGCTCGCCGGGCTCCACTTCTACCAGCTCGCGCTGCAGGCGCCGCCGGCGCCGCGGCACCTGTTCGACTCGAGCATGGCGCGGCGCGGGAAGGATCTGTTCAACGGCCGCGCACAGTGCTCGACCTGTCACGTGCCGCCACTCTTTACCGAACCTGGCTAGAACATCACACCGCCGGAGAGATCGGCATCGACCCGTTCCAGGCCGATCGCGCGCCGGACCGCCGCTATCGGACCGCTCCGTTGAAGGGGCTGTGGACGCACATGAAGGGCGGCTTCTACCACCGCCTCGCATCGAGCGCCAGCCGGACGTCGTCGAGCAGCAGATCTTCGTTGAACGGCTTCCGCAGGAAGGCGACCGCGCCCTTCTGGATGGCGCGCTCCTTCATTTCTTCGGTGCCGTACGCGCTCATGAAGATGATCGGAATCCGCGGGTTGAGCGCCGCCAGCTCGCGCTGGAGGTCGAGTCCGCTCATGCCCGGAAGCCGCACGTCGAGGATGAGGCACGCCGTCTCGCGATCGCCCCGCTGCAGGAACTCCTCAGCCGATCCGAACGAATCCGCCGTGAGGCCCGCGGATCTCATCAACCGCTGGAGGGCACGCCGAACCGACTCGTCGTCGTCCACGATGGTGACGAGGACCGCCGCCATCTCTCCTCCCGTCCACCAGATGATGAGCGCCGGAGCCGGCCGACCCGGACGGGAGGAACGTTAACAGCCTCTGGGGGCGACGGGAATAGGACCTTGGTCCATCCCGTCATGAGGCGCGAGGAGACGGGGGCAGATGGTCGGCCATCCGAACCAGCTCCGCCAGCGAGCGGGCGTGCATCTTCTGCATCACCTGCGCCCGGTGCACTTTGACCGTTTTCTCCGAAATCCCGAGCTCCGCGGCGACCTGTTTGTTGAGGAGTCCAGTCACCACGAGCCGCATCACCTGGCGCTCGCGCGGCGTCAGTTCGTCATAGCGGCGGCGCAGACCCGTCGCCTCCGAGCGCTTGCGGAGCGCTTCGCGGTCGCGGTCGAGCGCCTTCCGAATCGCCTCGAGGAGCTCCTGCTCGCGCAGCGGCTTGGTAAGGAACTCCGACGCGCCCGCTTTCATGGCCCGTACCGTCACGGGGATGTCCCCGTGGCCCGTGATGAAGATGATGGGCACCGGCCGCTCGAGGCCGGACAGCTCGCGCTGGACGTCGAGGCCACTCGTGCCCGGCAGCCGCAGGTCGAGAACGAGGCACTGCGGCCCGTCGGTGCGCGGGGTTCGAAGAAACTCGTCCGCCGTCCCGAACGTCTGACACGCGAACCCCACCGATCCCAGCAGCCGCTTCAACGCCGTCCGCACGGATGCATCGTCGTCGACGACGTAGACGGTCGGATCTTCAATCACTCGGCACCCCCTCAGCCGGGAGAACGATGTGGAAGGTGGCCCCGCCGGAGTCGTTCGGCACCGCCCAGAGACGGCCGCCGTGGGCCTGGACGATCGACCGGGTGATGGCGAGACCCATGCCCATCCCTTCCGGTTTCGTCGTGAAAAACGGGTCGAAGATGCGCTCGGCCTTGCGCGGGTCGAGACCCGTCCCAGTGTCGGACACCGAAACGAGGACGTCGCTCGTCTCGCGCCAGGTCCGCAGGCTCAGGTGCCGCTCCCGGTCGACCTCGCTCATGGCGTCGAGGCCGTTCACGATCAAGTTGAACACCACTTGTTGGAGCTGGATGCGATCGCCCATCACCGGTGGGAGACCCGAGCGAAGATCCGTCGAGCAGCGGACGTGGTTCCGATCGGCGCGACCGCGAGCGAGCGCCATGACTTCGCGAATCACCTCGTTCAAGTCGACCGGCGCCTGCTCGACGGGCGCGTGCCGGAACAGCTCGCGCGTCCGGCGAATCACCTCGCTCGCGCGGTTGCTGTCCGTCACGACGTCCGCCAGTGCCTCGCGCACATCCCCAAGCTCCGAGCCGCGTCCCTGAAGCCACCGCTGGCAGGCGTTCGCGTTGGCGACGATCGCGCAAAGCGGCTGATCGATCTCGTGCGCGATGGAGGCAGCCAGCTCGCCGAGCGCGGACATGCGGCCCATGCGTGCCACCTCCATCTGTGCGCGGTGGAGCGCCTCCTCCGCCTCCTTGCGTTCGGTGATGTCGGTCGCGGTGCCGCTGGCCCGAATCGGCCGCGCCTCGTCGCGCTCGACGATCGCGCCTCTCGCGACGAACCAGCGGATGCTGCCATCGCTGTGAACCAGCCGGCACTCCAGTTCGACCGACGGGATGCGCCCCTCCACGTGCGCGGTCATCCGCTTGCGCGCCTGATCCAGATCCGCGGGGTGAAACAGGCGGACCCATTCGATCGCGGAGCGGCCGGGACCGCGCTGGTCGAGCCCGAGATCCGTGTTGACCGACGGATCCACGTACACCTGGTTGGTCCGGAGGTCCCAGTCCCACACGCCGACCCGCGCCGCGGTCGTCGCCAGCGTGTAGCGCCGCTCGCTGTCGCGCAGCCGCTCTTCAGCGCGGGTCCGTTCGGTGACGTCCTGGACTATCGACAGCCGTTTGTCGCCGTCGCAGCGGACGACCCGCGCCTGGTACGTCCGATTCTCGCCCTGAATCGGCAGCGTGTACTGCACCACTGAAGGGTCGTGTTCGGTCGCGGCGGCGAAGGCCTCCGTGAATCTCGCGGCCAGCGCCGGCGGCATCACATCCTCCGGCCGTCTACCGAGAAAGCGCTCCGGCGGGACGAGCAGTTTGCTCCGGTCCTTCGCGTGATAGTCCAAGTACACGCCGTCGGCGGTCTGCAGGAACATCAGGTCGGGAATGGCGGTGAGGATCGCGCGGTTGCGCGCCTCGCTCGCGCGCAGCGCCGAGTCCCACCGGGTCCGCGCCTCGCTGAGCGCCGCGAGCAGAAGGAGCGGCACCGCCGCGACGATCAGGAAGACCTGCAGCGAGACGACGTTCGACGCCGGGGTCCCGCCTGCGAACGGACCGACCCCGTCGCGCGCGTCGGGAATCCATTGGAGGGCGACGACCGTCAGTGCCGCCGACAATCCGAACGGACCGAAGCGAACGGCTGCCCACAAGAGCACCGGCAGGGGGAGGTACAGCAGTGCCGGTAGCCCGACGCTTCCGGACGGAGTCCATCGGAAGGCTACCGCGTGCACGACGATCAAGGTGACGAGCAATCCACAGAACTCAATCGCCCGGCCGGGACGGCGCCGGAGCTCTCCGATCGCGGTGGGCGCCAGGAAAATCACCGGCGCAAGCATCAACCCGGTCGTGACGTTGGCGAAGACGCGCGCGCGGTAGGCCCCCCAGAAGCTGGGCGCCCACCCCAGGTCGACGTAGACCATGGCGGGCAGAAACGACGCGGCCAGCGGCGCGGCGACACACGCGCCGACGAACAGTGCGGCCGCCCGAAGATCGTCGAGGTGAGGCCGAGGCCCGGCGTAGAGGCGGACCATCCAGGCGCCCAGAAGCGCCTGCGAAGCATTCCCGGCAAAGCTGAGGAGCTGGGCGCTCAGCCCGACGCCGTCCTGGGTGTGGGCCGCGAAGTGCCCCGCGAGCGCCGCGGCGAGCACGAAGCCCCAGGAACTCGTGGGAAGCAGAAGGAATGAAGCGAAGAGGATCGCGCTGGGCGGCCAGACGAAGCCGATGCCGCTCTGCGGGAGCCGCAAGGCAAACGCGGCGTGCGACGCGAGATAGACCGACAGAGCGATCAGAAAGAGGGTTGCGGGGACACCACCAAAACGCAACCGCAGGCGGGTCCCATCCGCGGATCCGTAGGTGGCCCCGACGGCAACATCGCTCAAGCCCGCTGTCACTCCACGGTCTGCCGTCTCCGCCGATCGCAGGCCGGACGGGTGCAGAGCCTATTCACCGATCTTCGAGAGCGGTTCCGTCATTCTATCTATACGAGCTATACGAGCTATACGAGCGAGAACGCTAGCACGCTTACCCGGGTAGTTTGGACCCATTGGTTCGCCGGGACCGCGTTTGGGGTAGCATCTGCGGTGTGCCGACCCACTTTGACGACCGCCGCCACAATTCGGATCGCCGCCGCGCCTCGCGAGGAGGCCGCCGAGGGGAGGATCGGGCCGGCGCGGCGCCCCTGGTGCTCGTCGCGGACGACGACGCGGGGAGCGCGGCGCGCTCGGAAGCCATTCTGTGCCGCCTCAGGTTTGCGGTGGCGCCGGCCGCCAGCGTCGAAGAAGCCGTTCGTGTCATGCGGGCTCTCCGGCCGGAGGTAGTAGTAGCCCGACTGCGCGACAACGACCGGCTCAAGTATGAGATGCGCAAAGATCCCCTGACGGCCGACATACCGCTCGTTGAGATAAACGACGGAGCGGTGGAACCCGAACACTTCGTCGAGGAAGTGCGGGCTGCTTTAAGGCCACCGCCCTAACTTTGCGACAATAAAGGGGTTCGTGTTACTCTGACCGGGTACCGCCGGCTCCCCGGCGCTGAACAGCTGCAGTGAGCAGATCCAACCCGGTCGAGGTAAGCCTCGGGCTCGTGCCGCGCGCGCGCGTCGATATCGTCGATCCGCGCACCTCGCTCTCGCCCGGCGAGCGTGCCGCACTGAAGCCCTTCGGCCGCTGTCTCTACTGGTCCAGTCACACCACCGCGGGATTCCTCGAAAGAGCGCTGGCGGCGCGTCTCTTGCGGCGGAAGGCGACCGCCGGCTACTTCGATGCCTTCCGGGCGATCTTCCCCGAGGGTGGCGGCTACGAGCACGACCGTCTCGACCAGCGGACGGAGCTGGCGCCGGAGCAGCGGCTCGTCGAGCCGAGGAACGCCGACTCGCATCTCGCCTTCATCGCGGCCGGGCTGCGCACCTGCGTGAGCTTCCCGAACCGGGACGCCGAACCGGTCCGCTTCGTGGATCTCGACGGGATGCACGCAGGCCAACCGCGCCAGCGCCTGGCCCGGATCATCGGGTACCAGCGCGAGGATGAGGTCGAACGCCTCCGGATCGAGGTGCCGATGTCGGCCCACCCGGTCGACTCGATCAACCTCAAGGACCCGCGACTCGGGATCTACGAGCAACTCAACGCCCTGATCGGCCGCCACGACGTGACGAAGGGCCGGCTGCGGCTGGCGCTCGACCACGGAGAGCGCCACGCCGGGCTGACGGTCAACGAGTACGAGACGCTCCTCATGCGCTACGACCTCGCCGAGGTGCTGCGCAACCCGCTCCGCTTCGCCGCCCAGCAGGCCCGCAACGCGTTGAAGGATCCGCGCTCGGTGCCGGTCAAGACGCTCGGCTACGCGAAATACGATCTCGTCCAGGTGGTCAATCAGGTGGTCGACGCGCTCGGCCTGCGCGAGTCGGTCGTGGAGCGGCTGGTCTCACGCGCGCTGGCCGCGCCGGCGGCGCGGTTCCTGCGCATGAAGCGACGCGTGGACCTCCTTGTGTCTGACACGAACGGCGACGGCCGCGGCACGCTCGTCGAGGGCACCTACCAGAGCCCCATCCTCGTCCAGTGGCATCGCGCGCCGCGAGAGGCGCGCTTCCTGGACGTCACGCTCACGCGCCTGTCGTGACAGACGAGGAACGCGAAGAAATCCTGCGGCTGCTCGCGAGCTACGACGACATGACGCGCGCGATCATGACGCTCGTCAAGCTCGTGCACGCGGCCCCCGATCTCGAGCTCGACGCGAGACACGCCAGCCTCGTGGCCGAAGTGGCCGCGCTGGCGCCCGTGTGGCGGAGCCACGCCGAGACCGCGCGGGCGAAGCTCCTCCTGGAGCGGCGCCGCCCGAAGGTCGATCCCCCGGCCGACGCCTATCACGGGCTGGAGCGCCGGCGGTCGTGGGAAGAATGATGGGTCGGGCCTACGGCATTACCTTCCGCGTCTCGAAGTCCACGACGTTCAGCGGCACGTCCCAGTGGGCGTCCAGGATCTCGAACCTCCGCGCCTCTTCCTTCCTGAACTTCGCCTGATCGGGATACAGCTTCCTGATGATCTCCTCCTCGGACGGGCCGGCGCCCTCGCGCGCGACGAGCTCCACCGCGAAGGTCCAGTCGGCGCGCCCGTCCCCGTGATAGCGCGGCACATAGGTCCGGACGGCTGAATAGCCGCCTCCCTGCATGCGCGCCTTCAGCACCGGATAGTGATTGCGCTGGAAGAGATCGAGAAACTCGTCCTGGTGACCCCATTTCACTTTGTAGAAGTACCAGGTGGTGACTTCGCGGATTTGGGTTCCTTGGGTTCCTGGGGTTCTGAGGGTTCCAGAGGTTCCAGAGTTTCCCAGTACTCCGGCGAAAAGCGTGAGCGAGAGGGCAAGATAGCGCATGTCAGCTCCGTTCGAGGCGGAATATTCTCACAGTTTCGACGTCATTCGTAGCGCGGCGACGTCACCGGGTCGAGCCGCGCCGCGCGGCTGGCGTCGCGCCGTTGAACGCGGCGAGACCCGCGAACGTGCGCGTGGTTTCCTGCCAGTCGCGCAAGTCCAGATACGACATTTCCTGTGCGCGGCCGGCGGCGTCGCGGGTCTGGAGACAGAGAATCCGGTCCGGCTCGTCGACCGGCAGATCCCGGAAGCTCATGGCGTTGAGGATCGTGGAGACCGTCGTGTTGGCGCCAATCCCGAGCGCGAGCGCCGCCGCGGCCGCGAGGGTAAACCACCGATCTCGAAAGAGGAGCCGCGCCCCGAAGCGATTCCTGGCTCACGTCCTGGAGCCACGGCCAGATCCACACGTCGCGGGCTCGCGCGCGCGCCACGAGCTTGTTGCCGAGCGCGCGCCGGGCTTCGACCGCGGCTTCCGATGGACTGAGGCCTCGGCGCTCGAGCTCGCGCGCCTTGAGTCGGCGATGATGCTCGAGCTCTTCGGCGAGCTCAGCGTCGAGCCTTCCCCTTCGCAGCCAGTAGCGCGTGCGCCGCAACAGTTCTCGCATGGGATGTCACCCTGGACACAGTTTCAGCCCCGCGTCGACCAGCGGGCTGAGGTCTTTCGGCTTGCGCGGCAGCGGCGGCCACCGTCGCTCGTGCCCTTCGTCTTCGATCTGCTTCATCGGCACGGCTGCGCGGTTTCTCACGTCAGCTACTCGTACCGCAGCGCCGTAACCGGATCGAGACGCGTCGCGCGTCGCGCCGGCCAGAAGCACGCCGCGAGCGCGACCGCTACGAGCACGATTGCGATCGAGACCAACGTCGGCGGATCGGCGGCGCTCGTCTCCATCAGAAAGCTCCGCAAGAGCCTGCCGATGACGAGCGCGCCCCCAAATCCGACGACCAGACCGACTCCCAGCGGCAGGAACGACCGCCGGACAAATAGCCAGACGACGTCCGCTCGCTGGGCGCCGAGCGCCATGCGCACCCCGATCTCTTGCGTGCGCTGCCTCACCGAATACGCCGTCACGGCGTAGAGCCCGACGGCCGACACCGCGAGGGCTATGCCGGCGAAGACCGCGAACATGAGGCCGAAGACCCGATGCGCCCAGCGCGACTGTCCCTCCAGCACGCGCAGGGAAATGATGCCGGACACCGCCAGCTCGGGATCCAGCGCCTGAACTTCCTGCCGGACGAGCGTGGCGAGACCCTCCGGCGCCGGCCCGCGCACGAGCAGCGTCGCGAACGGTCGAAGGTCCGCGCGCATCGGTACGTAGGCGACTGGATCGAGCTCCTGCAGATCGACCGGCTGCTGCTGACGGATCGACGGCGACACGCCGACGATGGTCAGCCACGGAGGCTGGGTACCCGAGGCGATAGGATCTGACAGTCGGATCCGCCGGCCGAGCGGCTCCTCGTGCCGGAAGTGCAATCCGGCGAAACGTTGGTTCACGATGACGGTCTCGTGTCCGGGCGAGCCATCGACGGCGGTGAACGGCCGCCCCCTCAGCAGCCGCACGCCCAGCGTCTCGAAATAGTCAGGACCGATCGCAACGAAGGACACGTTCGGGGCGGTCCCTTCTTTCGCCGGAGGACGTGCGTCAACGGCCAACGCCCGGCGACGCGCGCCGGCGAACGGCACGTTGCTCGTGAACGCGGCCGATGTGATCGGGCCGATTCCTTCGAACCTCTCCATCAGACGGTCATAGAAGAGCATCCACTGCTCTCGCGGATATTTCGGTACCGGCAGCGTCAGGCCCATCGCAACGACCTGGGAGCCGTCCACGACCCGGTCCGCGCGATGGAGCGCGAGAAAGCTGCGCACCATCAGGCCGGCGCCGGCCAGCAGCACGAGCGTGAAGGCGAGCTCGATCGCGAGCAGCACGCGCGTCCAGCGGCGGGCCCGCACGCCGCCGGAAGCGGTCCACCCGGATTCTTTCAGGACCTCGTTCGCGCTGGTCCTGGACAAGTGCAGCGCCGGCACCAGCCCGAATATCAAGCCGGTACCCAGACAGGCAGCCGCCATGAATCCGAGCACGCGTGCGTCCATCGTCCACCGGATGAAGTATGGGAAGCTGATCCCATCGACGTGACTCACGAAGGCGCGGAGTCCGGCGATCGCCAGGGCAAAGCCCAGCGCGCCGGCGACGATGAGGAGAAGTGCGCTTTCAACGAGCAACTGCCGTACGATCCTCCACCTCGTCGCGCCGAGCGACGCGCGCATCGCCATCTCTCGCGATCGGTACGCCGCGCGGGCGAGCAAGAGGTTGGCGATGTTCGCGCACGCAATCAGCAGCACGAATCCAACGGCGCCGACGAGCGCCATGAAGATATGTCGGCCGGCGCTGCTGTCGACGAAAGGAGTCACCGCCGCGCCAAGATCCTTGTTCGTGTCGGGAAACGCCCGGGCGAGACGGCCGGCAATCTCGGCCAGCTCCGACTGGGCCTCGGGTATCTCCGTCCGAGCCCCGAGACGTGCAAAGACTGCCAGCACCCTGGCGTCGCGCTTGTGCCTTTCGAGGCCGGGCATCTGCGCGAGCGGCTGCCACATGTCCGAGACTACGGGGAATCTGAAACCTTCCGGCATGACGCCGATGACGACCGCCGGCACACTGTTCACCCGGATCGTGCGGCCGACGACGGCGGGGTCCTGGTCGTAGCGTGCATTCCAGACGCGATAGCCGAGAATGACGACCGGCGGAGCGTTCGGACGATCGTCCTCGGGAAGGAAATCCCGGCCCAGCGTCGGGGAATCCCCGATCAGCCGAAAGGCATCCCACGAGAGATACGAGCCGGAGAAGCGATCGGGCGCGGCCCGCTCGTCGGCGACGATCAATTGCGTGTCGCTGTACGCCGCGACGCCGTCGAAAGCGGTCGTCGACCGACGCCAGTCTTCGAAGTCCGGGAACGACACCGGGAGCGGGCGCCCGGCGGTGTTGCGCGTGCCCAGCCGTACGATGCGATCCGGATTGTCGACCGGCAACCCGCGCGACAGCGCGTTCACGACCGTGAACACCGTGCCGTTGATCCCGATCCCGAACGCCAGCGTGGTGATCGCCACGAAGGTGAACGAGCGATCCTTGAGCAATAAGCGCGCGGCGAAACGCAGGTCCTGACCGACAT
>Ga0187893_10011494_pt1 | contig 12837 bp, 8 predicted proteins | sample MA1701074metaG_FD_139574 | JGI IMG/M metagenome (GOLD analysis project Ga0187893, IMG submission 139574) | White microbial mat communities from a basaltic lava cave in the Kipuka Kanohina Cave System on the Island of Hawaii, USA - MA170107-4 metaG ...
CGGCGGCGGCCGTCTCGACGAGGTCGTCGGCCCCCGGCGGCGGCGCGGGACCGGGGAGCACCCGGACCCCCTCGGGAGTCGGCGGCGCCGGCCCGGTGCGGAAGCGCGTCTCCCCGTCGACGGTCGTCCACGCGGCGAGGCGGCCGTCCGCGGCCAGCGCCGCGCCCGAGGGGCCCGCGAGCGCGAGCGGGCGCAGGGCGGCGAGGAGGTCGAGCGCGGCCGCGCGGGCGGCGAGGTCGGCCTCCGTCCCGCCGGCCTCCCGGAGGAGCCCGCGCACCGCCTCGTCCGCGCCGGTCCCGAGGGCGGCGAGGACGTCGGAGATGAGTGCCGGGCGGCGCTCGCCGAGGCGCGCGCGGACGGCGAGCGCCTCGAAGGTCCCGGCGGCGGAGGCGGGCAGCGCCTCGAGGAACTCGCGCTCGCGGGCGCGGGCCTCCTCCTCGCGACCGCGGCGGCGCTCGAGGGCGGCGAGCCGGTAGAGCGCGACGGAGCGCGTGGCCGGCGCGCGCCCGGCCGAGGCGGCGGCGGCGTAGAGCCCGGCGGCGCGATCGGCGTCCCGGTCGGCCGCCTCGGCCCGCTCCCCCTGTTCGAGGTAGAACGCGCCCTCGCGGTCGATCTCCCCGGGGGCCGCGAGGCGCCCGAGGGGGCGCGGCTCCCCGGGGGACTCGAAGCGGCCGCCGCGGGCGACGGCGTCGGGGGTCCCGAGAGCGGCCTCGCGGAGGAGGCGGGAGGCCTCGGCCTCGAGCGCGGCGGCCGCGGCCTGGGCGCGCGCGCGGAGCCGCTCGCGGGCGGTGCGCTCCGCCGAGACGCGCTCCGCCGCCACGATGCGCGACCCGAGGAGGGCCGTGCCCGCGGCGGCGGAGAGGAAGAGGAGGACGGGGAGGATTCCGCGCGCCTGCACGGCGCGGATCCTCGCCCCGGGGGGACGGCCGCGGTGTAACGGACTTGTACCGCGGCCGGGCCGGCGGCCGGACTACCCCGACGCGGCGGGCTCGGGCGCCTTCGCCGGGGCCTCCGACTCGCGGCAGTCGCAGGCGGGGACCCCGTCCTCCAGGCACGACAGGTCGCAGATCACGGCTACCCCCTTTCGGGTCCGGGCCGCCCGACCTCCGGGCGACGGGGACGGGCATCCCTGAGCAAGGCGCTTGCCGGTCCGCGCAGGCTCGGGAGGGGCGCTTCGGCGCCGCGGACCGCGACGCCGCCGGTCCCCCGTGTCCCGGATTGCGACGGTCGGTCCCCGGCGCGGCTACGCGCGGAGGGCGGCGGTGGGCGGGAGGAACGCGGCCCGGAAGGCGGGGATGACGCCCCCCACCACGCCGACGATCCCCGCGAAGAACACCGCCTGCAGCACGACGTCCGGCGTGATCGCGAACGCGAAGGCCTGCTCCGTGAAGGTCTTCCAGTTGGTGGTGCCCGTCGCGACGCCGTTGATCGGCCACGCGATGGCCACCCCCGCGACGCCCCCCATCAGGCCGATGCCGACCGCCTCGAGGAGGAAGCCGAGCAGGATCTGGAACGGCCGGTACCCGAGGGCCAGCAGCGTCCCGATCTCGCGCGTCCGGCCGGCGAGGCTCGCGAGGAGCGTGTTGGTGGACCCGAAGATCGCCCCCACCGCCATGACCGCGGCCAGGAAGTAGGCCATCACGCGGAAGATGGTGGACTGCATGCCCGCCTGCTGGCGGAAGTAGTCCCGCTCCGCGAGGACCTTCACCTGGAGCCGGGGGTCGACCTCCAGGGCCTGCGTCAGCGCGGGCAGCGAGCCGGGCTCCGCCAGGCGCGCGAACACGGCGCTGAACCCCCCGCGCTGGAACACCTGGAGGAGCACCTCGACGTCGCCCCAGATCTCGGAATCCGGCGCCCCGCCGCCCCCGTCGAGGATCCCCACGACGGGCATCGACCGCCCGGCGAAGGTGATCGCGCCGCCGATGCGGCAGCCCTTCACCCGCTCGACGAGCCCCTTCCCGACCACGACCTCCTCGGAGCCGGCGCGGAACATCCTTCCCTCGAGGAGCCGGACGCCGTCCCGGACGGCGAGCATGGCGGGCACCGTCCCGCGGATCGAGACGTTGGTCATCCCGCCCCCGGCCCTGTCGAGCGCGATGCCGGCGTACATCTCTCCCGACCCCTGCGGGCTCCCGTCCCCCGCGGAGGCGATCTCCGGCCGCGCGAGGAGCGTCCGCGCCACGTCGCGGCCGAGACCGCTCTCCCCCTCGCTCGTGGCCCCCTTGCGGAGGAAGATCACGTTGTCGGGCCGCCCCGTCTCGGCGAGGGAGAGCTCGAACCCGCGCGCGAGGGCGAGGACGAGGACGAGGATCGCCACGGAGAAGCCGACCGCGAGGACCGTGAGGGCGGTCGCCGTGCGCCGGACGAAGAGGCTGCGGAGGTGGTAGCGGACCGGGACCGGCATCAGCCGATCCTCCTCAGGGCCCGCACGACCGGCGTCCGGGCGGCGAGGACTCCGGGAATCGCGCCGGAGAGGACGCCGAGGCCGAGGGCGATGGCCATCGCCGTGATCGAGGTCGCCGGGAGGATCTCGAAGGTCGGCACGAAGTACTTCAGCGTGTCGACCAGCGCCGGCTCGAGCGCGAGGACGACGCCGACTCCCACGAGACCGCCCAGGCCGCAGAGGGCCACGCCCTCGGCCAGGTTCAGCAGCCCGACCGCGGAGTCGGGGAACCCGAGCGTCTTGAGCACTCCCACCTCGGTGACACGCTCCCGCGCGTTGAGGAGGAGCGTGTTTAGCGTCACCATCAGCGCGGAGACGAGCACCGCGCCCCCGATGAACGAGAGGAAGAGCGAGTAGTTCCCCCACATGGAGACGAACTGCGCCTGGAAGGCCTGCTCCGTGAGGGTGACGCAGCGGTGCGGGCTCGACTCGAACATCGCGTCCACGGCCGCCGAGACCTCCGGGGCCAGGTCGTCGCTCGCCAGGTCCGAGGTGAAGGTGGAGACCGACCCCAGGCTCTCCTGCTTCTCGTCGAGGTAGTCCCAGTGGAAGAACAGGGTGAGCTTGTCGAAGGCCGGGTTGGAGGTCGTGTAGATGCCGCGCACCGTGAACTCGTACTCGCCGGCGTAGATCGTCCCCGTGAGCGGGATTCGGTCGCCGATCCGGAACCCGTACGCCTCCGCGAGGTCCTGCCCGACGATGCAGGCGGTCCGCTCCCGCTCGAACGCCTCCCACTCGTCCGGCGAGAGCAGGTAGATCGCCTGCTTCGGATGGCGATCGCCGTAGACCTCCCGGAAGGAGGCGGCGTCGGTGGCGAACTGGGCGAAGAAGTTCTTCGGGTCCTGGTAGACCCCCGCGAACCAGGTCCAGTGGGTCGTCGCCCGCACCCCCTCGACGGAGCGGATCTTCTCCCGCATGGAGACGGGCAGGTTCACGAACAGGGAGACGGCGCTGGACGTGATCACGCGGGAGGACGACGCCTTGGACACGGTCGACTCGATGCCGGTGACGACCGAGCGGAGGATGCAGAAGAGGAAGATCGCGATGGCCACGCTCGCCACGGTGAGGAGCGAGCGGAGCCGGCTCCTTCGCACGTGCGCGGGCAGCAGCATCCAGGGGATCACGGCCGCGGGGTCCCCGCCGCGTTCCGCTCCTGCTCCAGGAGGACGCCCTTCTCCAGGTGCAGCAGCCGATCCGCCCGCGCCGCGGCCCGCGGGTCGTGGGTGACCATCACGATCGTCTTCCGGAGGTCGCGGTGGAGGGTGCCGAGGAGGTCCAGGATCTCCTGTGCGCTCTTCGCGTCCAGGTCGCCCGTCGGCTCGTCGGCGAGGAGGAAGGTCGGGTCCGTCGCGATGGCCCGCGCGATCGCCACGCGCTGCTCCTGGCCGCCGGAGAGCTGGTTGGGGTAGTGGCCCAGGCGATCGGCCAGTCCCACGAGCCCGAGGGCGGTGCGCACCTGCCGGTCCCGCTCCGCGCGCCCGAGGGGCTGCAGGAGCAGGGGGAGCTCGACGTTCTGGTAGGCGGTGAGGACCGGGATGAGGTTGTAGAGCTGGAAGATGAACCCCACGTGCCGGGACCGCCACCTCGCGAGGTCGCGCGGCGAGAGCGCCTCGATGTCCTCGCCGTCGGCGATCACCGAGCCCTCGTCCGGATGGTCGAGGCCTCCCAGCACGTTGAGCAGGGTCGTCTTCCCGCTGCCGCTCGGCCCCATCAGGGCGAGCCACTCCCCCTCGCGCACGCGCAGGTCGAGGCCGTCCAGCACCGACACGGTCTCGCCGCCCCTCGCGTACGTCTTCACGACGCCCGCGGCCTCGATGAGGACGCGACTCCCGCTCTCCCGCTCCGGCATGCCCTCCTCCGCTCTCACGGTCCGACCCTGACGGTCACGAGGTCCCCGTCCGCCAGCCCCGCCGCGGGGTCCAGGACCAGCCGCTCGCCACCGGACAGCCCCTCCGCGATCTCGGTCCGTCCGCCCGAGGAGCCGCCCGGCTTCACCGCCGCGAACCGGACGCGCGTCTCCGCGGATTCCTTCACGAGGAGGAAGACGCCCGGCCGACCGCCCCGCTCCGTCACCGCCTCCGAGGGCACCGTGACCCGCTCCGCCTCCGCCGCGGCCTTCGATCCCGCCGCGAGGAAGATCACCTTGCCGCCCATCTCCGGCAGCACGCGCGGGTCCGGACGGTCGAAGGAGACCTTCACCTGCACGGTCGCCTTCTGCCGGTCCGCCGTCGGGACCACCTGCCGCACGCGGCCCGGGAACGGGTCCCGCGGGTAGGCGTCGAGGACGATCCGGCAGGGCGCCCCCTCCTCGACCAGGGAGACGTCCCTCTCGAACACGTCCACCTCCATCTCGAGGGACTCGAAGTCCGCGAGCGTGAGGAGCGCGCCGCGGGTGGTGGCGCCCCCGGTGGAGGCCGGCGCGATCACCTCCCCCACCTCGGCCTCCTTGCGAAGGACCCGGCCCGCGAAGTCCGCGCGGATGAAGGCGTCCTCGCGCCGCGCCTCCGCCTCGCGGCGGGCGGCCTCGGCGGCGGCGAGGGCCGCGCGGGCGGCGGCGGTCCGCGCGTGCGCTGCCTCGGCGTCGCGCGCCGCCCGGACCCGCTCGGCGTCGGCCGCCTCGACGGCCGCGGCGGCCTGCGCGGTCTGCGCGCGCCGCGCCTCGGCCTCGGCCTTCGCGCGGTCGCGCTCCGACTCGGTCACGACCCGCTCCGCGAGGAGCCGCTCCGACCGCTCCGCCTCCCGCCGGGCGTCCGCCTCCCGGATGCCGGCCTCGCGGTGGGCGGCGCGGGCGGTGTCGAGGTCCCTCTCGGCACGCTCGGCGGCGGCGTCCCGTTCGGCGGCGAGCCGGGCCGCGGCCTCCCCGTCGGCGCGGGCCCGCTCCACCTCGGCCGCGGCGCGGGCGAGGGCGGCGTCCTGCTCGGCGTGGTCGAGCTCGGCGAGGAGGTCCCCCTTCGCGACCCGGTCTCCCACGTCCACGAGCAGGCGGACCAGCTTCCCCGGGTGCTTCGGCGAGACCGCGGCCCGGGTCCGCGCCACGACGTAGCCGCTGGCGGTGGTCCTCTCCTCGCCCGCGCCCGCGGAGGACCGTGTGGCCCGCGACTCCCGGACCTCCACGCCCCCCAGCAGCCCGCCCGCCCGCGAGAGGAACGACCAGGCGACCGCGCCGGCCACGCCGACGACGATCAGGCCCGCGATCCAGGGGCCCGCCCCGCCCCCGCGGCGGCGGGGCGCCGCCCCGCGGTCGATGCGCAGCGAGGCCGGGTCGTCCGATCGGGGATCGCCGGTTCCGGTCAAGGGGAACCGCGGAGTCTACCCCGGTGCCCGGGCCGCCCCGGCGGACTCGGCGCCCGCCGGGGCCGGGGCCGGCGAGCGGTGCCGGAAGCGCTCGATCTCCTCCGCCTGGAGGTCGGCGAGCACCGCGACGGTCTCGCGCTCGATGCGGGCGGCCGACCCGACGCGCTCCGCGAGGCGGTCGAGGATCGCGTAGAGGGCCGGCACGAAGAAGAGGGTCAGGAAGGTGGACAGGGCGACGCCGCCGACGACGGCCAGCGCCATCGGCTGGCGGAGCTCGCCCCCGGGCCCGGCCGCCACGGCCGCGGGGATCGCGCCCGCGATCGTGCTGAGGCTCGTCATCAGGATCGGCCTGAGGCGCTTCGGGCAGGCGGCGAGGAGGGCCCGGTCCCGGGAGTCGCCGAGCAGCCGCCTCTGGTTGGTGAAGTCCACGAGGAGGATCGCGTTCTTCTTCACGATCCCCATCAGCAGGATGATCCCGATGAAGGAGTAGATGTTCAGGGAGAGGTCCGCCCACCAGAGCGCCACGAGCGCGCCGGTCAGGCTGAAGGGCATCGCCGTGAGGATCGTGAAGGGGTGCGCGAAGGAGTTGAACTGGCTCGCGAGGATCATGTAGGCGACGACGACACCGAGCGCGAGCGCGAACAGCAGCTCCCGCTCGGTCTCGCGGAGGGCCTCGGCGCTCCCGCTCAGCTCGAAGTGGTACCCCTCGGGCAGGAGGGACTCGGCGATGCGGCGCGCCTCCTGCACGGCGTCCGCCTGGGAGGCGCCCGGCGCCACGTTCGAGAAGAAGCCGATCGAGCGCTCGCGGTCGCGCCGCGTGATGGCGCTCAGGCTCGGGGCCTCCTCCATGGCGACGAGGGTGGAGAGCGGGACGAGCGCCCCGCTCGAGGCCCGCACCCGCAGGCGGCCGATGTCCTCCGGCCGCAACCGCTGGTCGGCGAGGAGGCGCAGGCGGACGTCGTAGCGCCGGCCGCCCTCCTTGTACTTGCCCGCGCGCACGCCCCCGACGAGGGCGTTGACCGTCACGGCGATGTCCTCGACGCTGACGCCCGCCGCCGCCGCCCGGTCGCGGTCCGGCCGCACCTTCACCTCGGGCATGCCGACCATGTAGTCGGTGTCGACGTCCTGGAAGAGCGGCGAGGCGGACATCCCCCGCGTGATCTCCCCCGCCAGGCTCCCGAGCCGCCCCCAGTCGGGACCCTGGACCGAGAACTCGATCGGGTACCCGCGGCGGGCGGTGAACCCCTGCAGGCTCAGGTCCTGCATGGCGACGCGCAGGCCGGGATGGAGGGCGAACTCCCTCCGCATGCGGTCCATGAACTGCTGGACGGTGACCCCGCGCTCCCCGCGCGGCGCGAGGGTGACGAAGAGGATCCCCGTGCTGACCTCGCCCCCGCCGAAGCCGCCGACGGCGCCGAAGTAGCGCCGCACCTCGGGCTGCCGGGCGAGCGCGGCCTCGCAGTGGCGGAGGGCGGCGTCGGTCGCGTCCACGGAGGAGCCGACGGGCATGTTGAGGCGCGCGAGGAAGGTGTCGATGTCCTGGGGCGGGGTCATCTCCTTGCGCAGGCGCGGCACGATGAGGAGCGACGCGGCGAAGAGCGCCGTCCCCGCGACGACGACCGCCCAGCGCCAGCGGAGCGTCGGGACGAGGGCCGACGCGTAGGCCCGCTCGAGTGCGGCGAAGCCCTTCTCGATCGCGCGGCCGATCCGGGTGCGGCGCTCGCCGACGGCCAGGAACTGCGCGCAGCGCGACGGGGTGAGGGTCAGCGCCTCGAGCAGCGAGAGGAGGACCGCGACGGAGATCGTCACGCCGAACTGGAAGAGGAACGCGCCGATGATCCCCCGCATGAACGCCACGGGCAGGAAGATGGCGACGATGGCGGCCGTGGCGGCCAGGGCGGCGAAGGAGATCTCCCGCGCGCCCGCCACGGCGGCGCGGACCCGGTCCTCGCCCTCCTCCGCCCGGCGGAAGATGTTCTCGAGGACCATGATCGCGTCGTCCACGACGATCCCCACCGCCAGCGAGAGCCCGAGCAGCGTGAAGGTATTGAGGGTGAACCCGAGGAAGTACATCACGCCGAAGGTCCCGACGAGGGAGGTCGGGATCGCCAGGAGGACGTTCACCGTGGAGGAGAGCGAGCCGAGGAAGATCCAGATCACGGCCCCCGTGAAGAGCACGGCGAGGGCGAGGGTGAACAGGATCTCGTGCACCGCCTCCTCGACGTCCTTCGTCCCGTCGAAGGTGATCTGCGCCGTCACGTCCTTCGGGAGGGTCCTCCGGATCTCGTCGAGGCGCTCCCGGACGGCGGCCGCCACCTGGACCGCGTTGGAACCGCGCTGCTTCTTGATGCCGAGTCCCTGCGCCGGGAAGCCGTCGCTCCTCGCGATCCGGCGGCGGTCCTCCAGGCCGTCCTCGATCACCGCCACGTCCCCGAGCCGCACGCGCGACCCGTTCCTCTCGGCGACGACGAGGGCGCGGAACTCCTCCGTGTCGAGGGCCTCCCCCTCGGCGCGGACGTTCACCTCGCGGGTCGCCCCCTCGATGCGGCCCGCCGGGAGCTCCAGGTGCTCGCGGCGGATGGCGTCGACGACGTCCTTCACGGTCAGCTCGAAGGCGTCGAGGCGCGCCGCGTCCACCCAGACGCGGAGGTTGCGCTCGCGGAAGCCGCCGAGCTGGATCTCGCCGACGCCCTCCACGGTCTGGAGCCGCTCGCGCACCTGGTAGCGGGCGATGTCGCTGATCGCCGCCGGGGAGCGGGGGCCCGAGACCGCGATCCAGAGGATCGGCTGGTCCTCGGGGTTGTCCTTGCTGACGACCGGCGGATCGAGCTCCGCCGGGAGGCGGCGCTGGGCCTGCGCGATCTTCGCCTGCACGTCCTGGATGGCGGCGTCGATGTCGCGCCCGAGCTCGAACTCCGCGGTCACCCGCGCGCTCCCCTGCCGGGAGGTGGAGGAGATCTCCTTCACCCCCTCGACCGTCGTGAGCGCGTCCTCGACGACCTCGACGACGTCGGTCTCCATCACCTCGGGCGCGGCACCCTCGTAGGTGAGGCTCACCTGGACCTGGGGGAAGTCCACGTCGGGCATCTTCGAGACGCCGAGACGGGTGCCCCCGATGCCCCCGAAGACGAGGAGCGCGCCCATGAGCATCCAGGCGAAGACCGGCTTCCGGATGGAGACGTCGGAGAGCCGCATCGCCTACTCCTTGCCCCGCGCGGGGGCGCCGCCGTCCGGCGCCGTCCCGCCCCGGCCCGCGCCGGGGCTCTCCGCGATCTCGACCGCGACGCCGTCCTCGAGGGCCAGCGCCCCGGCCACCGCGAGCGTCTCCCCCGGGGCGAGGCCGGAGATCACCTCCACCCCGCCGTCGCGCGTGTGGAGCCCGAGCCGGAGCTCGCGCATCCGCGCGCGGCCGTCCTCGACCACGAAGGCGGTGAAGCCCCGCTCCGAGGGGAGGACCGCCTCGACGGGGACGACGATCGCCTCGCCGTCGCGGCCGACGGTCGCGCGGACGGAGGCGAAGAAGCCGGGACGGAGCCCCTCCGCCGGGTCGGGGACCGACGCGACGCACTCGACCATCCGGGTGACCGGGTCGGCGGTCGCGTTCACGTGGAAGACCTCGGCGGGGAACGGACGATCGGGGAACGCGGCGACGCGGAACTCCACCGCGAGACCCGGCCGGATCCGCACCGACTCGGCCTCGCTCACGCGGAACCGGACGCGGATCCGGGCCGCGTCCACGAGGGTCGCCACCGGGTCCCCCTCGCGGAGGTACTGCCCGCCGGTCACGTGCCGCCGCTCGATCGTCCCGGCGAGCGGCGCCCGCACGCGGGCGTCCTCGGCGTTCTTCTCGGCGAGGGCCGCCCCGGTGCGCGCCGCCTCGACCTCGCCGGCGGCGACCTTCTCGCCGGCGCCGGCCTCGTCGAGCGACGCGCGGGCGCGGGCGACCGCGGTCTCCAGCGTGCCGAGCTCGTCCTCGGTCACCCAGCCGGGGTTCTTCTCCCGGAGGCCCCGGCGCCGCGCGAGGCCCGCCTCGGCCTCCCGCAGGGCCGCCGCCGCCTGCCCGGTGCGCGCCTTCGCGCTCTCCACGGCCGCCCGCGCCCGCGTCAGCGCGGCCCGGGCCTGCTCCGCCTCGAGGGCGTAGCGCCGCCCGTCCACGACGGCGAGCACGGTCTCGGGGGTGACCGCGTCGCCCTCGTCGAAGGAGACGCTCTCGACGGTCCCGGGGACGCGCGCCGGGACCGTCACGACGTCGTAGGCCTCGAGGGTCCCCACGGCCTCGATCGCGTGGGCGAGCGGTTTCGCCGCCACCGTCTGGACCCCGACGCGGTAGGCGCGGGGGGCCGGGGGGGCGGTGGGCGGCATCTCCGGGCCGCAGGCGGGGAGCGCGGCGGCGAGGAGGAGCGCGAGGGACGGGCGGTTCATGGCCTCTCCTTCGTCGGCGGCGCCGCGGACCGGTCGGGATCCCCGCCGGCGGGCGGGACCCCGATGCGGTCGTCGCGTCCGGCGGCGACGGCCGCCTCGATCTCGTCGAGGCGGGACTGGTAGGACTGGCGCTCCAGGGCCACGGCGGCCTCCTGGACCTGCTGCTGTGCGGTGAAGACCTCGAGGTTGGTCGCGAGGCCCTGGCGGTACTCCTCCTGGAGGAGGGCGAGGTTCTCCCGGGCGAACCGCTCGTTCGCGCGGAGCGCCTCGAGGCGCTCGAGCCCCGCCGCGAGGACGACGAGGGCCCCGTCCACCTCCTCCACGATGCGCCGGCGGACGCGGGCGCGGTCGAGGGCCCGCTGCCGGAGGCGGGACGCCGCGATGCGCTCCCGGGCGTCGAGCTCCCCCCCCGCGAAGAGCGGCAGGTCGAGCGAGAGGAGCACGTCCCAGCGCGTCTTCTCCGCGAACTCGGAGTGGTTCCACCGCTCGAGGAACCAGTTCCCCTCGGCGCCGACGGTCGGCCAGCGCCGCGCCCGCGCCTCGGAGACCTCGGCCGCGGCGGCCTCCATGCGCCGATCGGCGGCGCGCAGGTCGGCGCGGTGGCGGAACGCGTCCGCGAGGAGGGCCTCGCGGTCGGGGACCCCGGCGGGCGGCTCCGGCGGGACGGCGAGGGGCAGCGTGACCGACGCGCCGGTGAGCGCCTCGAGGACGACCCGCGACGCGTCGCGCCGCTGGCGCGCGGCCACGAGGTCGGCGCGCGTCGTCTCCCGCCGCGAGACCTGAAGCAGCACCTCCGTCCGGCGGGCGAGCCCCTGCTCGGCGCGCGCCTCCATCTCCCGCACGCGCTCGTCGTCGAATCGGAGCGTCTCGTCGAGGGCCCGCATCTCCGCCTCCGCCTCGGCGTGGAGGTAGAAGGCCCGCGCCACGGAGCGGGCGAGCGCGCGCCGCAGGTCCCTGCGGTCCTCCGCCACCGCCTCGGCGGTGCGGTCCGCGGCGCGCATCGCGTGGACCTCCCGGAGGCCCTGGAAGATCGGCTGGAAGGCGTTCAGCACCCACTCCGAGCGCACCGGCTCGGTACTGGTCGGGGACCCGCCGGTCCGGAGCGTGACCGGGTCCTGGCGGTCGTGGCGGAGCCGCATCTCGACGTCGGGGAGGAGCCCCGAGAGGGCGAGGTCGCCCTGGAGCAGCGCCTGCAGCCCGTCCTCGTCGAGGAAGAGCAGCTCCTCGCGGGTGGCGAGGGCGAGGCGGACGCACTCCTCCAGGGAGATCGAGCCGCGGTCGCGGGCCCCCTCGAGGATCTCCCAGGCCGACTCGGTGGCGTCCGCCAGGGAGGGGATCGTCGGCGCGGGGACGACCGGACCGATCCACGCCCCGTGCGGACGCCGGATCTCCCGCCAGGGCCCCTCGATCGGGCTCTTCGGCGTGGCGCAGCCGGCCGCCGCGGCGGCGGCGAGCAGCGCGGGCGGGAGGAGGGCGCGCCTCACCGGCCGCTCCCCGCGACGGCGGCGTACGGCCGAAGCCCCGCGAGGTACTGGCGGACGATCTTCCGGGCGAGGGCCCGGCGCGGCACGGACCGCGCGCCGGCCTCCCCGAAGACCGTGCGGGAGAACGCGAAGCCCGCCACGAGCCAGAGGAACGCCCGGGCCGCGACCCCGGGGTCCTCGACGCGCAGGGTCCCGGCCCTGTCCTGGCGGCGGAGGTAGGTGGCGAGGGCGGCGCGGAGCCCGCGCGCGCGCGCGCGCTCCAGGTCGCGGGCCATCGGGTGCCCCTCCAGGGCGCTGAAGAAGGTCAGCCGGAGGAGGGTCGGGTCGTCCTCCATGCGGCGGAGCATCCCCTCGGCGATCTCGCGGAACAGGCGCTCCGGCGGGGCGTCGCTCGCGGCGAGCGGCCCGAGGGGGAGGGCGCGCTCGAGGACCGCCAGGTGGCGGCGGAGGATCTCGCGGTAGAGGTCGTCCTTGCGGGGGAAGTGCTTGAAGAGCATCGCCTCGGAGATGCCGGCGTCCTCGGCGATGGCGCGGGTCGAGACGCCCGCGAACCCGCGGCGCGAGAAGAGGCGCGTCGCCGACGCGACGAGGGTCTCGCGCCGCTCCCGACCGGTGAGGCGCCGTCCCATCGCGTCCTCCGTGGCCCCCGCTCCGGGGCGCCGCGGCGGCCGCCCCCCCCGCCGCCGCAGGTGAGTGATCACTTACCACAAACGGCCCCGGAACCCCAAGCCCGGGGGGCGGGTACAATCCTCCGGCGCGTCCGACCCGGAGACCCTCCCATGGCCCCCGCCGTCCGTCTCGCCGCCGCCGCCCTCGCCGCCGCCGCCCTCGCCGGGTGCGGCTCCGGGGACGGCTCCGACCGCGCCGTCGCCGACCTCCGCTCCCGGGTCGAGGCGCAGTCCTCCGAAGTGGACGCCCTGCGGAAGGAGCTGGCCGACATGCACGCCCGGGCCCGGCTCCTCGAGGAGCGGGCCGCGGCCCGCGAGGTCCCCTCCTCCCCGGCCGCCCCGGCGCCCGGCGCGGCCCCCGCGGGGAAGCCGGCCGGGGAGGACGCCTCGCCGGAGCCCGCCGCGAGGCCGGAGGAGCCGGGCCTCGAGGCGACGGACGCCTACTTCGAGTCCGAGGTCGGCCGCCGGCGCATCGAGGAGGCGATCGAGGCGGTCGAGCGCCGCCGGCAGGAGCAGGCGACGGCGC
>Ga0187893_10011495_pt1 | contig 12836 bp, 10 predicted proteins | sample MA1701074metaG_FD_139574 | JGI IMG/M metagenome (GOLD analysis project Ga0187893, IMG submission 139574) | White microbial mat communities from a basaltic lava cave in the Kipuka Kanohina Cave System on the Island of Hawaii, USA - MA170107-4 metaG ...
CGGTTACAAAACACTGGAGGGGCTCTCCGCCGCCAAATAAATGAAGAGGGGCTACGCCCGGTGAGGCGGCGGTACAAGCGAAGCTTGGTATGGTGGTCCCAACGGGATTCGAACCCGTGTTTTAACGCGACTCCGACTTTGCCATATTTTTCAGTAAATAGCGAGATTAGGACACTTCCAAACATGGCGCGACTAAAACACCAAGGGTTGGAAAACACAATGAAGAAGAAAGGATGAAATCACTGGACCTCACCCTGTCGGCAATCTTCCATGAAGTGGATCAGGTCACCGAACTGACCTTGATCGGCTTTCTTCATGGCTTCGATGTACCGCGTTCGAATGGCGTCTCCTTGCGGCATCAGATGGATTTGCGGCCATTCCGGCAAAGGGAGTTCACGGGAGTGAAAGAAAATATCGGTGATCAGCCTGGCGTGGCGTCCATTGCCGTTAGTAAAAGGATGAATCCACGTGAGCCTGCTCTGAAGACGCGCAGCAATTTCTAACGCCGTCATGGAATTGCTCAGGTCCCAGTGTGCAAAATCTCCGCATAACTTCCTTATTTCCTCTGGGATACGGGTCCACGGGATACCAAGGTTGGGGTTGTGCTTTCGATAGCGTCCCGCCCACTCCCAGATTGATCCAAACATGTCAGCGTGTACGGTACGGATAAATTCATCCGTGAGCCACTCTGAGCCATGTTTCTTCCTGCGCGCCTTGTGAACATATTTGGCATAGGCTTTGTCAATGGCTTCCGCCTCAGCGGCATTTCGCGCTTCGCGGGTGGTCAGTTCGGTTCGAATGAGGCCAGAGGTATCATCACCGGGTGTGGCCCCAGGTGTTGCTTCCTCTGGTTCAGTCTCATTACTCATCTGCTGCCTTCTGCTCGGACCGCCAGAGCCGTTCGCGGTCGTCCTTGAGAATTTCGTCAGTGCGTTTCTCCAGAAGCTGCTTAAAGACGTCCCGGCCTGGCGCCTGCTTCTCGAGCGCCATAGTTCCCATGGTGTGCTTGAGTCGTTTCAACGCAAGGCTACGGGCCCGCCCGCGAAGTATCTCTTCAAGAGGCTTTCGCGGACGGGGTTCCACAACCAGATCGCAGGAGAGACCTTGGTAGATCCGTCGCAGCGTACTAAGTTGCGGATCAATCCTGCCCGACTCGATTCCTGCAAGATGTGGTTGAGAGATGTTTGATCGCTTCGCCAGTTCCGCTTGGGTCATGCGAAGATAACCGCGCAGCGTGCGGATCCACTGCGCATGGGAACGGTCAGTGATCGTGTCCGTAGGCTGGGACTGGAGCCTGGAAATGGCCAAATCGTCGATTATGTTCAAACGTGTTTTTCTCATGGACATATAATATATATTAAAGCATATAAAATCAAGCTAATTTTATATAATTACAAGTATTTAAATTAAATTTATAGATATGTTAAAACATATATCATATTTCTCAAGTCATTATTTTAATTACTAAATAATTGATGAAATTCTTAACCATGGACTCTATAGAGTCCACTGCTAACGATGTTCAGGGGCTCGAATCGAGGATCAGGATTACCGTCGCGCTGGACAGCTTGCCGCGCCGGACAGTGATTTGGTTGAGAATACCTGCATGCCAGTGCCTTAGCCAGAAGCTGCGTATTGGCTAACCAATCCAGCGAGGGTCATGTTTTCGGCAATGACGTCGTGCGGGATTAGGACGTATTTCCACGGTTTGCCGCCATTGCTGAGTGCATGGGTGGTGGCGCGGCTGCACCAGGTGACTGCCGCTTCCTTCTTGGCCAGGACCTCGGCGCTGGTCATTTCGTTCCTGGCCTTGGGTTCCAGCATGTAGATGCAGTCCTGCGTTTCAGCGACGAAGTCGGGCTGATATTCGCGCTGAGTGACACCCTGTTTGTAAAAAATCTGAAATTGACCAGGCGCCGGACGGAACCACTTGAGGGAATCCCGGTCAAGGATTATCGCCAGTCGTCGCTCGGTGTCCGAATCGAATTTCTGCACGGAATATAAACTCCGTTGGAACCCACCAAACAGCATCTGTGGCAGACGACTTCGATCCTCGACTGTCTGACGAAAGTCATGCACCGGCTCTCCGTCCCTGGCCGTATAGGCGCAGCGCTTTAGGTCCGTGAAGCCTTTGGTGACTACCACATCGTAGCCCGTTGTCTTCTCCCACTGATGTTCCTGCATCTGAGCGTATACGAATGCGGCGAGCGGATTTTGGTAGTAGATCAGCACATTCCGTGTATCTTCCTCGGAAAGATAGGAGCGTAGATGCTTCACCACTTGGCCGGCCAGGTCATAGAGAAGGTCTGCGTGCTCATCATAGGAGATGTCATCGAAATCCACGAGCCCTCGGACCAGGTAATCCTCAAGTCGTTGCTCAGGCTGCATGTGCCCGCCAGAGCTCAGGGTTTCTTGCGTGTGAGTGCGCAGGTGCTGAATGAGAAGATCGCGTTCGACTGGCTGGTAATGGATGCTCGAACAGTCCAACGGAAAAGCATGAAAGCCGGTGGTCATTCCCCCCTTAGGCACAACGAGGATTCGGGGGATATCGATCGTTTGTTGCACCACGAGTTGAGCCGTCTTTTCCACAATGGCCGCAATGCTCGGAACTGTGGTCATTCCCGATAGCGCCTGTTGAGCCGGCGTGACAAATTCCTTTACCTCCTCGGCTATCTTTGCCTGGAGGTCCGGCTTCAAGAGAAAGTTAGAAGCCGGGAGGTTCTCGTACTTCTGGATGACCTTGTACGCAGCCTGGGCGATTGCCCGCTCTGCGTCACTAGAAAAGACCGGTGCGGCTGGGGTGCCTGATCCGGGGATGCCCGGCATGGGGGACCCACTCAATTGTTCTTCAATTTTTGACTGAGCAACAACCGTTCTAGTCCTCTGGAGATCCGTGGCCGGGTCCAGAATTACCTGGGTCAACCGAATTGGTGAGTCGGGCCGGTTGGCCTCATCAACGATCTCCTGGAATCGGTCGTGGGCAACGATGTTGAGTCGGTCTACAGTACTTACGCCAGTGCGTCGCCCATATGGCAGTCGTAAGCCCCGTCCGATGGACTGCTCAATGAGGGTCCGCGCATTCGCAGCACGGAGTGGGACGATCGTATAGAGGTTCGTCACGTCCCATCCTTCCTTCAGCATGTTGACATGGATCACGATCTCGGTCGGCTCATCCGGACTCTCGACGGCTAGAAGACGCTCAACCATCTCGTCTTCTTCTGCGCCCGTTTTGCTGGAATCCACTTGGATGACCTTCTGTTTGTACCGGCCCTCAAAGAACTGCGCTGACTGAATCAATTGCATGAGTTGGCCAGCATGAGTCGTATCGCGGGCAATGATGAGCATGAAAGGCTTGACCACTCGCTGCCCGGTCTGCCGCGCATAGGTTTCCAGCTCAACTTTGGTATTCTCGTGGAGGCGGACACCATCTTCGAGTTTGATCTTCTCAAGCTCAGGAGCTGTAAACTGGCTGGGATTGAAATTCTTCTGCGTCACCACGGCCGGTTCCTTTACAAAGACGTCCGCCATGGCCTTGGCCAACGGATAGTCATAGATCACGTTCCTAAATGGCACGGGGCCTTTGCCCGACTCCACAAACGGTGTTGCGGTGAGCTCAAGCCCGAGCACGGGCTTCAACTCATTGATCGCTCGTACTCCGGCCGATGCCCGATAGCGGTGCGATTCGTCCATCAGAAGGACAAGGTCATCGAGAGCTGCCAGATACTCGAAGTAGCTCTGCCCGATGTACTCAGATAGGCGCTTGATCCGAGGTGCCTTGCCGCCTCTTACTTCAGAGTTGATCTTCGATATATTGAAGATGTTGATATGGACCTCTTGGCCAAAACCGGGCAAGGACGTATGGCGAGCGGCGACGCCGGACTCGTAGTTGTCGCCGGTGATGATCGTCGGCAGGGTCGTGGAAAACTCGCCAATTCCCGCAAAGACATACTTGGAGGTATTCGGCGTGAAGTCGGTGATCAGTTTGTTATAGATCGTGAGGTTGGGAGCCAGAACAAAGAAGTGGTTGATCCCATAGGCCCGGTGCAGGTAAGTGATAAAGGCACCCATTAAGCGAGTCTTTCCCACACCGGTGGCCAGGGCGAAACAGAGCGATGGGAAGTCGCGCTCAAAATCGGTGACGGTTGGGAATTCGCTCTTGATTGTGGCGAGGGCTGCATTCAAGTCAAGGTTCTTCTTGGGCGGTACGATTTCCGTGACACGCGCAAGCCTTTCTAGCGATTCCCGCTGTGGGGGGCGTAGGCTTAAGCGTCCCGCTATGGCATTCACCTCTCGATTCACGATTTGGCTTCTTCGCTCAAGAGATCCATTTGGGCTGGAGGAATTGGTGCCTTAGGAAGATTCTCGACCCGCAGGCTGTAGTCATCCCTGCCCCATTCACAGCGGGCCATGACAGCCTTCGGAATCTTCTTGACGGTCAAATTTTCATAGCGGTCCGGCTTGCCTCGGAAGGCAGGGCACATCACAAGGAGTGAACGGCCTTCACCGACATCATCGCTTAAGGCCTGTAACTGGTCATGGCTGAGGTTCTGTGTGGTGACGTAGATGTAGTCCCGTTCCGATGAATGGCCCTGCTGCCAATAGACCGTGTCACTCGGCGCATAAGCGAATCCTTCGAGCTTGCAGACAGCCTGGGCTAGCATGGCGGGGTTGTAGGCTTTGTTGATAACCCAGTTGCCCCATTTGTCTTTCTCCAGTAAAGACGGCGCGAGGTGGTAATAGCGGAACCCTCCACCGCCTTTCCAGCCAACGGCCTCCGTGATTCCTCCCTTATCCTCACCATCAATCACCTTTTTGAGTCTAGGGACGATATGCGTTTGGCAATGCTCACCCAGCTCCACCATGATCCAGCGACGGCCCATTTTGTGAGCGACTGCGCCGGTCGTGCCGGAACCAGCAAAGGAGTCGAGAACCCAGTCATTTTCACTAGTACAAAGCTCAATCACTCTCTTGAGCAGTCTTTCTGGTTTCGGCGTTGCAAACAGCTCCTTTACTTCTGGAAGCAATCCGGCATTTTCTGCCTTTGCCTCCTGGTTATGGCCAACTTCATCGGACAGCCATAAAGTTGTGGGCACGACGCCTTCTTTATTTTCGCGCAAGAATCGTTTTAGCCTGGGCTGATTTTTCCCATCCTTTCCCCACCATATCAACGTGTCATTCTCAAATTCCTTGATTGTTTCAGGAGCATAGCCCCAGCAACGTCCTTTTGGTGGCCATATTTCTTCTCCGTGGGGATTAATAATGGGAAATAAACCGGAAGAAGTTCCTGTAGCTGCATACTGCTTCCCACGCTGTCCAGAAGTAAGGCTGACGTGCAAGGGGCTTGAGGCCCATGCTCCTCGGGGATCATCATCTGGGTTTGAATAGTCAGCTATATTGCGCTCGCTCCTTGGAATGCGACCCATCTTAAAAAGACCCACTTCCTTGGCATAGACGAGCATCATGTCAGTAGCGGAAGAGAATAGTGTCGCGTTATTGTGCACACTCGTTGTTTTCTGCCATGTCACCGTCCCTAAGAAATTCAAGCGGCCAAACACTTCGTCGCAGAGCACCTTGAGGTAATGGCCTTCAGCGTCATCGATCGTTATCCAGATGGCTCCGTCGTTTGTGAGGAGTTGTCTTAGGAGTTCGAGGCGATCACGCATTAGGGAAAGCCAGATCGAATGCTCCACTCCGTCATCATAGTGCTCAAAAGCACTGCCCGTGTTATATGGCGGATCAATGAAAATACATTTAATCTTTCCACTAAATTCCTGTTCGAGCGCCTTGAGTGCAAGCAAGTTGTCGCCGAAGATGAGACGATTATCGAAGATATCCTGATCCGTAACCCGATGCGCGGCGTGGTAAGACTTGTGCGGGTCTTCAAGCAGAATACGCGGCTCCAGCTTCGGCTGGTTCTCCTTCCCAATCCAGGTGAGCTCAAGCTTTTGCTTAGGAGGCATTTCCGAACGCGTAAGTGAGAAAAGGATTCTTTTGAATGATTGCGGCGTCTATCTTGAAGTGAAGAATGTCTGTCAAATTAACTCCATGCTCGAGAGCTCTGACAATTTCATCCAATTTACAAAGCACTATGATTTTGTCTCGCAAGGCATCTTTGCAGTCAGAAATGGCAGCAGGAGAATAGTCAGAGTAAGAAATTACTATACCTCCAGCCAATCCTCGACTGAATACTCGAACAAGATGTGGTGCAACTTTGTCCCGCCCAAGAGTATCCTGCTCCCACTTTACTTCGACAAGGTAAAGGTGTCCCCGAATTTGAACCACCCCATCGATCTGCTCAATAATGCCGTTCGTTGAATCACCCTTTAAAGTGATCGCCTCTGAAACCGAAATCCCGCTAGCTTTAAAATAGCGATTTAGTACATTTTCAAGAGCTTTCCCACGTTTGTAGGGATTCGTTTCACCAAAAAGAGCAAACAAGCTTTTTTTGATTTCCTCAAGCTCTTGCTTGAGCTTACGCACAATGTCTGCTTTTCGTGCCTCCTCTCCGAGCCTCTGCTTACGTTCTTGCTCTCGTTCGATGTTTATGCGCGAGAAAGCATCCTTCACATTCACTAGTTCTCGTATCTGAGCGACAAGCCCTCTTGCAGAGGCTTGATCGGATTCCCAGCATACAGAGAAATCCTGAAACTCCGTTACCCTTTTAACAATCTCGCGTCTTTCACGAAGACTGCGCTCACCGATCTCATTCAACTTGGTCAGAATTTCACGGGCTACGATGGATTTCTTAAATCCATCCTTATTCGTCTTGAGCAGAGTTTCATAAGGAGAGAGAAGGCTCCTATCCACACCGGCACCTTGGAAAAACGTTAACAAGTCCCTTTTGGACTTGCAAAGTCTTGGCAAGGTCTCAGTTAGCAAGCTGAGCAGTTCTGGGGGATAGTGGAAGATGATATTCACTGTTGGCATACTTTATGGATTCCGTGATTTCTGCTGCTGAGATAACTGGGCCACCCGGGCTTCGAGCTGGGGTAGCTCTCCCCAGGAAAGAGCATTATCAGGAAGTGGTTGAGAATGATCAATTAGAGCATGCAGTAGTTTGCCGATCGTCTTAAACGCTTCTCCGTCACGGCGTATATGCTCTAAAGCAGAGTAAGGCTTCTCGTCTTCAGCCTCCTCTCCAAAAAAGGCCTCTTCGAAATTCGGGATGGAAGCGACGAGTCGCGCCCGGCTGTCAGAAAGTGCAGGCTTGACTACATCGAGAATTTTGGAATTTATTGACCATGCTGGATTTGTCACCTGCTTCTTCGCCTTCCTTGTTAATACCGTAGGGCGGTCACTGTCATGGAGGATAGAGTATCGAGAATTGAATTGATTGAGAATCTTGCATAGCGAAATGATCGAAGCTTTCCCCCTAGCACGAACGACATGAACACCACGATATAGGGATGGGTTTTGAGCTGCAACATGACCGAATGCCGTGTACTCGGTATCTCCTTCTACGATGATTGTACGCCCACCAAAAAAGAACTCCGCAACATATGGATCGCAAAGATTCAACATTTTTAATCTTGCTCGATCGTCATCATTGAGATGGGCACGATTCGGGCGAAATATCGTCGTACCACGAACATCTGTAGTATCGGTCCGTTCTACGCGGACGATCGAAGTATTATCGCGCGTGAAATCGATAAAAACGGGTGAATGCGTGGTGATCATGACCTGCCAGTTCCCGGTCTTTGGAAGGTCGTAAAGGACTTTACAGGCTTCCCGTATGGCATCAGGGTGTAAGCAGATTTCTGGCTCATCCATGAGGAGGACGTGAGGTCGGTCCGAATCATCTTCTCCCTTAGGTCGCCGTTGCTCAGAGAGGATTCTAAGGGCGGTCCATAAGAGTGTTCTTCGTGCGCCACTTCCTTGGCGATCGATAGTCGTTTGATGTCCCCCAGTGGGTCCCATTCGAACGATGGGATCTGCTTTAAAAAGATTAACGGCTTTCTCGATGTCATCTTCTGCTCGTGCATCAAAGGTGACCGCATACCCTGGGAATACGTCGTTGATCATTTTTGTTAATTCGTCTTCAACGTGAGTTACAGCTGTTTTGGCGTCAGAAGCTATCTCCGTTTGAAGCCTCTTTATCGTTTCTAGCAGTGCCGCATAGTTTGATTGACCCTGCGTAGGCTGTTCTCCTGGCTTAGCTTTACTTAGTTCCTTAACCCGTACTGCGAGTGCTTCCTTCAGGAGTTTAGCGATTTCCTCTGCCTGCTTTTCCGGGCTATCAAACGCACCCACCCGGTGAGGTTCAGGCCTCCTGGCTTGAGCAACATTTGCAGCGCCCCAAGGTCCTTCAGAATCATGCCATTTTGCAGCTCCAACATCCCAACCGACCTTCTTGGGAGGACCGGGTTGAGACCACGTCCATTTTTCTCGTACAAACATCTCGCTACTTGAATGGTCTGTGCGGACCCAACGCTCACCAGGAGCAGTCTTGTCGAAAACGACAGTTTCGAGCTCAATAGTTGGAGGATGCATAGGATCGACTTTTCCGTTTGGAAAGTCGTCGTTTATTAATTCGCCATGTTTCGACCCATGAAGCATTACAACTTCATACGCACGCAGTATTGAGGTTTTTCCAACGTTGTTCGGTCCGACTAGTACGACAATGTCATCGAGCTCGACCTCAATAGGTTGATTCCCAATACAACGAAAGTTGCTTACACGTAACTTGTGTAAACGTGGACGCCGTGATTGCGCTATCGCTGCATTTGTTTCAGGATCTGCTTTGCTTTTCTTTTTCGCCATTCGTCAATCGGCTTCGATATTATGTAGGGTCATGACTAGTTCAGCGCATGAAAAACGCTAGACTAGCCAGTGATGACGCGGAAAAATCGCTATGTGCACCGGGCTCATGTTTCGACGACTCAATTTCGGCGTCTCCTCCGGCTGTTCGCCCTGGACTTGGAGGCCACGAAAGTGGCCACCCTCACCGGCCTCAACCGGAACACGGTCAACCGCTATTTCCTGGCGATCCGCAGTCGAATCGCCCAGGCCTGCGAACAGGAAGCCCCCCCTGCGCGGGACGGTGGAGGTGGACGAGTCCTACTTTGGCCCTCGCCGAGTCAAAGGCAAACGGGGCCGTGGGGCTGGCTGCAAAACGATCGTCTTCGGGCTGTTCAAGCGCAACGGCAAGGTCTACACCGAGATCGTCCCGGATGCGACCAAACGTACGCTGCAGGCCATTGTCCGGGGCAAAGTCCACAGCCGGAGCATCATTCACTCCGACAGCTGGCGGGGCTACGACGGGCTGGTCGACATGGGCTATCGCAAGCACCACCGGGTCCACCATGGGGAGGGCGTCTTTGCCCTGCGCCGGGGGGTTCACATCAACGGCATCGAGAGCTTTTGGGGGACGGCCAAAACCCGGCTGGCCAAACGGCGAGGGATCCGGCCGCATCTGTTCTATCTGCATCTCAAAGAATGTGAGTTCCGATTCAATCATCGTCACGAGGACCTGTATACCGTCCTGTTGCGGATGTTCCAGAAGGACCCTCTAAACTAGTCATGACCCTTATGTATTATGTGCACGAGTCAGTCGGTGGCCATTGATAGGATGACCTGTAATCAGTTCTGCAGTACCCATTGCTTGCAATTACTATTTCATTCGTCGAAATCGAACAATCACTGGTCTTCTTTCTTGAGCTCAGGGGCTGCGAGCTGGCGTGGTTGAGTATCAAGAGTCTCAAGGGTTGGGATATCATCACCCGACGCTGCCCCGAGGTCTTTGAAACGTCTTGCCGCAGGGAAAATCCTGCTTTCCAGGGATCCAACGGCACTATTGTATGCTCCGTTGGCTTTCTCAAGACCGCTTCCAATGTCAGAAATATGCTCGGCTAGCTTTCTCATTCGCTCGTAAAGCTGCTTGCCAAGCTCACTTATGTCCTGTGCGTTTTTAGCAATTTGCTCTTGTTTCCAACCATAAGCAACCGCATGAAGAAGCGCGATCAGCGTGGTGGGGGTCGCTAGTACAACACGTTTTTTCATGCCGTCTTCTATAAGCTGGTGATCGGAATCCACCGCTGTAGCGAAAAACGACTCGCCCGGGATAAACATCACTACGAACTCTGGGGCCTTGTCGAACTGTTCCCAGTAAGTTCTAGCGGACAAGGCCAACATATGTGTTCGTATTTGGGCAGCGTGACGTGCCAAGGCGTCGCTTCTGCCTTGTTCAGATTCCGCCGAAAAAGCGTCGAGGTAAGCGTCAAGCGATACCTTAGCGTCAACCACTATTTCACGATCGGCCGGGAGGTGGACTATAAGGTCAGGACGAATACGACCTTGTTCGGTTGAAACGCTTAGTTGTTCTGTAAAGTCACAGTGCTCGGACATTCCTGCCAGTTCGACGACCCGCTTTAATGTCATTTCGCCCCACCTGCCCCGGACTTGTGGTGTTCGCAAAGCCGTAACCAGGTTGGCGGTTTCCTGCTGAAGCTTTTCTTGGCTTCCAGTTAGTATTTTCAATTGCGATTCGAGGCTCGTATAGGCTTGCTGACGGGAAGTTTCAAGGTTGCGAACATGATCATCAAACGTCTTTAACGATTCGGCGAGCGGCTTCACCAAGCCGTTAATCGCTTCCTCTCTTTTACCGAGGTCGCCCTTTGCTTCGGCAAGGACCTTCTCAAATGTCTGTTTGGCGAGTGCTAGAAAGGCCTTATTGCTATCTTCAAGAGTGGTACTTGCCAAGGCCTTGAAAGTATCCGTCAGTTTTTCCCTGGCCTCTGCAAGGATTTGCCTTTCGTCTTCCAGCCGTTGCGAGAGTTCTTCTTTCTCAGTTTCTGCCTTAACTCTGGCTGTACTCTCTGAGGACAGCTGTGCTCGCAATTCCTGAAAATCGGTTTCCGCTTTTTTCCGCACTTCTTCGTATTGCCTGCGAACTTCTGAGACAGTCGCCTCGGCAGCAGCAGCTTTGGTATCAGCTGTAATAGCTCTACGGTCAGCTTCTGCTACCTTGCTCGTGATCTCGGATTGGGCACGTCTCGTGGCAATCAACCATGCGAGTGCAGCACCAACGAGCAGCCCACCTAAACTCCATGCAACATGTTCCATAATAATTTCCTCAACTGAAATGTCTCGATCCCACGGAAAACAGCGCTATTGAAAAAACCAGCTTATCCAATAGGTTACGGTGGTCAGCGCTCCTGTTTTCCAGACAGTTTGGAAAACAAGGGGGCTTCTGGCGGAGTACTCGGCTTTGCGTATCGCCGGTGCTGCTTTGCCGCGGCCAGGTTGGTCACGACCAGGAGCCCTTTTTGGACCCACATGCGCAATTGTTTCGAGGCACCTAAGACGTCCTGGGCTGCCACCAATTTACGTACCTCGGCGTTGGAGATGCTTCCGCGCTTGTCAATAAAGTCGCTGACCAGGTCCCATGCGGTAGGCCTGTTTTCATTGAGGATGGCAACCAACACCGCGTCCTTTTGGAGTTGTGGACGTCCCAAGTAAATAGGGAGATATAGTTTAGACTGCCACATGGTATCGAACATCATCCGCACCCCTTCACCGGCATCCAGATTTGGAGGACTCGGGAATTCTCGCAAGGCGTTGACGATGAGTGGATTCCGGTTACAGGAACCTATATTCCAAATGTTGGACGGCGTGACAGGACCGGGAAGTAACCCGGGACTCTCAATTTCAATTCTGTCCACGAAAATTCGAATCTGAATATCAGCGGGCAGGTGGTAATCTCGATGAATTACCGCATTGGTAATGGCCTCGCGAAGAACCCGCAAGGGATACCGGTTGACAATTTCAAAGCCAAGCGGTCCCATCTCGACCCCAGTCGCCAGCTCGTTTTTCAAATACTCAATCGCGTCGGCGATTTGCCGGATCAATGGCCCACCAATTGTTTTCGGTGGCTTGAGAAGGTTGGGCGTGGGACTATGCTGGACGCGGTCACCTTTGTAATGCAGCATTCGGATCGAGGCTTTCGAGGCCAAGAGACCAGCAGGGTCTTCAGCAAACAGGAGGACGGCGGCGCGTGTGGGTCTCAGTACGCTTCCGTGATCAAGCTTTGCAAGGCCGATGTGTCGCAACGCATCCGGTAGGGGCCTCGTGAGCTTTCTTACGGCGGCATATTGATCCCAATACGGCGTTTTGAGAAGCTCGATATCAACCTCGACGAGTTGTGATTCAGCCGAAATTGTCCCACGTGCGAACGATAGTTCATTTACCTGGTGAGCCGTGAGCTGTTGGTTGCTCCGGTCCAGCCGGCGGAACGTTCCATCGTTGACGATCGAGTGGACGCCAGGACTTTTGGGCACTCTGAGGAAACACACACTGCCGCTCTGGCCTGAGCGAAGCATGCAACCAATTTCAGTGAAAGCCAGTCCCTGAATTTCAGGCGTGATCCGCGACCGCACAAGCCTTTTCAGTTCGTCGAGCGCTAGGGGGTTCTCTTGAACACCATAGATCCGATCCCTGCCGTTGGCTTTGTCCGGATCTTCTAGACCCAAGGCGATTATTCCGCCTTCGGCGTTCGCGAACGCCACAATGGTTTCAAGCACTCGGTCCAACTTGCCTAGCCGCTTGCAATCAAACGAATAGCTTTCCGTCACAGACAGAAAGCTCTCGACAAGTTCCTCATCTCTGGGAATCTGCGGTGGAGGGCTGAGGGGAGAATTTTCATTCATAGTAGACGCCACCGACCCTGAATAGTGTGCTGTATTTTGCTGGATCGAAGTCTAGCGAATTTCCTGAATGAAAGCTATGAGGAAGGGCCTAGAGGCGAGGTTGGCTTCGGTGCCCCTGGTCGAGACAGCACAAGTGGCAGAGATGTATCTTTTTGTGCTGGCGACGTACCTTTCTGTTCCAATAAGTAGTGC
>Ga0187893_10011496_pt1 | contig 12834 bp, 17 predicted proteins | sample MA1701074metaG_FD_139574 | JGI IMG/M metagenome (GOLD analysis project Ga0187893, IMG submission 139574) | White microbial mat communities from a basaltic lava cave in the Kipuka Kanohina Cave System on the Island of Hawaii, USA - MA170107-4 metaG ...
CATCTCAAATTTCAAGTATCCCGTTCCACCTGCCGGCGCCGTGAACCTCACTTATGAGGGTCTGCCGTTGGACGAGATTGAAGATTTACTGCTCAAGTCTCCAGCCTATCGTCAGGTTGGCGGAATCCTGTTTGGCCACCAGGAAGCCGTCGTGGGCCAGCCCTTGATTCCTCTGCACCCCGGCCACATCGGCCTGCTTGCGATTTCAGGCCTGCTCAACGGGATCTTCGGTCAAGGCAAGCATCGACATGTTGCCTGCTGGGTGAACCTGAAACTGGTGGACCGAGAGGAAGAAGAGGACAGCAGCGGCAGAAAGACCATCCGCGAGAAAGAGCGGTTCGCACATCGGCTGGCGCTGGCTTTCGCTGACGGGCGGACTGCGATTCTCTCGTGAGGAATCGATGCGCCTTCGAAACGGCAGTGCAAATGTAAATTAGAATTCACCCACACCCATTGAAACCCCTTGAAGGTCTTGCAGGGTAAGAAATCGGAAGGGGAAACCTCCTGGCAAGCCCTTCAACGGGCATTTACAGGCTCCTTCAGTTGTCCCAGCAAAAGACTTCTGCAATTGACTGTCTCAAATTCAAGAAAGGAGGAACCCGCTTGTTCACAAACGAACGGTTCAACATCACCCGGTACGGCAATCGCTTCTGGGCACTCTATGATGGGGAAGACCTCATCTGTGTCTGTGTCTACAAGGTCGGAGCCCGAGAAGTGAAGCGACGGATCGAAGAGCTGCTTACCCGGATCCCACAGGAGGTCGCCGCTTGAAAAATGCTCACCTGCGCATTGGCCAGTTGGAATTCACTAAGTGGACTCAAGGCAAAGGAACACGCTTCCCCGTCTCTCTTGACCGCCTCATTGCGGAGCCAGCATCCTCACAAGGTGCAACAGCACCGGCGCACCTGATCTCGGTGTTTGGCAACGACAGCGAGATTGCCGCCATCGCGGCGGCTGTATCCTGTCAGGAGAGCTTCCGAATTGAAGCGCCAAGTGTTCCGGAGATGCGAATCACTCTGGGGGATGAGGCTCGGCAGTTCCGCGGTTCGTTCGTGCTCCCTGGCCGGAAGCAACCATTTCGTCATCTGGTCGCACTGTCGGAAGCTCTGGCTCACTCGCGGAGCGAGACCAGCGTCGAATTGTCCCGAGTCACTCTCGTCTACCGTGATCCCACCTTTGTGCTGTTTCGTCTGGCAGGCACGTTTGGTTTGCCTGCTCTGCCAGAATGGACGTCCTTTCTTTTTTCTCAACTGCAACGTCACCGCAGGATTGAAAGCCTGATTGGCCTTGGGTGTTCACCCGTTGCAGTGAACGCCACCAAGGAAGAGATCCTGAGTTGGATTGGCAAAGGCCTTCGGCAAGGGGCCCTGCACATTCCGGACGAGAATAATATCCACTGGAATGTTTCGAACAGCTTCGCACCCGAACCGCCCTCCCCGGAAATCGAAGGGACGGCCTGGGGCATTCGGTTTGAATAGCGTCACCCGAGAAAAAGCCGCTCAAAGCCGAAATCGGGCTATCGCATCCTGCCTTGCTCGACCGCGAAGAACTGGGAGTAGCGGCAGAAGTCACCGCGCACGATGCTATCTCCGGAGAGGCCTTTCTCGATAGCGGTGAGGAGGTGTGTCTTGCCCGATTCGTTCGCGCCGACGACGGTGGTGATCTTTTCATCAATCGGTATGCGGACATACGGGTACCAAAGTTCGTCCAGCTTCTCCCAGTCGTGGTGGGTCTTTACTTTCAGATCATACTTGCGGAGATAGTCAAAATTGAACGATCTATAGAATCGGACGAACATGTTTCTCAAGTACATGGACTTTCTCCTGGCAATGATTGTCGCGGTCAGCCCCAAGCCAGAGTGCAGACGCTGGCCCTGACAATCAATTGGCGAGAAGCATTGAAGAGGTCCCTAACGCCTTCAAAATGATGAGTGTGATTCAGCGACAGGTGTAGTTTATTAGGGAACAATGCCGGCATGAAGCTCAAAGCATTATCTTCATCGTAATGCGGGAGAGAGCAGAGAATCGAATCGAGACCTTGGGGAACCGAGAGTCATATCTAGACGCCTCCCGCACTTCTCAAACAGGGAGCATGAGCACTCGGACGAGGTCCCAGTTGCGTTTGGCCTTCACCTGTACGCGGCGGTTCGGCAAGACCGTCCCGTTGCTGGACTGCCAAAGATTCAGATTTTCAGCGGCTTCCGCATAGTCCTGCCCACCATCGAAGACGTTTGTGATAACAGAGTTCGGCGGCACACGCATGTTTTGGTGGATATGCAAGCCTTGGGCAAGTCCTGCATCATTGGGCACGACCATGACAGCGCGCAGCTCACCCTTAGGCACAATACGGAAAGCAAACGCATGTTGCTGTCGTCGTAGTCGGTCTTCTTGCTTGAGCAAGGCGATTCTCGCTTCAAGGTACAGACACGGGTTCGGCCATGCCCTTGCCACGCCAATAAAGGCAGCCTGCTGACTCGCGGTCGGGCAAAGTGTTGCGCGCAATCGCTCGATTTCCTCAAACGAAAGTTCACCCCGGATCTGGGCTTGAATAATCTCCGGGAGAAATCCAATGGCGCCCGCGATCTGCTCCATCAACGCTTCCTCTGGATCAGCAATCTCGAGGCTGGTATGCGTGCGTGTGAAGACCAGTCGAAGTTGATCGGTTTGAGTAAAGAGGTGGGCAAGTTCGTGCCATTTGGAAAAGTACCCACGCGCGGCTTTGGTGCCCCGACAATCGATCACTGATGCGTAATGTCGAAATCCACGGCGAGGATTTATGAGCTTGAAGGTAATAGCAAATACGCTGTCGTTGAGGTTGCGGTCAAGATTGGCAAACCCCAGTTCCCCTCGTTTCAGAAAGTCTTGCTTGAGACTCTCAAGTTCCTCATCGGTATGGATCTCGTAGAACTTGGTGTCCAGGCGCGTTGCGGCTGTCTCAAGGAGTTCCTCAAGAGTGCTGCACGGAAACTCCTTTCTGATACCACGGATGGAGCGCAGGCAGAACGCGATAATTGATAGAGCAGCGTCGTCCCCAGGAGCGATGTGAAGATCGTGCGCGAGCTTGATGATTTGTGGCCTACTGCCCAGTTTCATCATCGTAGATATTTCTCAGAACGTTGTAGAGCTCCACCCAATCTGCTACGGTTGGTTTCTTCGGTACAGCTGAGGTTCTGCGTGCTACAACGGAATTGTGCGCGCGCAGCAGGCTCAGCGTTTCATCCCATCGCCAGTTCTGTTGTTCTGCTGCCTGCGATAATTCTGGCGGAACCGTGATCTCTTCTGGCTTCGACTGTTTTTCTTCGCCACGCAATAGGAACTCAAGCGACGCGTCCATCGCATTGGCGATGCGCAAAAGGTAGGCGGAACTAATATCGCGCGCGCCACGTTCGACATCGCTTAGAAAGCTCTTGCTAATATTCGCTTTGGTCGCAAGCTTGTCCTGCGTCCAACCAAGCTCTTCGCGAACCAGCTTGATGCGTTCGCCGACCGTATTCATGACCCTACCTCCACGTCCAGATACTGTATCAAGTCCATCGTTACTTGCGTACAGGAATTTACGACTTGACTTAGAGCTAGTTAATTATTGTAAGATGACACTTAGGATACGCAATGAAGTGACTTTTGTGTGGATGTTCGTTGAAAGGGGCGTGACATGAAGAAACTCTTGATTACTCAGCTCAAACCCAATCCTGAGGGCATAGACCGGAGTCGGTATGGTGCTACACCAGCCCAGCTTGGAGCTGAGTGGGTGGACTTCAAGAACACTGGGGCAATCGGTGCGAAACTTGACGGCGTGGAACTGTACCATTTGGCGTTTGGCGCGGGTCGCCCAACGTGGAAGTTAGTGATGAACTTCTCTGGAACTCTGGAAGCTGGCAAAGTCGTTCGCGTCCACTCCGGACAGCAGCGTGACGTGTCTGTCCTGCGTCAGGAGGATTTAGTGAGTGCCGACTACCATCTATTCAGCGGCGAGGACCAGTACGTTTGGAACAATGCCGAAGGCGACAAGGCCGGACTCTGGGATGCGTGCGCCAAGCACTGGATCGATCAGGCCAGCTACGATCCATATCCTCCAGAAGGCGTGATCCTCGTCCGCGTGGGAGAGAAATTGATGGCCCTTAGCATGGTGTCGCGACTCTAACTGGCGGATGTACCTTTCTCAATGAAGGGCTGATAAGGAACCGAGGACAGTATGAACGGCAAAGCTCATAGGTTTGCAGGCGTGATCTCGGGCGGCGGAGCTGCGTTTTTCGCGAGTCGTGGTCAAACGAATTTGGAAGTGATTGTTGAGAGTATGGCTGGCATTGCTGCTGGCGCCCTCGGTGCGAAGTTTCCGGATTGGGCAGAGCCAGCCACAAGTTCGTGGCATCGTGGCCCCGTGCACAGTGTGGGCACAGGCATATGGAGTCTTGGTATCGGAATCGCAGGCATCATGGAGCTGCAGTCGTTCTGTGATCAGCGAATCGCCAATCTCCGGTACTGCCGTGCGTTGGCTCAGACTCCGGAAGCAATCCAGTGGTACACGCTCGAGATTTTCTTCTGGCTTGCAGTCGTGGCATCGCTGAAGGGATTGCTCGCCGGCTACCTTTCGCATCTGGCTCTTGACGCAACAACTCCGCGCTCGGTTCCCTTATTCTGATAAAGAACGCCGGTCAGGCGACGAAATTGCCGGTGTTGCCAATAGGATTTCGCCGATGATCCGCTTGGCCGTATCACGCCCATCCCATCACCTCTGGCCAAGCTGCTCAAGCGCCGGATGACAGAAGTCTGGGATGCGGACTTTACGGCCAATGGCAGCGGTCATTGCGGTGGGATCCCGGGACGGTGGGACTCGGCAAGGCTTAGTAGCGTCCAGAAACTTGACTTTCAGTGGGAATCAAGCACTGGCAGACTCCGTGCGTCACAGCCTCTACAAATACTATGACCGACGCGAATGGGCCGAGAACATGCTCGACGGCCAGATGCTGTTCCACTCTCTCTCCTATTTTCGCGATTGCGAGGACCAAATGCGCGGTGACGAGTATGAGGGAACTTCCAAGTTTCTGCCAGATGGGAGCTTGCAAGTGCACAACCAGACGCAAGGGACACAGTTCACGCTTCCACACGCCTTTGAATCCACGGTCAAAGCCCAGGAGATTTTTGTCTTCTGCGCCAGTCGAACTTTCAGCGAGGACATCGCCCGGGGGTTCAACTCCGTCGTCTGCGTCGAGATCACGAAAATAGCAACTCTTTGCGCACGGATACAGGCCGCGTTGCCTCCGACAGCGACATTCAAGGCAAGGCGCGTTGACTACTATCCCCAGTCGCAAGGCGGCAATCCACGGTGGGCTCTTCCGGATGCCATCGCAACCTCCAAGCTCAACAGATGGTCGTCTCAAGATGAATACCGGTTTGTGTTCTCGCTGACGGACGCACTCGAATTCGAGAAGGTTGAGTGTCGACTGGTGCAGCGTAAGGATCGCACGCAGCCTAAGCCCGAAGAACATCTTTGCTACTTATTGAAGGTTCGTAACCTTCGCGACATCTGCCGCCTTCATGCTTTCGCTTGACTTCATCGCCGATAGCTCGCTGCTATCGTCCCCCAACTTCAAAATGCAGGCGTTCAGACCAGTCAAGAACTCGGTCCGTCTACATAACGGGTACGAGGTTCTTCGGATCACTGGTCTTGGCATAGACTTGCTCGCAATTCCAAAAGAACCGAGTGACTCTCTGATCCACAAGCCTCGCTCCTAACCTCCCCGCAGTATTCAAATCTCTGAGATTGAGCCTCGCATCTTTCTGTCGTGCACAGCTCGGCTTGTGCTTGGCACCGCGTGTGGCGACGAACGCTTCCTTCGGTCCCTCACGGGACCCTCTTGATTATGAGACCGCATTCAATAAGTGAGTACCTCTGTCAATACTCCACCGAGCTTGGCGCGCGGATTGTGAACAGTTATCTACCACTTCGAGCTGTGACCGATCCTCCGTCGCCATGGCTGGAAACCTTGCTGCGCCCACCGTTCCCGGGTCAGGCTGTATGCGTGATGGGCATCGTTAGCTTCAGGCGGCTTCGGCCTCCCCGGAGTTGCCGTGCAGTCTAATCACGGCCACTCAAACGTCAAGGTACAAGGCGGTGGCAGCAGGAAGGGACAGATGTCTGGCAAACGCCTTTTCTGAAGTCGTCCGCCAGTGATCGCCCATACACGCAAAATTCTGACCGCCCGAGCTCTGGCGATAGAAGCTCTCAAATGGATGTTCCCAGTTTCCGATAAGCCGACTCATCAGTCGGCTCGCCTCCTGACAGGCTCCATCGCATGTGACCGGCGTATCTCCAGAGCGCTAACGCTCCTTCTGTGCTGGTTCACGGTCCGAGACTTAAGAGGTAGGCGGGTTATGCGGAAGCCTGAAAACCGAAAGCACCACGCGCGAGTTTCCAGCTCCCCCATGAGAAAGCGTCGACCCGGAAATGGCCCTCTAGGTTCCCGATACGCACATCCTCATTGGAACTTGCAGCCGCTCGGCCCAGTTCTTGGGCGACGTCGGCGATTACAGAACCCTTGCGCGCCTTGCACCTACCAATAGGGATAAACGTTTCCCCACAGAGGTGCCAGTACGGTGTGAGAAGTTCATGAAGGTCGGGCCCAAGCGAAGGTCTAACCCGCCAAAGCATAGCGCCCCGAACGTTGCGATTCGGATTATCCGGGTCGCCCAAGCGCGCTACTGCAGTATGCACCGTGACTCGGGTGGATTGTGCTCGCCGAACGCACCAAACAGCCATGTTGTGTGATTGGCCGGGAGAGCCACCCTCACGGAAAGGCATTAGCAGCAATCTTGCACCGTATTCGGCGATCGCTTCTGCGTGCGTTATATCGTGGAGTAGCGCCATGAGCCTAAGCGAAGGCACCCGTTCTTGAACCAAATTTGCAAGCTCAGTACAGGTAATTTCTTGAACCCTCCTCAGCTCCGTCGCAGAGAAACGGTCAGCAGCGTAGACGAGGCGGGTCGAACTCTTTCGGTGAAGCCATTTCCCAAGCCGCCCGGCCATTCGCTCTACCACCTCCGCCACACACCGAAGATATGGTTGAATCGCGAAAGCACGGCGTGGGGAAGACTCGGTCGGCAAACCCAAGTTGCTTGAGATCGTAGAGCCGCTGCACTAGTACTAGTGGGGTGTGCAGGATCTCCAATTCCCAGAGCGTGAATTCTTGATCGTCGTAAAGCGTGGTGCGAACTGTCTTCTTTCGTTCGTCCGAATCACCATGGAGAAACTCAAACATAGGAGGTCACTCTCTTTTTGCAATTTTGCCTGATTCTACCACCTCCCGGTAACTGTTCCAAACGGTTGGAGCTACGAGTGGTGCGCTGCACCAACTCGCAACATCGCGGTAGGGACAGCGACGGAACGAGTTTGCCGAATGTGACAGCCAGCTTTAGGTCAACCGAACGTGTTATGGCGTTATCGGACGCTGACAACCGTCCGAGATAACTGTTGAATACAGCCCTTGGCCCAATTGATTCGTTCGTGGCCCGGCGTCCGACCGATGGCAGATGTCTTGCCTAAGATTCTCGATGGCAGAGAGCACCTGCAGGAAGAATCCTGGCGTGGCGCTCGATGATATGCTTGAGCTCTTCAGAATGTATTTTCCGCTTCGAGGCCCCAACCCCAACCGGCTATTTCTTGACTTGGTCGCAATTTCCGAAAGAATCGAGTGACTCTCTGATCCACAAGCCTCGCCCCTAGCCTCCGCTACAAAGCTGAAAAACCCCTCCACCTCAGTCCCTCGATCCCCTGACCTTCAAATCGACTTCCTGACATCGGCTGCAGCTCCACCCGGCAAATGTTCAAAAAACTTCGTTTTTGCATGATCGCCAACACGCCCAAAGCATTTCGTTACCAGATGCTCCAAAACAGCAGAACACAACATCAAAGCTACGGATGAAAATAGTTCCAGTGGAGGAGGGGGGCAGAAATCCTCTCCATTTTGGGCGGGTCCAATCTCCGGCACACCGGACAGAAGGCCTCGAAATCCCTTTGATTAGCGTTCTTCGCGACACACTGGGGAGCGATGATCCAGCGGTCCATCGTTTGCGCTATGTTTGGGTGCACACCTATACCGAACCCACCTGGAAACAGCACTCAGCCGCAGGTGTTCCTTTCCTGTACAACCGCTTAGGACAAGCAGCGAGCTGAGAGTCAGGTTTCTCCACCTCTTTTGGATCTTTCCTTAGACAGCTCGTCTCTCGGAAAGCGCCTTGCGAAAAGTCTCTTGCAGAACCTGTTTTTCGATTCCCGCGCCGCTCTGGTAAAAAGCTCCGCATTTACTTGTATGCGCAACCAGAGAGAATTTTGGAAGGGGCATCTTATACGTGCCCTGACGATCCTCTTCCTTTGTGAGGCAGCTCATGGGATACCGGAGCCTTGCTTTTCTCCCTCCGAGTTGCGTCAGCTCCAGGCACGATTGTTGCTAAACGACAAAATACTTGGCGGATGGTTGGATGAGACTCAGGTCGAACGTGCCTATCAAAAAGGAACTACCCGAACCAGGCAGGTACGCAGTCGCAACTGGGAACTGTTGCGGACAGCGCGCCGAAGAAGAAGGCCTTTATTTCGATCCTCTCCAATTGCCAGGTGGAACAGCGACTCATGCTCTGCTCTGAGTCGCGCGAGAAGACCTGATTAGAAGTCCTGACCCGCGGTTCAATGGACGCTCCTTCAGCATCAAGAGTCCATGGCAAGATCAACGGTTATTGAGCTGGAAAGGACATGTTGAGGTTCGCTATTTCGACACCGAAAACCGGCTTGTAACTTCGGAAACGCCACAAGCGAGGCCCCACGAACTCATTTCATTGGCCCTTCACAACAACTGCTGTCACAGCGCCAGCCATTCACTCTGAGTCCAATTCCGGGAGCTCTTTGACGGCAGTCGGCATTATTCGCCCGAACTGATGGTTGGCGAGGGGCTTTGGCCTACCACACTTGGAGTCTCCATGATTACGAATCACCTGCTACAGCATTGACCGACGACGAGAGAAGAGAGAACCTGCCCGGTGGATCCTGAGCGGCGCGACGATTCTCGCCGACTTATAACAGCGCAATTGGGCAATTGAAACTGCACTCTTTCCCCGTGGTCAAAAAAACTCACGAATTTTGAGCACTACGCGAAAAGCGCGCTAGACTCGGCGTCCGTTTGTCAACAAGAATGCGCAACTGAACTAGAAATCCAGAAAAGTTGTTCCGTAGAGATATCGGACTGCTCGAGCTTGCATAGCCAATTGATTGGCGCTTTTGGGTGCCAGAGTCACTGTGGTCCTCACTAAAGCTCGACTCCGTCTCTGTCTGTAGCATGCGGAATTCCAGCTAAAGACGCTTGCTAAACCATGACGAGTATCCATCAAACTGAGTTCCAGCGCCCTGATTGGCCTGATGATTGTCCGATAAGTAGCGCTTCGTACGAGCAAGTCAGTAGCACGGTCTCTTGTGTGCTGACACGGTTTTGCACGCCGTCGATTTGGAGTGTCCCCAAATTCTACTTCGCATTCCGTCGTGTTCGCAAGCAGGCGCTGGCTACAACGCCAGGTCTCATAAAAGCAGTGTTTCTCATCGAAGGACTACACACCTGCTACACCCTTTCCCTTTGGGCTGATGACAATGCAATCGTCGAGTTTGGCACCAGGGTCACGTCCCATGTTGCAGTTGCCAATTGGGCAATCGCTCACATGCTTCGCAAAGGCAAGCGACCAGAAATCTGGTCAGCCCACTGGCGGCTGTGGGCGATAAGTGACAATCTGAACTGGAAGGGAGTGGACTTGAGGATGTTGCTTGCGAGGCAGGCGGAAAGGCCGAAAGAGCAAATCGAAACAGGAAGATCCCATCCGAGGTGAAGACATGAGCCAAATCCGATGGGTAGTGCAGCTTTCCCTTGGTATTATGTTCGCATTGTCTACGGCCAGCAAGCTAGCCGACCCGATGGGTTTCATTCGTGGGGTGCGAGAATACAGGATCTTGCCTCAGCGCAGTGTTCTGGTGTTTTCCTTGCTTCTTATCGTTTGTGAAGGGTTTGTCTCCCTGTCACACCTTGCTAATTGGCTGCTTGTGTTTGCGGCGCCTATCGGACTCACCATGCTGTGCGTGTTCTTCGCGGCGGTCAGCGTTAACTTGGTAAGAAAGCGGCACCTTCCTTGCTTTTGTTTTGGAAGTGGGCAACGGGAGACAACATCGGCGCGATCGTTGGTTCGATTGGCCATCGCGATTCTCGGCGAGCTCGTACTGCTTCTTCAGCCCGGTTTTTTCTCTGGCTCCTTTGCTCACCCGGCTTATTATGCCTCAGCCAAAGACGCCGTGATCGCAGTGTCCTTGGCTCTGTTCGCACTGATCGCAACCGTTTGGGTATTGAGCTTGCCGGATCTCCTACGCCTCCTCCGTGGAAGGTTGCATAACCAAAACCAACGTATTTCGCATTCGTAGAAACAGGAGAGATCTCCAGTGAGGTTCATGTCGAGTTACCTCGCACTTTGGTTCCTGGCAGGATTCCTGACGCTAGTTGCGATTGGGCTACTACGGCAGGTCACCGTACTCAAGCACTCATTGGAGGGATTCCAAAGGGAGTCGCCGCTCGTTATTGGAAGTCGCGCGCCGAAGTTTTCTGTTGTAGACATGCGTTCCGGCCGCAAGATAACAGGTGAATTCCTTCATGGGCGGATTACTCTGATCCTCTTCATATCACCACACTGCTCGATATGCGAACATCTGGTCTACAGCATTGATTCTCTTTTTGGGAGATATTCATTCTCCTTGGTTGCTGTCTGTAAGGGCAATGAGAAAGAGTGTAGGAGGTTTACTGAGCCATTGAGTTCGGAAGCGGTCGTACTTCTCGACGGAGATGGTGAGATCAGCGAGATGTACGGTGTCTCGAATTACCCAGTAGCTGTAGTTGCTGATGCTGAGAGAAGAGTGCTTAGCTATAGCTACCCAACGGATTCCAAGACCCTTGAGGAGATTGTTGCAGTCGCGCTCCGAGTGGGACTGAACAGTACCTCGCAAGTTGTAACCGATGGTGCGTGAACCAAAGATCTGGACTAATTGTCCAGGAAGGCTGGTGAGCTATGAGGCAGGATTCCAGTTCAACGCCGATCCTGAGAGTGAGCTATGCTTTGCTACTTATCGCGCTTGCAGCAGGGATCTTCGCCTTTCGCTATCAGATACGATTTGCGTTGCTGCCTGCTGCTGCAGTCTTCGGTTGGACGCAGACTGGCGGTTTGTGAGGGGTTTCGCTCATTGGAGCGCTGACGCACCTCGGGCAGGTGCCACCATATCGGAAGCTCTGGACGCAGTCGGTTGTCGGCTATACGTTCGCTGGTCTAGTAAGCGCGACTGTCGTGGGCGCGACTCTGGGTCTCCTCGGTCGCTGGCTAGGGCAGCTGTTACCACGTGAAGAGCCGTTTCTTGTGGTGGGTGTGTTGTCGCTAGTGCTGGTTGTTCGCGAACTGGGGTGGATTTCGTTTCCGCTACCCAGTCGACGTCGCCAAACGGAAAGGACCTGGGCTAATCAATTCGGTTTCAGAGCTGCTGCCATCATGTGGGGCTTTGACATTGGCTTGGGCTTTTCGACTTGGGTCCAATACGGTGGATTTTGGATGGTTGTCGCTGTAATTCTTGCCGCAGGCGATTCCGGATATGGCGCTGTGCTGCTGGGGAGCTATTGGCTCGGTAGAGCTTTGCCGGTGTGGTTTTCGCCATGGCTTTTGAGAGAGGATTGGATTTTTTCAACTCTGTTTGAGGATCGGAGCGCGCAAGATCTAATGTATCGCAGAATGAACCTGCTTGGGCTCGCCTGGACGGGAGGCATTGTGTTCTTAATGGTTGGCACCGAAGGGGCAAGGATTGTGACATGGATAATAGGGTGTCTCAATGATTTGGGGTGGTTCTACGTTAGTTACATTCTTGTATGGGGGCTCACTCTCGTTCCTGCACTTCTGCTCCACCAAATATTGCGAGAAATCATGTGGCTATCGCAACAACGAGATGACTTGAGGAGCCATCCTCACTTGCACGTGCCTGGCCTCATTCCACAGTTTTCCGCGAGTATGTTGGGAACAAAGAAAACAGTCACGCCCAGTGACTTGATAGGTCAAGACACGATGCTGCTATTCGTTAGGCCTGAAGATGCTGCCCATGGCCTGGACAAACAACTTCGAACCTCAACGCACGGGTTGTGGCACAAAACCAGCGGCAAACTATACATTGTGTGTAGCGGAAACACTGACGAGTGTCGAGAGCTACTCCCTGAATTGCAGTTCAGCGAGAGAGTGAACATTCCCGTTCTATTGGACCAAGACGGTGCCATGGCGCGAGCATTCCAAGTGAAGAGCACACCAATTGCGTTCCGACTTGATGCTGAAACACGCATAGTCGGGTTTGGACGACAGCTCTCTAGTATCCCCCCGATATGAGAAAGGAGACATCTATGTTAAGCAAACTCTCCGAGCTGATTGAAACAATGACCACCCGTCGAAGCTTCATCGGACGGATTAGTGCTCGAATTGTGACTCTAGCAGCCGCCGTCCTTGGCTTTACGCAGTTCGCAGAAGGGGCTTGTAATTGTAGACAAGTCTACTGCTGTTGTCTATGCAAGCCCCATGACCCTAATTGTAGGACAAACTGTAAGGCTGCTTCAGGCACCTGTAGCTGGGCTTGGGAATGCTATGAATCGCATCCACCTGAATACTGGGCCAAGCTGTGCTACGAGTGCTTTCTGAGCTCGAGTCCATGCACAAACCTTTGTGCCCAAAATCCGTGTAACAATGTAATGTGTTCTCAATGGTTTAACTTACCTGCAGGCTTTCCAGTTACCCTTGG
>Ga0187893_10011498_pt1 | contig 12834 bp, 9 predicted proteins | sample MA1701074metaG_FD_139574 | JGI IMG/M metagenome (GOLD analysis project Ga0187893, IMG submission 139574) | White microbial mat communities from a basaltic lava cave in the Kipuka Kanohina Cave System on the Island of Hawaii, USA - MA170107-4 metaG ...
CTAACTAGAATCCAGCGCATAGGCCTGATTGTTACGCGCTGGTACCAACGTGGGACATCGGGTTAAAAACGACAGCTTGGTGCTGCAGGGCAGATCCCCTCTGGTGTTGAGCTGTCGTTTTATATTTGACTAGTGCACAGTATTCCTTTTGATAAGTCTCAATCAGTCCCGGAGTTCGTTCGCGGGCTATTGTTTGATCATTTCTGCAGCTTTGCCGTCTTCATTCGAAAGCGCTGGAGTTTGTCTCCAAAACTCGGAAACCACCGGCTTTTAGCCGCGTGGTCGTTCAAGTTTAGGCCACCAACAAGCCCTCAAAATCTTGGATACCACGCGGCTAAAGCCGGTGGTATCCTAGTTTTGATAGACAGACTCCGAAGGCTTTCCGCACGGAAAGTGGCAAAGCCGCAAAAATCGAGTTTCCATCATTGCAAAAGCAGACACTTTTTGCCAAGTCTCCAAAGTTCAGGCCGCCTTCTGGGCGGTTTTGCTAAATTTCTCCACTGACTTTAGAGACGTGAAGGCTCAAGCGAAAACTTTCTGACCGAGTTGGACCGAGCCTGGTACTTGACACGAACGGCCGATCTTTGGCTGAATTCCAGCTGTAATCCCTTGCTACTCCCCTTACAAATCTATCTGCGAGTCCAGACGACTCAGAAGGAGTGACACTTATGGCTACGGCCGACAGCATAAGCTATGCCGCGGCGGCTCCTGCCGTTGACAGGCATCCCAGGGGGCTGTACGTGCTTTTTGCCACAGAGATGTGGGAGCGCTTCAGTTTCTACTCAATGCTGGCACTGTTCACGCTGTATTTACAGGACACTGTGCAAGGGTTCGGCTGGGCGCGTGCGGATGCCACCCGGCTCTATTCCTGGTATCTGGCGCTAGTTTATTTCAGCCCGCTGGTTGGCGGCATCATCGCCGACAGGAAGCTTGGCTATCGCAAGTCGGTTATGGTTGGCGGCTTCTTTTTTATGGCGGGCCACCTGCTGCTTTCGTTTCCCATTGTCTGGGTAATGTATCTGGCCTTGATTTGCCTGGTCATCGGAAACGGCTTCTTCAAGCCAAACGTCTCGGCAATGGTAGGCAAGCTTTACCAGGAAGGCAGCCACCTGAAGGATCGCGCGTACAACATCTTCTACATGGGAATCAACGTGGGAGCTTTTGTGGCTCCAATAGTGATGGAGGTCGTAAAGCAAAAGGTCGGTTACCATCCGGCGTTCGCTGTGGCTGCAGGCGGTATGGTTGTTTCAGTGGCAACCTTGGCACTCTTCAAGCGTCACGTGTTGCAAGCCGACATTACTCCGGGCGAGAAGAAGAAACCTGAGCTGGTAAAAGATCCAAAACTTTCTGCAGTGACCGCGGATGCGCCGCCTATTGAGCCTGACTCTGCCCATAGCCACGCGAGGGTACACCCAATTGATTTGGTGTCGGACGCCAAGCGAATAGGGGCGCTCATAGCCGTTTTCGTGATCGTGATTGTGTTTTGGATGGCCTTTCACCAGAACGGCGCAACCTGGACCTATTGGGCCAACGACAATACGGATTGGGGAGCTTCATCAGTTGTGCCCATCATCATCGGCATTTTTACACTGGGCCTGATCGACGGCAGCGACGTTTCCGGCGTCATCTCTAATGCGATCAATCCGTTCTTTGTGATCGTCCTGACATTCCCGCTCATCTGGTTCTGGGGATGGCTTGATAAGAAAGGGAAAGAGCCTTCAACCCCAACCAAGATGGGTATTGGCATGCTGCTGGTGGCAACTGCATATCTAATCATGCAACAGGCTGCCCTGGCGGGTGGAAACACGGGCCGGGTCTCGCCGTGGTGGCTTATCTCAGCCTACGGTGTAATCACTCTCGGAGAGTTGATGCTTTCGCCAATGGGATTGTCGCTGGTATCGAAGGTTGCTCCGGTGAGGATGCGTGGATTGATGATGGGAGGATGGTTCGCAGCCACCGCTGTCGGAAACTACTTAGTAGGCACGATTGGAGTGAAATGGACCGTGTGGTCTCATTCCAAGTTCTTCCTGGTAGTTGCGGTTATGTCGGCGGTGGTCGGACTAATTCTCTTTATGGTTCTAAAGCCTTTGAAGAGGGCTATGCCTGGCGTCTGACGAGCAACCGCTCCCGGAAACTGCGCTGAGGTGGGCGAGGTCTGATTACCACCTCAGCGCAATCTCTCTTTAACCAACCTACTTTCGCCTTATGAATTCGCGGGGTAAAGCATCTTGAAGAACCGGAAAACTGTATTGTTCGCGTGGTTAATACTGCTGCTCTGTGCGTCGCTACTAAACGCGCAGCAGAGACTGCTTACGATTGATGACATTTTCCACCCGGAAAAGAAAGTCGATTTCAGCGGTAAGGTTCCCACCATAACTTGGCTTAGTGATGGCAAGCATTACCTTCTCACCGACGATCCTGAAACCAAGAATCTGACCAAACTCCAGAAGGTTAACGCCATCAGCGGCGAAACCAAACCCTTTCTCGATGCGACAAAAATGGAGGCGTCATTCATGGAATTGGGAGGATTCACCGCCAGTGATGCCAAAAAACTTGCCACCAAGAGTGCTTATCAACTGAATAAAGATGAAACCGCCCTGCTGATTAACTGGTCCAAAGATCTGTTTTACTACGAGTTGAAAACTGGCAAGGCGCAGCGTGTGACAAATAATCCGGACGAAGAGGTAGGTGAGACCTTCAGCCCTGACAATCGCATGATAGCCTTTGTGCGCAATAACAACCTTTATGTCGCCGATCTGGCACAGGGCCGGGAAAGACAGTTGACCAGCGACGGGAGTCATAAAATCCTCAACGGGCGGCTCGACTGGGTATATCAGGAAGAGTTGTATGGCAGGGGAAACTTTGAAGCCTACTGGTGGAGCCCCGACTCGTCGATGCTAGCTTATCTGCGTTTTGACGAGAATCCTGTCCCCGAATTTACGGTCGTTGATCACATACCCTATTACCAGGATCTGGAAGTTAGCCCATATCCCAAGGCCGGCGATGCCAATCCTCTGGTGCGCTTAGGAATAGTTAGCGCTTTGGGCGGGGCCACCCGCTGGATTGATACGACGCAAAAGTATCAACCCGGCGATCTGTTAATAGTTCGAGTGGACTGGACTCCCGACGCAAAGAACGTTGTCTACCAGGCTCAGAATCGAGAGCAGACATTCCTAGATCTAAATCTTGCTGACGCGACGAATGGAAAGACCAGAACCCTTCTCCGGGAGAACTCAAAAGCCTGGGTCGAGGTGCTCGATAATCCTCACTGGCTCAAGGATGGCTCATTTCTCTGGGAAAGCGAGCGTAGCGGCTGGCACCATCTCTATCATTACAGTGCCAACGGACAGCTGCTGCGCCAGCTTACAGACGGGAACTGGGAAGTACGCTCGGTTAACTCAATCGACAACGATAAAGGCGTTGTTTACTTTACCGCAACCGAGCACAGCCACATTGCCCCTCATGTTTACGCGGTCAAGCTTGACGGAACAGGTCTGAAAAGATTGAGCACTGCAGAGGGTTCGCATAATGTAAAGTTCGATCCGACCTCAAATTTCTTCGTTGATTACTGGAACGACCTGAATACGCCTACCCAAACAAGGTTGCACGACAGCTCTGGGAAAGTGGTCCGGGTGATTGAGGAAAACAAGGTCGAACCCCAGAAACAATACAAATTGGGTACAGTGGAGCAGCTACGTGTGAAAACCCGCGACGGCTTTGAAATGGAAGCTCTAATCATCAAGCCTCCGGACTTTAACCCGAATAAAAAGTACCCGGTGATGCAGTTTACCTACAGCGGTCCAAATGCTCCCCAGGTAAAGAACAGCTGGGGAGGCTCAAATTACATGTGGCACCAAATGTTGGCCCAGAAAGGCTACCTCGTTTGGATCTGCGACAATCGCACCGCTAGTGGTAAGGGTGTGGAATCAACCTGGCCGGTCTACAAGAATTTTGGCGAATTAGAGCTGCGAGATCTGGAAGACGGAATTGCCTGGCTTAAGAGTCAGCCCTATGTGGATGGGACTCGCATAGGGATCTGGGGATGGAGTTTTGGTGGATTTATGACCAGTTATGCTTTGACTCACAGCAAGACTTACAAGCTTGGAATTGCCGGTGGCACCGTATCTGATTGGCGCAACTATGACACCATCTATACCGAGCGGTATTTGCAGACTCCCCAGAATAATCCGGAAGGCTATAGAAAGAGTTCTCCAGTCCACCGGGCCAAAGAACTGCACGGCAAAATACTTCTGATTCACGGAGCCATGGATGACAACGTGCACCTGACAAACACAATTCAGTTCGCTTATGAGCTGCAGAAAGCCGGAAAACAGTTTGAGCTGATGCTCTACCCAAAGTCGCGGCATGGTGTGACGGATCCAGTGCTGGTCCGACACATGCGGGCAATGATGTTGGAGTTTATAGAGAAAAATTTATAGGTCCTATATGTCCTATAGGTCCTATAGGAAATAGGATCTATAGGAAATAGGACCTATAGGACAGATAAGACCTATAGCCTCTGACAGCGGGGGCAATAATAAGTTGACCGTCCTCCGATAACCACCCGGCGGATCTTTGCTCCGCAGTTTACGCACGCTTCACCCTCTCGTTCGTAGACCCGCCAGAACCTTTCCGGCGCCTCAAAATAGACACCCCCTCCGTCGCTCAGATCAATCTTCAAAGTAGAACCTGCATCAACTGCCTCCTGTAAGACGTTTCGAATGGCTTCATAGAGCCGGATCGCTCTTGCTTTGGACAGGCTGGCGGCAGATTTGAGCGGGTTGATACGTGCCCGGAAAAGCGCTTCCGCAGCATAAATATTTCCCAACCCCAAAACTTTTGTCTGATCTAGAAGCAACTGTTTCAAGCTACGATGTGACCGAGACAAAATGGTGCGGAAGTATTCGATACTGAAATCTTCGGAAAACGGCTCGGGTGCCAGGGTGATTAGTTCGGGTGCGCTGGAAAGCTTCTTGACCGGCAGTATTCTCATGCGGCCAAACTGCCGCATGTCGCAAAAGATTAATCGGCTTTCGTTGTCGAGATGAAAGATAACATGCGCGTAAGGTGGGAGGGGTTCATTGGCGGTTGCAGAAATAAACTTGCCCGTCATGCGCAGATGCGTGGCCAGCACTTGCTGCGAGTCCAGCTCAATAAGGATGAATTTCCCGCGGCGCGTTACGGCCGTAATAGTCGAATTTCGTAGCTTGCGATCGAAGATAGCGGCCGAGATACCGGGCGCAGTGCGCTTCAGCCGCAATTCCGCAGCCAAAATTCGCCGACCACTGACCACTGCTCTCAGTGCTCTTACAACTTGTTCGACTTCTGGAAGTTCAGGCACTGACCATTGACGCGGCCAAATTCGGTGCCACTACAGGCGTTTACCGGGCAGCGAACGGTTCAAACTCTTCCTAGGAGCAGCAAAATCAAAACGATGACGAGCACCAGGCCCAAAGTTCCGCTCGGCCAGTAACCCCAATTTCTGCTGTATGGCCACCGGGGCACAGCACCGAGTACCAGCAGAAACAGGACAATCAACAAAATCAAACCCATTGCACACTCCTCCCAAAATTCAGACTATCGAATCTGCCAAAACCAGGGGTTTGGTACAAAGGGGATGGGAAAAGCTTAAATAGATCTGACGTCTGAGTCAACGGGTTTGGGGCTATGAGGACTGAGGTTTCGAACCGCCACGGACTATTTGCTTGGCACTATCGAGTAGCGCCGCCATCTTTTCCCTGGAAGTGGCCTCGGCATAAGTCCTCAAGACCGGTTCAGTTCCCGACTGGCGGAACAGCAACCAGGATTCATCATTAAAGCCTAACTTGGTGCCGTCGACCGTCTGCACCTCAGTTACCTCGTAGTCCGCTATTTTGACGGGCGGTTTTTCTGCGAGCCGGGCCACCAATTCTGCTCCCAGTTCAACATTAACGTGGAGGTCCCTGCGGCCGAAAGTAAACTCACCAAACTCCTGATGTAGGTCCCGCAACATTTGCGACGGAGCCTTCCCCGCGTGAAGCGTGGCTTCAAGAAATAGTAGCGAATTTAAGACTCCATCTCGTTCAGGTATATGGCCTTTCACCCCAATTCCGCCTGATTCCTCAGCTCCAATCAGGATGTCTTCCCTTAGCATGAGATCGGCGATGTACTTAAAGCCGATCGGTGTCTCATGAAGCTTTAGATTGCAAGCCGAAGCAATCCGCTTCAATAGCACAGATTGTGAAAAAGTGCGCACGACCGCCCCAGTCATTCTTCGTTGTCTAGCAAGGTGAAGCAAAAGCAGAGGAACGACGTCGTGCATGGTCATTGTTTCTCCAAGCTCATTCACGACGCCCACACGGTCGGCATCACCATCCGTAGCCAGACCAACCAGCGCCTGGGTTTCGATGACGCGACGTTTTAGGACGCTCAGGTTCGAGTCAATTGGTTCTGGATGTACGCCACCAAAAAGTGGATCTCTACGGGCACGAATAGTTTCCACCTGTAGACGTCCGCCAGTGAGAAAACTCTCCACCCAGGTGCCGGCCGAACCGTGCATGGGGTCGACAATTACCCGACCCTGGGTGCGCCGCAGCAAGTCTAAATCAATATAGTTTGAAACCTGTTGACGATACGACTCGGTAACCGACTCCAGTTGGCGGTTGTTATCATCCCCTAACTCGGTGCGCTTCGGAGTATTTTGATCAAGCATTTTTTCAACGGCGGCAGTTGTTTCCGGCGCCGCACTGCCACCCCAGGGCGCCTTGATCTTGAAGCCGTTAAACTCGGCCGGATTGTGCGACGCGGTGATCACCACGCCCCCGGCTGCAGAAAGTTGCTTCACACTCCAGGAAATGAGAGGGGTTGGCTGAGCCTCGGGAAATAAAGCTATTTGGAAACCATTGGCCGCGAGCACCTCGGCTGCACATCGCGCGAAGCGCTCAGACAGGAAACGCCGATCATAACCGACGACGACTAAGGAGCTTCGCGTCGAGTTGTGCTGGTCAGAAAGATAATCGGCATAAGCCTGCGAAACTCGTTCGACGTTAGCGAAGGTGAAATCGCGAGCAATTATTGCCCGCCAGCCGTCCGTCCCGAATCTAATCTCAGTTCCGTTATTGCTCAACTCGGCTCCTCTCCAGTGATCGTGTAATCAGTCAGAGAGGTTTTATCACCTAAAACCGAGCCCGGCCGGACGACCGTCGAACGTCCGATATGACAACCGCGCCCTACAATCGCGCCGTTAACATGAGCTGTCGTTCCGATTCTGGTATGAGGCCAGATTACGGAATTCTCAACCCGGGCGCGTTCCTCTACAAAGCACCCCGGACCGAGCACAGAATTAATAATCTGAGCCCCTGGCTTTATCTGGCACTCATCTCCAATGATTGAAAATTCGTCGATCTCCGCGACCGTAGCGGCTTCGAAATCTCCGCGCCTATCCTTTATATGAATCCGACCAACGCGGTTGGCAATCAAATCCTGATGTGCTTTCAAGTAACGCTCTGGTGTGCCAATGTCAATCCAGTAGGTGCGTGGCGGTACATAAGCATAGAAGGCTTCTTTGCGCTTGAGCAGGTCAGGAAACAGATCATATTCAAAGGAATAGCTCTGACCCGCCGGCACGAAATCCAGCGCCTTAGGCTCGAGCACATAGGTGCCCGCATTAATCGTATTGCAGGTGATTTCGTCGGCTTTGGGTTTTTCCAGAAAGCGCCGGATCCTTCCATCTTCTTCCGTCTCAACCAAGCCGTACGAGGAAGGATTGTCAACCGGAGTCAAAACAACGGTAGCGGTCGCGTTTCGCTCACTGTGCTCGCGAATTACAGCTTTCAAATCCAGATCCGTGAGGATATCGCCGTTAAAGACTACCGTCCGGTCCCGTATCAAATCCTCTGCAAACTTGTACGCGCCGGCGGTACCCATTGGTTGCGGTTCGACGGTGTACTTAAGTTTCACGCCGAAGTCTGTACCGTCCCCGAGAAGTTGTTCAATTTTGTTCGGCTGATATGAAAGTGAGAGCGTGATGTCGGTAATTCCGGCCCGGCGCAAAGTGTCGATCTGGTAAAGCAGAAAGGGCCGATTGCAGATAGGAACGATGGGCTTCGGAGTATATACGGTTAGTGGCCGCAGGCGCGTGCCCTTACCACCGGCAAGGATTAAGGCTTGCATTCTTAAGGTAAAAGTTATTCGAGATCGAAAAGCTAATTGCGAGTCTAACACCCGGGAAGAATCGTTTTCAATCGAGGTAAAGTTGCTTGACACTCTTCCGTGTTAAGAGTAATGGTTTACTGAGAGTTAAGAATATGTAAAGGCTTCGGGGTCTGAAACTGATCACCCGGTTGCTTTGCTGTCGAGCTCTTGAGATTTGCTCATAGTAGTCTTGATTTTAGTAAGGAGTTGCAATGCCTGAAATTAAAGAGGCGGTAATTATAAGTGCCGTGCGCACGCCGGTAGGAAAGTTCCTGGGTTCATTAAAGGGCTTCTCAGCAACTGAGCTGGGAGCGATGGTAGTACGCGAAGCTGTTCAGCGAGCTGGTCTGAAACCGGGAGAAGTGGATGAAGTGATTATGGGCTGTGTGATTCAGGCCGGATTGGGCCAGAACCCTGCGCGCCAGGCAGCTTTAGGCGGAGGCCTCCCGCCCACTGTTTCCGCAGTTACGGTCAATAAAGTTTGTGGCTCCGGATTGAAAGCCGTGATGATGGCTGCCCAGGGGATTCAACTCGGTGACACGGAAACGGTTGTGGCTGGCGGCATGGAGTCAATGAGTAACGCCCCATACCTTCTGACCAAAGTACGGGAGGGTTACCGGATGGGTAACGGTGAGTTGATCGATTCTATGATTAACGATGGGCTCTGGTGTGCCTTTGAGAACTATCACATGGGATGCACCGGCGAGGTCGTGGCAGAGAAATATAAGGTTGGCCGAGCAGAGCAGGATCAGTATGCTCTCAATTCCCATCGCAAGGCTGCGGCCGCGATTAATGCCGGCAAATTCAAAGATGAAATGCTGCCGGTTGAGATAAAACAGAAGAAAGGTCCAGCCGTGATCTTCGATCGGGACGAGACTGTCCGTGAGGACACATCGCTCGAGGCCCTGGGAAAACTGAAGGCTGCCTTCAAGGCCGACGGCACAGTAACCGCGGGAAATGCTCCTGGAGTTAACGACGGCGCCTCAGCACTGATGGTGACCTCGCTCGACTGGGCGCGCGCCCGAGGAGTTCAACCGCTCGCGCGGATCGTCGCTCAGGCCACCTCCGGGATAGAGCCAGAATTGGTGATGATGGCGCCGGTCGAGGCAATTAGAAAGCTGCTCAAAAAGACAGGCTGGTCCTTAAGTGAGGTAGACCTCGTCGAACTCAACGAGGCATTTTCCGTTCAGGCAGTAGCGATACTCAGCGAGCTGGGATTGGACCCTGATCGCGTGAACGTCAATGGAGGTGCGGTTGCTTTGGGCCATGCGATTGGTCAGTCGGGCTCTCGCATTTTGACCACAATGCTTTATGAGCTGAAGCGCCGCGATGCTCGCAGAGGCATTGCGGCCCTTTGCCTGGGAGGCGGAAACGCTGTCGCACTCGCGGTTGAGCGGTAGTAGATACAATGAAGATGAATCAGACTATCGGCGTTGTTGGTGCTGGCACAATGGGAAGCGGTATCGCTCAGGTGGCCGCGCGGGCGGGTTTTGCGGTAGTGCTTCGAGATATCAACGACCAACTTGTACAGCGCGGACTTAAAGCAATTGAGAAAAGTTTGCAACGCGAAATCGAAAAAGAGCGATTAACTGGCGCCGAGCGCGAAAGTCTTCAAAGCCGCATCAAGCCGACCACTGATTTGGATAGCCTGGGCAACGCTACCTTAGTCATCGAAGCAGTCACGGAAGATCTGGGTGTAAAAGTTGACCTGTTTCGCAAACTCGATGAAATCACTTCACCGGCCACGATCCTGGCCTCGAATACCTCTTCGATATCGATTACCAGGCTTGGGGCCGCCACTCGCCGTCCGGACAAGGTAATCGGTATGCATTTCATGAATCCGGTACCAGTGATGAAGTTAGTGGAAGTGATTCGCGGGATCGCCACCTCGGACGAAACCTATGGTACGGTGAGAGACCTGGCTGAATCGTTGGGCAAAACCGCGCTTGATTGCCAGGATTCGCCGGGTTTCGTTTCTAATCGGGTCTTGATGCCGATGATCAATGAAGCGATCTTTACACTTTACGAGGGTGTCGCAACTCGTGAGAGTATCGATGGAATAATGAAACTGGGTATGAATCATCCTATGGGTCCACTGGCCCTGGCCGATTTCATTGGTCTCGATGTCTGTCTGGCGATCATGAATGTGCTTTACGACGGCTTGGGCGATCCGAAGTATCGACCGTGTCCTTTGCTCAAACGGTACGTCGACGCGGGATGGCTCGGTAAGAAAAGCGGGAAAGGGTTTTACGACTACTGAGTTCCCTTCATTAGAGATGTCGGAAATAGCTCACTACTGCCAGAGATGCCTGGCCGCCAATCCCCTGGGACAGGACTTTTGTGCCCGCTGTGGCACTCGATTGATGATTGTCGTGGAACCTGCCTCCGTGCGCTTTGAATCTGTGGAGGGAACTCCCTCAAGCGACGAACATTTACTTGAGCGAATCTCATCGCTCGAAAACCGGCTTTCGCGATTAACAGATAAACTTGAACGAGGCCTAGACCTGCTGCTCAGGCAAGCTCAAAACTCTTATTACGATCGGGCCCTGGTGAAGGCTCTGATAAGTTTGCTGGCAGAGGATGGCCTGGTTGAAAGTGAACGGCTGGAACGGCTATGGAACGAGCGTTGTCAGAAAGACGCTGCCGAGCAGGAAGAGAACACGCGACGGGAGGACATCAGGCTGCGCGTTTTGGCGAGCCGCGAAGGAGACGGAAATCACGAGTTTGAAAAACTGGTTAATCAGGCGTTCTCGCTGCTGGAAGATAAGCAGCAAGATCAAGGAATGCGCATGCTGCAGCGCGCGGCCCAAATTGAACCTGAAAATCAGGTGCTGCTGTCATTTTTGGGTGAATTTTATTTTCGAGCTGGCAAGACCAAATTGGTCCGGACTTATCTGGGTAAGGCCCTTAACTTGGTACCAAACGATGTTCGGGTGTCGCTATTGCTTGGGCTTGCGTGTGCTGATGAAGGAGATCCTGAGAGGGCCAAAGAGCTCTTGCACAATACGACCCGGCTCGGAGGCCCCTCGTTTGCTGCGCATTACGGGCTGGGCAGGCTATTTGCGGCAGAGGAGGACTGGTCTCAGGCCCTCCGCGAATTCAAGCGCGCCTTGAGTAGCAACCCTTCGCCCGAAGCTCACTATGTGCTGGGCTGTTTTTACTATCAGTTGAGCCGGGATTCGTTGGCTTTGCGACACCTGCGCAAGGCGATCAAAATGGATGAGAGTTATGGCGAAGCGCTTGCCCTGATCGGCTTGATTTACAAACGTAACGGTCAAACCGAGCTGTCCCGCGAGGCGTTTGCTGCTGCCGCCGCAGTGGACACCTTGAGATCCTCAAGCAAGCGAGTTCAACTCGGGGCCGCATCAGTTCCGCTTTTTGACCTTACACGTCTCAAGCCGGGAAAATTTCTAACCGGTGGTGACCGGCGGCTTGCGGACGCACTGCGCGAACAAGCCCTGAAAGCATTCGCACCGTAAACACAGTCCCCAACTACACAAGCAAAGGTTTCTTCGATCGGAAAGAGGCCACGGGCTTGCCCCGTGGGTCACGCACGTTACTACGGAAGAAGAGCGCCACCTCACTAGGCGGAAGCTGAGACAGGGAAGATGCCACGGGCTTGCCCCGTGGAGTCTCACGCTTCTGACTACAGAAGCGGGAAACTTTTTTCTTTTGTAGTTGCGAGCGTGAGGCTCCACGGGACAAGCCCGTGGCATCTTCTGTGGGGTGGCGCTCTTCTTCTGTAGTTACAAGCGTGAAAACTCCACGGGGCAAGCCCGTGCAACTTTCTAGCTTAGTTTCGTGTAATTTTCGTGTGATTTCGTGGATCGTACGTTTTTAGTCGCAAAAGAAACGATCCACGAAATCACACGAAACGACACGAAACTAGCACCGCTCGTGGAGACGTACCAGGTGGTTTCTCTAGGACATCTGCAGGCGGTAGCCTGCTGGTGAACTGCGCGTTTCAGCTAAAGATTTTAAGAGCACGGAATTACTCCACGCAGTCATATGCGGCCGTCCGATAGGTAAGGCTCTCAGGGCGGGTTGGTACCCCTTAAATCTAGACGATACGGGATACCGCCAACCAGGGAAGTCAAATTTGACACTCAAACTAGTGCCGCTATAATGAATAGTTTTGTGCGCTAACTGCCAGATATATAATTGTTTGCGGGCAGGTTAGGATATGCGGATTGAGCTTGAAAATCTGGCTGACACCGGCGGCAGGTTTGCCCATACTTATGAGCCAGGCCAGCTCATTTTAAGCGAGGACCGTGTCCAGCTGGCTGATGCAGCAACCGTAACCGGTCGCGTAACCCAGAGAAAAACCGAAATCTCAGTTACCGGACAGATTAAGGCCCGGGTTCGGGTTGAATGCGATCGTTGCTTGAATTTAGTCGAATTACCAGTCGAGACAACCTTTAGCCTGGATTATGTTACTCCGCAGACTTACATTGCCAACCCCACCGCGGAATTGAGCGAAGACGACATGGACCTGTCTGTTTTCGATGGCGAAGCCCTGGATGTTGACGAATTGGTCGGCGAACAGTTGTTGTTGGCGCTACCCTCAAGGGTCTTGTGCCAGGAGACGTGCAAAGGACTTTGCCCTGTGTGCGGTGGAGATCGCAACCTGGCCCAGTGTACCTGCGAGTCGAAGGAGATCGA
>Ga0187893_10011500_pt1 | contig 12833 bp, 8 predicted proteins | sample MA1701074metaG_FD_139574 | JGI IMG/M metagenome (GOLD analysis project Ga0187893, IMG submission 139574) | White microbial mat communities from a basaltic lava cave in the Kipuka Kanohina Cave System on the Island of Hawaii, USA - MA170107-4 metaG ...
GCGACAAACTGAAGTTTGTCGGACAGCACACGATTTAGGATCAGGCTCGCACCATCTGGCATACTTTGCTTAATACTATCAGTGCTCGTAATGGACACAACTATCAGCGCTAGAATTTGTGACACTCCAAAAAGCCATCAACCTGACTCAGGTGAAACAGATGAGAAAAGGGTGAGATGTCACTATCGGCCTAGTTCGAAAGACTGACTATGTCGTCGCTGTTCAGTGTCATTCGCTTAATCCGTGCTTTTTCCCCTTTAAGTTTCCATAGCTCGTAAGGTTTCCCACAGGCTTCGATAGACGAGCAGACTTGTCTCTTTCCAACATTTATTAACCCTGATCCTGAGAATACTCATACCGCATTGAGAAAACTCAAAATTTCAACATTTGTCAGAAACCCCGGCAAATCGGGCACACCCTTTGCTCTCTTAACCCTCAGCAGACCGAAGCCCACAGCTAAGCGCAACGGAAACGCCCTTCCCGCGGGCTCGAGTCTTTTCGCCAGCGCGGTTTCTGCCGGAACTCTCCACACGCTTGGACAGTTTCGGAGGGACACTTTATTAAGGAGCCTAACCATGCGTTTTACCCGACACTTGTACGCCACGATTCTTTCTCTCTCACTTGCCTTTCTCTCTGCCCAGTACTCTGCCCAGGCCGCGGATGACGAGGGCGAAGATTACGATGTCCAGGCACGCGTGGTGCGCATTAGCCTGATCAAGGGCGAAGTCAGCCTCAAGAGAAGCGGCAACCGCGATTGGGAACGCGCCCGAATCAACTTTCCTCTGGTCGAAGGTGACACCGTCTCCACTGATCGTGACTCTCGCCTGGAGATCCAAATTGATGCGCGCAACTTTGTCCGCCTCGAAGCAAATACCATTCTGCGGATTCTGACTCTCAGGGATGAAGGAATTGCCCTCGGCGTAGTAGAAGGCACGGCCTCAGCTCGCCTGGCAAAGTTTGACCGCGACCATGAGTATTTCGAAATTGACGCTCCAAAAGTCACGCTGGCGGCCGAGAAGAAGGGTCTTTACCGGATCGACGTCGGCCGCGATGGACGAGTGCGTTTGACCGCTCGCGATGGCGGACGAGCGCGCATCTATTCCGAGACATCGGGCTTTGCCTTACGCGAAGGACGTACCGCCGAACTCATTCTCGAGGGCAGAGACGCCGGCGATTGGGAGTTTTTCGCCGCCGGCTCGCGCGATTCGTGGGACACCTGGGTTGATAACCGTGAACGCTACCTGGCCCAGCGTCTCCGTTACGACACACAGTATTACGACAATTACATCTGGGGAGCTGAAGAGCTGGACGCCTATGGCAACTGGGTCTATACGAATGACTACGGCTGGATCTGGCGGCCGCACGTTACCGTAATTAACAGCTACAACAACTGGGCGCCGTACCGTTACGGTCATTGGACCTGGTGTCCGCCATACGGTTGGACCTGGGTTGGTTATGAGCCATGGGGGTGGGCTCCTTATCACTATGGCCGGTGGGTCTACTACAACAACTATTGGGCCTGGTGTCCTCGCAGTTATTATTACCGGCACCGAAGCTGGTGGCGTCCGGCATTGGTCGCCTTTCACGTATCCTTTGGCGATCATATTTATTGGCATCCACTCTCTTACTATCATCGCGATCCGCGCTCGCGCCATTACCGAGGCGTGGACCGATTGACGCCGCTCCGGCGCGACGAGATCGCCAATCTGCGGCGCGTTAACCCGGCACACCTGCGCGCCGTATCCAGCGTGGCAGCGAGGGACTTCGGTTCCGACACTGCCAGACTGCGGCCCGCAAGTGAAGAATTGGCGCGACGCGTCATCAATGCCGAGCCCGTGCGCGGGGCTCTGCCTGTCCGACCAGACGGTGCCGTAAGAGGAGCTGGCGGAGATCGTTTGACCGTGGCCCGGCCGGCCCGGGTACCACCCAGGGTGGATTTGCCTGAACGGCAAACCGGCGCGGCAGTCCGCACACCTGGGGTCCCTCTCGACAACGAGCTACGCCGCTCACGAGTGCTTCAAGGGCGTGAACCATTAACAGCCGCTCCTCCCACCGAAGCCACGGCTCCGACCGCAACCGAATCTCGTCCGACAGGCGCTGTATCGCGGCCCGCGCGCCCGGCGCGTCCCGTCAATCCTGCGGTTGAGGGTGATCGGGGCTTTGATCGCAATGTCGACCCTAATGATCGTGCGGCGCAGCCTGATCGCAGTCTCGCTCAACCCGAACGTCCCTCGATACCAAACACCGTCGAGGCCCCACAGCGCCAACGGCCTGTGATTGCGCCTCCGCGAACATCTGAAAATGAAAGCGAGGCGCCAGCCAGATCGGCGGGCACGGATCGCCCGGAACGAAGTGACCGGCCGGCGCGACCGGAGGTTAATGATGAACCGTCGCAACCGGATCGAATTGAGAGACCTCAGCCTCGGGAGCGCGTCGAAACTCCATCTCCACGTCCAGAGCCGCAACGTTCTGAACCAACCAAGCGCTACGAACCGCCGGCGCGAGTAGAGCCACGCCCACAACGCTCCGAACCAACTCAGCGTTACGAGCCGCCACCACGCTCAGAGCCGCCACCACAGCGCTCTGAACCAACACAGCGTTACGAACCTCCGCCGCGTTCTGAGCCGCCGCCGCAACGCTCCGAACCTGCACCACGTTCTGAGCCGCCGCCACAACGCTCCGAACCTGCACCGCGTTCTGAGCCGGCTCCACAACGCTCTGAACCGCCGCCGCAGCGTTCCGATCCGCCTTCGAGAGCTGCGGATCCGCCCTCACGTTCTGAATCGGCAAGACCATCGCGTGAACGACCTTAGCGGGCGGAATCGACAGGATGTTGGAGCTATTTTCGCAAACGGGGCAGCACTAAGAGTAGTTTGAAGAAGGAAGATCCAGTGCAGGTTCTAAGGCTATCAATTTATTTTCTCGCGCTTCTGCTCGGCTTAGTGTTCAGCGCGTTCCTGATCGCGACGGTAAGTAACGCCCAGACACTTCGCCCTGAGCTTAGACCGGACATTCGCCGGGTTCTGGCCGCCCAGCAGCAAAAATTCTCCGGATCAGAAACGAAAAGCAGGTATGCTCCAAAAGCGCGCGCAACGGAAACTCGCCTTACACGCGCGGACCGTTCCAGCCTGTCCTCACAAAAGATTCCTGCCCGAGTCTCGGCAACGAGGAACCACGTCTTTCCCAGCGCAGCCATCAATGCCGGCACTCCGCTCAGCCGAATATTACACACCTCGCAATTGAGTTTGATCTCCACTGCCGGCACGGTCGAGCAATACGTCGATCAAAACAACGACCTGATGGCGGATCAGCGAACTGCTTTTAACTCTGCCGGCGGTTCATTCGATATTGCGGTGGGGAAATCAGGAGCGCGTTACGAAGTCTTTTCCGCGACATCAAATAATACTCTGGTGGGTGTTCTGGCAGTCGGGCTGGATACCAACGGCGACTTTCAGATGGACACGTCCAGTGTCTTCGATCTCCAACGTGATTTTCGGCTGCCGTCGGCGGCGGCAGTAGTGACCGGAACATCCCGTGCCGGCCGCGAGTTCGTGATTGTATCGTCCAGCGGGTTTTTTAATGATGCGGATCCCAACGATCCTAACAACGAGCCTTCGCCGGGAATTGTCTTGCTGGTTCGCGATCCAAACACCGGCGGTTTTGACAATTCACTTTCACGAGCACTGGTTACCGTCGGTGACAATCGCCTCTTCAATGCGAATGGCCTGGCGCTGATGCCTAATAACGATCTGCTGATTGCCGACTTTCGTTCCAACGAACTAAGAATCATTCGAGACACCAACGCAGACGGAATGCCGGACACATTGGATGCGACGCCGTTTTACTCATATCGCTTCTCAAACGACGCTCCCCTTGACATCGCCGTTAATTCACTGGGAGTGGTGTTTTCACATTCTGCAGGCAACGACACGTTCATGCTGGCCCTTTACGACGATAACGCTGACGGCCGCGCGGACCGTGATGAAGTGGTTGTCGAAGGTCTCTCCATCGACAACAATCTCTTTTTGCACGGGCTGGCGCTGACAAGTCTCGGAAGTGTTTACGTCATCGAGGATGCCAGCGGCTCGCAAGACGGCAGCGGCGGTAACGGCGGGATTCCGCGTATCGACGCGTTTCCCGACCCCCACTTAAATGGATTTCTGAGCGATGGTCTGGTATTCGCCGAAGCTGACAGTCCGTTTGACCTGGCTCTTTCGGGCTTATCGTTTGGCTTGCCGCAACCTAACCCGATAGACCGGGCAAACTTTTTTGTTCATCGTCAGTACGTGGACTTTCTCAACCGCGAGCCTGATGCGGCAGGACTGGCATTCTGGACGAATGAGATTACTTTCTGTGGGACGAACCTGCCGTGTATTGAGATCCGGCGCATCAACGTCTCGGCCGCGTTCTTTCTGTCGATCGAGCATCAGGAAACCGGTTTTCTCGTCTATCGGATGTATAAGACCGCGTATGACAACCTTACGGGCGCGCCCGTTCCTGTAACGCGCAACGAATTACTTCCCGACACGCTGAAAATTGGCCAGGGTGTAATTGTGGGTCAACCCGGTTGGGAGCAATTACTGGAGAATAACAAAAATGCCTTCGCGGCGGAGTTTGTCGCAAGGACGCGCTTTACCACTGCCTACCCTCCGACTATAACGGCGGCACAATTTGTTGACACTCTAAACCAAAATGCGGGGGGCGTGTTGTCGTTATCCGAACGCAATCAGTTGGTCAATGAGTTGGCTTCTGGGGCCAGGACGCGAGCGCAGGTTTTGAGGGCAGTCGCCGAAGATCAGGACTTGAAAAATGCGGAGTTCAATAAAGCATTCGTGCTGATGCAGTACTTTGGTTATTTGCACCGCAATCCGAATGATCCGCCTGACGCGAACTTTGACGGTTTCAACTTTTGGTTGAACAAGCTCGACCAGTTCAACGGCAATTTCGTCAACGCGGAAATGGTCAAGGCTTTTTTGGAGTCGTTTGAATATCGTCGCCGCTTTGGATCATAAACAACTATCCACCGATTACATGGATTCCACAGATTAACAAATAGGCAATTTCTAAAGTGGCCTAATCTTGGATAGTCGTCCGATTCTGATCCACTAAACCACACGAAACCAACACGAATTGTTTAGTGCTATCTTCGTGTTTTTGTGGATCGCATGTTTGGTTGCGGCCCTGGAGTTCTGTGAAGTCTGCGTAATCGGTGGATTACGATTTTGGATCAATCTTCAGGCGGGGCAGTATCCTTGGCTCACCCTCAATTTCCGAAATAACATCACCAATTTTCCTCGCGCCCATTTTCTGATAAAAGCCCTCGGCATTAGGATCGGACGAAATCTCGACGGTCGAGACATTCTCGCCGGCAGCCCTCTGCATCGCGTGTACGAAAAGCTCTTTGCCGACTCCTCTACCGGAATGCGCGGGCGCGACCCACATGTGCTCAAGTTCGGCCTTATCGTCGCGCACAACCAGCGCGTAAAAGCCTAAGACCTCGCCTTCCTGATCGGCAACGTAAACCTCATTATTTGATATGAAATTCGCCGAGATGGTCAGGTCCGCTTGCCAATGCTGAATCCAGTGCTCGGGATAACCCCAATAACGCTTGGCGTCGTGAGCGATTTGGGTGAGTTGGGGAGCTTCCGCTGGGAGGGCCGCCCGGATGGTCAGGTTTCCGCGGTCGACAGCCGAAGAATCAGGACTCTGGTTACTGCTTTTTGTTTTCGGCAACTGCTTTAGTCAGTTTCTCAATCAGTTCTTTGGCTGAGGCGGCAAACTCACCTTTGGGAGCGAGGCGGAGATATTCCCGGTATTCCTCCAAGGCCCGCTCGTGCTGATTGAGGCGCAACAGAATATTGCCGGCGAGCAAATGAGCTTCGGCAAAATCAGGTTTCAATTGCAGCGCTCGGCCTAGCGCCGGCCCAGCTTTTTGGAGGTCGCCTAAATCCCAATACAGGCGGCTGAGGGTAAAGTGTCCATGCCAGGACTTGTCGTTGAGCTCCAGTCCGTTGAGCAACACCTTCTCGGCTTCGTCATAGCGCTTCTGACGCCAATAAACCTCTCCCAGCCAAATAACCGCCGCCGAATGATCCGGTTTGATATCCAGGGCGCGGCGTAAAGCGGCCTCGGCTCGGGCCCACTCCCTCAGGTCCATATAGCTGGTCGCCAGCATTAAATGAGCGTCGAAAAACTCGGGATAATGAAAGGTGGCCTTCTCGAGATGCGGTATTGCATCCTTCGGTTTCTTCTCGAGTAAGGCGGCCCTGGCCTTGGCAAATTCGTTTCGGGCAGGCTCCGGCACTCGGGCGTCGATGACTGCCAGCGAACTTAACTCGGGGATCGGCTTATCGCGTGTCAGCTCGAACATCAGAAAGGCTCTAAAAAGAATTTGCAGATCGGCTTGCTGTCGAGCCGCGGTGAATCCCGGAGCTTCCACCACCACGGTATAGTAACCGCGTTGTAATCCGGTGAAGCGAAACCGGCCCTGGTTGTCGGTATTCATTTGCTCGACGAGCCCGCCGCTGAATCGTTCCAAACGTACGGTAACATTTCGAGCCGGCTCGTTTAAGTCGGCAATCCGAACGTGGCCCGACACTTCAAGGTTGAGGACGTTAGTAAAGGTATCCCGTTCTCGCTGAGCCTGGACGGAATGCGAGAGAAGGAGGAGCAGCATCACTGTGAGGGCGCCAATGCGAGCTTTGAAGATCGGCAGTATTTTTTGGCGACTAAGCAGCGCCAACGATGCCGAGCGAGAATTGGCGGAAATGGATGAGGTGGACCAGCGTTTATCGGTCAACGAGCGTTCGGCTAGTTCCTGCATGATTAACCTCACGGTGAACAGTTACTATCCTGATCGCAAGACTCGAACGCATAGTGATAAGGCGCATTCACACATCTTGACGGCATATTTGCCAGCGCGTCGGCTGTTGCCACTGTGCGCGCGTGATCGCACGAGGTACTACTGCATCCCGACCCAGGCACATAGCAATCTTCGTCAGGCGATCCCATTTCCGCTACAATCACCACGTTATACCAATAATTCGGACCGACGGCCCGAACTTGGCGTGGCTGCCGTAGGATAGAAGCAATCATACCACTCGCCATGCAGGCGAGGATTAGTAATCCTCTTAAAACACTTTTCGGTTCCATGGTTTTCTCCTACCTGCCTGGATGCTGTAAAGAGAGTTCAGCCGGGCGGACTGGTAAAAGGCTTCCGCCCGGCTGAAATGATCAGACCTGAAAATTACCGCCAGTTGTACCTGAGGTTGAATTGGATCAACCTGGCCGGCACGGCCGTCTCGGTAATCTGACCGAAGGTAGATGTAGTCCCAATGTTCACTGCCGAGGGGAAGCGAAACACTGGATGGTTCCACAGATTGAAGAACTCCGTGCGGAACTGGAAGGAATGGTTTTCCGCAATCGTGAACCTCTTAGTGACTGAGAAGTCCCAATTCTGCTGGAAGGGGCCACGGAATGCATTACGAGGCACATCGCCGTAAAGCGTGGCGGCGAGGCCGGCAGCATTCGGAGCGTTGACCGCAGTCCTGAAGCAGTTCACGTTGAGGTACGCGTTCAGGCGACTCCCAATCGGGCCGGTGGTGTAGAACTGGTCCGGCGAGGTGCATTGACCAGACAGAGTAGCGGTGCCGCCGCCGGTATTACCGAAGACGCCGCCGCTAGTGCTGTCCAACACCGAGAACGGAAGGCCACTTTGGTAAGTGACGATACCGCTGATACTCCAGCCCTTGAAGACCTGGTTATCGAAGAAGTTAGCTTTCGGCACGGGAATATCATACGAGTAGGTCACGGCCAAACGGTGTGGCCGATCAAAGTCACCGATCGCCCGGTTGCCGTTCGGGAAGTTGTTTAAGATATTCGCGCCTGCCTGTCCGGCTCGAGTGGCGTTCAACTCGTCCGTACTCATCGAGCCACTGACGTTGTCGATGGTCTTGGACCAGGTGTAGGCAGCCTGGAAGAAAAGACCTTGCCGGAGTCTGCGGGACAGAGTGAACTGACCTGAATGATAAGTTCCCTGACCGATGTTGTCCGTGTAGCGAGTTCCGCGTTTACGCGAGAGTCCGAGTACCTGGTGACGCAGTTCCTCGTTATTAACAGTATTAGCTGTGATGGTGTAGCTGACCCCGTTAATGTCTCTCACCACGATGGGATTGGAAGGACTGGCCAGTGGCGCCAGGTGAGGATCCCAAATTCCCAACCCGCCGATGTAACGTGTGCCGATGTATCCGGCTTCAAAGGCCCACCCACTTCCCAACTCGCGTTGTAAGGTAAGGTTGTACTGTTGAGTGTAGGGAGTGTAGGTAGTTCGAGTGGCAGTAGCGAACGAGGCCAGGTTGATTACACAGTTCGGCGCTGTTCCACCGTAAGATGCACAGGCCTGTCCCGCCTCGTTAACAAATCGCGGCCCGAAAGCGGGATTATTTACGTGCGCCGGGTTATTGGAGATGCCGCCGGGCGGAATCCCGTCAACTGTACCCGTGCTGGTGTTGCGAAGCCCCGCAAAGCGCGCTATGGAAGGCAAGAAGGTCGTTAGCCCGGCAGCCGGCGGCTGGGTGCCCAAAGGATTCGCCAGTTGGAATGCCGGCGGGATGGCACGCGAGTCAATCAGTTGGACGAAAAACGGCGGCGCCAGCGAGCCCTGAAGAATGTTCTGGTTGGATAGCCGCTGGTAGTAGACACCATAGCCACCTCGCAAAACTGTCTTCTGATCGCCGTAGATATCCCAGGCAAAGCCCAGCCGCGGAGCAAAATTGTCTTTCTCGAGGCAGCGGTCAAGCGCACAATCCGAGACGCCGGGTGTGCCCGTCACGCCGCCGAGATTGACGTTATCCGGGAACAGGAATGGGTTTACTCCCTGCGCCAAAAGATTGGGGTCGTAAATTCCGCCGCGGAATAACTTATCCCGGCCATAGCTCATCGCTTCCCACCGCAAGCCGAGGTTGATGGTCAGCCGGGGAGAGAACCGGTAGTCATCCTGCACAAAGGCGGCATAGTCGGTGGCGACAAAGTTTCGGGCCGGGTCACCGGCCGCGGACTGAATCGCGGTAATTCGGCCGCGCAGGAAGTTTTGCATGGCTCCACAGTCATTCGTGTCAAGTGTGCAGCGCATAAACTGCCATGCGGCCTGACTGGTGCCGGGGGGAGGCGGCACTCCCGAGGTGGTGGCCCCGAAGGTCAGCGCGCCCCTGATCGCAAACCTGTTAAAGCGATTGAGCTGATACTGCGTGCCCTCGCCACCGAACCGCAGAGAGTGTTTCCCAAATATCCAAGAGAACGTGTTACTCAGATTGTAGTTGTTTGAGATCGTGCCGCGTTCATCATTGACACCCGTGCCCATGGTGAATAGTCCGGTTATCGACACGAAGTAGACCCCTGGGACTTCGCTGGCGTTCGGTCTGGTAGCGCCGATGTCTCCCAGCGAAACCAAGTCTGTAGGAATGAACGACGAAATGAAGCGGCTGAACCCGCCGCGCAACTCGTTCACCTTAGTCGGACTAAACTGATGGGTGTGGGTGATCGAAAGGAAGCGATTGTTCTGCACGGATGCGGAAGGAAAGGCCAGGCTAGCAGCCGTTCCATATGGTCTCGCAGCCGATCCGTTGTCCCAAAACCATCTGCCGGAAATTCGGTCTGCCCCACTTCGCCAACTCCGATCATAGTTAATCATGTGCTGGTTGGCCTCGACGGGAATGATCTTGGAGAAATCGCATTGGAAGTTGCCCGGAAAGGGTACGGCACTGACTGTGCCGGGAGGGCAGCCGCCCTGGGCCACGCGCGGGATGAAAAACTGGCCGCCAAAAATATCGCTCCGGAGATTGAGAATGTTTAGGGCAATCGGATCGATTTGGGAGGGAGTTAATCCAAAGGCCGGCGCCAGCAGTGCCGCCGAGGTCGTTCCATCTGGGTTTGTTGGGAACGACTGAATAATGGGCCTCAAAGTTGCGCCCGCTGGGTCCAAACCGTTTCGGCCGCGCACACCTTGATAGTTAAAGAACCAAAAACCACCGGCCCAGGGTACCGGCCCGCTTGCCGAGCCGCCAAAAACATTTTGCAGCAGCCGAGCTCGTGGCTGCCCGCTTCTGTTCCTGAAGAATTCATTCGCATTGAGCACATCATTGCGATGCGACCAATAAACTTCGCCACGAAAGTCCTTCTGTCCTGATCGCAGCACCATGCCGAGGGCGCCTCCACCTTTACTTCCCGAAGAGGCGTCATAAAGCGACGTCGCAACTTTCAATTCTTGAATCGTATTTTGATTTGGCAAAGGAATCGTATCAAAGTGTGCCAAATTAAAATCGTTGACGTTGATACCATCCAGCGTGACGCTATTGTTTGTCGTTCGCTGGCCGTTGACGTTTACGTCGAGGGTTCCGCGTCCCGAGCCTCGCACGTCAACCGGCTCGCTGGCCGTACCGGCGGAAAGGTTGATTAGGAACAACACGTTGGGCGACGGGAGCGGCAGGCGCTGTAGAGTCTGCGCATCCAAACCTTGACCCGTCACCGGACTCACCGGATTGATGAGCGATGGAGCCGCTTCCACATTAACCACTTCTTCCACTCTACCCAGCTCCAATGTAACGTCCTGACGCGCCGTCTCGTTGATACTCACGCGGACGCCTTGAACGACCAACTTCTTAAAATTTGTGGCGGTGACTTCGAGACGGTAGGTTACCGGCGGCAATAAGGTCGCACTGAATCCTCCGTCTTCACCAGTTGTGACATTGCGTACTGTCCTGCCAGTGCTCTCGTCTATGATTTCTACCGAGGCGCCCTTTACGAGAGCTCCCTGAGGATCCGTGACGACCCCCGTGATGCCTCCGGTTTGGCTGCCCTGTGAAAAGGCTGCCCCAACAAACAGAAACACGAGGACCAACCCGCTTGCTAATAAGCGTAGCGCGCTTCGCATAACCGCTTCCTCCTTCTTGAAGCCTTCAGTTTTGACGTTCTTGAAAAGCGGCCTGACAGCCAGGCCTTTGTTCTTAGAGTAGAGCCAGCTAATGGGCTATTTTTTCCACGCAAGCAATATTCCAGCGTCTCAGTTGCCGCGTAGCATGGATGTGGAACCTTCTTTTTTGCCCATTTTATCGAACTCTGAAAGTAAAACCCTGCACCGCGAGGACACAGGTGCAGCCGAATTTTCAATGAAATTTCGGGTTTTCCTTCAAATTCTTGGACAGCATGTGAGTTGGACTTTGGTTGTGAGGTGGAGTTTCCCAGGGTAGTTCGAATGACTTATGGGCGCTGCCAGACCGAGCCATCTTCATAGAGTACGCGCATGATAACCACCTGCTCAGTAAGTCCGGCTCGTTCACTCTTGTCGAGCGCGTGGACACTGATTCTCCGGATTGGCGGCGCCGAAATCATGAACGACAGGTCCTTGCTCTTACCCGGCGCAATTTTATCGACTCCGGTAAACTCGCGCCGACCCAATTCCTCCCCGGTCGCGGCGTCCAGGAAAACGTAGTCGAAGTCTACCTCTCTGATCGTCTTGTCGCCCTGGTTCATGATGGAGAATTTGTAGAGGAACTGATAACGCGGCGGCGGTTGCTGGCGAGCCTTCTCGACGATTGCGGCATCGGTTTGCGCTTCGCGTTTAATGCGATCCACCTCAACGCCGCCTCCGCGCTTGGAATCGTCAATACGTTTTTCGTTGCGGGCTCGAGCACGCATCTCATCGAAGTTCTCAAGCGGTCCTCCGAATGGGTCTCGCTCCCATCCAATTCGCTCCTTGGACCAGGTGAACTTTGTGACCGCCACGTCCGGACCCTGCTGAAATGCCGGTGATTGTGCGTTTGAGACGAGAGAAGTTGCGAAGATTAACGCTATTGGCAGACCTTTCAACATAATGTCCTCCTTGGATCCAGCAGAACTTTAGTCGCCACCGTCGCGCGTTTCAATAGGATACTACGAGCTTTTTACTTTGGAACGAAATTTTTGAGAGGTGAGGGTCATTAGGAACTAGAAACGGGGCTGAGGAAGAGTTGTTCTCCCAGCCCCGTTTCCGTAAAAAGTGCCGCTTTAGCCGGCGGCTTGTCAAACCACTGGGTTAGAAAACGTACCGCAAGCCAACGATGATGCGGCGGTTGCCGCCGTTGGTGCCCCACTGGTTAAGGAAATCGGCCGAGTTAATTGCGGCTGTCGGGATGCCGAAGTCTCTCGAGTTGGTGGCGTTGAAGAAATCAGCCCTGAATTGCAACCTCTGGTTTTCTCCGATATTGGTGTTCTTCAGGAAGCCGATGTCTATATTGTTGATCCCGTCCGACCGCAGGATGTTTCGACCGGCGTCACCGACACGTTGCGCGGCAGTGATCTGACGGAAGAGGGTCCCGCGGCCTGCCGCAACCAACTCCTCAACACTCATGCTGTTGATAGGCAGCGAAGTGATGATATTCGGCCGGATAGCGTTACCGACCAGTGCCGAGATACTGGCAAGTGCGCCCGCCGGGTCAGCGCCGTTGAGCGGCGTGAAAGGCGAACCACTCTGGAGCGAGAACTGCGAATTTACCTGCCAGCCGCCAAGCAAATGTCCTACAAAGCCTTTCTGATCGCGGAAATAGGGCAACTCATAAACAACGTTACCAGCCAAACGGTGCGGACGATCATAACTCGAACGGGCTCGATCGGCGCGCCGGTTGTAGGAGTTCTGGGCCACCGCGATCTCGCCTGACGACACGTTGAAGATCTCGGACATCGTGTCGATGAAGGTGCTCCAGGTGTAATGCAAGCCGGCGCTGAACCCGCGACTCAACCGTTTGTCCAGACTGGTCTGCATCGAATGATAGATCGACACGCCGGAATTGGTTCGCAGCCGC